>Ga0209161_10001721_pt1 | contig 18126 bp, 14 predicted proteins | sample GraSoiAngelo_155_FD_186169 | JGI IMG/M metagenome (GOLD analysis project Ga0209161, IMG submission 186169) | Grasslands soil microbial communities from the Angelo Coastal Reserve, California, USA - 14_1009_13_30cm (SPAdes) (version 2) | ecosystem: Environmental > Terrestrial > Soil > Grasslands... | reverse complement strand
CCAACCTTGAGCGCGATGTCTTCCTGTCGCATTCCGAATTCCCCAGCCAACCGGGCATAGCCTTGCGCTTCTTCGATTGGATTCAGATCGGTCCGCTGAAGGTTCTCGATCAAAGAAAGCTCAAGCACTTCCAAATCGCTCGCCGTCCGGACGATGACCGGAACGTCGGCAAGTCCAACTTCCTGCGCTGCGCGCCAGCGTCGTTCGCCCGCAATCAGTTCGTGGCGTCCGTCGATCCGCCGGACAATTAGCGGCTGAATGATTCCGTGTTGTCGAATTGAATCGACCAATTCCTGCAACGCTTCGGGTGCGAAATTTTTCCGCGGTTGTAGCGGGCTCGGAACAATCGTGGCCAGCCGCACGTGATGGACCGACTCGCCAGGATCGACCTCTTGCGGAACGGGCCCCGGACGAGTCCCGATGAGCGCGGCCAGACCCTTGCCGAGACCGGTCTTCGCCATCTTCGCCATGTGTCCGAGGCTATCGAAGCGCTCGAATAACGCAAATGGCAATCAGAAACCCGCAAGGGTTGCGCAGTTTTTAGCCGACGGATAGCATGCGGCAATGTGGCGCGCGCCCGAAGTCTTCACTCTGGGACATTCTCCGGATCCGGACGACGCCTTCATGTTCTACGCGATCGCAAAAAACAAAATCGATGTGCGCGGCTATCGTTTCGAGCACCGGCTGGAAGACATTCAAACGTTGAACGAACGAGCAACTCGCGGCGAGCTGCACATCTCGGCGATTTCCATTCACGCCTACGCCTACGTTGCCGACAAATATGCGCTGCTGCAGTGCGGCGCGAGCATGGGCGATGGATACGGACCGATTGTCATCAGAAAAGCTTCAACCGCGAATGAGAATGTCGATCTTCGGAAGCAATTAAGAAATCTTGTGATTGCAGTGCCAGGAAAAATGACGAGCGCCTATCTCGCACTGCAACTCTATCTCGACGATTTCAAACACATCGTTGTGCCGTTTGATCAAATTTTCGATGCGGTAAAACGAGGCGACGCGGACGCCGGTTTAATTATCCACGAGGGGCAACTGACTTACGCGAAGTCCGGTTTCAAAAAAATTGTTGATCTCGGCGAGTGGTGGAAAAACAAGACCGGACTGCCACTGCCGCTCGGCGGAAACGTTATTCGGAAAGATATCCCCGAGAATGTGCGACACGATCTTTCCGAAATCATGCGTGCGAGCATCGACTTCGGTCTGGCTCATCGCGACGAAGCTGTGCAACACGCTTTGCCTTACGCGCGGGACATGAACGAAAAGCTGGCGAGCAAGTTCATCGGCATGTACGTGAACGACTATACTCGTGATTACGGCGAGAGCGGGCGCGCTGCGATCCGCAGATTTCTGGGCGACGCACGCCGCGCGGGCTACATCGACAATCTGGCCGAAATCGAATTCGTCGAGTGAGTAAGGGAGACTATTTCTTCGGCTTCTCCGTTTTACCAACCTGCTTCATTACAAACGTTTTGACCCGACTGAATTCTTTTTGAAACCCGTTGGTAAAATCGTGCGTGCCGTATTCGAAAAGGACGACGAAGCAAAAGGTGAAGAAAACGAACAGAGCGACCCAAAATATCCCGCGCAACAATGACATGGCGGCAAGCCTAACTGAGGCCGAGTTTTAGGTCAATCTGGGCTGCCTGCGGAAACTTCGGATTGATCGGCCTCGGAGAACTGCCAAGCTAATCGGTCATGCGCGTTCCGTTGCTGGATCTGAGCGAGCAATACCTTGCGCTGTCGGACGGGATTCGCGCAGCGACCGATGAAGTTTTGGCCAGCCAGCGCTTCATCATCGGCCAGAAGTTGGCCGAATTTGAGAAAGCAACTGCGCAGTATTGCAGCGTGCCGTACGCCATCGGCGTTTCATCCGGAACAGACGCGCTCCTGGCTGTTTTAATGGCGCTGGAGATCGGACCGGGAGACGCGGTCATTACGACAGCCTACTCTTTTTTTGCGACCGGCGGTTGCATCGCGCGCGTCGGCGCAACTCCGGTCTTCATCGACATCGACCCAGATACCTACAACATTTCACCGACGGCGCTGAAGTCCTACATCGACGAGCATTGTCATCGAGTTGAAGGAAAATTGCTCAACGAAAATCGACAAACGATTTGCGCCCTCGTTCCAGTCCACCTCTTCGGTTTGTGCTGTGAGATGATTGAAATACGCCACGTCGCGCGCGAGCATAATCTGCTGCTGATCGAAGATGCGGCTCAGGCCATCGGCGCCGATTGCCCGCTCGACGGTGGATCAGCCAAAGCTGGGACAATGGGCGATGCCGGCTGCTTCAGTTTTTATCCGTCGAAAAATCTCGGCGCCGCGGGAGACGCCGGAATGGTGGTGTGTCAGAACGAACAATTCGCCAATCGAATGCGCATGTGTCGGCAGCACGGTATGGAAGCGCATTATCAGCATCAATTTATTGGCGGCAATTTCCGGCTCGACGAACTGCAAGCCGCCATCCTGAAAGTAAAATTGCCGTATCTTGACGGTTGGTCAGCTGCGCGCCGCGAAGCAGCGAAGTTTTACACGAATGAGTTCCGGCGGGTTGGATTAGACGAAAAAATCAAATTGCCGGTCGAGCCTTATGGGGAGAGTGGGCTCAGGAACCATCATATCTATCATCAATATGTGATCCGCTCGCCTCGACGCGATGAGTTGCGGGAGCATCTTACCGAACGCGAAATCGAAACGGCCGTTTATTATCCACTCGCCCTGCACGAGCAGCCGTGTTTCGAATACCTCGGCTATAAACCGGGCGATTTCCCGGAAGCGGAAAGCGCCGCGCGCGAGAGCCTGGCGCTTCCGATCTATCCGGAAATCTCGCGCGAAGCGCAGCAATACGTGGTAAAGTGCGTCGCTGAATTTTTTCAATAGGCCCGTGTCCGCGACACTTGCCAGCGGCAGAGCGTGAGTTATATCAGAACGCGCGAGGGTAGGTACCGAAGTGGCCAAACGGGGCAGACTGTAAATCTGCTGGCTTTACGCCTTCGCTGGTTCGAATCCAGCCCTGCCCATTTTCTTTTCGTATCTTAGCGCCGGCGTCTTCGGGCTTTGCCACGCGAAGATGTCGATCTTCGGCGCGGTTTGGCTTTCGTCCTCTTGGCGGCCGAACGCTTGCGCGATTTCGCAGGTTTTCTTTTCGCGGCTTTGACGCGCGAAGTTTTCTTCGGCCGAGGTCGGGCGAGTGCGGGTTTAACTATGCGCGCGACTGCTTTTTTTGCGGCGGGACCAAGACGACGTTTACTCGCTGCTTTTCCAGCCATCGCACCAACAATTCCTCCGACAACGGCACCGGCCGGACCTACCATGCTGCCGAGCGCAGCGCCGGCGACGGCGGCGGCGGTTTCTTTGGGTATTGGCGGAACTTCAATGTTTTCTTGCGCGTTTGGATCATCGGCCATAATCGGAACTCCTTCTTTAGAGCGTTGTCGTTTTAGGTAGTTCGCTCCTCGGGACGGGCGCAGTCGTGATGAAACAAAAAAACGGCCGCCGAGGCGACCGCTTTTAAGAAAATAATTAACTAATCGAGCCGATTAACGGCCGCGGCGTTGTCCGCCATCGCGGCGCCGATCGCCGCCACCGCCATAGCCACCGCCTCCTCCGCCGCCTGGGGGCCGCGGTTCGCGCGGACGTGCTTCATTAACGGTTAGTGCTCGTCCTTCGAGGGTCTTGCCGTTTATTTCCGCTATCGCCTTTTGCGCGTCTTGGTCGGAGCCCATCGTCACAAAAGCGAAGCCGCGTGATTTGCCGGTAAATTTGTCCTGCATGAGCATGACTTCCTGCACCGCGCCAGCTTGCGAAAAAAGCTCCTGTAATTCGTTTTCGGTGGTGTTAAATGGGAGATTTCCCACGTATAATTTAGTTGCCATTGAGTCTAATCTGGAAAACGCCGCCAGGACACTGTTCCCGCTTATTGAGTTTTAAATCGCCGCTGAATGAATTTCAGATGACAATCGGCGGACTTCCGAGCTGCTGTTTTCTCCTTTCGGGCACATTGTGTAAGGTGCTTCGGTTTGGAAAGCAACCAAAATCGCGGGGCAATTGTCGAGGAGAACGTGATATTTAACGAGTTAAGCGGAAAAACACCGGCGTCCCGGGTCGCGGTGGTGGCGGCCGGAGTCATTAGCCCCCTCGGGATTGGCTTAAATGAGACCCTCACGTCGCTCAGGGGCAGCAAGGATTGCATCTCACCCGTCGCCCGGTTCGACGTCGAGAAATGTCGATGTAAGACCGCTGGTCAAATCTCAGACGAACGCCTCCTCGGCCAGCCGCGAAATGGGCGGAAAAACGAACGGCTACATCGCGCGACTCGCATGATGATCGCCGTTTTCGAAGAAGCCTTCGGGCAAGATCCTGGATTCACGCCGCAACTGACGGTCGTCGGCACAACGAGCGGCGGAATGTCGTTTGGGGAGGATTATTACCGCGCCTTACACCGACATCGAGGCTTGCGACATTCGCCAGGGTGGATTGCAAATTATCCGCCGCAAAAACCCGTGATCCATGCGCAACACGCATTTGGAATTTCTGCGCCTTGCCAAGTCATCGCCAATGCCTGCGCTTCGGGCACGAACGCAATCGGACATGCGTTTGAGTGCGTCCGTTCAGGAAAATATCAGCAAGTGCTGACCGGCGGCTACGACGCGCTTTCCGAGCTGGTCTTTGTCGGATTCGATTCTTTACAAGCAGCAACGCCGGAAAAATGTCGACCCTTCGATCGCGACCGGTCAGGTATGGTCCTTGGCGAGGGCGCGGCTGTGCTCGCACTCGAGAATTTGGAGAGTGCGCGGGCGCGACGCGCCTGTGTTCTGGCCGAAATCATCGGGTACGGAATCTCCACGGACAATCATCACCTAACCCAGCCCGATCCGTCAGGAAGCGGTCCGCGGCGTGCGATGGAGCAGGCGTTACAGAGCGCAAATCGTTCCGCGGAAGAAGTCGATTACATCAATGCTCACGGAACAGCGACAACGTTCAACGACGCCGCGGAAGGAAAAGCGATTGCCGAGTTGTTCGGAAAAGTTCCAGTGAGCTCGACCAAAAGTATGATTGGTCATTCGTTAGGCGCAGCCGGCGCAATCGAAGCCGTCATCTGTTTGGCTGCGCTGAAAGCGCAATTCCTGCCACCGAATATTAACTTTCGTAATCCGGACCCAGATCTCGACCTTAACATCGTCGCCAATACGGCACGCGACGCCCGGATCGACATCGTCCTGTCAAATTCATTTGGGTTCGGAGGAACTAACGCTTCCATTTTGATCCAGAAGGTTGCGGCATGAACCTGCGGATCGCAGGTATGGGCTGGGTCACGCCGCTTGGCCGAGACATCGATCCGGTCTGGGATCGTTTGATCCGCGGAGAGGAAGCAACCGCGCAACCGATCTCAGACCCCATTACCGACAAGACATATTGCGCCTTCCGAATTCCAACCGAGGCGTTGAAAGATCTGCCACCGCATCCTCGCCTGCGTCGCGCCAGCGCGATCTCGCGCTTCGCCGCGGCCGCAGGATTGGACGCCCTCGCGGAGGCAAGATCGACAATCGGCGGGATCGACGTGGAGCGAATGGCGCTCGTGTTTGCCGTTTCCAACGGCGGCGTCGTCTACACAAAACGTTTTTATCACAGCGTGGTCGAGTCCGGCGCGCAATCGGCGAGTCCTTTGCTTTTCCCGGAAACGGTTTTCAACGCGCCCGCCAGTCATCTAGCCGCGATCCTCGGGATTGCGGGCGCGAGTTACACACTTGTCGGAGATGGCGCCGTCGGCGCGCTGGCGATCAAGATGGCGAGTGACCTACTTGACAATGAAGCGTTCGATTTTTGTCTCGTGGTAGGCGCGGAAGAAGCGGACTGGTTGCTGTGCGATGCCTATCACAAATGGCGCCTTCTCAAAAAAGAGCCGCCGATTGAACCGTTCCACGAGCCGCCACGCGGCATGATTTTGAGCGAAGGAGCCGGCGCAGTGTTGCTCGCGCGTGAAGGTACCGTGCAAATCGACGCGATTGATGCCGGCGGGAATTTCTCGGAGCGTCGAAAAGCGAACGAGATCGTGCGTCGAATTCTGCACGGTCTCGCGGATGAAGGTGCCTGCATCATCGCGAGCGCAAATGGAACCTTTGTCGATCTTGCCGAACGCGCAGCCATAGAAAAAGAACTGCCGAAAGCAATAGTTTACGGCCCAAAGCCAGCGCTTGGCGAAAGTGTGGGGGCGAGCGTGGTTTGGCAGATAATCGTGGCTGCGGAAGCGTTACGAACAAAGCGCCTCCCTCCAATGCTGCGTTCGGGCGGACAGGTGGGGCTCAGCTTTCTAACGGTTGACGGGGGATCCTGGTCGAAAGCGATCGTCTTAAGCTGCGGCCTTAATCAACAGGTCGCCGGGTTGCGGTTGTCGATCTAGGCAGGCACCGCCCTACTGCTTTTACCTTTGCAACTGGGGCCGCCTAAGGTACCTTCGGCGTCCGCCATGCGAACGCTGGTCTGGGGGATTATTTTTATGTTTTTGGTGACCGGCATGGCTGGCGCGGCGACCAATGTTTCCGACCACGAGCCAGTGGAGATTACTTCGACCGGAGAAACGACCTACGAAAACGGCGTCGCCACGGCGCGAGACAATGTAGCGATTCACATTGGGGACACAGATATCTATGGGGACTTTGCTCAATACAACTCCCGCACCCACGAAGTCTCAGTAGAAGGACACGTGCGCATCTATCGTGACGTTAACGTTTACGTCGCCGAACGAGGCGTCTACAACATCGACACCAAACAAATCCGCACGAGCAACGTGCGCACCGATTATCATCCTTATTTCTTGACCGGACAAAACGTAACTGAAACCTCCGCAAACGTTTATCGCGTGGAAGATGCCACTTTCACTACCGACGATTCCTCCCACCCGGACTTTCACCTGCGCGCGCGAACGGTGCGCGTTTACGAAAACGACCACGTCGTTTTTCAAAACGTGACGTTGTACATCGGCAGGGTTCCGGTGTTCTGGTGGCCGTACATGTACCAATCGCTGACGGATGCGTTCAGCTTTTCGATTTCGCCGGCCGATTTAAGTTCGTGGGGGCCGTCGCTCCTCACGCAAGTCACGTTTCCGATCACGGAGGACATCAAAGGCAGGATCAGACTCGACTATCGTGGGCGTCGCGGGGTTGCGATCGGTTTCGAATCGGATGTTGACTACGGCAAAGACAAGTCAAGCAATCTCAAATTAAGGACTTATTACCTTAATGATCAAAACCCGGATATTAACCCCACTGCGCTTAAGCGTGGCGACGTTCCGACCGACCGATATCGTCTGAGCTTGGAAGATCGGACCGAGTTTACCTCCGACATTTACGGGATCGTCGATGTCACGAAGTTGAGCGACCCGTTTTTGATGCAGGACTTCTACCAGAGCGAGTTCCGGGTCAACCCCGTTCCAGACAACGTCATTGCCCTAACCAAGACCGCTCCATTCTACACGCTCACGGCGATCTCTCGTTTCCAGGTGAATGATTTCTTCGAACAAACGGAGCGGTTGCCCGAAGTCGTGCTCGATATCAAGCGCCACGCGTTATTTGGCGGCCCAATTTTTTACGAGGGTGAGAGCGGTTTCGCCGACCTGCACCGAAGTTTCGCGGAGAATTCTGGTTTTGAAAATTATGGCACCACGCGGTTCGATACTTTTCATCAGCTGCTTTATCCGAACACGTATTTCGGCTGGCTTTCCATTGTGCCGCGAGCGGGCTTTCGAGCGACTTATTACGACAAAACTCGCGATCTCGGCAGAACCGTGTTTAACACCAGCGATGATCCGTTGATTCCCAATTTTATTCTGCCAGATCCCACTCCAACAAATCCCATCGTCGATGCTGGCAGCGACGTTCGAACCGTCTTCGATACGGGCGTCGAAGCTTCCTTCAAAATATCGCGTTCGTGGGACGAGGTGGCGAACCGGAGTCTCGGATTGGATGGATTGCTTCACGTCATGCAACCGTACACGAACTTCTCATACGTCCATGAGAGCGGGATCAATCCCGCTGCGGTTTTAGAGTTCGACCGATTTGAACCATCGACGCAGTTGCGCCCGATCGATTTTCCCCAGTTTACCAGCATCGATTCGATCGCCAGTTGGACGGTCTGGCGTAATGGAATTCGGAACCGCTTGGAAACCCGGCGCGACGATTTGACTGTGACCTGGCTGGAGCTGGACACATTTTTTGATGTGAACTTCGACAACCCATACGACCGCCGGTCCTACTCGAACTTCTTCAACAAACTGCGCTTTACCCCGCTGCCGTGGGCGTCGCTCTCAATTGATTCGCAGATTCCGGCATTCAGTTCGGGTTTTACTGAAGTCAACACAACGATTTCTGTGCAACCAATCGCGAATCTTCAGCTCAGCGCGGGACATCGCTACCTCAACGACAACCCGTTTTTCGAACACAGCAGCCTTTTCGTGGCCGGCGGATACTACCGAATCAGCGACAACTGGGCTTTTGGATTTCAAGAACAATACGAAGGCACAGTCGGCATTTTCCAAGAACAACGCTACGCCATCTACCGTGACTTGACGAACTGGGTTGCCTCGGTTGGTGCGGTGATGCGGGACAACACCGGTAACAAGAAAGAGTATGGAATTCTCCTCACCTTTACACTGAAAGCGTTTCCAAAGTTTGGTTTCGATTTGAATTTTGATCCGGGAAATCAAGGGCAATGATCCGGTTGCAATCAACATTCGTGATTCGTCATGGTGAATCGCGATTTTGGCGCAGCGGATAGCCAGCGCCTTTAACTAATCATGGATATTTCAATCATCGGTTCCGGCTACGTGGGGCTTGTCACGGGGGCCTGTTTTGCCGATGTCGGTCACAATGTCATTTGCGTAGACAACGACGAGGGAAAAATTAAGACGCTCCAGGCTGGACGCATTCCAATCTACGAACCCGGTTTGGAAGAAATCGTTCATCGCAACGTTTCCGCTCACCGTTTGCATTTCAGCAGCAGCATTCGTGAAGGTGTAGAGAAGTCTCAAATCGTTTTCATCGCGGTGCCGACGCCGCCACAGTCAAATGGAGATGTCGATCTTAGCTTTATCGAAAAAGTTTCGCGCGAAATCGCCGACATCCTCACTGATTATCGGGTTATCGTCGATAAGAGCACCGTCCCCGTGAAAACTGGCGAGCGCGTCGCCGAGACAATCAAGCGCTACAATCGGCACGGAGCGAAGTTTGACGTTGTCAGTAATCCGGAATTTCTGCGCGAGGGCTGCGCGATTCGCGACTTAATGCATCCAGATCGCATTGTCATTGGGGCCCAGAGTCAGCACGCTGTTGATTTGATGAAAAAGGTTTACGAGCCTTTCATGGCGCCGGTTCTGGTCACCGGGATTAACAGCGCCGAGCTGATCAAGCATGCTGCGAATTCGTTCCTCGCGCTAAAAATTTCCTATATCAACGCCATTTCCGCGATCTGTGACGCCAGCGGAGCCGACGTGGAGAAAGTCGCCGACGGAATCGGAATGGACCGCCGCATCGGCCGCCAATTTCTCAATGCCGGCATCGGGTACGGCGGGTCTTGCTTTCCAAAAGACGTCGCCGCGTTCATCCATATCAGCGAACAGCTCGGCGTTCCGTTTACCCTTTTGAAAGAAGTGCAGCGGATTAACGCTGGTCAAAAAGAACGCTTTCTGAAACTTATTCGTGATACGCTCTGGGTGTTACGCGAAAAGAAGATCGCGGTCTGGGGTTTGACGTTTAAGCCAAACACCGATGACGTACGCTCGTCGGTTGCGATCGAGTTAGTGGATGCCATGCTTCGCGAAGGCGCGCACGTTAGCGTTTACGATCCGAAAGGAATGGAGAAGGCGCGCGAGCTAAAAGCAATCGCCGACGCGAAATTCGCGGCGTCGGCATTGGAAGCGGTCGATGGTGCCGAAGCTCTCGTCATCGCCACGGAATGGAATGAATTTGCCAATGTCGATTTCGCCGCGGTTAAACAGCGGATGACAACGCCGATCGTGTTCGACGGCAGAAATCTATTGAATCCGGAGACGATGGGCGAACTCGGTTTCCATTATCATTCCATCGGCCGCGCCAGCGTCATTCCGCGCTAGAACGATCGTGCCGCAGACCTCTGCTCGCCGAGTCGCTCTCGCCGCGCTGAGAACCTGGCGCAGAAAAAGGCAATTTGCTGACTCGATCATTTCCAGCGCGCTCTCGAAGAGCACGCTCCAGCCGGCTGATCGAGCATTCGCCGTCGAACTTTTTTATGGCGTATTAAGAAACCTCACGCTGCTCGACTTTTGGATTGGCGCGCTTCGACGGGCACACCTGGATGTCGATCTTCGCGATCTTTTGCATCTTGGCCTGTATCAGCTCTTCATCGCCAAGACGGCTGAACATGCCGCGGTCCATGAAACCGTCGAGACCGCTCCGAAACGCCAGCGCGCAATCGTCAACGCGATACTGCGCTCCGCAGCGCGCGACCGGCAAGGGTTGCAAAGAAAAGCGAACTCAGAGTCGCTCGATGTGCGAGCTTCGCATCCGAAGTTTCTGATTGAGCGCTGGAAAAAACAATTTGGAACCGATGCGACCGAAGCTTTGTGCGACTGGAACAACCGGCCGCCGCCAATTTACGCGCGAATTAACCAATTGAAGATCGGCCGCCAGACTTTCCTCGAGCGATATCGCAACGCGAGGACACTGCCGAATGTTTCGAACTTTGTCGCACTTCCTTCAGCTACAGACGCGATCGAAGCGGGAGATTGCTATGTTCAGGACCCGAGCACATCGCTTGCGTGCAAATTGTTGCAGGCGAAGCCGGGTGAAAAGATTTTGGACGCCTGCGCAGCTCCCGGTGGCAAGACCGGGCACATCGCTGAGTTGATGGAAAATCAAGGCTTGCTTGTGGCAGTCGAGCGCCAATCGGAACGAATCCGCTTGCTCGATGAAAATCTTGCTCGTCTTGGTGTTCGGATTGGAAAAGTCGTTTGCCACGATTGGACGAAACCTCTAATCCCGGATGACGTTGGTTCGAAAGCCCCATTTGATCGAATCTTAGTTGATGCGCCCTGTAGTAACACCGGCGTGATGCGACGGCGTGTCGATGCGCGCTGGCGATTGAATCCGGCAGATTTTACCCGGATGCAAGGGAGACAAATTGAAATTGTGCGCGCGGTGGTGCCGTTGTTGAAGCCCGGTGGCACGCTCGTTTACAGCACGTGCAGCCTTGAACGAGAGGAAAATGAAGACGTTGTTCAACAGCTGGTCCAGGCGATGTCTGTTTTGCAGTTGGAGGAAGAAAGATCCTCGCTTCCGTTTCGGGATAACTTCGACGGCGCGTTCGCCGCGAGATTCCGCCGAACGTATTAATTCAGATTACTCCCAGGCGGTTGCATCCCGCGGACTCGATGGAATCGTAGCGTCCTATGCACGACGCGCGTTTCGACAAACTCGCCAAACTTCTGGTGGAATATTCAACCGGACTCAAACGGAATGAGAATGTCTTGATTGAGGCTTTCGACGTTCCCGATGAAATGACGATCGCTCTCATCCGCGCGGCACGAAAAGCAGGCGCAATTCCGTTCGTCCAAGTCCAGCGCGCCCGCATCGGCCGCGAGCTTGCATTGGAAGCGTCGGATCGACAACTGACGCTGGCCGCGGGCCATGAACTGGCACGCATGAAAAAAATGCACGCTTACGTCGCGCTGCGCGGAAGCAACAACATCACCGAATTATCCGACGTGCCGGTGGCTAAAATGCAGCTCATCGCAAAAAAAATGCGGCCAGTTCAGGATCAACGAGTCAAAAAAACCAAATGGGTCGTGTTGCGATGGCCGACTCCGTCAATGGCGCAGCTCGCGGGAATGAGCACCCAAGCCTTTGAAGATTTTTATTTCGAAGTCTGCACCCTCGATTACCGGAAACTGCAGCCAGGAATGAAAGCACTCAAAGGGTTAATGGAAAAAACGGATCGGGTCGAAATCAAAGGACCGGGAACGGATCTACGATTTAGCATCAAAGGAATTTCAGCGGTGATTTGCGGTGGCGACCGGAATATTCCGGACGGCGAAGTGTTCACAGCGCCGGTAAAAAGCTCCGTCGAAGGCCATATCACATTCAACGCACCGACAATTTATCAAAGCATTGCCTTCGATGGAATTCGTCTCGACTTTCGGCAGGGCAAGATTGTTGAGGCTACCAGCAACCAAACTGAAAAGCTCAACAAGATCCTCGATTCCGACGCGGGAGCACGCTACATCGGCGAGTTTTCCCTTGGATTCAATCCGCGCGTGCTCGAGCCGATGCGAGATATTCTTTTCGATGAAAAGATCGCCGGTTCATTTCACTTCACTCCCGGTCAGGCTTACGAAGAAGCAGACAACACGAATCGCAGCCAGGTGCACTGGGACATGGTCAATATCCAACGGCCGAGCTATGGCGGCGGCGAGATTTATTTCGACGGGAAATTAATCCGCCGGGACGGCGAATTTCTGCCCAAGCCGCTGCGTTCGTTAAACCGTGGCGCCTTCGTTAAACGAGGGTAATCCGCGAACAGAGCAGACCGATTCGTCGAATCTCCTCGAAAGGTGTCGATCTTGTGCGCGGGATTAGGCCGCCCGCTTGGGACCGTGACCGAGCAGGTTCAGCTGCATCATTCCGATTTCGCCGCTGCCGGTCAGCTGCAAATTCGAAATCTCGAACACAGGAGCGCCCTCCACTGGCGCGCCGCCAGCGGTCGGCATTTGCACCGACACCTGCTTCGCATTCGAATTGAGCACAATCGACGAAATCTCGAACGACGGCGAAAATTCCACGGTCGCAATCTGGAACGGAGCAATCACGTGCACGGCCGCTTGTCCCTGCTGTGATGGCGTCAGTTGAAGTGGTGCGGCCGCGAAATCCGAGACCAGGTGCAAACCCCCGACCGTGAACGAAGGCGATCCAACAACGGTTGGACGCTGTTGTTGTGAAGGCGTAAGGCGTACGCTTCCGAGTGTTCCTCCGGCAGGCTGAATCCTGGCGATCTCAAAAGTCACTTGGAGGTTCATCGCTGGCTGCGGGGCCGAGCCAGCCAAACGCATCGTCACGACCTTTGAGGCCGGTCGTAACTGCAACGCACCCATCTTGAACGTTGGAGTCAGCTGCATTGACGCAATCTCGAAGGCGAAAGTGAGTTGGACGGAAGTTTGCATCGCCCCTGATTGAGGCGCGCCACCTCGCATCGCTGGAGCGGTTGGGATTTGGATCGGTTCAGGCATGTTTACTGGTGTGGTTGGTTCGTAAATTCGTGATTCGAAAACGGGTTCCGGAGCAAAAGACAGCTCGCTAGGTCGACGAAGCGTATCAAATCCGGCCGGTTCAGATTCAGTGACTTCAACGATGGACGGTTCCTCCACAGGCGTCAACTGAGGAATCGGTTGACCCTGACCGACGGGCTCAATCTCAGGTTCGATAATCCCTTCAGCTTCGGCAAAGACAGGTTCGATTTCAGGTTCCGCACTCGTTGCAGCTTCGGCAAACACAGGCTCGATTTCAGGTTCCGCAATCGTTGCAGCTTCGGGAAAGACGGGTTCGATTTCAGGTTCCGCAATCGTTGCAGCTTCGAAAAAGACGGGTTCGATTTCAGGCACCGTAATTTCTTCCGCTTGAGTGACGATCGGCTGCGGAATGTCCACGGCAGGCAGCTCAGGCTCAGGCGTGAACCATTCGGGTTGCGCGACTGGTTCGGCGACCGCTTCTGTCGGCAGCGCTCCCTGCTCAACGACCGGTCCAACTGCTTCGAAGGTTTCCACGACTGGCTCCAGCTCGAGCTGATGTTCGCCATTGCCGTCAACTACAGGTTCTAAAACGGTTCCGCGGCCAAAAGCACGGCCTGGCTTACTGAGCGGAACTACGGCGCGGCGAAGCGAAGGTTCGGACGCTTTTAACTTAAGCGACACTTGCCGCGGACCGCCACTCAATCGTGGCATAACTTTCATTTCTCGTTGGACCGGAGCCGGAGCTACATATTCCATACCTTCGAGCTGCGGACCAGTCGCTGGCGCGGCACGCCGGAAACTTGGGAATTGGATTCCGCGGCGACGAATCTCGAACACAATCACCCACCCGATCACCCCGATGCCGGCCAAAACCAAAATGATAGCGAACAAATTTCCAATTTCGAATTTTCCACCGGAGACCTCGCCAACACGCGCGGGCGCGAGCGCGGTCGCCGGTGTAGTCGATACCGCCGCGACTACTGGCGCCTTCGCGGCAGCAACCGGAGGCCCCGGCTGAACAGGCGCTTTGTCGGGCTGCGCTTGCGCAACTGCCGGTTGCTCGCGCACAGCTGGAGCTGGGGCTGCTGCGACCGGAGTCTCTACAACCGGCGAGAAATTCGGTGCGGGCGAAGTCGGAATCTCTTCCGGCTTGGCCGGGCTTCCAGCGGCATACGATCCAGGCGGAACGGCAGCGGGTTGCGTAACTGCGGTACTGGCCGCTGCCTCTTCCGGTTTGGGCCCGGTTGCCTCCATTCCTGCAATCGCGGGCGCCGTTGTCTTGGTCTTAGCGTCGGCTACCTTGCCCTTGGCGGCCGCTGCTCCAGGAATTGGGCTCGGTTCTATTGCCGGACTCGATTCGGTTTGACCTTCGGTCAAAGCAGTGGCTGCTTCCGCGGCTGGTGCCGTTGACGTCGCGAGCACTGGGCTTTGCAACCAGCCGAGATCGTAAAAAAAGTCCGCGAAAACAACATTGAGCGCGGGCGAGTAAATTTTCTTGGCGGAAGTAATCCAATCGGTCGCCTTGGTCGGATTGTTATGCTTAAACTCCCACGCTGCCTGCGCATAATAAAGAGCCGGGGTATCGCCGGTGAACTGGAACTGTTCCATCAGCTTCTGCGCACGACTGTCATTGCCTTCCAGCAACCAGGTAATGTAGACGTTGAATTTGATAAGCTGTGCCGCTTCGCTTTTTTCTCCGCCAGCTGTCTTGCCCAGGAGCGCTTCAAATCGATCGCGCGCCGTGGCGTAATCCTTTTCCTTCAACGGCACCAACGCCAGATTGAATTGGGCCTGGCGGAATCTTGAATCCGCTTTCAACGCCTTTTTGAATTCGGCCTCGGCCTGATCGAATTGTTTTTGCTCGAGTAAAATTTCGCCGCGCAGGTTCAAAGTCGCTGCCTGGTTTGGGTCGGCCGCGTCCGCGTCATCGATAAATTTGCGGGCGGCGACAAAATCGCGCTGTTGATAAGCTTGTCGCGCTTGCTCGACGCGTGAGCGAGCAAACGCCTTGCTCTTGGCCGCGCGCTCAGCTGCTGAGGTCAACTCAAGGGCGGCGCGTGTTTGGCCGGGCTGTTTTTGTAGCCAACCCACTTCAAAGAGCGACTCGGCAAAAAGCTTGTTCAGTTGCGGCGAAAAATTCTTTTCCGCCTGCGCCATCCAGTCCTTCGCTTCCTTCGTCTTATTCTGCTGTAGTGCGATGGCCGCGTTTGCGTAGTGGACCGCCGGCGTGTCCGGAGAAAGCTCGAACTTGGCCAGAATCGAATCGACCATGTTCTCTTTGCCCTCGAGTAAATAAGTTAACAGGATTTTGTATTGAATGAGTTGAGTCGCTTCGCCCTGCAGTTCGGACGCGTTGCTCGAAAGTAATTCCTGAAAACGATTGCGTGCCTCAGCCCAATCCTTTTTCAGAAACGGAATCTCGGCCAGATTGAAGCGGGCGTTCCAAAATCTCGAATCGATCCGCAATGCTTCATGCAGCGCAGCTTCCGCCTTGTCGTAAATGCCCTGCCGCATCATGATTACGCCGCGCAAATTCTGTGATTCGGCGAGGTCCGGTTGACGCGCGTCAATCGCGTCCAAGTCTTTCAGCGCATCCGGAAAATTATTGGTGTCGAATGCTCGAAAGGCTTTGTCGTACATTGCTTCGAGTTCCGCTTTCGAGGGGGCAACGTTGTCCGCTGCCAAGGAACCAAGCACCAACACTGCGACTGCCGCGATTTTGCGAATCTTCATGGCCTCCCCCATATAAAACCCTTCCGTGAGCCCGATGACAAGCCTAAATTTTGACGCTCGAGGAAGATTTTCCGGTCGCAGGGAGAAAGAATCGCGCCGACTTAAAGGTTGAGATTTGCGACAATTCGCAGACCTTCGAGGGTCAAATTCGGATGCACGGCGTCAATCTCGCGCAGACGTGCCGCGATCAAATCCGCGTATCCGCCGGTCGCAATAACGTGCACTTTCTCCCGAGGAAAACGCTCGGCTTTAATCCTGGCAATGATCTCGCGCACCAGGCCGCGATAACCGATCACCGCACCGGAGCGCATCGCGTCGATTGTCGATCTTCCAACCGTCGACCGCGGTTCTTTTAGAGAAAGCTTTGGTAACAGTGCCGTGCGCTGATAAAGAAAGCTCGTCATCGACTCCAGTCCGGGCGCAATCACTCCGCCGATGTAATTTCGTTGCACTGAGACGATATCGAAAGTGACTGCCGTCCCGAAATCGACCACGATGGCCGGACTTCCATAAAGATCCGCCACCGCCGCTGCGTTGGCCAGGCGGTCGGCCCCAATTGTTTTCGGATTTGGATAATCGATTCCAACGCCGAGCCGCAGCTGCGGCGTTAACCACAAAATCTTCGATCGCTTGGCCGCTTTCCGGACGACGCCGTTTTTTGTCGGCACGACCGAGCAAACCACAAAAATGTCGATCTTGCGCTGCTTCACAAATCGCTGGAGCGCCGCGCTGGCAAATCTTTCAGTCGGCATTCGAACAGGCTTTGAAATCCGTCGCCGCGTCGCGAACGCAAGCTTGGTGAATGAATTACTGATATCGATCAGCAAATAACTTGTTGCACGCACGATGTGCGACTTCACTGCCAAGACGCACCGAGGTCAAGTAGCGAACTTGCGGGCCAATCTTCAAACGCGTAGCCTCGCTGCGTGCGAAAATTGGTTCATCGTCCACGGCGCTTGCGGCGATCCCCAGCCCTGCGCAATCTCGTTCGCGAGACCAATCTCACCGCACACGATTTCGTTTTGCCTCTTTTCGTCAGCGAAAAGATCGACAAACGGCGTCCGATCGCGAGCATGCCGGGCGTGTTTCAACTCCCCCCCGGTGAAATTGTCGATGAAGCACGACAGGCACAAGACGCCGGACTCCAAGCCGTTCTCCTTTTCGGAATTCCCCAAATAAAGGATGAACAAGCGAGCGGCGCTTATGCCGAGAATGGCATAGTGCAGAAAGCGTTGCGCGCGCTGAAGGACAATTGTCCGGAAGTGGTTGCGATCACAGACGTTTGTCTCTGTGAATACATGAGTCACGGCCATTGCGGCGTCACTCGCATTGACGGCGACCATTTTCATGTGCTGAACGACCAGAGTGTCGATCTTTTGGTGAAAACGGCGCTCTCACACGCGCAGGCCGGCGCGGACATGGTCGCACCCAGCGACATGATGGACGGCCGCATTGGCGCAATTCGGGAAGCGCTCGATGCCAACGGTTTTGCAGAAACTGGCATTATGAGTTACGCCGCGAAATTCGCTTCCGTTTTTTACGGCCCGTTTCGCGACGCAGCCGAAAGCCCGCCACAGTTTGGTGATCGTCGATCTTACCAGATGGATTCGGCGAACGCGGATGAAGCCCTCCGCGAGGTCGGGCTCGACATCGATGAAGGCGCGGACATCATCATGATCAAACCGGCATTGCCGTACATCGACATTCTTTGGCGCGTGCGCGAGCGCTTTCGCAAACCGACCGCGGTGTATCACGTGAGCGGCGAGTACGCGATGATCAAAGCCGCCGCCGAAAAAGGAATTGTAGAAGAACGCGCCGCGGTTCTTGAGATCATGACTTCGCTCAAGCGCGCCGGCGCAGACATCATTGTGACCTACTGGGCGCGCGAACTGGCCGAATGGATCAGCGCATAACGATTCGTCGCGGCGAAACGGAGGCGCACACGCGCCTGAAACGCCTGGCTTTCGTTTGGGCGCAGAGGCAAGGTTACTCCGCCTGCGCGATGGAAGTCGCCTTGCCGCGATGTCGGTACCGCGTAGATGTGGCGGCGTATCGGCCGGATGGAAAACAATCAGGCGCCACTGCGATTTTCGAGTGCAAACAGGCGCTGGTCGATCTCCGGCGCG
>Ga0209161_10001720_pt1 | contig 18130 bp, 16 predicted proteins | sample GraSoiAngelo_155_FD_186169 | JGI IMG/M metagenome (GOLD analysis project Ga0209161, IMG submission 186169) | Grasslands soil microbial communities from the Angelo Coastal Reserve, California, USA - 14_1009_13_30cm (SPAdes) (version 2) | ecosystem: Environmental > Terrestrial > Soil > Grasslands... | reverse complement strand
GAGGAGGACCTTGTCCGATCGAGCTTGTGGAAACGGTCGAGCGCCATTTGGTGCTTCATTGTCCAAGAGTATGGAGATGCGTGCTTCTTGCTCGTTCCATCGTATGAGCTCGCTGAGTTTTTTCCCCCGCTCCGTGTATGCTTGACCCAGGACGACGGATATTGCTAGTAGAATGGAGGATTTTCCTGCGCCGTTTGGTCCTATGATCAGGTTTAGGCCGGGCCGGAGTGGGATGCTGGTGTTCTTGTAGGACATGAAGTTGGAGAGTTGGACTTCGCGGATCAATTTTCCACCGACGGAGTTGTTGCTGGAAGGTATGGCTTGGCTGAATTAGAAGTCTTTCTCGTCCAATCAATGTTTATATACGCGATTTGGCATTTTTCGCTTTTCGTTGGAGTGTGCCAGGTGCGGGATTAAGACGGCTTGGCAAAGTTCTGCACATGTCGAAGAGCGGTAACCTGATTGTTCGACTCGAACAGCCACCAGTGCCAGCAGAGCGGACTCGAGTGGTTGATTACAAGATCAAGAGGATTGGGACAGTTAACAATATTCTCGGTCCTGTGAAGAGTCCATATGTCTCTGTAAAGCCCGAGGTTGCTGGCGAGGGGTTCTCGGGCCGGATTCTGTACCTTTTAGAGGATAGTTAGGAGATAGCAGAGAAGTGGTTGAAGAAGTAGGCCAGACGCTAGAGCGGGCACCTGAGAGCAGCTCGCGAAGGATACGCTTGTGTCCAGAGTGCGGGGGCTCGCGACTGATGAGGGACTACGACGCTGCTGAGGTAGTCTGCATGGCCTGCGGATATGTAGTGCAGGAGAAGATTGCTGACACACGGCCTGAGTGGCGTGCATTTGACGACGAGCAGCGCGCGAAGAGGGCGCGTACCGGCGCGCCAATGACGTATACTATTCACGATAAGGGCCTTTCGACTATTATCGACTGGCGTGATCGCCCTACCGGGACGAAGGGTGTCTCGGCGGATCAACGGATTGAGTTGTACAAACTGCGGAAGTGGCAGCGGCGAGTCCGAGTGTCGGATGCTACCGAGAGGAACCTGGCTGTGGCCCTGTCGGAGCTGAGCAAGTTGTCGTCGGCTCTCTCGTTGCCGAAGACCATTCTCGAGACAGCGTCTGTGATTTATCGTCGTGCGATTAAGCGGCGTCTGATCCGTGGGAGATCGATTCATAATGTTACCGCTGCGGCGATTTACATGTCGTGTCGTCAGTGTGGTATTCCGCGGACCTTGGATGAGATTGCTAGTGTGTCGACGCTTAACAAGAAGGATATTGGTCGTAGCTACCGGTTCATGCTGCGGGAGCTGGGGATGTTTGTGCCGCCTTCTGCGAACAGGAATTATGCGGCCCGGTTTTCGAATAAACTCACCATTTCAGGGAAAGCGGAGGGGATTGCTATTCGGATTTTGGAGATTGCACGCCAGATGAAGCTGACCAGTGGGCGGGGTCCGGCAGGAATCGCTGCCGCGTCTACGTATATTGCGACGGTGTTGACGAATGAGCGGAAGACGCAGCGGGAGATCGCGGAGATAGCGAACGTGACAGAGGTTACGATCCGGAACCGGTACAAGGAGCTTCTTGAGAAGCTGATGATAGAAGTCCCGATATAGCCCCGGAAGGCGCGTTGCGAGACTTGAGTAGGCCCCCGGGGGTCTAGAGAATTCACTGTTTTTGTTTCAAGACCTGTTTCGAAGCCCGATCTCAAGAAGCGTTTCCAGAACTGGTTTCAAAACGTGATTTTCAACTGCCCTGTTTCCACTTTGAAATATTGGGATTGAATTACCAGGTTGATCTGCGAAGTTGGTGGTAGGTTGAGAGCGAAATATTCCCTGCGGAATAGAGGAGTGAAATGATTAATATGACATACGTTATAGCGCGCAAGTAGATGACGTATGCCATATGCCCATCCCGAAGTATTGGTAAGCAGCGACTGGGTCCAACAACACCTCAACGACCCAAAGGTAAGGATCGTCGAGGTTGACTACGATCCCGTTGCGAACTATCAGCTGGGACACGTTCCCGGCGCGGTCCTCTTCGACTGGAGGAAGGACCTCAACCACCCCCTCGAAAGAGACATCCTATCCAAACAACAACTCGAACAACTATTCGCCAGATCGGGAATAGCCCCAGACACGAAAATAGTTCTCTACGGCGACTTCAACAACTGGTTCGCAGCCTACGCCTTCTGGGACCTACGGTACTACGGCGTCAAAAACGTCGTCCTGATGAACGGCGGACGGAAAAAATGGATCGACGAAGACAAGCCGCTGACTAAAGACGTCCCCACTTACCCAGGCACTAGCTTCAGGGCATCAGGACCTGACGAGAGCGTTAGAGTCTATTTCAAGCAAGCCTTTGACCTCTACCAGAAGGCAAACGTGAGACTCGTGGACGTCAGAGGACCGAAAGAGTTCACCGGCGAAGTCCTCGCGCCACCAGAGTACCCGACAGAGCATGCACAGCGTGGAGGCCACATTCCAGGCGCGGTTAATATTCCGTGGTCGCAAGCGGTCCGAGAAGACGGCACATTCAAGAGCCCTGAGGAGCTGAAGAAGCTCTACGAGGACAAGGGCATCCTCCCTAGTAGAGACATTGTTACCTACTGCCGCATCGGCGAAAGATCCTCGTTCACATGGTTCGTGCTGAAGTATCTCCTCGGCTACCCCAACGTTCGCAACTACGATGGATCATGGACCGAATGGGGAAACCTAGTCCGTAACCCTATCGAAAAACCGTACCAGACGATAGCACCGCCCGTTCCGGCATAAGACAATCTATCAACCTCCCTTTTTTCTTCGGGCATTGGTCCTAACGCTCTTTCCGAACGATGAAGTGGAAGAGGTTTCCCTCCTGCCGCCACTCAACTAGCCCGTGGCCCGTCTGATCCGTCCACCGCACCATCTCCACATACGAGGTAGGATCATCCGTCACAAGATGAACGATACTTCCGACCGAAGTGGTCGCGAGAAGCTCGTTGAGATGGACGAGAACTGCGGAACACTCTGTTCCGATCTCATACATCTCATGATCTGGGAAGGCTTTGAAACAGCGAGCATGAAATTCAGTAATCTTCTTCTTGAAACCCTCCTTCGCCTCCGACGGCCGTGAAAGGAAACCTCTCTCTTCTTGAAAACTAAGCGGTCTTAGCTTGACAATCCATCCTTCAGTATAGGATGCGTCGTTCATGAGCTTCGGTCGTTTGAGTACGTCTCCGTTTACTAGTGATATGATCCCTGAGAGGGGGGAGGGAATAGGGCCTACGAACCTAAGGCTCTCAAGGGTCCCGAGGCTTCTACCCCGTTCTACTCTCGTCCCAGTAACCCGGACGCGCGCTGAAGTGAATTTCCCCGCAATGGCTGAAAGAAGACTTGTCATCCCTACAGTCACTTCTCCGCTTTCGTTGATCGTCATCCACGTGTTGCCTTCCAGGTCGTAGAGAAGACTATCAGGAAAGCTGCAGTGTTCTAGCTCCAATTCATATCACCCAAAAGGCACTGAAATGCAAATCTCGAATTGCACTGCATTTGAGTGAAAGTCAGAGTGAGAGTCGTAAGTATTAGAACTGACGATCTGGAAAAACGTCCAAGCTTTGAAAACTAACTCGGGCCCATTCTGGCGCAATATATAATCCAGAGAGTGGCTACCAAGACCGCTCCTAACGTGTTCTAAGGCCACGCTAAAGCCCAACGTTGGGGTTGGTCGTAAGCACAATTGACCGAGCCTAGGGTGGGACATCGGCGAAATACCACAATGAGTGTTTCTAGTCCGCTCCAGATAATCCCTCAATCCTTCTGGTGATATTAGACTCCTTTGCGAAACGGGTTTTCAGGCCTCCCCGTTTTAGCGTTTCAATATGATGCAAACCTAATCCATCGATCCTCCTGAGGGTCAGCAAGAGTGACTCTTTACCCACAATCCCTGATGCAAGCCTGTCCGCTTCAAGCCTCTGTCTTTGTCTAAGCCTCGCTCCCAACCATTGGCTCAGAAGGATTGGAATAATGAGGAAAACTACCGCTAGGATTCCCGCAATCACTTGAGACAAGAGGTCCGAAGGACCTGCGAGGGCAATGGCCGCGAAAATCACGAAGAAGATTAGCAAAGATAGAGAACCTAACGTACGCGCGACGAGACCTAGTGCTCGACGTCTTTCGAGCTTGAGTTCGTAAATCATAGATGTTGCAATAAGTGGTCTCAACTCCTCCGCGTCCAACTTCCCTTTCAGAACCCTGGGCAAATCGATCTCGTCCGGGTCGAAGATACCGAAAACGCAAGCGTCCGGTAGCCTCAAGGGAAGCCAGCGGACAACATGTACGGGGAAAATGATTCCTAGTCGTCCAGAAAGATCCCTAACAGTCTTGATAATATTGCGATCTTCCTCTGTTAGATGTTGGCCTTCCTCTGAAACGGCCATGGTCGAAGCAGCAACAGTTTGCTTCTGGCGGTCCACAATTCCTAATGACATCACTCCATGTGTTGCCTGCCATTCATTCCTGAACCTTCCTCGGACGACCCGTTGCCGCAAAATGGTTCCAACTATGGGAACGATGAATATCCCGAACGCGACTGGAAAGAAAGGAGAGTAAATGCCCGACCGGATTATTGGCGGGCCACAGTGGCCAGAGTAGCGACCGCATACTCCACCAAACAGGTATAGCAAGGCCAGGGCTCCTAGATAGAAGTAGAATTCGGTCCGCCGGTCCCAACGACTCACCTGTCTATGGTAATCGTGGTGGGCAATCTTGATGTGGCGAGAAATCGTCGGGTTTTAGCACAAGCCTACGGGAACCAGGTTCCGCGACGAATACCTTGCCACAAATAGGACAAGACTTGCTTCGAGTCTTCTGTCCGTCAGAGCCCAAGGGAAGCTATCATCTCGACGAGTGAAAGTTATACGGATAGTGTATTCTTCAATAAAAGTCTACAACCCAGTTGCCTGAGATTTTTCTAGGCGCGATAGGTCAGCGACGTTTCAATTTGCAATTTTTTTGTATGATGATCCTCGAAAAATACCAGACAGCGCTCTAGCCTGCCGAGAGTGCAGGATGTCAAAGTGCAAAAACTGGACAAATGGCAGGGATTTGCCTGAGTAACATATAATAGAGTACTATCGAACTTCGCTGAATCTCCTCGGTTTGAAAGGTAGGATTCGTTGCCCCGTTTCAAGAGTTCAGCGGACATTCTAAAGATCGTCTCCAACAAGGACCAAATCCGGAACATCGGCATCATCGCCCACGTGGACCACGGCAAGTGCGTCGCCGGTGATAGTATGGTTACCCTATCTGATGGACGTATCGAAGAGATCGCCCAGATCTACGACAAACTGAAGAGAAGTGGCCCGTCAGCGGCCCAAGTTGACTCGCTGAACCCCCAGACCCTCAAGATGGAAGACAGGAACGTCTCGCATGTCTGGAAGCTACACAGCAACAAATTGGTCAAGGTTACATTACGAAACGGTTACTCGGTGGAAACTACGCCAGAGCATCCGTTCTACACAATAGCAACGAGCGGTATGATCAAACAAAAGAGAGCCGATAGGATCGAAAGAAGTGACTTTGTTCTCGTTCCAAACACCCTACGATCTCTGCCAAGCAGAATAGAAGACATAAAGTCCGAAATCTTGGAGGAATTGAGTTCTCACGACTACTACCTGGTCTATCTGAGGAAAGGATTCTCTGAGAAGCTTGTCCGATTAGTTGGAGACAGAGGAATTAAGCATATTCATTCAGGACTCCGAACAAACACTTCGTTCAAAGCATTCAAAGGCGGACTCGCGGCCCGTCGAATCAGACTGGACGACCTGGTAAAAATCACGGATTCCCTTGAGATACCCCGGGACCAAGTCTACGATCAAGTTCACAGGATCGCGTACAGGCTGAGCCACGCTAGGCCTGGCAGACTTTCAAATATGATCAGCCTGCCAAGAACCTGGAAGCAATTCAAGGATCTAGACTACCTTCTAGGCATCCTCTGGGGAGATGGCTCTTACCGGGCCAGCTTCACCAACGGATACAGACCACTTCTGGAGATCGTATCCCAGACTTTCCAGCAGGTTTTTGGTGTCAGCACAATCCTCGTGAAGGACAAGAGAAGAAACACCTATCGACTCGACCACCACGGTGGTTTCAGCCTGATCAAATTCCTCGAAGACACCTACCAGTACCCCGCAAAGCAGAAGGCACACAACATCGTCTTTCCCAAGTTGGTCTTGAAGATGGGGAACGAGCATGTCGCTGCGTTCCTCAGAGGCGAGTTTGACACATATGGTGGGGTTGAGAAGTCTAGCGCTGTAATTTCTTTGACAATGGCTAGTGGCAAGTTCGCTAGGCAAGTCTCAATTGCTCTGCTAAGATTCTCGATAATTCCTACTGTCCGACAAAAAGGAAAATACTTCACAGTCACAATATCAGGGGATGATACTCGGAGATTTGAGACTGCAATCGGATTCACTATTCCAAGGAAGCGTGTGGCACTACACGCTCTCGCTCGGAGAGCAGTGAGTAATAGAAAGACCGGAATCGTGCCTGTTGACTGGCGGACTCTTCGCGAGATCAGGAACCGACTGGGCATTCCCTATACATATTTGGAATCCCGAGTGCCTTTCTACCGAAGTTACGAGTCAGACAGGCAGAACCTCACGAGGCCCATCTTTCAGAAGATTGTTGACGCTTTCGAGGAGTTCTTGGTTTCGAAGCCTTCGACGGCCGCGGCTGTCAAACTAGTGCGTGAATGGCGTCAGCTTCTCGAAGGAGAGATTCGCCCCGTCCAGGTCACACAGATAGCGGCTCGTACCGGCTCGTTCGACGTCTACGACCTGACGGTTCCGGGGAATCACACATTTGTAGCTAACGGCATGGTCGTTCACAACACGACGATGACCGACAGTCTCCTATCGGGCGCAGGACTGCTCTCACCATCCTTGGCCGGAACGGCTTTGGCGATGGACTTTATGGAGGAGGAGCAGAAGCGTCAGATGACTATCAAGGCGGCGAACGTCAGCCTCTACTATGAGCACAATGACATGCCCTTCGTCATCAACCTGATCGATACGCCAGGGCACGTGGACTTCTCAGGCAAGGTTACGAGGTCGCTCAGGGCTATCGACGGGGCAGTGGTGGTCGTCGACTCTGTTGAGGAGGTCATGGTTCAAACCGAGACAGTGACGCGGCAGGCACTAGAGGAACGCGTCAAGCCTGTTCTCTACATTAACAAGATTGACCGTTTGATCAAGGAACTGAAACTCAACCCTGAACAGATACAGGAGAGAGTTGCAAGGATAATCAAGGACTTCAATGCTCTCCTCGACCTCTACGCAGAGCCTGAATTCCGAGAAAAGTGGAAGGTAAGTTTCGCCACCAATACCGTAGCGATGGGTTCGGCCAAAGACAGATGGGGCTTCAATGCTGCAGTCGCCAAGAAAAAAGGAGTCAAGTTCTCCGATGTCGTTGATGCATACCTAAACGGGAAAGTGGAGGAGCTCAAGAACAAAGCGCCGATTCACGAGGCCATCTTGGGAATGGCGGTGGAAGTCATGCCTCCGCCTCACATAGCCCAGGTCTACCGGATTCCGAAGATCTGGCACGGCGACCCGGACAGCGAGTATGGCCAAGCGATGATCAAATGCGACGACAAGGGTCCTGTCCTGATGTCTGTCACTAACATTGTTGTGGACCCGCAAGCCGGCGTTGTTGCCACAGGTCGATTGTTCTCAGGAACAGTTACCGATGGAGAACCTGTCTTTCTGATCAACTCGCGTACACAGGGACGAGTCCAGCAAGTCGCCATCTATATGGGACCACAACGCGAGATCGTCGGACATCTCAGCGCCGGTAACATTCCTGCTCTTCTAGGCTTGGAGAACGTGAAAGCAGGGGAAACCCTAGCCTCTGTCAAGCAATTCGTTCCCTTCGAAGCTGTCCACTATGTCACCGAGCCAGTTGTCACGATAGCGGTTGAACCGAAGTTCAACAGGGACCTTCCGAAACTAGTTGAGATACTACGAAAGCTCTCGCTTGAAGACCCGAATCTCGTTACCAGTATCAACGAGGAAACTGGCGAGTACTTGATCTCAGGAATGGGCACACTGCACCTTGAGATTGCCAACACTCTCATTACTAAAACCGGGATGGAGATTGTTACCTCCAAACCCATCGTAATCTACAGAGAAGCCGTGCGGAAGAATGCGGGTCCAGTTGAAGGAAAATCGCCTAACAAGCACAACAAGATCTACATCGAAGTCGAACCGCTCGAAGATGCCGTCTTGGACCTGATAAAGCAGGGCAAGATCAGCGAGTACGGAGACAAAGCCGAGATGGCCAAGACCCTCCGAGCAGTGGGATGGGCGCCAGAGGAGGCGAAAGGAGTTTGGAGCATAGACGAGCCCTTCAACATGATCCTCGACGTTACTAAAGGAGCTCAGTACATGCAAGAGGTCAGGGACATGGTCCTCGCTGGATACCGGTGGGGAATCAAGGAAGGTCCCATTGCATACGAGCAGATTCGAGGCTTGAAGGTCAAGATTACTGACGTAAGCCTCCACGAAGACCCTGTTCATAGGGGTCCAGCACAGATCATGCCCATGACTCGTAGAGCTATGTTCGTGGCTTTCCTAGAAGCCGCACCGACGTTGCTGGAGCCGGTTCAGAAAATTACTACACGCGTTCCAAACGAGCTGTTGGGTGCAGTTACAAGTGTCATCACTCAGAAGCGTGGAAAGATTGTTTCAGTGGACCAGAAGGGACACCTGGTCTCGGTAGTTGGAGAGATGCCTACTGCTGAAAGCTTCGATTTGTCTGAGGTGATGAGGAGCCAAACTCAAGGACGAGCGTTCTGGGGTCTGGAGTTCGCGCGGTGGTCTCCCGTTCCAACGTCCCTGCTGCAGACAGTCGTTGAGGGAATCAGGAAACGAAAGGGACTCTCACTTGAGCCGCCGAAAGCGTCCGATTTCATGGAAGCTTAGCGGTCAATCTCTCTCGTGTCGCGGGACGGTGTCCCTAGTCTATCTATCCCTGTTGTTGCGTAGACCTTGCCCTGTTCGAGTTGCTTACGATTATCAGCACGAACCCGACAATGAACAGCGTAGTAAAAGTCGCGTTGTCGAGAAGACCGTTTATGGCCAACAGCGCTGGTGCCACGATCAGGGAGAATCCCCCTATAGCGGTGATCTTACCGATCGTTCTCACAACGACCCTTAGAGAATACGTAATCGCGAATAGTTGAACCTAACGGATCTCCAAGAACAGCTGGTTCGAGAATTGGAGAAAACGCTTAGAAAGACTGAACCCGCCCGGGTCTGACAGCGGCCGTGGTCCAGAGTCAGCGCTCAATTGCGAGGGTTGACGGGCAGCCTGGTCTATGACACCGGCTTCCCATCATCATATGGAAAGAGCCGGGAACCCGGGTTCGAATCCCGGCGGCCGCACCATTGATGCCCAGCAACCAGATTAGCCTTATTCGGTGGCGGGAACAGTTTGGTGGTATGTTTCCGGACAAGAACAAGGTGGTCAAACAAGCCAATGTTCTACTGGCCTTGTTTGCCATCAGCCCCGGCGTGTACATAGTAATCACAATCCTGACTATACTCGGAAAACCGGGCCTCGCGAGGAACCAGAATGATGTCTTCCCCGTTCTTCTTGGGATTGCTGGCCGTGTCCGCTGTCGATGTTGGTCTCCTCGCTTTCACCCAGATGAGCAGGAGGGTGATGGCGGATAGGGCCCGACGGGATCCTGTTGGCAGGACCTACCTAGTCTTCTCAACAGGCGCCGTGCAATCCGAAGCTCTGGCAGTCTACGGTCTTGTCGTCACTCTGCTCTCGGGTTCGATGATCTACGTAATCGGATTCTCCCTAGCAACTTGGGGGTGTCTCGGATGGATATGGACTAGATTCAAGCAGAATCTGGGAAGCATTCCGAACATCTGATGTCTTGCCAGTTAGGAAAAACCGTGTGCGTGTCCACGAATCTCTTGAGGGTGCCCGATGGATAGCTACTTCACGGGGTAGAGTTCGATGAAGTAGAATGCATTGGTGGGATGCCGTTCTTTGTCATTGTAAAAGGTCGGATAGTGTTCCGCCGATGATAGCCGCAATAACCATGATTAGCCTAGTATCGAAGATACCTGGACGTTCCTTGGTTTCAATTTTGAGGAGAAAGCGAGCATGGTCACGGCGAGTGCGAGATAGCAATGCCGATGAAGGCGGGAATGATCAGTGTTGATCCGACGTTGACGATGGCCGTCAAGAGCCCCGCCCGCTGAAGCTTCGACCGTAACAGGACCTGTTGGGACGGCGAACAGGTTCACTGTGTCCCGAACCATCCTTGAATCGTCAGGAAGACGAGCGTTAGAACAATTAGGAGTTGCAGCCTTCTCCACTCAAGTCTCGTCGAAGCAATCCTGGTCTTCTGCTCAGAGGATAAAGGGGAAATCGATTCTTAACCCTATTGAAAGAGCTAAGCTAGTTTGTAGGTGCGACTGTCTGGTCGGACTGCTCTCCCGACCCAGTAAGATATCAAGGGTGGATACCACAGGTAGAGCCTTATCGGGACGCTTAACAACGTCCACTCCCAGAACTGCGGCGCAACGGAAATCAGCGTCAGAACCGCGAGTACTGCCATTCGGTTCCGTCCGTTCCGGAACAGTGTAACGAGTTCAGGCGCCACAAGCCTCTTCTCTTCCAAGCTGATAACGTGGGCAAAAGTGGCCAAGATCATCAGGATTCCTCCGAGATCTAGCGCAAAGAGTTGGGAAGAATAGTTCTGGATCATGGACACCTCGGCCGGAGTTAGAGCAGGACTTGCCACCTCAACACCGTTTAACAGGTATGGAACAATCGCAACTAGCAAGAGTAGTCCCACATTGAGGAATGTGACTGTTCTTGTCTCGATTGGTAAGACAGACATGTACGTAGTATAGATCAGCCATGCAGTGATGAGCACAAAGAACGTGTAGGCGAATGCGAGTATGTGGGTTGTTATCTCTCCCGTGCTTTTCGGAGGATTCGCTATCAGAGCTATTGAGCCGATCGAAAGCGAGAGCCCGAAAATCAAATCAGCGAGTGTCTCAATTCGTGGTCGCGGATGGGCCCCACCGGTCTGCTGCTGCATCGGGGTGTCTTCAGGAATAGTGTGTATTTGGTCTTTCGTGGGCCAACCTCGTCCGATCGCCCTTCATGGAACTGGCGGCCGAACCGCGTCGACTATCGTAGCACTGGAATCGTTCTAGCACGAGATTGTCTTCGTCTTAGAGTCAGAAAAGAAGTTATGAAGAATATCACGCCAACCTGGAGCAATGACCCTGCAACAAAGGTCAACGATGCCAGGGTTGGTCCAGCGTCGGCGAGAGAGTAGTGCTCGGGTTGCGGGAGAGAAACAGCCAAAGTCGCAATTGAGAGGACAAGGGCTGGAGGATATGCCTTCTCGCGGCCGGTCGCCACTCCAACTGCGACTACCACGTAAAGCACCCAACCCGCAAGAATTGAGTACAATAACCAAGAAGGCACCATTAGAGCGTACAGTTGCGCCAGGAGAGCGACTCCGAGAAGCACCGATGCGTAGATGAGCCCATTGGCTCCCCGTTTCAGAACCCTGAGCCTCATATCGAGAGCTTCCAATCTCAAGCTCCCAGCCAGGACAACAGCCGTCCGGTTGCTCATATCTCGTACATCTATACCCTCATGATCACTCGCACCGAATGTTTGTCGAAATCACCCGCGGAACTCCTTACAATCGCAGCTATAGTCGAAACTGGAATACGAGCACTTAGGCGAGTGAATCAACTTTGCGTGCCCGCAATTGGTGCAATACTGCTGGCCCCCAACTTGAGCCACTGGTTCGCTCGATGGGCATACTTTGTGGACCATTCTATCCTCAGTCTTGCCCTTTCCAACCTTTGTCCTAACCACGATGACCTCTTCCTCAGGTATTCGAATCGGCTGGTGACACCGGGGACAGAGATTACTGCTCAATCCGAAACCTCGACCGCCAAGTCCCTAGAATGCCTAGGACTTCGCCGTCATTTGCGGAAGAACCTTTCCCGATCGTGCTTTGTAAGCAGGCACTCCAACTCCGACAGCGATCATGGGGCTCTTCTCTTCAGCGTGTGGTGAGAAGAATTCTGTGACTGCATCGTCGAAGAAGGTTGAGCCAGAGGCTCCATTTCCCAGGGTATAAGAAGAAAGGTAGATCTTCCCCGCCCGGACGCCGGCCTCAAACTGGGCTGCTCGATAGCCTCTGTTGCCGAGAGATTTGAGAACGGAGTTGAGGTTGGTCATTAGGAAGAATACGACGCTGGCATCGCTAAAGAGCGTTTGTCCGAGACAGAGATAACCCGACATGGTGCGATTGTTGAGAACCTTCAGCTGTTCGACCGAGTTTGTGTTTACATTGTAAAAGTAGGACCCGGGAGGGATTCCCTGGACGTCATTGGCGATGAAGTAGAAATCAATCAACGTCTCGCTATCTGGAAGGAAGTCTAAAGGAATCTTCGTCGCAGATGATTGGAGAATCGACGAGAGGTGGTCGAAGGAGATGGGTTCACGGGTGAATTTTCGAGTGGACCCTCGGATCAGAATCACTTCGTCTAGGGGAGGAGACAGATCTTCTTTCCCCGCTCGTAATGGAAAAGCTGGCGTGGTTGTCGGAATTGTTCCTTGGGATAGCCTTAGACTCTTCCTCCAAGCTTCGGTTTCAGACTTGCTTCTCAGTTGGGAGGCCTCGTTAGTTTCCCAAATTAGTGGATAGTCAACCTCCTCACTTGAGAGGGGATTGATCTCTAGAGCAAGACTTGGGATCGGTTGCCGTAGTCTGAGAGCCTTTGAGTCATGATCAATTCCGACAACTACCAGGGCAACGGTTGCCTCTTTCTTTGCCTCCAGACCGAGAAGCTGGTCGATCTCGGAATCGACGAAGCCTAGAATGGCTTTAGCGGCTATGCCGGCTGAGTTCGAGGTGGCGAGAAGGTTGGCGACGATAACTCCGGAGTCCCAGAACCAGTGACGATAGGATCTCGCTTCATACTTCCATGCGTTCCTCCACGCCAGCGACGTGAATGCCAAGGTGAGCGGTGCGCACAAGCTATCAGAGCTGCCTGCATAATCCAGTGCGGCTCGATAGTCTCCCTCTCGCAATTTGGATAGAGAGAAGTGTAGAGGGTTGAAGTGATACACTCCTGCCTCTAAGCCGGGGATTCGACCGCAGATCACATACAGTTCGATGGGATAGAGCGCGCCCGTTGCGGAGGCCGCCCGCATATAGTGGAACTCCTTGCCAAATCTCATTTTTCGTGTAAGACCCGCGGAAAAGAAGAGAAGCTCGGAGAGCACCCCTATGTCGACGTGCTTGGTGCCTGCGTCCTGCAGCTCGCCTCTGATCGCTTTGATGGAGTTCTCTTCAGGACGCGCAAAATTGTGTGGAAGAGCGATAGACGGGAGACTCTTGTATTCTTTGAATTGCCCTGGTTTGTTGTCCCAGTCAAGGTAGTGAGTGGACGTTCCGATGCTGACTTCGGAGTGCTTTGTAGCCTCGTGGTAGGTCAGAGCTGAATTGAAGTCTTCGCCGGCCATTAGTGTGATTCTTGCAATCTCTCGTAATTAGTCTTCTCAAATCACCGAGAGGCTCTTGGCGGTCTTGGGAGTTTCGAATCCGAGGCGCAATGGATTTATTCGCGACAGGAGACCCTCAATATTGGGTTGAGAAGGGAGTTTGGCTAAGTATGCTGACATTGCGGTAAAGGGGTCAGTCGAGAATATCCAGAACCTGGCCCTTCAAGCGTTCACATCCAACGGGTTCACAATCCAATGGGATGGTCCGACGAAAGGAAAAGCGGAGAAGGGAAGCAAGGGCGCCAACATACTCCTTGGGGCGATGGCTCAACACCATACCGTGACGTTCGAGATATACCCCGCCACCGAGGGTGGAACCCTCAGGCTAATCAAGGTGGGTTCAGGAGCCGCGGGAGGACTCCTTGGAATGAGAAAGGTCAACAAGCAATTTGACCAGTTGACAGACACACTCTCCACGTGGTTCAAACAGCAAGGCCTTTTGCTCAACGTCAAGAAAGAGTAGACAGGACCTGCTTCTTCGCGGCGTGGGTTTTCAACCTCTTACCCAGATCCCTGCGCATAAATAGAATCTAACGTCCTAGTTGCCAAACGACAGATATGCTCCGCGGGAAGTCAGTCTCGTCTAGGGATGTCGCAACTCAACTTAACCAACTGTACGACGACTATTGGGAATTTATCCTCAAAGAGTATCCTCTCAGCGCAACCTATCTTGGGGACCATCGATATGATGGATTGTTAGAGGATGCCTCTGAGAATGCTTTCTATCGTCGAGTCGGTCAGTCCAAGAAATATCTGGACCAGTTAAGGAGTATCAAGAAACCGTCCTTGAAACCCGATCTGCTGAACTACGAACTCTTTGAGCGTGAACTGGAAGACAATCTGGAGGCGGCGAAGTTTCGTCCATATCTCACGCCTATGACCCAGCAGTCGGGGCTGCAGATCGACATCCCCGAGCTAGTCACCTATCATCCATTCATGTCTCTCTCGGATTTCAAGAATTTTTCCAGTCGTCTTCGAGCCCTTCCCCGACTTGTAGACCAAGTCATTCAAAGCATGAGAACTGGAATACAAGCCCGAATTGTTCTTGCGAGAGTAACTGCGGAAAAAATCATTCCTCAGCTGGAAGCTAACATCGTCCGAGACCCTAAAAAGCTCGACCTCTACAAGTCAGTTGAGAACCTTCCACCGGGAATAGATTCGAACGAGGCGCATCGCCTAAAGAGCGACGTTGACGAAGCGATCCAACAGTCAGTCGTTCCGGCTTTTGAGAAGCTCCTCGCCTTCTTCAAAGAAGAGTATCTCCCAGCATGCCGAACCGACGTCGGTATCTGGTCTCTACCAGACGGAAACGAACGATATGGATACATGGTCAGACACTACACAACCACAAGTCTGTCACCAGATGAGATTCATGATCTGGGTCTCAAAGAGCTATCACGTATTCACAGGGAAATGCGTGAAATTGTAGACCAGATCGGATTTAAGGGATCCTTGCAAGATTTCATCTCATCTCTCAGACGCAACAGATCGCTCTACAATACCTCAGCAGACGAGCTTCTAGAGGGATTCAAGAAAATTCTCCAAAAGATGGACGAGAAACTTCCATCATTGTTTGGACGGCTGCCTAAGGCGAAATATGGGTTCCGCGAAATTGAAGCGTTCAGAGCGGAGGCCGCGCCAGACGCTTACTACTATCGTCCTCCCGAAGATGGGTCGCGTCCAGCCTACTTCTACGTAAACACATTCCGACCAGAGCAACGGCCCAAGTATACAATGGAAGTGCTGGCTTACCATGAGGCCGTGCCGGGACATCACCTCCAACTGGCGATTCAACAAGAGCTAACCAACCTGCCGAAGTTTCGGAGACACGGAGGCTATACGGCCTTCATTGAAGGCTGGGGTCTCTATTCGGAGGAACTCCCTAGGCTGGTTGGGTTCTACAAGGACGCACTTTCTGATTTTGGGAGGTTGAGTTTTGACGCATGGCGCGCAGCCCGCCTTGTCGTTGACACTGGAATCCACCATAAACGATGGACGCGTGAGCGGGCCATCCAATTCTTTCTAGAGAATACCGCTCTGTCAGAACTCAATATTGCTTCTGAGGTGGACAGGTACATTGCATGGCCAGGGCAAGCGCTCGCGTACAAGATTGGTCAGCTCAAGATCAGCGAGCTGAGGGATAGAGCGGAGAAGGTGCTGGGACCGCGTTTCGACATTCGCAGATTTCACGACGAACTCCTTGGCGATGGCGCTCTTGCGCTGGACGTGCTTGAGGGTAAGATGCAAAACTGGATTGGTAGGGAATACAGGTGAACCTATCGTTGATGTTAGCGCCGGGTGGTGAATCCGGGCCGGCTCATCATTTGAAGTGCGCATATGACTTTACAAGATTGCTAGTAGTTGATGCCAAGAAAGAGGGAGGTTTAGATCTTCTAGGTTCGGAATCGGGCAGGGGTTAGCTGACGGTTACCTGTATTGTCACGGAGTGAGATATCGTTCCGCTTGATCCCGTTACTGTTACAGTGTACGCTCTAATTGGCGTAGAATGAAGCGCTGAGACTGTCAACGATGAAGTCCCAACCGTATTGCTAGCGCTGAGCGTGACACTTGCGGGGTTCAGCGTAGCCGACGGGCCATGTTTTATGACAGGAGAGACGACGGCCAAAAGACTTACGGACCCAGTGAACCCGCCCGTGCCGGTTACCGTGATGGTAACAGATCCGGAGGATCCTCTGTTGAGCGATAGCGAGGATGAGCTCGCGGTTAAGGTGAAGCCTGCTGTAGTGGTAAATGTAGCTCCCTGAACTGTTTCAGGGTCGACCGTCCCCGCGTTTACAACCTGAACGCATGTAGTGGTACCTGCCACGCTGCTACTGCTGCAACCAGAGGGATACGCGATAGGAGTGCCCGTCGTTGATCCAACAATATTGTATCTAATGCTGAACAGTAGCCCAGTTGTAGGGCTCGGCGTCATGAACCCAAACACGACCTCCGCAAGCCGGGCCACCCCCGTAGAGGTGTTTGTGGAGTTCGCTAGTGTAGCGGTCATTTGACCCGCGAAGACATTGCCGGCTGAGCTTATGCTAACTGGACTGAGGACCGTGGGGTCAGCCTGAACACTTATGTCGAAACCGTTTAATGAATCCGAGCCTTGGATAACAACGTTCACTACTATTTGATTGCCCACAGATCCGCTGAAGGTTGGCGCAGACGATGGGCAGGAAGTCGTCATTGCAGAGAGGCAGACTATTCCTGTGAATTGAGCGTGTGCGGATCGAGGCATGGCCGGCAGGAAGCTCAGCGATGCGATCACTAGTCCAAAGAGTACTATGCTGACAAAGAGTTTCTTCCTATTTGATCGCTCCAAGATATTTTCGGGGTCCCGGTACCGGGGCTGGGCATATAAGTTATTCTACTTGATTGATAACGGGAGTCGCCTGTAGATAGCCGTGTATTGTGCCGGCAATCGAGGGTGGCTGGCAACTTCCTCTCGAAAAATGCCTCTAGGAGAAGAGGAGTAGCAGCATCGAGTACTACCGGGCCCTCCAAAACGTAACCCCAAGGGAGTGAATCCCGGCGGACTCACTACAGACAGGTGGGTTTCCTGGTTTCGGGAGGAGGGGTTTATCCGTCTGCATTTGTAATGACTCTGTGCGGAGGGGCTTTGATGAGCGTTGGTCCAATGCCAAATAGTGAGGAGAGCTCTGCAGGCAGATGCTTACGCGGTTGATAGCCTTCTGTCCGAATGGTTTGATTGGAAACCAGCCCTAGGACGCCTAGGCTCGATACGCCGGGCAATTGTGAAAAGGGAATTGCTTGTCGCGGGAGTGAAGAGTCTAGTTATCGGCTTCATCCACTACGTCATGCACGAAGACGTCATCGACGGAGGCCTGAACTCGTTCATAACAGCGTTCTACGTTTCGTCTGACCATCGAGGAAAAGGAATAGGAACGCGCCTCCTCGAGGAATCGATTGCAGACTCGCTGTCGATGGGCGCAGTTGGCGTCGAGACATCGACAATTTTTGCTTCAGCAAAGAAGCTCTACGAGAGGCATCACTTCAAGGAGACCTGGGGAGACATCGGTGAAGTTTTCCTCGAGCTTGACCTACCCGAATACTTGCACGCTAAGAGGAAAGAAAATGCGTAGAGAGGCTAGAATTGTGTGCTGCCTGAATCTCTATAGATCACGCTAGTTCCTTTCTTTCTGTTCTCCCATACTCTAATCTCGCAGAGTTCTTTGATTGAGGGTTTGAGCTTTTTCCAGATCCAGAGCGAGATACGTTCCATCGTTGGATTAGGAATGATCTCATTCAGATTCTTCTTATCCAGTTTGGTGATTATCTCTTGGTTGACGATCCTCTCGATAATGCGAGTGTCTAGAATCACACCTCTTTCGTTAGGACTCCCCTTGACGACGACTCTTAGCTCGTAGTTGTGCCCTTGCATTGCCTTCTCATCAACATCAAGGGAGGCAGCCGAGGAAAACTGGAATTCTCTCATCGCAAACATTTCCATTTCCGGTCTCTCTCTAGTTCCTGTAGTTCATCACGTATCTTAGAAAG
>Ga0209161_10001717_pt1 | contig 18148 bp, 17 predicted proteins | sample GraSoiAngelo_155_FD_186169 | JGI IMG/M metagenome (GOLD analysis project Ga0209161, IMG submission 186169) | Grasslands soil microbial communities from the Angelo Coastal Reserve, California, USA - 14_1009_13_30cm (SPAdes) (version 2) | ecosystem: Environmental > Terrestrial > Soil > Grasslands... | reverse complement strand
CGAAGATGAATCGTCCCACCTCGGTCACGCGCGCGGCCTCTAGCAGGTGCAATGTGCCAGTGACATTCGTGTCGTAATAAAGGCGTGGATGCTGAATCGAGGGGCGGACGCCAGCGCGCGCCGCGAGATGAGCGATCGCGTCGAATTTCTCGCGATGAAACAAATTTCGCACTGACGCGCCATCTCGAAGATCGACATGATGAACGGTCACATCTTTGGCGAAACCGGCGATATTTGCGTGCTTGATTTGCGGATCGTAAAAATCGTTGAAGTCATCCAGGATGGCCACTTCGCGCCCGGCCGCGAGCAGTTTTTCAACCAGATGCGAGCCGATGAAACCTGCGCCGCCAGTGACAAGAATTCTCATGTGCCCAGAAGTTCAACCACGAAGCACACGAAGTGCACGAAGAAAATAATCTTTGGGCTGTTGGCGCGGTAGGGACGGCGTGCTTTGGCGTCCGGTCGGTGCAGCACGCCGGACCTACCACGTCTAAAAATCGCGGCAGTGCGATAGCAGGTAAACCCAGTTTAGCACGAGCGCCGAGATGACCGCGATGCGCACAAATGTTTTCGCCGTTTCCGTGTAAAAACAGATCCGCAAACGCGGCCCGCGCGTTGCGAGCGTCGCAAACGCGTAGAGATCAAACGCTGTCAGGCCGCAGAGTGCTGTGAACACGAGTGGATTCCATTTCAATGCAGCCAGAAAGTGACCGTGAAAAAATTGAATCCCACACCGCGTCATACCGCACGTGGCGCATGGCAAACCAGTGATCTCGTGAAACATGCAGAGCGGCCATGGCAAACCAACTGTTAGCCAGGCTGCCGCCAGCCCCAGCGACACAAGGGAGGCGCTTAGCCAGATTAACTCGTGATCGATTTCACCTGGAGCAAGACACTGAACGCGAAGTCGCATTTTGCGGGGAAACCTAATGTTGTGCCGCACTCCATGCGCCGAACGCACCGAATATCAGCAGTAGAAATCCCCCGCAGCAAACAATCAAAGGCAAAAGCACGGCGATCACGACGCGGCCGGTATCGGTTTCATGAGCATGCGTTAGTCCAATGCAATAAAGGACAATTTTCCAAATTCCAACGATGAATCCGCCACAGAACGGGATGACAAGAAGCGGGCTGACCGATCCTTCCGCGAAGCAAACTACCCGAAACGTAGTCTCAAAGGACTGCTTCGCGCCGCCGACGATCATCAGGCAGACATGAAGAATTGCTGAGAGAACAAACATCCCGATCACCACAAAGAGCGGCGTCAAGACCAGAAGGAAAATCCAGCCGAGCCCAGCGAAAAGATGCGGAAGAGCGTCGTGCCTGTCCGCGAACGGTGTGAATGATCGAAGAACAAAATTGTAAGTGATCGCAAACACCGCGCCGAAAGTTCCGCCGATGATGGCGTAGAGAAGCGGCTCGCCTAGGCCGCCCTCGCGTTTCATCGCGGTGAACGCAGCGACCGGCCTGCTCAAGACCATTTGCAAAGTCTCGATAAACGCGTTCAACAATCCTTTGGTTTGCCGCTGGTCCCACGGCAATCCGCTCCGCGGCATGGGAGGCTGTGCCGCCGAGGCTGTACCCGGCTGCAAAGGCGGCGGAGCGGGTGTGGCTGCGGCAAACTCTGCAAATTGCGAGAGCGGTTGCCAACTCGGCATTCCTTCGCGCCAACCCAGATCGGTAGAGAGGAAACGGCCGGTTCGCAACCCATCGCGAACGTCTTCTTCAGAGAATGTGCCCAAACTCGTAGCACCCCGGTTAACATGGATCATTGCCATAATCCGGGCGTTTTAATGAGGCGCGCTGCTTAGCGCAAGCTAAATGCTCAGAGGAGTTAAAAGAGCCACAAGCTACAAGTCTTACCAAACGGGACGCATTTTAACTCTTTCAGCTTTATAACTTCTCCACCGAGTCCAGCGCCCGCCAAAAATACCACGCGGCCACCGAGCGGTACGGTCGCCATCTCTCTCCGAATTTCATAAGTTCTTTCGGCGTCGGCAATTTTCTCCGGCCAAAAGTTTTCGCGAAACCTTTGCGCACCCCGTAGTCGTGGACCGGCCACACGTCGGGCCGGCCAAGATCGAAAAGAAGAAGCATCTCCACAGTCCAGCGGCCGACGCCGCGCACCGTGATCAAGCGGGCGACAATTTCATCGTCGCTCATCCGACTAAGTGCGCGAGCAGAAGGCACCGTGCCGTCGATGGTTTTTGCAGCGAGATCCTTGAGCGCGGCAATCTTCGCACGTGAAAGACCAGCCGCTCGAAAGGTGTCGTCGGGCGTCGCGAGAATTTTCTGCGGATCGAGTCGTTTCCCTTTGGGATAAAGCGCTCGTACCCGGCTCCAAATGGCGGCGGCGGCTCTTCCGCTCAATTGTTGGTAGGCAATCGATTCAGCCAACGCATCGAATGGCCGGATGGAGACTAAAGGCGCAATATCATAGAGGCGCGACCGGGTGATGAGCGTGGCCATACGCGGATCACTCGCGCTGAGGTGTTGATGCGCGTGGTTGTGGTTCATAGATCTCAACTAAAATGATGAATGACGAATGTCGAATGACGAAAGAATGCCGAATGACGAAGCGCGAATGGGCCTTCGCCGTTTCTATCTATGGAGTTGGTGACTGCTCGGGAGGAGATTCGTGCGGCCCGTGACCGTGATGCCAGCGCCGATGTCGATCTTCGATTTGTTCCAGCTTGCGCCGCTGCTCGTCCGTCAGGATGCCAGCCATTTGCTGGTGCGTTTCTGCAATGATTTCATGGACGCGCCGGCCGGTGTCGCGCCGCACTTCGTGAAGCTGTGCAGCCGCTTTATCCAGCATCGGCGAAATTTTGGCCACCTGCTCCGGCGTCAGACTCAGTTCTCTTTGCAATCGCTCCCGCATTCGCTCGCTGATCACCGCGGGACGAGGCGCCATGAAGAAAAAATGCCGCGCGTGCGCTGCCCCTACGAAAGCACCCGTCACACCGCCGGCGAGAAAAACCAGGAGGAAACCGGCGATCAATTTCCATTGCAGCGCGCGGTTCATCGCGAAAACTCAGTTTGAATCGCGAAATCGGCGATGGCGTATTCGTTTGTCAAAGACTCGCCGATTTCACGGCTTTGTCTGGTTTCCCGAACGGCCGCAATTGTTGATACGACAATGATGATCGCTGACACGAGGGCAACGCGTCGCAGCAAGAACGTCACGCCATTTGGCTTGGTCGCGCCTGCACTCCAGAGCGCGATGACTCGCGTATCGAATCCAAACGGCATCGAGACCACGTCTTCTTCGCGCGCTTCTGCGGCGGAGCGCAGCAGCCGATCGATTTTTTTCTTGTTCATCGTTTTTCCCTTGTCGAAATTTTCGCGAGCTGTTGTTTCATTTTCTGTCGGGCTCGAAACGCGCGCACTTTAACGAGTGCCGTGCTCCAGCCGGTGATTTTTCGAATTTCCTCGACCGAACGTCCCTGCAAGTATAGCAAATCGATCGCGAGCCGCTCGACTGGTTTCAGCGTGGCAAGCAGATGCTCGACCAATTGGCGTGACGCGAAACGCTGGTCCGGGGCGAGCTCGCTGGAGGAAGTGGCCAGGTTCTCGACCACTGCCCGCTCTTCTTCGCTCAAATCGGCATGCCGCAGCTCAGGCCGCACTTTCTCTGACTCGATTTGATTCAGGCAAGTGTTCACCGCGATCCGCGAGACCCAATGCTCCAACGGCACTTTGCCGGAGAATTGCGATAATTTTTGAAAAACTCTGATGAAAATCATTTGGCAAAGGTCCTCTTCGGGCGTTCTGCGCGGGCGATGCGCGCGCACCACTTTTGCGACCAACGGATAAAGACGACGCACCAGCGTGCGAGCCGCTTCATCATCATGCTGAAGCGCAGCCTGAACCAGCGCGCTTGCGTCAGAATCATCCATGTAATCGAGAGCGCATCCACACCATTACCATTGACCGGCAACGGCGCGTTGCGGTTACAACTTTGTATACAGATGTGCCTGTGCCAAGAGCATGTCGCTGGTTTCGTGCTTGACACAAGCGCGGCTACAGTGAACCGACGAAACAAAAAATTGTAACCGAGCCAGCAAGCATCCGGTCATTAGCTACAGAAGCGCAAAAAAAGTGCGCAGCAAAAACAACAAAGGAAAAAGTAAACTATGAAACGAAACCTGTTAACACTTGCGGCCGCCGGCGCGATCGCGCTCAGCGGCTTCGTGGTTGTGCAAGCGCAGCCCGGCCCGGGCGGCCATGGCCCCTGGCACGGCCACGCGTTTGGCTTCCAGCAGATCACCGAAAAGCTGAACCTCACGTCGGATCAACAGACCAAGGTCCAGCCAATCCTCGATACGGCCAAACCGCAGATCGCCGCCATTCATCAGGAGGCGATGCAGAAAATGAAAACGGTCATGGACAGCACGCTGTCACAGATCCGTCCGCTGCTCACGGCTGAACAGCAAAAGAAGCTCGATGACATCCAAAAGGCGCATCAAGACATGATGAACGCCCACAAGGAGCTTCACGACGCAATGCAGGAATAACTTCGATTGTTCGGAGCGATAGGGGAACGGCGGCGATCTGGAAGGATCGCCGCCGCATTCTTTGGGCACGAAATGCGTGATAGGTAACTTTCGCCGCATTGATTCGTCTGCTGAAGCCGTCTTAGTATGCGGCATGAAAGAATTGACTTTCCGAATTGGGCTTGTTGCGATTCTGATAATGGCTTCTGTCGCCGTCGGTGCGGCTGCCGATCGACAGGCTGATGAGGCTGCAATTCGCGATGTCGCGCAGACGCGACAACAACAGGCGTGGAACCAACACGATGCCAAGGCCTACGCAGCCTTGTTCGCCGAAGACGGCGATGTCGTTAATGTGATCGGCTGGTGGTGGAAGGGTCGTAAGGAGATTGAGAGTCAGCTCAGCGATGCTTTCGCGTTCGTCTTTCGAGAAAGCACGCTCACCATCACTCAGGTGGACATCCGCTTTCTGAGGCCGAAAATTGCCGTGGCACATACGCGATGGACAATGTCCGGCGCGAAGACACCGCCGACAATTCCGGAACCGCGTGAGGGCATACAAACCTTAGTGTTACAGAAACTGGGCGGGAACTGGATGATCGAGGCTTTCCAGAACACCAACCACGTGCCTGAAGTTCCATTTCCAAAGGGGCCGAGCGGGCAAAGCCCGGCTTCGCGGCCGCCGAGATGATGTAACGATCGGAAGATCGCCCGGCTTTGCCCGAGAAATTCCGAAACAGTGTGTGTGACTGGAAATTGGAATCGTCTGAGAAAGCTTGACGTTCCGCTCAGTCCTGTCTTTTTCTCAAGGAAAACAGAAAGACGACTACGCCGAGTCCCGCCAGAATCGCAGCGACCGTGAAACCCGCAGTCGAGATTTCGGCGCGGGAATGAAAATTCTCTTTGAGTCGAGCGGCCAACCCGATCAGGAAAGACAGAAATCCCAGGCAGACCAGAATCAAACCGATCGCTTTTTGATCATCCGAAGAAATCCTCATTAGGCGGTGAGCATTCAGATATAATCGGGAGACCAAAATTCAAGTGCGCTCTTTAAAGGGAGGGCGTTAATGTGGCTGTGTGCGCTGGGTTAACCCGCTAAGTTTTGGACTGCTTGCTCTGTTCACGGTCGATCTTTCGCTTAATGCCCAGATCGATCGCATTACGGGAAAGAATTTCGCGACGCGATCGGAAGTTTTGGCGCGACATGGAATGGTTTGCACCAGCGTGCCGGCAGCGACGCAGGTGGGCACCGATATTTTAAAGCGGGGTGGCAGCGCCGTGGATGCGGCGATCGGCGCGAACGCAACGCTCGGTTTGATGGAGCCGGTCTCCAACGGCATCGGTGGCGACTTGTTCGCAATCGTTTACAGCGCGAAAGAGAATAAGCTTTACGGGATAAACGGCAGCGGACGGTCACCGCTCGGCTTGAGCTATGACCAAATGAAGGCCGAGCTCGACAAACTGAATCGCGAAACGATTCCGCCCACTGGGATGTTACCCATCACCGTTCCGGGAACAGTGGATGCCTGGGCGAAGCTGCACAAGAAATTCGGAAAACTGAAATGGACCGATGATCTTGCGCCTGCGATTCGATATGCTGAAGAAGGTTTTCCAGTCACGGAATTGATCGCGTATTATTGGTCATTTGGGCCGCGCTTTTACAAGGGATTGCCCGGCGCATTTCTGGAGACGTACACACTCGACGGCAAAGGTCGCACACCGGCAAAAGGTGACATTTTCAAAAACCCGGCGCTAGCAAAGACGCTGCGATTGATTGCCGAAAAAGGGCAGGACGTTTTCTACAGAGGCGAGATCGCGGACAAGATCGATGCTTTTATGCGGGCCAACGGCGGTTTCCTGCGGAAAATTGATTTGGAGAAGCATGCGTCAACATGGGTTGAGCCGGTCTCAACGAATTATCGCGGCTACGATGTGTTCGAGCTTCCGCCGAATGGTCAGGGCATCGCCGCGCTGCAAATATTGAACATTCTCGAAGAATTCGACCTGCGCGTGATGGGACGCAATTCGCCGGAAACCCTGCACACGATGATCGAAGCGAAGAAAATCGCGTGGGCTGATCGGGCAAAATTTTATGCAGATCCTGCGTTCGCGAAAATTCCGCTCGCCGGTTTGCTTTCGAAAGAATATGCGGCTGAGCGCGGCAAATTGATCGACCCAAATCATGCCGCCAAAAAGGTGGAAGCTGGCAATCCGGCCGATGGAGCCCGCGCGCCCCCGCGGCGCTCTGCCGAGGTTTCGGCCCGAGGGCGGGCCGGCTCCAGTTTGCCCATTGATGACGGCGACACGATTTATATGTGCAGTGCCGATGACGAGGGAAACATGGTCTCGCTGATTCAAAGCAATTATCGCGGGATGGGCAGCGGGATCGTAGTACCAGGGCTTGGGTTCATGTTTCAGGATCGTGGTGAACTTTTTTCGATGGAGCCGACTCACGCGAATGTTTACGCGCCCGGGAAGCGCCCGTTTCACACCATTATTCCCGGATTCGTCATGAAAGACGGCAAGCCGTGGGAAGCGTTCGGCGTTATGGGCGGCGGCATGCAACCGCAGGGTCACGTGCAAGTGCTCACCAACCAGATCGATTTCGGTTTAAATGTGCAGGAAGCCGGCGACGCTTCGCGCTGGCAGCACGAAGGTGACAACGAACCGACCGGCGAGAAAATGGAGAACGGTGGCTATGTCGAGGTGGAGAGCGGCATTCCGTACGAAAACGTGCGCGAATTAAAGAAGCGCGGCCATGACGTCCGCTTCGACGTCGGCGGCTACGGCGGTTACCAGGCGGTCAAGGTTGAAATGCACGATGGCCAACGCGTTTACGTAGGCGCGAGCGAATCGCGCAAGGACGGCCAGGCGGCGGGCTATTGATTGAGCAGGCTGATAAGAGGTGTTTACCCCGTCAACAATGAAAGCAATGCGAAGACGCATCACACTCCAACTCCGAAAGCTTTCGCGAGTAAAAGCACTGCGTGCAAAATCCACGCAGATGCTATTCCGTTTTGTGGAAGCTTTGGGAGTGCACCCGTCCTCGCGTCGCTTTTGGTCGTCTATTCACATTTATTTATCGCGCCGTATTTAATTCTTCTGCGCTTTAAGCTCGGCGAGTCTTTCTTCAGCCCGGATAACATCGGATTTTTGTCCGCTGCCGAGCTTAAGGAGTTTTTGCTGGCGGCGTACGTTTGCTTCTGCGGCTTCGAGCTCGGCGCGCTCACGTTTCGCCGCCGCGATTTGCGCAGCTTCAGTTAATTGCGCCAGGGTTCCTTTCGCAGCGTCCAGGTCTGCCTTGGTACTTTCGCCAACTGTCAGCTTCGCTTGCTGGGCGGCGACTTCCTCTTTTGCGCGCGCAACTCGCGCGTTGGCGAGATCGGACTCGCACCGCACCACCTTCAACAAACGTTGTTCCACTTCCACTTTTGCGAGCACGCCGATTTTCCACAGGCGTTCCGCCCCAGCCGCGTTGCCCTTTGCGCGTCCCAACTGCTTTTCCAAACGCGCAACCTTTGCATCGGGCGTCCCTCCTGCGGGCAATGGCTCATCCGAGAGGTTTTGTTTCAATATCGGCGGCTCGATGTCGAATGCGTCGGGTTCTTCGGATTTGCTCTGCCGCGATTCATCCGCAGCCAGTGCAATCATCGCCGTGGTGAGAAGCGTGACCGGCCAGGCGACTGCGCGGATCATGCCGCGAGTTTATCACAAATTGTGCGCCCTTGCTGCATCAACTGGGTGGAACGCGTTGTCCTCAACGCGTTGGAAATGCGGCTTTGCCGCCTGATATTCGCGCCTCCGGCGATTGCTCTGCCATCGTCTTGAAGACAAGACGACCCACCAAATACTGAATTTTTCCTTTTCATCTGCTGGTTCCCTTCTATACAAGAGAGCCTCGGAGGAATTTATAAATCCGGTTAGTCGTCACGTCCTGCTCGGCATCGCGGTTTTGGTATTCATCATTCCACCGGTATCGGCTGATCTCTTCCCGGCATCCGGACCAGTTGTTTCGGGCAAAGTGGCGCGTCTTCGTTTCGGCCGTGCAGCCGCGCCGAAAAATGCGCCGCTTGCAGTGAAACGAGCAATCTGGGCAGCCTATCAACTTCGCTCCAGGCTGTATCGCTACGGCGGCGGCCACAAATCATTTGATGATCGCGGTTACGATTGTTCAGGCACGATTTCCTATGCGCTCGGTGCCGCCGGCGAGACTACGTCCCTCGCTTGCATTTTGGAGTGCGGCGGTGCTCCGCCGCTTATCATTAGCGCGGCAACACGGACCTAAGGCAATGGTGAAATCGTCGCTTCGAAGACGCAGTAATTGTTATCCGGCTTGGACATTGGCGCTTCGTAAATAATGTGCCACTCGTGGCAGGCATAAAGACTTTTCGTTTCACGCCGTCGGAGCTGCGGCGGTTACGCGCTTTGAAAACGCCAGCCGGCATACAGAGGTTTCTCGACGACCTGCCTTACAACTTGAGCTTCACCGCGCGAGCTCCGAAAAAAGTTCTGCACGATCGCACCGCGTCATGTCTCGAGGGCGGAATTTTCGCAGCCGCCGCGCTCCGAGTTCTCGGATTTCCACCGCTGATCTTCGATTTGGAAGCGGAACAGGACACCGATCACGTGGTCGCCATTTTCAAAGGGCGCGGGCATTGGGGCGCGGTGGCGAAATCCAATTTCACCGGCTGCCGATATCGCGAACCGGTTTATCGCAGCCTGCGCGAGCTGGCCATGAGTTATTTCAATGTTTACTTCAACCTGCGCGGTGAACGCACTCTCCGGCGGTATTCACGTCCGGTGAACCTCGCCCGGTTCGATCATCTCAACTGGATGACTACGGAGAAACCGATCTGGTTTATCGCCGAATATCTCTGCGACATCCCGCACATCTCATTGCTGACACCGGCAATGGAAAAGAACCTCACGCGCGTCGATCGCCGCACGGTGCGCGGCGAAATGGTCGGCCACAGAAAAAAATAATTCTCGCCGCGCCTGTGGTGGCAGGCTCGCCACGGGACGAGTCCGTCCGACTGGCGGACGTGTCGCCTGCAAAATCGCGCCCAAGATCTCTTGTGCAATTGGGGTTTGTGCCGATTGGAAGCCGCCGCTAAACGAGAAGCCATGGTCCGGTGGTGGCCAGACTCCATCCACGCGAGATAGCAGCAGGGATTAGTCTAAAGTGCACGGTGGACCGAGGAATTTCTCGATACTCCTGATTTTCGCGACGTCGCCCGCGCATGATGAAACAAATATTGCTGCGCGTAACCACCGTGTTCGCCAAAGTATGTTTCGGAAAACCCACGCAGCCGCGACGCGCTCAATTTTCGAGCCCGCCGAAAATATTGCTGTTTCAAAACGCGCTCCATCCACACATCGATCGGGAATGCGCGGAGCCGCTCGTATGCAAAGAGCATCACGCAATTTGCAATCTTCGCTCCCACACCTGGCAGCTCGCACAGGTTCTTCCGAAGATCGCCATTGGGAAGCGCCGACCATCCCTCGAGATTACATTCGCCGGAGCTCACTAGCTGCGCTGTCGCGCGCAGGTTTTTGGCGCGATAACCGAGCGCGCATTCGCGTAGCTCAGTTTCAGAAGCTCGGGCAATGCGCTCCGCTGGCGGAAATGTGTGAATCACATGGTTATCGATCTTACGCGGGTCACCAAAGCGCTTCCGGAGCGCCGCCGAGATCTGGCGAATATGCGCCACCTGTTTCATGGATGAACAAATGAATGTGGCGAGACATTCCCATTTTGGCTGCCGAATGATCCGTAAGCCGCGACAAAAATCGCGCGCAGCGTTCATTACCGGATCGTCTGGAAACGAGGCGCAAATCTCCGCCAGCGGATGATCGAGAGCGAAATAATCCGTGACCAATTGCATCACTGGAGGGGCGAGCTCCTGCGAGCCCGCTCCGTTTGCATGTCGTGTGCCCGGCGTCGCAGGAGCTCCGCCCTCCAGCAGCGCTCGCAACATCTCGCCGCGCTGCTCGACGCAAAAGGCGCGGTCGCCGATTACCCCCACAAACCCGTTGTCGACCTTCTCCCAATGAAAGACTTGGCCGGAATCGAGCGTCATCGTCAGATCGAAATCTGGTGCGGGAAATTCTGTGAGCTTCATCAAAGATTTTACTGCCACAGATTAACACAGATGAAACACAGATGATGTGACTTGAAATTCTTTATCGGTGTAAATCTGTGTTCATCTGTGGCTAAGTAACGCCCGACATGGACGCAAAACTCGCCATCGATTGCGCGGTTTTGCTTCTCTATTTTGTGCTCATCATTTCCATCGGCCTGTACATGGGCCGGAAGCAGGAAGATCTCAAAGACTTCGCACTGGGCGGTCGCAGTATTCCGTGGTGGGCTGTGCTCGCTTCCATCATCGCCGCAGAAACAAGCGCCGGCACGTTTTTCGGGACGCCAGGTGAAGGATTCGCATTACGCAACTACACTTACTTGCAGCTGGCGCTCGGCACGATCCTGGCGCGGATCCTGGTCAGTTACATTTTCATCAAGCCCTATTACGATTACAAAGTTTACTCGATCTACGAATACCTCACTGCGCGTTTCGGCGTGCCGACGAAAAACGCCGCGTCTGCCGTCTTCATGGTTACTCGGCTGCTCGCGTCCGGCGCGCGGCTGTATGTAGCGGCCATCGCGCTTGCGCTCGCCTATGAAATGATTTCCGGCACGCGCCCGAACCAAACCGAGACGCTTTGGATTTATATTGGATCGACAATCGCCATTGTCATTCTCACGGCGATTTACACCACGTTGGGCGGCATTAAAGCCGTTATCTGGACCGACTTCATCCAGGCGTCGATCATGATCGGCAGCGCACTCGTCGCGCTCGGGCTGCTTTACTCCGCGATTCCTGGTGGCTGGAACGAAATCGTCCAACGCCACGGCGGCTTTGGCGTTTCGGATTTTTTTACTACCGGCCTCGACCCCGCAAAACATGGCTGGGAGAAAATCAAAGGAATGTTCGAGATCGAGTACACGATTTTTGCCGGCCTGATCGGATCGACATTCATCACCATGTCCACGCACGGCACCGACCAGGACATGGTGCAACGGATGTTGACCGCGCCCGATATTCGCCGCAGTCGGCGTTCCCTCATCATGTCGGGGCTGGCTGATATTCCGATTGTGCTCACGTTCCTGAGCATTGGGCTATTGCTGTGGGTGTACTATCAGACACATCCAGATCCAACGCTTCCGAAAACGCCTAACGAAACGTTTTGCCATTTCATTTTGTACCAAATGCCGGTCGGCCTGCGTGGGCTATTGATCGCCGGAATTTTTGCGACTGCCATGGGCTCGCTTAGCACCGCGATTAACGCGCTGGCCACCAGCTTTACCCGCGATTGGTACGAGCCATACCTCATCCCGGGATCGACCGCAGAACAAAGTCTGCGCGCCGTCAGGTGGGCCACCGTTGGGTTCTCGATCCTGATGATCGTTGTTGCATCCACAACTTCGTATCTCGTCATCGTCCACCCCAACGTGCGGATCATACCGATCGTGCTGGGGATTTTTGGTTACACGTATGGCTCGCTGCTTGGTGTTTTTCTCTGCGGAATTTTCACCAAGCGCCGCGGCAACAACCTCGGCAACATCATTGCTATGATCATCGGCTTCATCGTTGTCGCGATCCTGAGTGGTCTGCCCAACAACATCGCCGGACTTTTCGGGGGCAAGCTCTACACGCAGCCGACGTGGCTGCCTGTGATCGAATTTCCCTGGTGGATTTGCTTCGGCACCATCGTCACTTTTTCGTTGGCGATTTTGTTCAAGACCGGCCGCGAGCATCGCCCACGAGCGGCCTGACACTATTTTGAAATAGAAATTGACCCGCCCGGCGTCGCTGGGATTCTTTCCACGCAATCCTCACCCACTAAATCCCATGCCTCACGTCGTGACCGATAAATGCAACGGATGCAAGTTCACCGACTGCGTGGAGGTATGCCCGGTCGCCTGCTTCTACGAAATGGACAACCAGGTGGTCATTCACCCAGAGGACTGCATTGATTGCATGGCATGTGTGGAAGTGTGCCCCGTGCACGCCATTTACGCAGACGCAGACCTTCCGCCAGAATTCACGAAAGACATCGAGTTCAACGCGAATCAGGCCCACCAGATCAAGGACTCGGGAGCGGAGGCGATTACCACCCGCAAGGATCCTCTGCCCGGGGCGATGGAGCGAAAAAAAGCTCTCGGTTATTGAGTGACCAGCCCGGGCGCTCGAGCTTTTGAGCCGGGCAATAGTCGGTTCCGCCCCCATTCGTCGGCAGCCAGCTTGATCTCAACCGGGGGCTACGATGTAATTCTCGATCTGCTATGCCAGCTCCCCTTGTGATTGCGGATCTTGTTGAGCGCTTCGATCAACAACTCGAAGCGTATCAATCAGGTCGATACAACGAGACGCAGCTTCGGCGCGAGTTCGTCGATCCAATGTTTAAGGCGTTCGGCTGGGACATGGACAACGTGAGCGGTTATGCCGAAGCATACAAAGACGTCATCCACGAAGATGCGATCAAAATCGGAGGCGCGACCAAGGCGCCGGATTACTGCTTTCGCATCGGCGGAACGCGCAAGTTTTTCCTCGAAGCGAAGAAGCCGTCTGTCGATATCAAGACCGACGCGCATCCGGCGTATCAACTGCGACGTTACGCGTGGTCAGCCAAATTGCCGCTCAGTATCCTCACCGATTTCGAAGAATTCGCGGTTTATGATTGCCGTGTCGAACCACGCTTAAGCGACAAAGCTTCAGTCGCGCGTATCCTCTATCTAAATTTTCGCGAATACGTTTCGCAATGGGACGACATCGCGAAAATCTTTGAACGCGAAGCGATCCTCAAGGGTTCCTTCGACAAGTTCGCCGAATCGGCAAAGGCGAAGCGCGGAACTGCCGAAGTTGATGATGCATTCCTGAGCGAGATTGAGAATTGGCGCTCCGACCTCGCGCGCAATCTAGCGCTGCGCAATCCGAAGCTCTCGCAGCGCGATCTCAACTTTTCAGTCCAGCGCACCATCGACCGCATCGTTTTCCTGCGCATCTGCGAGGATCGCCGCATTGAAGTGTACGGCCGATTGCAAGCGCTGCTGAATGGCGAACACACTTATCGCAGGCTGTACCAGCTCTTTCGCGAAGCCGACCAGCGTTACAACTCCGGTCTGTTTTATTTTCAGAAGGAACGAGATCGCGTCGAACCGCCCGACGATCTCACGCCGGAGCTTGAAATCGACGATGCTGTTCTCAAGAGAATCATCCGGCGTCTCTATTATCCCGACAGCCCGTACGAATTTTCTGTTCTACCGGCGGACATTCTTGGCCAGGTTTACGAGCAATTTCTCGGCAAAGTCATCCGCCTCACTGAAGGCCATCAGGCGAGAGTCGAAGACAAGCCCGAGGTCAAAAAAGCGGGCGGGGTTTATTACACGCCCACTTACATCGTCGATTACATCATCAAGAACACCGTCGGCAAGTTGCTGGAGAACAAGACGCCGAAACAAGCCGCCAAACTTCGCATCGTCGATCCTGCTTGTGGGTCCGGCTCCTTCCTGATTGCAGCGTATCAATATCTGCTCGATTGGCATCGAGATTGGTACGCCGCTGGCGATACCAAGAAATGGGCGACCGGTCGCAATCCAGCCCTCTATCGAGGAATGAGCGGCGAATGGAAGCTCACCACGGGAGAACGCAAACGCACTCTCCTGCAAAACATTTTTGGCGTCGATATCGACGCGCAGGCCGTCGAAGTCACCAAGCTTTCGCTCCTGTTGAAAGTGCTCGAAGGCGAATCGGAACAAACGCTCGCCACGCAAATGCGCTTTTATCACGAGCGCGCTCTGCCCGATCTCGGCCGCAACATCAAATGCGGCAACTCACTGATCGGCCCCGATTTTTACCAGCAGCAGCAGATGGATTTTCTTGACGAAGAAGAACGCTACCGCATCAACGTCTTCGATTGGAACGCCGAATTTCCCGAAATCATGAAAGCCGGCGGTTTCGACGCCGTCGTTGGAAATCCACCATGGGGCGCCGCTCTTTCTATGCTAGAGAAGGATTACCTCACGCGTTATCGCGCATTCCAAGGTAATCACGATAGCTACTTGTTCTTCATTGAGAGGGCCGAAACACTTGTGAAGCGATCAGGTTTAGTTTCCTACGTTACGCCCGATTCCTGGCTAAAAGTTCCGCAAGCGATGAGATTGCGAGCACTAGTTCTCGACGACTTCGCTGTTAAGTCGGTTACGATCTTGCCTCAAAAAGTATTCCCGAATGTAAGCGCTAACTGCGTTATATTTCTTCTCATCAAAGGAGTTGCTGCCGCCTTCGTTGAGCTAAATCTGCTCCATCGAAAATCGGAACTCGCAAGGCTCAAGAACGAACAATTCGATGAGCATTATCATCTCGATTCGAAGCAGTGGGCCAAGTCTGTGGATAAGCAGTTTCAAGTTTACCAACGACCGGAGGCGAGCGTGCTGATACATAAAATGCAAGCGCGATCAGTCGCGGCCAGCAGGTATTTAGACGTGATGCAAGGCATTGTGTCGTACTCAATAGAACAGCATCCAAGGGACCTAATTACGCGACGTGGTTTTCACTCGCCGCGGAAGCTTTCAAATGAATACGGTCCATGGATTCAAGGGCGCTGCGTGCGTCGGTACGAGCTCGATCCGTCGGACGGCGAATACTTGAGGTACGGCTCGTGGCTCCATCGACCACGTAAGCCGAAATACTTCGAAGGTCCGCGGATTTTGGTTCAGGAAATAACAGGCGGACACCCGCCGCGGATCGCGGCCTGCTTTTGCGACAAAGTTCTCTACCACGACCCCGGAATAATTGCATGTTTAGCATTTGATCGAACATAGACGTTGTTCCTGCTCGGCATTCTCAATTCAAGACTCCTGAGCTGGTATCATCAGTATTCATCGCCAAAAGGAACACGTTCGTTTTTTCCGAAAGTCCTAATCGGCGATATCCGCAGCTTTCCAATGCCCAACATCGATTGCACAAAACCACACGACAAAGATCGACATAATCGAATGGTGTCGTTAGTCGAGCGGATGCTGGAGTTGCACAAACGACTCGTCGCGGCCAAAACCGCGCACGACAAAACAAACCTCCAGCGCCAGATCGACGCGACCGATACACAAATCGACAAGCTGGTTTACGAGCTGTACGGCCTGACCGACGATGAAATCAAAGTCGTTGAGAGCGCACAGTGAACACGTACTATTGTCGCTGGTGTCGTAGTGGTCACGTAGTCTACAGCTTCTCGCAAATCGACAAGCCGCGGTGTGGTCTTTGCGGGGAGAGATTTGTGTTGGCCTGCGCGCGCTGTGCTACACCACTCCTTGATCGCTTTGTTTCGCCATCTTTTGTTGGCACCGGCGAGCCGGTCAATCCGCCACAGCGCCCAGAAAACTGCACGAATTGTGGCAAACCGTTTCCATGGAACTCGAAATCACGTCGCGTGCTCTCATCATTGCGATTAGTGCCAGCGAAGGTATGGGCTGAATTCAAGAGCTTGTCCGCCCTGCACGTCGTTCTACTCCTCGTGATTTTGCTCGTTATCATCGGCGCAATCACCTGGCATGACTTGGTCGAGATTCTGAAAGGCGTTCCGAAGAAATAACTCCGGGCTTTACAGTTCGTACAGCTCTTCGGGTTTCATTCCGTTGCGGATCCAGCGGCGAACTTCGTTCATTACTTTTTCGTCGCTCCATCCGGGATGATGAACGCGCACAGAAGCGATTTTGAATTGCCGCGCTTGCTCCATGAAATCCAGGCCGCGCTTCAGTCGCTGTGCCAGCGTCATGGCTCGCAGTGCTTTTATGTCATCCGGATCCATCATGAAATCCTATTAATCCTGTCAGCTCTTCTTCTCCGATGCGAGCCTGATTCCTAAGTCGCGCAATTGCTTTGGATCGACTTCGCTCGGCGACTGCGTCATCAAATCCATAGCCCGATTGTTTTTGGGGAACGCCATGACGTCGCGAATGCTCCCTTCGCCGCAGATCAGCATGACCAGCCGATCGAGGCCGAGGGCGATCCCGCCGTGCGGCGGCGCGCCAAGATGCAGCGCGCGCAGCAAATGGCCAAATTGTACTTGGCGATTTTCTGGGCTGATACCGAGCGTTTCGAACATTTTGTCCTGTAACTGCGGCTCATGGATCCGAATGCTGCCGCCACCGATCTCGACGCCGTTGAGCACGATGTCGTACGCCTCAGCGCGAACGTCGGGAAATTTCTGGGCTTCAAATAATGGGATGTCCTCCGTTTTGGGCCGCGTGAAGGGATGATGCATGGCGTTCCATTTGTTTTCCTCGGGACTCCATTCAAAGAGCGGAAAATCTGTCACCCAGAGAAAATCCCAGATTTCAGCAACGGGCGTGAGTTTTTGCATTTCCAAGATGCGCAGCCGTAATCGGCCGAGAACCTCACAGGCGACTTCCCATTTGTCCGCACCAAAGAAGACGCAGTCCCCCTCTTCGATTTTCAGTTTCGATTTCAGCGCGGCTTTCTCAGGTTCACTGAAAAATTTCACGATGGGCGATTTCCATTCGCCGTTCTCGACTTTGATGAAAGCGAGACCTTTCGCGCCGTACAACTTCGCAATTTCCGTAAGTTCATCGGCCTGCCCGATGGTGATTCCGGCAAAGCCTTTCGCGTTGATCGCCTTCACCACGCCACGTGCATCGAGCGAGTTGCGGAAAACTTTGAAACTGCTTTCGCCAAAAATTTCTCCAAGATCGACAAGTTCCATTCCAAAACGCCGGTCTGGTTTGTCGCTGCCGTATCGGCTGACCGCTTCTCGATAGGTAAGCCGATCGAACGGCGTTTTGATCTCGGTGTTGCGTGCGGCCTTGAAGATCGCTGCCAGCATTCCTTCGGTGACCGTGAAAATGTCGTCGGGCGTGACGAACGACGCTTCGATGTCGATCTGCGTGAATTCCGGTTGCCGGTCGGCGCGCAAATCTTCGTCGCGAAAGCATTTTGCCATCTGGAAATACTTTTCGACGCCGGCGACCATGAGCAGTTGTTTGTACTGCTGTGGCGCTTGTGGCAGCGCATAAAATTTTCCGGGCGTGAGCCGGCTCGGCACCAAAAAATCACGCGCGCCTTCCGGCGTGCTCTTGGAGAGAATTGGTGTTTCCACTTCGACATATCCCTGGCTGTCGAGATAATCGCGTGTTGCTTTTGCGACCCGATGACGCAGTCGCAAATTGCGTGCGAGACGTGGCCGCCGGAGATCGAAATACCGGTGCGTCATTCGCAAATCTTCATTCTGCGGCTCGGCATCGATCGGGAATGGGAGCGTATCAGCCCGATTCAAAATTCGCAGACTGTTAGGAATGATTTCGATGTCACCGGTGGCAAGGTTTGGATTTTCCGTGCCTAGCAGACGCGCAGCGACTCGACCTGAGACTTGGATCACGTCCTCGTTGCGCAAGTTGTGGGCTTTCTTTGCGAGCTCGGCGTTTTCCTCCGGTCGAAAAACAATCTGGGTCAGGCCTTCGCGATCGCGCAGGTCAATGAAAATAACGCCGCCGTGATCGCGCGTGACATTTACCCAGCCGGCAAGCGTGACCTGCTTGCCGATGTCGGTCTTGCGAATTGAATTGCAGTCGTGCGTGCGAT
>Ga0209161_10001715_pt1 | contig 18171 bp, 16 predicted proteins | sample GraSoiAngelo_155_FD_186169 | JGI IMG/M metagenome (GOLD analysis project Ga0209161, IMG submission 186169) | Grasslands soil microbial communities from the Angelo Coastal Reserve, California, USA - 14_1009_13_30cm (SPAdes) (version 2) | ecosystem: Environmental > Terrestrial > Soil > Grasslands... | reverse complement strand
AAGGACTCGCCCGGATCGATGGCGTCCTGCGTGCCCTGGCCGCGGAGAAAGGCGCGCCGTGAGGGGCCGAGGACGATCCTGCGATGCGCTGTCGGATCCTCCTCGTCGGTTTCGGCAACGTCGGCCGTGAGTTTGCGCGACTCGTCCTGGAACGTCGGTCGGAACTCGCGAAGGTCCATGGCCTCGATGCTGCGGTCGTCGGGATTATCACCGGCCGACATGGGTCTGTGGAACGCGCACGAGGGATCGACCTACGGAAGGCTCTGCGGCTCGCGGACGCGGGCGCTTCCTTGGAATCGTGTGGCCGCGGGGTCCACGGACGGTCGGCCGAGTACATCCGCCGCGCAAGGGCCGACGTCGTGATCGAGATCACGCCCTTGCGGATCGCCCCGCGGCAGATCGGCGTGGACCACATCGTCGCGGCCCTCTCGAGTGGCAAGCACGTGATCACCGCGAACAAAGGCCCGGTTGTCTACCACTACCGACGTCTCAAAGAGATGGCCCGGACGCAGGGACTCGGCTTCCGGTACGAGGGGACCGTGATGGACGGCGCCCCCGTGTTCAACCTGTTTCAGGAGACGCTCCGTGGCATCCGGATCCTCTCGTTCGAGGGGATCCTGAACAGCACAACGAACCTGATCCTCTCCATGATGGAGGGGGGCCGGACCTACGAGGACGGAGTGAAGTCGGCCCGGGCCATGGGCCTCCTCGAGACGGACCCGGCGATGGACCTCGAGGGCTGGGACGCGACCGTGAAGGCGTGTCTCCTCGCCAACGTGTTGATGGGAGGCCGTCTTCGACCGGAACGGGTGCCGCGGGAGGGGATCGCCTCCTTGACGCCGGAACGGACCGAGGCGGCGAGGTCGGCACGCAAACGCATGAAGCTCATCGCCCGCGGATGGAGGGACGGGCGGTCCGTGAAGGCCTCCGTATCCCTGGAAGCCGTCGCGCTCGACCACCCGCTCGCGTCGGTGGACGGCACGTCGAGCTCCCTCGTCGTGCGGACGGACATGCTGAGGGAGTTGCAGATCATCGAGCGCCAACCGACGTTGCGACAGACCGCCTACGCGCTGTACTCCGACCTCCTCGCCATCCACGAGGGCCGTCTGTCTCCCTGAGTCATTCTTATATCGTGTCGACCGGATGGTCCGCCAAATGCGCGTCGTCCTCGGCGGGACGTTCGACCTCCTGCACGCGGGGCATGAGGCCCTGCTCCGCGCCGCCTTCGACGGCCGGCCGGAGGCCGTCGTCATCGGCCTCACGACGGATCGGTTCGCGAAGGAATCCCGACCCCGGGTGAATCCGTATGCGGTTCGGGAGCGCAACCTGAAACGGTTCCTGGCCGCGAAGAAATGGCGCCACGCTCGGATCGAGCCGATCGACGATCCGTATGGTCCTGCAGACGACCTGCCCGATCTCGACGTGCTGGTCGTCTCGGTCGAACGCCAGCCGGTGGCGGTCGCCCTCAATGAAGCGAGGGCCGCGACTGGCCTTCGACCGCTCGGCATCCGGACGGTCCCGATGGTCCTGGCCCAAGACGGCCTTCCGATCGCCTCCCGCCGCATCCGGGAAGGACTGATCGACCGCCACGGAAAACGCCTCAAACCGCTGCAGGTGTTCATCGGCTCGAACAACCCGGTGAAAATCCGGGCGGTGAAGGACGTCTTCCAGGCGCTCTCCCTTCCGGCGCGCGTCCGCGGGGTGCGGGTGAAGACCGACGTCTCGGACCAGCCGTTCGACGAGGAGGCGGTCCACGGGGCGATGAACCGGGCGAAGTCGGCGATCGGGGGAGGGGACTTCGGCGTCGGCATCGAGGCGGGACTCGTATGGTCGTCCGTCCTCTCCGACCACTTCGACGTCCAGTACTGCGCGGTGGTCGACCGCTCCGGTCGGATCACGGTCGGGCATGGCCCCGGGTTCGCGTATCCCCCGCGGATCCTCGAGAAGGTGAAGGCCGGCGCAACGGTGGGAGATGCCATGACGCGCCTGACGGGGATCCGTGGCATCGGTTCTCGACAGGGGGCGATTGGCTACCTTACGGAGGGGCGACTGGACCGGAAGGGGCTCACCGAGTGTGCCGTGCTCATGGCGATGGTCCCCCGGATTCGCCGGGACCTGTATGCGAGGGGCGCCCCTCCACGCTAGGCCATGTACATCGGCTGGACTGCACAGCGGCCGCACCAGATGGCGTTGAAGACCACGATGTTGTCCGCCCGGCCTTCCGCCGCCCAACCGCTCACGAACCGGTTCGCCCTCGTGTGGTCCGGACACACGGCGGCACCGCAGAACCGGCAGATGGCGCGCGCGGGCTTCTCGCAGTAGTAGCAGTTCATGCGGCCGGTATGCGGACCCGCACGGAAGAGGCTTTGCGGGCTCCCGCGACGGCGGTTCCGCACAACCTTTTTAGTCGTGTCCCGGTTCGGATTCGCACGGAGCGTCGTCGATGACCGCCAAGATCGCGATCAACGGGTACGGCACGATCGGGAAGCGCGTCGCCGATGCGGTCGCCGCGCAGGACGACATGCGCGTCGCCGGGGTGGCGAAGACGAAGCCCGATTTCGAGGCGAAGCTCGCGATCCGGAAGGGATATCCGCTGTACGCCCCGAACGCGGACGTGGCCTCGAAGTTCGAGAAGGCGGGCGTCAAGACGGCCGGTACCCTCGAAGATCTCGCGAAGGCGGCCGACCTGGTCGTCGACTGCACTCCGGAGGAGAGCGGCTACAAGTCCCTATACGAAAAGGCGGGCGTCAAGGCGATCTGGCAAGGAGGCGAGGACCATGGCCTCACGAACCTGTCCTTCAACGCGGCCGCCAATTACGAGGAATGCCTCGGCGCGAGGTTCGTCCGCGTCCCGTCGTGCAATACGACGGGCCTGATTCGCACGCTGTACCCGTTGGACGCCCACTTCGGTGTCGTGAGCGTCCTCGCAGTCATGGTGCGTCGGGCCACGGATCCCGGAGACTCGAAGAAAGGGCCGATCAACGCGATCGAGCCCGAGCTCGAGATGCCGTCCCATCACGGCCCGGACGTTCAGAGTGTCCTTCCGAAACTGAACATCCACACGATCGCGGTGAAGGTGCCGACGACGATCATGCACTTGCACACGGTCATCGTCGACCTGAAGAAAGCCGCGAGTGCGGAGGCCGTCCTCGACGTCTGGAAACGGGTTCCGCGGGTCGCGTTCGTGTCGGGCGGAGACGGCGTGAAGTCGACCGCCCAGATCATGGAGATGGCCCGGGACCTTTCGCGGAACCGCGCCGATCTGTACGAGATCGCCGTATGGAGAGACGGTGTCCACGTGGTCGACGGGAAACGCCTGTTCTATTTCCAAGCCGTCCATCAGGAATCGGATGTCGTGCCGGAGAACGTGGACGCGATTCGCGCCCTCCTCGAAATCCAGAGAGACGGGCGGAAGAGCATGGAAAAGACGGACCAGAGCCTCGGAATCGGCATCGTCAAGTGAAAAATCGACGACCGGGCGCCACACTTAGCGTTTCCCTTCGAGACGCTGGATCCGTTTCGTCGCCCCTTGCAAAACGCCCATGAGGGCGTGGAATTCCCACTTGCTCGGAAGCGCCCGCCCGATGAGGCGACGGAACATGATCTTGGTCCGGCTTCGTTTGTGCGGCGGATAGTTCGAGGCCTCGAGGAGGTCCGCCAAGGCGGCGTGGAGGGTCTCCTTTTCCGAGCCCGACGCCTCCCGGGAAGCTCGAGTCGAGGGGTGGACCGCGAAAAGCTCGTACAACGTTAGGGCCACCGCATGCGAGAGATTGAGGATCGGATAAACCTGAGAGGCTGGGATCGTGACCAATAGGTCGCACGCTCGCAGCTCCTCGTCGAGGAGTCCAAAATCCTCTCGCCCGAATACAAGGGCCACTCGGCCGGGGAAGGCCGCGATTCGGACCGCCAAATCACGAGGGGTGATTGCGATTCGCGCGAACTTCTTCTCGCTCTCCGAGGCGATTCCGGACGTCCCGACGATTAGATCGATCCCGCGCAGGGCGGCAGCGAGTTGGGGGAACGACCTAGCCGACGCAAGGACATCTAGGCCGTGCATCGCCCGCCTCGACGCCTCATTCCCGATGGGGCAAGGATTCACGAGGGCGAGGTCCGTGACGTCGAAGTTTCGCATCGCACGAGCGACGGCTCCGACGTTACCCTCCTCCTTCGGCTCGACGAGGATGACTCGCACCGATGGCATCTTTCCTGGCGGCATGGCCTGGTGAATATTCACCCCTTGTGCTTTCCTGGTCAAACCGCCCTATTGACCACACGTCTCAAGAATGCGGAGGGGTGTCGAAGCGGAGGGATGGTCGGCTTAGGTAGGAGGTCGAACGCCCCCGAACGCCCCAAGGCACCGTCCCGCTCCCGGTCCCGCTTTCCGATGGGTCCTACATTCGGAGCAAAGGTTAAACTCGCAATCGGCGGTAACGTCTTTGTGGGGTACGTCCGATACATCGCGAAGAAGGCTATCTTTCTCGCAGCGACCCTTCTGATCGCGCTGTATCTGACCGTCGTCATCGCGAACATGGGCGGTTATCTGGACAAACTACTGACGCAGCAGGTCCGATACGAAGTCCTTCAGGAACTGAAGCGCGATCCTAACTTCAATCGTCGGCCGCCGGAAGAGCAGAACACGACCTTCAACAACACTCTACGAGGCGCGCTGGAAGCGCGCGGGTTGACCCAACCGTTCTTGCCAAAATCGTTACGATTTACCTGGGATCTCCTCACGTTCCATTTGGGTCAGTCCACGAGCGTCACGAGCTCATCGGGTTCGTACAACGTCGGAGACATCATCTTCGAACGCTTGCCCAGGACGATTTTGCTCTTCACCACGGCTTCGTTCTTGTCCGCAGGGATTGGGATCTGGCTTGGCCTCAGAATGGCCCGAAAAGCGTTGTCCGTGCTTGATCGAGGTCTGAGCGTCCTGTCAATCACGACGACGGTAGTCCCGCCCTGGGTGTTCGGGATCCTGTTTATCCTCATCTTCGCGTTCGCAATCCCGATCTTCCCCTCCGGAGGGCTGGTGAGTATTCCCGCGAAGACGGGCGGCCTCGACTATGCCCTGGACGTCTTGTACCATATGGCCTTGCCACTCTTGGCCGTGACAATTTCGGCATTCGGCGCCTGGGCCTACACGACGAGGAACCTCGTCTTGCAAATCATGGACGAGGACTACGTCTACGCGGCCAGGGCCCGCGGGCTCCCCGAGAAGAGAGTGCTCAACCGTTACGTCCTCCGGGCTGCTTCGCCGCCCACGGTGACGTCTCTTGCACTGACGATCATCGCCTCGTGGCAGGGGGCGATCATCACGGAGACTGTGTTCAATTGGCCTGGACTGGGGCGTCTCTTCTTCGATGCGATCACCCGCCTGGATGCGCCGGTCATCATCGGATTGACGGCAATCTACGCATACCTCCTCGTCGTGACCGTTTTGCTCCTGGACTTGATCTATGGTCTGCTCGATCCGCGGGTTCGAGCCGTCCGGGTGTGATCGATGGCGTTTTCCGGCCCGATGCTCGGGGTGCGAGCCGTCCTCATCGAAGCCGTGCGTACGAAATCCGGGCTGGTGGGCTTTGCGATGTTGGCTCTATTACTCGGCATGGTGATCGCTGTCCCGATCATCGCTCCGTTCAACGTGGTCCGTGCATGGGGCTCCATTGATCCCTGGCTTGACAACCCGCGATTCGCCGCGCCGGACTGGGTCGATACATTTTCGGCACAGAAGCAACCCCGGACGGTCGTCATGACGAACTGCTTCACGCCCGACACGGTCCCGCTTTCGGATAAAACCGGACCCGAGCGGTGTCCCGGAGGCTCGTGGACGCGGGTCGCAGTCAAAGTACAACTCTTTGGGAATGCGACCTTCCTCACGATGAGACACAAGTTCACCTTCACGGCGGATGCCTTCCCCTCTGAAATGCACATGGACACGTGGGCTCGATTCGGATCGAACGGGACCCAAATCTCCTTGAATTGGACCCGGCCGGATGGCAGCTACGTAATCCTCTTCACGAGCGCACTGAGTCGGCGCGCACCGACGGCGGACAGCTTCCCGCTCTCTCAGATGGTGAAGGTTCGCGAGGCGATTCGGAGCTGGGCGATGTCGACGTACAACGCGACCGACTCGGCGAATATCAAACCCGAAGTTACTTTGTTCGCAAAGGCCGACCAGGGTATGCTCAACCCGAATACCGCCGTCCCTCTCAAAGGCGAATACCTTCTCACTCTCGAGGTCGTCGGCTTCGGGGGCGACGTCGGGTTCGATGCGAAAGCCGTCGTCTTCGGTACCGTGTTTGGAGTTGCGGGCACGGATTCGGAACGACGCGACCTTCTCATCGGACTTCTCTGGGGAGCCCCGGTCGCCCTCGCGTTCGCCTCCATCGCTTCGACCGTGATCGTCCTTCTCGAAATCATCCTGGGAGCCATCGCGACCTGGTATGGCGGTTGGGTGGACGAAGTGACGCAGCGGGCCGCCGACCTGCTTCTCATTTTGCCGATCCTGCCGATCCTCATCCTCATCGCGATCGTTTATAGTCCCGGGATTTGGGCGATCCTGTTTGTCCTGGTCATCTTCGGGATCGTGGGGAGTTCGACCAAGATTGCTCGAAGCATCGTGCTTCAGGTGAAGGAGGAACCGTACATCGAGGCCGCGATTTCGTATGGGGCGAAGAGGGGTCGAATCTTGTTCAAACACATCCTCCCCCGCCTGTTGCCGTACACCTTCGCGCTCATCGCCCTCTCCGTCCCAAGTTTCATTTTTCTTGAGGCATCCCTTTCTTTCCTTGGTTTGGGGGACCCCACCCTCCCCACTTGGGGAAGCATCTTGGGCGATGCGTACACAGGAAGCGCTCCATTCCGCGGATTCTGGTGGTGGATTGCGTTCCCGGCAGGCGGGATCATTTTCGCGACCGTGGCCTTCGCCCTTCTCGGATATTCCTTCGACAAGGTGCTGAATCCGCGCCTGCGCGAGGAGTAAGCGTTTTCTTGCCCATTCTGAGCGTCCGAGACCTGTTCCTCCACTACCGGACCCGAAAAGGGGTTGTCCGCGCCGTTGATGGTGTATCCTTCAACCTGGAACACGGCCAGAGCATCGCCTTGGTCGGCGAGAGCGGCTCCGGGAAGACCTCCACGGCCTCTGCCATTCTCCGGATGCTGCCCAGGAACGTCGCCAAGTACGAGGGGGTCGTCGAAGTCGATGGAAAGAACCTCATGGAGCTCGAGAACGAGGAGTTTCGGACTCAGGTGCGGTGGCGCTTGATCTCCATGGTCTTCCAGGGGGCCATGAACGCGCTCAGCCCGATGATCCGCGTAGGCTACCAGGTCGCAGAGCCGCTCATGATTCACATGGATGCCGCGAAAGACGAGGCCCTTGCGAAGGCCGAGGCCGCCATGGAAAGTGTCGGTTTGCCGCGGTACACGGTCAATCGGTTTCCGCACGAACTGAGCGGGGGGATGAAGCAACGGGTCGTCATCGCGATGGCGCTCGTCATGCGGCCGTCGATTGTGATCCTCGACGAGCCGACCTCGGCGCTGGATGTGATGACCCAAGCCAACATCATGAACCTACTGAAGCAACTCAAGGAAGACGAGGGACTGTCCTACATTTTCATCACGCACGACTTGGGGCTCTCCTCCGAACTTGCGGATTGGGTCGGCATCATGTATGCAGGCCAGCTCGTCGAATTCGGTCCTGCGGACATCGTCTTCCCGAAACCAAGTCATCCCTACACTCAGAAGTTGCTGAGCAGCGTTCCGCGCCTGCGTAGCGATACAAGGCCTGACTCGATTCCCGGAACGCCGCCGGACCTGACCGCTCCTCCCAAGGGATGCCGGTTCCATCCACGCTGCCCGTTCGTCTTCGACCGGTGCACGACCGAAGAGCCGCCGTATTTCGGGGTCAACGATCGGTCGATGTGTTGGCTCCTCGCGCCCGGAGCGTGACGTCGTGCAGGCAACGGGACAGACACCCATCGAGCCGGTCCCGGAAGCAGGTCCGGGCGGATCAGAAAATCCAATTCTCGTCCTCGATCACCTCCAGACGCACTTCCGGGTCCGGACCAAGTTGTTCTCACCAACGGTGGGGGTCCGCGCCGTCGACGACGTCTCGATGGTGCTCGGCAAGGCGGAGACGATCGCGGTCGTAGGAGAGAGCGGATGCGGCAAGACAACACTGGGTCGGACCTCGATCCGACTGATACAACCGACGGGTGGGCGGATCCTCTTCGACGGTCAAGACATCACGAACGAGAAGATGAAGAACTTGATGTGGCTGCGGCGGAAGTCGCAAATCGTCCCTCAGGATCCGTATGCGAGCGTCAATCCCGCATTTACCGTCTTCAAGATTTTGGAGGAACCCCTGATTGTCCACCACATCGGCGACGCAGCAGAGCGATCGGAACGGGTTCGGAAAGCCCTGACCTCGGTCAAGTTGATTCCACCCGAAATCTTCGAGCCCAAGTTCGCCCACATGCTGAGCGGCGGCCAACGCCAGCGCGTCGCAGTCGCCCGGGCGATGATCCTCAGCCCGGAACTCATCGTGGCCGATGAACCTGTCTCAATGCTGGATGCGTCGGTCCGCGTTTCAATCTTGGAACTGCTTCGCAACATCCAGGAACAGGAGCGAGTCGCCTTCTTGTACATCACGCACGACCTAGCAACGGCTCGGCATTTCGCGAATCGGGTCTGCGTGATGTACGCGGGAAAAATCGCCGAGCTCGGACCGGTCGCGGGGGTCCTGAACGAACCCCTGCATCCGTACACGCAGGCGCTCATGGCGGCGATTCCCGATCCCGATCCAGCAAATCGACTCCGGAAGATCGCGGCGTTGCCGGGCGAACCCCCGAACCTGGTTGATCCCCCGTCGGGCTGCCGTTTCCATCCCCGTTGTCCGATCGCCAGGGCCGGACTTTGCGATGTTGAGGTACCGGCGTTGCGGGAACTACGGCCGCAGCATTTCGTCGCGTGTCATCTTGCGACGTAGGGCTACGCGGTGAACGCGCCGTTTCCAAACGAATCGGGCTATCAGGATGGCTGCGACCGCGAGAATAGCTGCAACCCCGAGGAGCAGGTACGGAGGCTCGGGCGGCGCCGGCGTTCCGGCCGTCCGGAACTGGACGGCCCCACCATAGACGGTCTCCTGGGGCGTGGTTCCGACAATCCGATATTCGTATGTAACGTTAGGAGTCAGATTCGTGAGCTGCAGCCGCAGCGTTGAAGGAACTGGGAGCTCCTTGGACGCGGTGTGGTTCCAGGCCCTGCTTCCGACGGATCGCCAGTCGAACGAGACGTTCGCCAACGTGTACGCGCCCAAGCACATGAGGTCTCCACGCAGAACCGCTCGGTCCATGCGAATTGTTTCGGCGGAATCGGTCCGGACTTGGAACTCGTTTCCGGCCGACGCATACCGAAGCGCGCCTCGCGTTGGGTCATAATACGAGATGGAAGGAATGCCAGAGCGGTTCAATGCGAGGCTCGTGTACCAACCGACCGTCCCTATGGAATCCACGGTCTCACGTTCCCATGTCGAGCCGATTTTCCGCGCATAGCGCAGATCGGCTGATAGTCGCTCATAGTAGGACACATGCGGGGATCCGTTCCCATCGAGAGCGAACCCCAGGTCCCACCCTGGGTCTCCCCCTGAGTCGATCGTGTCGTATGTCCATTGGCGGGTGAAGCCATCCCAGGCCGCAAAGCGGAGGGCGGCAAGCCCACGGTCCTGGTACGCGATGCGGGGCCATCCACGTGAATCGAGGGCGAGCCGACTGAACCATCCCGTGTCGGGATGGGTGTCGACGACTTCAGTACTCCAACCCGCGTCCCCTTCGCTCGCATAACGGAGATTCCCGTTGCCGGAGTAGGAAAGATAAGCCTGGTCGAATGGATCGAGCGCGACGCTCACGTACCGGGCAATGAGAGTCGTCGTTTCGACGGTTTCTCGATTCCAAGTGTTGCCGTCCCACCGCGCGAAACGCAGTGTTCCTGTGTCCCATGCGTACGCGATGCGCGGGAACCCATCTCGCCCGATCGCCAAACTGTCGGTACCTTCGGAGTAGGTGAAGTCGACGATCGAGATGTTCCAGCGGCGACCGTCCCAAGAGGCGTAGCGAAGGTGCGCTCCGTCCACATACGATATGTGTGGCCCACCCGCCGCATCCAGCGCCAAGCTCGTCGCGCCGACCACGAACGAAGGTCGGTCCACGGTCTCGATGCGCCAGCTCCCGCCAGCCAGCTGCGTGGCGTACTTCACGGTCCCGTTGCCTTCATCCAGATACGAGATGTGGGCGCGCCCCTGGCCGTCGATGGCGATACTCGTGTGCGTCCCCAACGAGGGTCCCTGATCGACGACCGAAGGAAACCACGCGAGTTGGCCTGCCACTGGTGCGGGGATTTGTAGGATTGTCACGACGAATAACGAGACAACGAACATGAAACGGAAAGGTTTGTGGAGCACAGATTTGGAACTGAGTCAGGGCCCAAAAAACGTTTGGTTCCAGAGCGTCGTAGATCGATTGGTAGGGTTCGAGAACTGTATGAGAGAGTTCGAAGGTTGTGTTAACCTACGAAGCTGGAATAACGTTTATTAGACAGGAGACAATACGTCTGCCGCTTGACGTTGGGATGAATTTCTCCGGCGCAAGCTATGGATTCATGGGGAGGCAAACATGCGCAAACTCATAGTTGTGTTCTTGGCCCTTGCGATGGTCGTAGGCGCGTTTCTGGCGATTAGCTCGTCAGTCGCCGCGGCGGGACCCAAGGGAGGATATGCGGACGAACTCGTTTTCTTTGAGCAACTGAATACGCAGCAGGCCGTGTCGGATGTGTCTGCAGGAAACATGCAACTCTACATGTTCAACCTGAGGAATTTGGCAGACATCCAAGCGGCGATCGCAGACCCGAATATCAAGACTGTGATTACACCCGGCAGCGTCGACGACTTGTTCATCAATCCGGTTCAGCACAGTACGGCGACCGGTGGGTACAACCCATTTGCGATCAAAGAAGTGCGCGAGGCGATGCATTGGCTCATCGATCGCAACAAGATCGTGGAACAAATCTTCGGCGGCTATGCCTTGCCATATACGTCGCCGTACCATCCGGCGCAGCCCGACTATGTCCGAGACGTAGTGTTCTACCAGAACCTCGATCGTCAATACGGCTACGATCCAGTAAAGGCTCGATCGGTCGTGTTCGCAGCCCTCTCCGCGGTACCGGGAATGACCTTCGACAATGGCAAGTGGTCGTACCAGGGGTCGCTGCTGACGGTCACGTTCATCATTCGTACCGAGGACCGCCGTAAGGATATTGGCAACTACGTGGCGGACCAGGTCGAGAGTCTGGGCATAACCGTGAACCGGCAATACAAGGTCGCACTGGACGCTTTCAACATCGTCTACTTTGGACCGCCGGACATTGGTGCGTGGGAAGTATACACCGAGGGTTTCGGTTTCACCGCACTGACGGCATGGGGCGACAACTTCATTGCCACCCTCGGCTGGACGAGGGACAGCGGCGACGCAGTGTGGGACTTCTACACCCCATCCGCGACGCTGGTTGACTCCGCCATTCGGCTCGAGCGAGGGCAATACAAGGACTACAACGAGCGCTTGCAGCTGATGCGTACCGCCGGAGTCGAGGCGATGAAAGACCCGGTGCGGCTCATGCTTGTCGCCGAAGAGGCTGTGTTCATCAGCAGTGCCAATCCGGCCAAGAAGATCTGCGGCTATGTCTACGACCTCTCGGGTGGCCCCTGGACGCTCCTCTCGTCCCGCACGATGCGGTACTGCGCCCCGACAACCCCCAACACGATGAAGATCGGGCAACCGGTGCACTGGAATTCTCAGTGGAACCCATACCGCGGGTTCACCTGGCTGTACGACGAAACGCAACGGAGAGCACTCACGGACTTCGGTGTGTACTACCATCCACACCTCGGGACGTTCATGCCGATTCGAGAGACCTTTGACGTCGTTACATCCGGCGGATACTCGTTCCCGCCCCTGAGCGTTCCGGCCGACGCGAAGTGGTTCAACGTATCGACGATGGCGTTCGAGAACGTTCCGGCAGCAACTACGGCCGTCTCGAAGATCACATTCAACTACACCTTCGGGAAATGGCACGATGGGGCCGACATTACGATGGCCGATGTCTGGATGGAACTTAGTACTGCGGCCCGCCGGCTGAACAACACCTACTACGGCGGTGTGATCAACCCGATCACGGGTCAACCGTTCGCAACGGGCGATCTCGGGAACAGCGATCGGCGGGGGGCTTCGGCCGCCGTGGTGACGTTCCTGAGCGCGTTCAAGGGCGCCCGGCAGACAGGACCAGCCACGATGGAAGTGTATCTCGACTACTGGCACCTCGATGGTGGCGAGATCGCCAACATCGGCGACATCTGGCCCACCGTGCCGTGGGAGGTCGACGATCTCATGGCGAAGACCGTCCTGGACAATGCGACCGCGTACCACTCGACGACGGCACAAAACCAGGGCAGGGTCCTGCTTGACCTAATCCGAGGGAACTCGTTGCCGATCCTGGCGACGGACTTGCAAACGCTGAAGACGGCGAACCATGTGCCGCCCGGGATGAGTGGGATCATCGCGCCCGCCGATGCGACTGCACGCTGGGCCGCACTCAACACCTTCTCGACGACCACGACGACGGTATCCGGGCAGATCGGATACACGGGAGGAAACTTCTACGACTCGAACGGCCCGTACTGGCTCAAGACCGTGGATGTGGCGAACCGGCAGACGGTGATGGACCGGTTCACCAGCTATGTGTACGACCAGGACAAGTGGGACTCGATGCTCGTGCCGAAGGTCCCGGCGGTGTCGCTCGGGGCGATCAGCGTTGCGGGCGGCGGGACGGAGGTCGTGCCGGGGTTGGCCGCAACAATCCCGATCACGACGACGCTCTTCGGGACACCGTACGATCAGGTTACGCTCAACTACCTGATCACGAACCCGGCGACGGGCGCGGTCGTGTTCTCGGGCAACCCGACCAGGACCGGGACGGGCACCTGGCAGATCGCTCTGTCGCAGAACGACACGTCGACGCTGGCCCCTGGCGCCTACAAAGTGCAGGCGATTGGAGTCGGCGCTGAGGCAGCTGTCGCGGCGACGGACACGAAGACCTTCCTTGCGATCCCGCAGACGGTTTGGGTCGAACGTGAGCTCGAGAAGGCCAAGGCCGCCCTAGCGGTCGACATCGGGAAGGCGCAGGATCAAGCCGCTGCGGCAGACGCGAGAGCGGCTGCGGCAGAGGCCCAGTCGGCCTCGCTGTCGACACTCGTGACGATCTCGGCCGCCGTTGCGGTCATTGCGATCGTGATCGGTGCGATCGCGGTCATCATGACCATGCGCAAGGGCGCCGGAATGCGGAAGCCGGAGTCCCCGCCCAGGGAGGGCGAGGGCGGCGGGGAAGACCTGTAGGCCAGAATCATGAGGCGTGCCCTCAGGGCACGCCCCCTTTACCTTTTCATTTTTTCGTCCTTCGATCCTCGTGAATGCGGTCTATTCCTCTCTGCAATAACCGGAGGACGAGGAACGTCGATCCACCGAGGATGAGAGGAAAGGCAGGGATTGCGAGGAGAGCCCGGCTCGAGCGGACGGCATAGAGGCGGGCCAGGATCTGATAGGCCTCCGCGGAGAGTCCGTCGTTTTGCAAGATGAGGGCACGGAGCTGGTAGTAGAATGTCGCGGACCGCTCCGAACAGCTGAGCTGGGGATTCGGAAGTTGTCCGGACGCATTGTAGTGGGACCACTGCGTCTCGCTGAGGGCCGTCACGAAGACGGTGCAGTTCCCGACTTCAAGGCGCAATTCCGTGAGGCCTACGTCGACCGGGAAGGAAAGGTTCTGCTGAGACGATGCATTGAGGTTTCCTTGCAGCGTCTCCGTCCGGATGAGTTCGATGTCCGGGATGAGCGCGAAGGCGACCAGGACCGTCCCGCCAACGACCGCCGCGATGGCCAGCCCGACGACGAGGAGGGTATTCGCGCGGAGTGAACGGAGGCCCCATCGACGTTTGCTTGAATCATCCAACATCCCGGGTTCTCTCCAGCGTTCTGGCCGATCCGCGGCACGGGATGATCGTACGCATGGCACTCGCGCTATTTTGGGGTTCTCCTCAGATGTGACCTGACGACACGTGAACGCTTTCTATAGGAGACATTGCATGCCCGTCGGTGCCTCGGCTCGCAGTCAAGGTCGCCTACGACGGCCAAGGATTCCATGGCTCCGCGCGGCAGCCTGGCCTTGCGACCGCGGAGGGTGAGATTCTTCACGCCCTGCGGCGGGCTCGGATTGTTTCCGACGTGAGTGCGGCTCGATTCCAAATTGCAAGCCGTACGGACCGGGGCGTGAGCGCCTTTGGGAACGTGATCGCATTCAATACGGCGCTGGAGCCCTTCGCCGCAGTTCGAGCGTTGAACGCAAAGCTGTCGAGGGTGTGGGCCTGGGCGGCCGTTCAGGTCCCTCCGGATTTCAGTCCCCGCCGAGCCCTCGGACGGTGGTATCGTTACGAACTTTCCCCGGACCACGAGAGTGAGAAGATGCAATCCGTGCTGTCCCTGTTCGAAGGGCAACATGACTTTCGCAACTTCATCCGCGACCGCACGCGAACGGTGCTTCGAATCGATCAGGCGAAGGCAACGAGAGACGGCGACTTGGTCGCCCTAGACTTCCGAGCTCCGAGCTTTCGTTGGAACCTCGTGCGACGCCTGGTCTCCGCCGCGCTCGGTGTTGAGAGCGGCGCGATCACCATGGGAGAGGTGGTGCGTGCCCTCGAAGGGACCTCACGTTCCGATTTGGGCCTCGCGCCTCCCGAGGGATTGTCACTGATGGACGTGTTCTTCGATCTCGAGTTTGAGCGCGTAAAGGATCCGACGACTCTTGACCGAGTACGACAGCTTCGCAGCGAGCGCTTTCGTTCCTTGCGTTTCGTCGAAGCGGTCGTAGGCAGATTGGAAGGGTCGCTCGCGGCGCTGGAAGCCGAAGAGACGTCTCCCTAGGCGATCCGATGGTGGTTCGAGGTGACGCTCCTTATACTCGGATGCGCATCTATTCCATGTCAATGCATGCGCCATCGTGGCTGGCACTGGCCTTCGTCACCGCGTTCATCTTGTCCACGACTTGGGGGCCGAATTTCGGCAGGCTCCAGGATTCTCCGCTCCCCCAAGAGGTGCACGTCCAGGTGTCCTCTAACTTGACGTGGACGGAAAGCGCGAGCCCGCAGCGACCGCCTGCGGTCGCGGAACACTCGATGGCGTACGACGCGAAGGCCAACCGGATCCTCCTCTTCGGCGGGTATGCGAATCAGCCTACGGGGGAGACGTGGGCGTACGACCCGGTCGGAGATGCATGGACCAATCGGACGACCGCGCAGGGCCCACCCGCACGGAGCCTCGCGGCGATGGCGTACGATGCCGAATCGGACAGGGTCATTCTCTTCGGTGGGGCTCACGTGGGATCGAATCTGGACGACACCTGGTCATACGACTACGACAGCAACACATGGACGAATCTGAATCCCGTCGTTCGACCGATCGGCCGCACGGGCCATGCGATGACCTATGACAACCGGTCCGATCGCGTCATCCTGTTCGGGGGGTACAGCGCCGTGGCACCACTCGGCGAAACGTGGTCGTTCGATTTCAACCGAGACAACTGGACCCAGCTCAACCCGGCCGTTTCCCCGTCCTCCCGTGGCCTCAACGCGATCGTCTACGACCATGAATCGGACCGCGTCATCATGTTCGGGGGCAGCGTCGAGAACCCAGGCTCTTCCGTCGTCTTGTTCAAAGAGACGTGGACCTACGACTTCGGCGGAAACGTCTGGCGTCGGATGAATCCCTTCTTGTCTCCATCCGCCCGCGCTTGGCATGGAATGGCCTACGATTCCGCGACCGACCGGACCGTTCTCTTCGGCGGGATCGATGAGAACGGATCCAACGGGGAGACTTGGTTCTATGATCTGAACCGCGATCTATGGATCCGGGCGACTCCTCTCGTCAGTCCCTCTCCGCGCACTGGACACGCGCTCGCCTATGAGGTGCAGCCCGATCGGATCATCCTGTTCGGGGGCCGAGCCCCGGGAGGGACGAGCAATGAGACCTGGGCGCTGGGTCCCGTTCTCCCGGACACCACGCCCCCCATCCTCCGAGTCGACGCCCCGACCGAGGGGGCGGTCATCGGCTCCTCGAGTCTCTTCGTCCAAGGGACCGCCTCGGACGACAGGGCGGTCGCGCGGGTCGAGGTTCAGGCCGGCTCTTCCGATTGGGTCCTCGCGACGGGCACGGCAAAATGGTCCCTCGTCTTGACCTTGGGCCTCGGCCAGATCGCGATTCACGTGCGGGCAACGGACACCTCCGGGAATGTCGCCTCGGTGACGGTCGGCGTGACGGTTCTGCCGGCAGGCACAGTCGCTCTGATCATTACGAGCATCGGTCTGACAGGATTCGCCGTGTGGTTTGCTTGGCACATCCGAGAGAAGCGGAAGCGCGATCCGCTTCACAGGTACCGGCGCGCCTGACAACCCTTTATTACCCGACCTCGGTTTTCGCGTCCGTGCTTGTTGCAATCACAGGAACCCCGGGAACGGGGAAAGCTTCGGTTAGCGCGGTGTTGTCGCGTCGCGGCTACCTCGTCGTCGATTTGGACGATGTGGCGCGGAACGAAGGACTGATCACCGGAAGAGATGAGGTGCGAGGGAGCGACGAGGTCGACGTCGACGCCCTCCGGGATCGACTCCAGATACCGGCGAAAATCGCGTTCCTCGAGGCTCACTATAGCCATCACATGGACGTCGGGGTGGCCATCGTCCTCCGTTGCAAACCGTCCATATTGCGAAAGCGGCTCGAGTCGCGGGGGTGGACCAGCGAGAAGGTCCGGGAGAACGTGGAGGCGGAAGCGATCGACGTGATCCTCCAAGAGGCGGTCGCACGGCTCCCGTTCGTGTTCGAGGTCGACACGACCAACCTCACTCCGGAGCAGGCTTCGGAGGCGGTCCTCGAGATTCTCCAGGGGAGGACGACGGGCCGCGAACCTGGGTCCGTCGACTGGACATCCGAGGTGTTGTCCTGGTATTAGACCGATATCGGGCCTTCGCCGACCGTTTTCTCGTCCCGGTGGCCGCGCGCCTCATCCATGTGAACCCGAACGCCGTGTCGTGGGCCGCGTTCATCGCGGCGGTGGGTGCAGGCGTCGGATTCTACCTGGGTGGAGGCGGGTTCCTCGGCGTCGCACTGCTCCTGATCCTCGTCAACTCCTACCTCGATGCGTTGGACGGAAAGATCGCGAAAATGGCCGGGAAGGCCTCCGCGCGCGGCGACTTCTTGGACCACGTGCTCGATCGCTACGCGGACATCTTCATGCTCGGCGGGGTCGCCTTCAACGCGATGTACTGCCCCCTGTCGATCGGCACGCTCGCCCTCCTCGGCGTCCTCCTCACGTCATATATGGGGACGCAGGCGCAGGCCGTCGGCCAGGGCCGCGCATATGGGGGCATTTTGGGTCGAGCAGACCGCCTCGTCCTTCTGTTCTTGGGTGGACTCCTCCAGTGGCTCGTCGCGCCCTCGGGCGGCGTGGCCCTCGGGGCGGACCCGTTCGCCTTCAGCCCGCTGGAGTGGTTCATGGTCCTGTTCGCCGCCCTCGGGAACGTGACCGCCGTCCAGCGTGCCGTGAAGATTTGGCGCGGCTTCTCCTAGGTCGCCGTCGACGCGCTCTCTCCGCGAGGCCGACGGTCCCGCCCTTTGATTCGGTAGTACGAGAGGGGATGCTTAATCGTCAAGCAGATCCGGTCTGGCCCGGGGCAGATGCCGTAGGACTTCATCGTCGAGCACTCCGGCGGCGTGTATTCCGTCGGGCTCGACGTGCCTGTAATGTGCTCGATCTGGTAACGCGTGACGTCGGCCGCGAAGTCCGGGACGTCTCCGAAGACCCGATAGATCTCCTCGTTCCCCAGTCCGATGTGGTGCAGGAAGGCGACGATCGCGAAGCGGCCCATATGGGGGACATTCTCGTGATTCTGGATTTGTGCTAGCAGGTTGTACATGCACGGCGGGAAGCGGGTGATGCTCACCTTCCCGATGTCCTCCGCCTTGAACGTGGCCTTCTTCGCCTCGAGGAGTCCGCGGATCTGTGCGAGATCCGCCTTGAACGCGGCCA
>Ga0209161_10001713_pt1 | contig 18187 bp, 21 predicted proteins | sample GraSoiAngelo_155_FD_186169 | JGI IMG/M metagenome (GOLD analysis project Ga0209161, IMG submission 186169) | Grasslands soil microbial communities from the Angelo Coastal Reserve, California, USA - 14_1009_13_30cm (SPAdes) (version 2) | ecosystem: Environmental > Terrestrial > Soil > Grasslands... | reverse complement strand
TTAATCGCAAACCGCGTGACATGACCAATCGCAAAACATCTCGCACACCAGCGCCGAGCGCCATGCGGACGCCGAGCTCGCGCGTGCTTTGCGAAACCGAATACGACATGACGCCGTAAAGTCCGATCGCGGCGAGAAACAACGCCATCCCGCCAAAAATCGCGAGCAACGTGGCCGCGAGTCGCTGAGTGTAGCCCCGTTGGTCCACTTGCTCTTGCAAACGATCCGCGGCGTATGGCGCCAAGGTCGGATCGAGCGCGTGGACTTCGCGCGACAGCGCATTCGTGATCGCGCCCGGAGTTTCCCGTGTGCGGATGAGCAAAGTGTTCCCGACAAAAAAGTTCTGGCGAACCGGCACATAAAAGAACGACCTCGGAGCTTCAAGCTTTGTTTCGTAGTACACATTTTTTGCGACACCGACGATTTGCATCCAGGTATCTTTCACTTTGAGCCGTTGGCCGAGAGGATCTTTTCCCTGCCAATATTTCGCCGCCATCGTTTCATTGATGATCGCGACTCGCGGCGAATCCTCGTCGTCATTTCGAGTAAACTCACGGCCGGCGACCAGCGGGATCCCGAGAGTGGAAAAATAATCCTCGCTGACCTGAACATAATCCGCGTTCGGTTGCTCATCAGGTGCGGGCTGGTAGCGATCGATCTCGATCGGCGCGGAAGAAGGAGGGTTGTAACTGAACGGCATTACCCGTGTCAAAGCCGCGGACTCAACACCGGGGAGCGCGCGGACGCGATCGAGCAACTGCGTGTGAAAAATTTTAGCGCGATCGAGTTTGTAACCTGCCGAAAATAAATCAACGACTGACACAATCACATTGTTGGTCAAGAAACCGGGACTCGTGTTTTGCATTCGCTGCAGGCTTTGCAAAAGCAAGCCGGTGCCGGCGAGGAGAACAAAACTGAGCGAGATCTGGACCAGCACCAAAGTCGATCGCAATCGCGATCGCCCGTGCCCACCGATGACTCCGGCGCCTTCGCTTTTGAGTGCGCCGGAAAGATCGACATGGCTCGCTTGGACGGCGGGCATGAGCGCGAAAAGCATTGTCGATCCAATGCAGATCGCGATGCTAAGCAGGAGAACGCGCCAATCCATGCTTCCGGGATAATCAATCGTGATCCCGGGCACCGATGGCGGAAACGCGAGCACGAGCGCGTTGCGGCTCCAATAGGCGACTGCGATTCCGCCGAGAGCGGCGATCAACGAAAGAAGCAAGCCTTCGGTGAAGAGTTGCTTGATCAAACGGCGGCGTCCGGCGCCGAGCGCAAGCCGCATCGTCATTTCATGTCGGCGCAAGAGTGATCGCGCGAGCAAAAGATTGCTCACGTTGGCGCAAGCGATGAGGAGGACAAAGAAAACGACGGCCGCGGTGATGCCGAGCGTCGTCGAAATCCCGCCCGCTGCGTTGAACGGCGTTTTCCACAATGGCAAAAGCGAAATCTCGTGGCCGCGATCTGTTTCGGGATAATCGTTCTCCAATCGTTTTGCGATCGCCGAAAGTTCCGCCTGCCCTTGCTGCCGCGTAACGCCCGGTTTCAAAAACGCGTAACCTTCAATCCAACGCGCGCCCCGATCTTCGAGTTTGTAGCCCGTGTTATCGAACGTCTCCTGCATCGACGTCGGTATCCAGAAGTTGAACGAGTAGCCGATGAACGTGCCGTGGAATTTTTCCGGCGCCACGCCGATGATCGTGTGCTGAACGCCGTTCATAAACTGCGTTTTGCCAATGATGTCGGGATCGCTTTTGTAACGATTCTTCCACGTCATGTAACTTATGACTGTGACCGGGTGCGCGTTGCGTCCGGTGCCTTCTTCGGGTCGAAAGCCGCGGCCGAGAATTGGCCGCACGCCGAGGGCGTCAAAATAATTCGCGGACACCATTCCTCCGACCGCACGCTCGGCGCGGTCGCCACTGCTCAGCGTTGTGCCTGTGATTTTATCGACAATGAATGACTCAAAAAGCGTCGAGTTCTTTTGGAAATCGAGAAGGTCCGGATAAGAAAGGCCTTTGTAACCCTCGGTGCCGCGGATGGTGGCGTTGAGCGCGAACATTCGATCCTGGTGCGCGACGAGCGGATAGGGGCGGATGAGAATCCCTTCGATCCAACTTAAGGCGGCTGCGTTGGTGCCGATGCCGAGAGTCAGACAAAGAATTGCCAGAATGGAAAATCCCGGGCTGCGCACGAGCATGCGCGCACCGAAGCGAAGATCTTGCAAAAATTCGTCCGCCCATTTCCACACTCGTTGTTCGCGCGCGACTTCCTTGATTTGTTCTACGCCGCCGAAGTCTCGAGCAGCGGCATTACGTGCCTCTTTCGGCGACATGCCAGCAGCGATGTTGCGTTCGGTCAATGCATCCAGATGCTGTTGTATCTCTGCATTCATTTCCGACTCGCGGCTTTGTTTTCGGACCAGCCCGAGCAGACGGCAAAACCAGGCACGGAATCGCGGCATAAGTTAAGTGCTGGCCAAAACGCGGTTGATTCCTGCAGTAATCCGCGACCAATGTTCTTTTTCCGCAGCAAGCTGTTTCCGTCCCGCCGCCGTCAATCGGTAATAGCGCGCCTTGCGATTGTTGTCGGAAACGCCCCACTCGGCCTTGATCCAGCCTTGCGCTTCTAAGCGATAGAGCGCGGGATAAAGCGAACCTTGCTCGACCCGCAAAACGTCCTGCGAAATCTGTTGGATACGATCGGCAATGGCCAGGCCGTGTCTCGGTTCGTGCTGCAACGCTTTTAAGATCAACATATCGAGCGTGCCGTAAACAAGGTCTGGTTTCTCTTTCGCCATAGTTGTGATTTGTTGTCTTGCCTAGGCAGTCTTAGTCAGCTCAGCGTTCAATCTTTTCCCTAGACTGTCAAGAGGAGAGTGGGCGCGGTATCCACCAGCATGTTTAATTCAATTCCCGCGAAACTGCTGCCATTACCGCCGTCGTCGCCGTCCACCGTGATCAAATCTCGGCAGATGCTCGGTACCCACTAATTAGGGAAGCCGGGCGAACCGCCTCCAATTGTAATTTTCGAAACCGGTTGGTTCATTGAGGAATTTCCATGCGGAAAAGACCGAGTTCAGTCTAGCGCCGCCGGACCTGAATGCGGGATAGTGATTTGAACTCGTGCTTGCAGGTAGCCGCCGCTTCAAGCGTCAGTAGTCGAGTGGCGGTGATGCGTGTAAGGCGAGCACAACAGCGATGGCTACAGGGACAGCGACGAACGCGGTCCGATAGGCCAACGCTCGCGATTGAAAGTTACTCTTTTTGCCCACGGGAAGCAAAGCGATGGCGGGTGCGAGGGCGAGGAGCAGCGCACTTGTGGCCGGTAGTTCTGCATAGTAGGAACCGCTGAGCCATAAACCAGCGCACACAAGACTAAGAGGAGCTGCAGCGCCGCTCGGATGGAAAGGCGCCGTCACAGCGATAATTAGAAGAAAGCATGTGCCAGCGATCGCAGTCAGAATGCACGCTAACTGTCCTAGCAACAAACTGCCGGAGAGAATCAATGCGACGCAAGCGCCTCCGCAGAGAACTGTCGCCACGGAAAACAGCGTTGCCGTTCCAAATGGCCTGCGCTCGAGAAGATCGAGACAGCAGGTCAGAACCACGACCCCGAGTGCGATGGCAAACACGCAAAGCCAACCTTCCGCGGCGCTCCAGGCGTAACTGAATTTCGGCTGCAGGATTAACCGACACGCAATCGTGCAGATGATTGCCCATATGACGAGGCGACCTGTTCTTTTCGATCTAACGAGTGCATCGGCCGCAGCAGCGATAACTCCAATTACTGCGAACCAAAACAGCCAGTGTGTTGCATGGCGCGACGGAAAAGGTGACCAACCAGCAGCGACCACGTGTCCTGCGATATAGCCGGCGCCGATCGCGATCGCACCTGCACAGCGACTCGCGTTTTTCCACCAACACGCAAAGACGAAAAGAAGCGCCGCGGCGACCGCCGCCGCCAAGGCAGCGGGCGGCAGCATCTGTTTCAACAACTGCATCGGTTCGGCCGTCGAAACGGCCCCTACTTTTTAATGCCTTCTACGCTCAGGATGATGGTGACCTCGTTACCGACCTCGCCTTGCTCGAAGTTCATCCCGAAGTCGCTTCGCTTGATCGTGAAGCGTGTTTCGCCCCCGCCGCGCATTTCGCCAAACACGCCCTTGCCTTCGCCACCTTTCTTGAAGTCGACGGTCAGCGGCTTGGTTACGCCATGTATGGTGAGGTCACCAGAAACTTTGAGAGTCTCCCCGCTGCCTTCGACTTTTGTGCTCTTGAAGGTCATTGTCGGAAACTGTTTCGCGTCGAAGAAATCCGGACTCTTCAGGCTCCGCTCGCGAATTGAATTGTGCGTGTCGAGGCTTTCCACCGGGACCGACAATTCGACCGAACTCTTCGAAGGGCTGTCTCTGTCGAAAACGACAGTCCCCGAGATGTCGTTGAAGCGGCCATAAGTGTTCGCAATGCCGAGGTGTTGTACGCTAAACAGCACGAACGAATGAACCGGATCGAGCTTGAATGTCTCAGCCGCGTTTGCGGAAAGAACGAATGCACTAATAAGTTCGAGGACGAGGGTGAGTGGTTTCATGAGTTATACATCTTTCGTTGGACAAAGCATGACATTTCGAGTGGATTTCCGTGTAACCTAGACAGTCTTTGTGAAGGGAGTGTTCAATCTTTTACCTAGACTGTCAAGGGGAGAGACGTAGTAGGCAGCCGTATCACCTGCGTGACAGGCTGCGCTCTGGCTTAAAACGATTTAGGTTTTAACGATTCAGCGCTTTAACGCAGCAAAGCCTATTGCAAAACGGCTTTGTGGAACTCGTACCAATCGTCCAGATTATTTAGATTCACCGCGTCCCTCGGAGCGGAAGAGTCATCCGCCATTCGACAATTGCCCAGAATCTCCTGGCGCGTCTCGTCATCGTGATTGTAGCCACGCACAGCGGCATTGTGTTTCTCGATCGCCTGCGGAGTGAGCGACTTTGCATTCGCTTTCACCCACGCTTCGACTGCGGATAGGTCGGCTTGTTCTTCTTAATATAATCCTTCACCGCCTGTTCCTCGGGCCCAAGGTCGGCGCAGGTCATGGCGTCGAACCCCTCGGCCGATGCCGGGATAACCGGAAGCAAGTTTGCCCTTCGCTTCCAGCGAGACTTTTTGCCACATTCGGGGCAAATGCAGAACGCCAAGTGGTCCGGCCACGCCGGAACTGATCAATGGAACATAGGTATCGCTCGTAATAGGTTGATGGTTGATTTTTGATTGGTTGTACACCTGTCGAAAACGTAAGCCAATCCCATTTGGCGACGAACTGTCTCTTGCGACGATTTCGTTACCAACAATGGCCTGTCCCAGAATTATTTTGACGGCTTCGATTTCGCGGCCAAGGCGCGCTGAATCGCCAGGGCGTTGAGAATTTCCGGATTACCTTGTGCCCAGGCACTGTCAATCGTTACCCGCTTGAAGCGCCATTTCTGGCCGTCGCGCACCAGCTCGCAATCGTAGCGGTTCATTAACAGGGCATTCTCCGATCCGCGGCGGCAACCTTGTCGCGGCATGAAATGTTGGGACATCACGTAGGCATACAATGTGGCGGAATCGTCGCTGATCTCGATTTGCAGATTGCTGACGGTGTGACTGGTGTCGAGCGGGCCGAGAAACGGAATAAGAGCATTCACGACAGCTTCGCGACCACTCAGTTTTGGAAAATCGATCCCAAGTTTTATCCCCGCGGGCCTGAAATCGAAAATGCAATCTTCCGTAAATGCCGATGCCAATGAATCGGCGTCGCCGTGGTCGAGTCCAAAAGCGTATCGGTGCAGTGTGTCCGCAATCTCGTACCGGTGGCAAGCCAGTTGCGCTAAATCTGTGTTCATGTGGTAGACGCTATACGGTCAAGACTAAGAGAAAACGCCCAACGCTCAACGTCCAATGCCGAATCGAGGCTGAGAAAATTCTCTTAAGGAGAAATAAGACGGATCGCGGCGAATCCGGTCACCAGCAGAAGAACAATTAGGCCCGCGTAGACAATTCGATTCTGCAGGCGGGCACGTCTTGCCGCTGTGGAATAAGGGATGCGCGTGAACGTAACCATGGTGTAGAGCGGCAAATAGATACCGGGCAACAAACCTTCGAGGAGGTGATCGAGCTTCTTTTTTGCCCGAAATGTTTGCGACGCGGTTTTGTCGCGCATCTCGATGAAATTCTGCACCGCAAGATCGGCGAGGGCGTCGGCATTTTCTTTTCGGCGCGCGAAATATTCCGCGAAGGCGCGTTGTCGATCTCCGGGGAATTCGGCCAGGCATTCGTCGAGCACGACGCAATCTTCGAACGCGGCGTTCATTCCCTGGCCGTAGAACGGGACGACGGCGTGGGCGGCGTCGCCGACAAGGGCGACTTTGTTTTCGTAAAACCACGGTGCAGATCGGATGGTAACGAGCGAACCAGTCGGATTTGTTTTGAAATCGTCGAGCAGCGACGGCATCAGCGGCATAGCGTCGGGAAATTCTTCATCGAAAAAGCGGCGTATCTCGTCATCGGTCTTGGTAGTGGCGAAGCTACGCGGTCCTTCGAATTCCCAAAAGAGCGTGCAGGTGAAGGAACCATCCGGGTTCGGAAGGGCGATCATCATGAAACTTTTGCGTGGCCAGATGTGAAGCGCTTCCTTCTCCATTCGCCATGAACCATCCGGCGCCGGCGGGATTGTGAGCTCCTTGTATCCGTGCGCAAGATAACTCTCGTCGTACTCGAAGCCGGCAATTTTTTTCTGCATTGAGTGGCGGACGGCGGAAAATGCGCCATCGACGCCGATGACGGCGTCGCCCTGAGCCTGGATAATTGTTTGTGGTTGCGGATTTGCGGCCGAAAGGCTCACCTCTACGCTAGGCGGGACGAGATTCGCGGTAGCGGAATCAAGATCGACATCGGTGCAACGATGATTGAAATAAACGCGCACGTTCGGATAACGCTGTGCCGCTTCGATGACGGTAGTGTTCAGCGCGGCGCGGCCAATCGAATTGATGAACTTGTTCGGGTCGCGGTCGTAGGGAGAGAAATGGAGTGCGCCAGATTTGTCGTGAATCATCCGGCCGCGCATCGGGATGGCGTGCCGCAGCACTTCATCGGCGATGCCGAGCTGTTCGAGCGCGTAAATTCCGCGAGTCGAAAGCGCCAGATTGATCGAGCGTCCGCCGACGATATTTCCTTCTCGCGGATCAGCGCGTCGTTCGTAAAGATCCACTTCGTAACCACGGCGCCCCAAGTACGCGGCGAGCAGTCCACCCGCCAGTCCGCTACCGATGAGAACAAACTTTGCCACCATTCCAACTAAATGGTTAACCGCGGATCACGCGGATATCACGGATAATCAATCTCGTTAATTGTAGCAGCGATGCGATTAAATTCGCCGTTCGGCGTACTGCGGAAGATCGTCTGTGATCGTATCCCACGGAGCGCGGCAATCGACAAAGGTATGAAATTGTGGCCGAATGCCGGGATCGTCGTCAAAGGCTCCCATGCGAATCGACACCTGAGGACCGTTTGGCCAATCGCCGCCGAAGAGGCTGGAACCACAGTTTGTACAGAACGCTTTCACAGCGCCTTCGCCTTTTCCGTAAACCTTGACCAATTCTTCGCCTTGGAGGAGGCGGAATTGTTCCTTCAATACCCGCGTTTGCGTGCATACGGCCGCCCCGGAATGCTTGCGGCAGCGGTCGCAATGACAGTGACTCGCCTGCAGAAAAGGAGGGTCGACTTCAAAACGCACGCCGCCACACAGGCAGCTGCCACGGATCGGCTTTTTCATGCGAAATTATAAGACAAGACTCGCATCGGCTCGAATCTGCGGTTGCCGCAGCCGTTGGAGTTGTGCATTTAATGCGTTGGATTTGCCGATCGAACTGTCCGCATTATCGAATGGCTGAAGCGTCATGAAGGTTTTGTCACTAAATGTCGGATTGCCGAGGGAAGTAATCTGGCAGGGCAAGCACGTTACGACAGGAATTTTCAAGGAGCCGATCCAAGGGCGGGTAATGATGTGCAGGTTGAACCTGGACGGAGATCAACAAGCCGATCTGACCGTCCACGGCGGCGTGAGCAAGGCGGTTTATGCCTATCCATCGGAACACTACAACTATTGGCGAAGCGAATTCCCTGGAATGGATCTGTCCTGGGGAATGTTTGGAGAAAACTTCACCACCGAGGGATTGCTTGAGGATACAGTTTACGTCGGAGACAGGTTTCGAATCAGCGAGACGGAGGTCATGGTCACGGAACCACGCATGCCCTGCTACAAACTTGGCATAAAGTTTGGCCGCGCCGATATCGTCAAACGGTTCCTGGCCAGTCGTCGCACCGGTTTCTATTTTGCTGTGATGCGTGAGGGGATGGTTGGTGCCGGAGATGACGTGGAATTAATCGGGCGCGAGCAACGCGAGATCAGCGTCGCCGACATCACGCGCCTTTATGCTTTCGACAAGGGCGATGTAAAATCGCTGCGGCGCGCCGTCCGAGTCAAGGCGCTACCGGAAAGTTGGAAAGGCTATTTTCAACATCAGCTCGAGAAGCAAACCGGGCAGTAAGGAAACAAGACGGCGGGAAAACCGCGGATCACACGGATGTCACAGATTTTTCTGATCTCCGCCTCGTAAATCCACGCGGCGGGGACGCCACGTGTTTCGCGCAGAATGCGCGCGCTACCCTCTTAATTGGCACCATGACTGCTCAACCAAAGCCGGGCCGCGATGAAATATGACTCGCATTGGGAGGGACTTCAGCCTCACGTCAACAGTCTCAACCTTAAGGCTATCCTGGTGGTCGACGACGACCAGCAACTTGCCTCTGCTTTGCAGTGGATCCTGGCGGACGAGAATTTTCTGGTCGATGTCGCTTTTGACGGCAGAGCAGCGCTCCTCAAGGTCAAGGCGCACGAGTACGATGCGGTGATCTGCGACCTGAAGATGCCGCGCCTGCGCGGGGATGAGTTCTATCTGAAGGCGAAAGAAATGCGTCCATCGCTGGCCGATCGTTTCATTTTCATCACCGGCTTTGCCACCGACGCAAGAATCGCACTCTTCCTGACCAAGCACGACGTTAAGTATTTGGTTAAGCCTTTCGCGATCCAAGGCCTGATCAATTGCCTCAAACAATTGCTCTGCTGATCTTTCGACGTCCGGAAATTAGCTTTCAAGCTGCCGATCTACGGTTTCAACAGTGGATCAAATTCGGCGCAGCTACAGAAGAATCAATCAAAAATGATGCGTTCGGTATGCGCGTAGATGTTGAATGAGGGGGGGCGGAGGAACCCGATCAGAGTCTGATTGCATTCGCGCGCGAATTCCATCGCCAGGGTCGAAGGGGCTGAGACTGAGGCGACGATTGGAATTCCGGCCGAGAGCGCCTTTTGCATGATCTCGAAGGACGCGCGGCCGCTAACGAGAAGTATACACGAAGCCAGAGGCAGTTCGTGATCGAGAAAAACGCGGCCAATGACTTTATCGACGGCGTTATGTCGACCGATGTCTTCTCTAACCAGGCGTGCGTTGCCGTCGAGCGCAAAGACGCCAGCCGCGTGAATTCCGCCAGTGCGGGCGAAGTCGCCTTGGTTCTGGCGGAGAAGCCCTGGAAGTGAGAGCAATGTTTCGAGATGAATGCGGACGCTTTTTGCCGACTCAATCGGTGGGAAATTCTGCCGGATCGCGGCGATGCTCTCTTTCCCGCAGAGGCCGCAACTCGATGAAATCGTGCCGAAGCGCTGAGCTGAGTTGAGGTTAGCTTTTACGCCTTCGGCCAAAGTTACGGTTATCATGTTTTCGCGATTACGCGCGCCAGGCGAACGCGAGAATTTATCAATCTTTTCAGATGCTCGAACGATTCCTTCGGAAAGGAGAAAACCGGCAGCGAGTTCTTCGTCGCGTCCGGGCGTCCGCATCGTAGTCGCAACCGTCTTGCGCCCGATGCGAATCTCGAGCGGCTCTTCAATGGTGAGATCGTCACGTTGATACTCCAGTGTGCCATCCTGCTTTCGCCGAATGATCTTATCTGAAGCGATGCCGTCTTCTTTCACTGCTTTCAGGGCGATGTTACCATGTGTCCGGTCGAAATCTGTCATCTTTAATGAACATCAGCGCAGTGTTGCTCGTCGGTGGGGAATCACGCCGGATGGGGCAGGATAAGGCGACTCTTATCTTTCGCGGCAAACCGCTCTGGCAAAATCAGCTCGATCTTCTGCGTACATTGCAACCAGAAGAAATTTTCATTTCGGCACGAGTCGATCCGCCGTGGCGGCCCTCGGGCGTGCAATTCGTTTCCGACGAACCGCCGTCGCGTGGTCCGTTAAGTGGTCTCTCTGCAACGCTGGCGCGAATTTCAGGAGATTATTTACTCGCCCTCGCCATCGACATGCCGTTGATGGGCGAGAATTATTTGCGTTTGATCTGCAATCTGATTGAGCCAGGCCGCGGCGTTCTTCCCATGATCGTCGATCGCGCCGAACCGCTGGCTGCGATTTATCCAAAAGGCGCCGGAATCGATTTTATCACGGCGCTTTCCGGATCGGACTTTTCGCTTCAATCGCTAACGAAGAAGCTCGTCGCGACAGGCAAACTAAACCCCGTTAAGGTTCTCGAAGGAGAGGGGAAATTTTTCCGAAATTTTAACGACCTCAGCGATTTCGACTGATCTAAAATTTATTTCGTTGGCAGAGCGAAACCGGGAATTGCCATTGGATTCATAGAAATCGCATTGCACGCCGAGCAAGCGGCTGGGACGCTAACAAAAAGGAATCCGCGCCTTAGTTGCGCTCGTCTGCGGGAATGGAATCCGGCGCCGGCCACTTGGACGCTTCAACCTTGATGTAATTCAGAACGACTGGTGCCAGGATCATTCCTGGTATTCCCATGAATCGCTCGCCAATGATCAGCGCGAGCAAGGTAAGCCAGACGGGATTTTTGATCAGGTCACCGATGATTTTGCTGTTTAGGAAATATTCCAGTTTATGCACTGCAACCAGGAAGATGAGAGCAACAATCGCCAGTCGCGGCGACATTGTAACGGCGATCCCGACGATGATTGCGTTACTAATCAGGTTTCCCACGATGGGCAGCAGTCCGCAGAGAAAGGTAAAACCAACCACGAAAGTCCCGTACTTAAGTGAGACGACGAGCACAAATACGGCCGTCAAGAGCGTATTTATGGCCGAAATCCGGATTTGAGCGCCCATGACTGTCTCAAAACTTTGGTAGAATAATCGGAAACGGATTTTGATCTCATCGGTTGTTGCGGTAAAAAGGTTTGGACTCTTCGGTTTATTGGAAGATTTCTCGATCCGCGGATTCACAAATAGGCTGACCGCAACTACGATTCCTATTAAAACGAAGGCAAGCTGCGTGGTGGCAGCTCGCGCGAAATTGCCAACAAACAGGAATTCGTTTTTCACGACGTCAACGATGGCGGCTTTTAGACTATCCAGGTCGGAAAAGGGGAGTTCGATCCCGTGGCTTTGCGCGTAGGCAATGAGCGGCGGAATCGATTCCGCTGCTATCTTGGGAAAGGCGACGAACGCCTGCCTGATGAGAAACCCCAAGCCGTAGAGGGTTGCCGCGACGACAACGAAGAATAGCACAAGGGACAGCCACTTCCTTTTGCCGAAATGAAGTTTGCGCAAAGCAAAATAGGAAAAGAGAACTGTTATCAACGGCGTCGCCAGATGGGTCGCGGCCGCCAGCACAATTACCGCGACGAGAAAAAAATACGAGAATCGCGCCGCAGGCGTCATTTTGAATCATGCCAGCTATATGGACGTGGCTCAATGAGCAATGTCTTCAGAAGCTGCGGCGAACTTCTCCCGAACGATCGTCAATGTAGGATGCGGGCGAAGCGCCACACTTCATGAAAAGTATTGTAAAGCGGCGTCGGCGCAGCGCGGATCACGTTCGGTTCGCGGAAATCGCATTTCACACCGGCGGCTTCGAGCTTGCCAAATAGTCCCTTGGGATGGTCCTGCGCCTTGATCGAGAGTTGGCACCCACGCTGGTTTGCCTGCCGTGGTGTGATAACCGTGTATCGTTTCTTTGACCGCCCGTCCGGCTCGGACTCTAACAAGAATTGGAGGTAACTCGTCAGCTTAATCGACTTTTGTCGAAGCGTTTCCATTCCAGCTTCTTCGAAAATTGAAAGGGACGCGCGCAGGGGCGCCATCGATAGAATCGGTGGATTACTGATCTGCCAGCCATCGGCCGAAGCAACCGGGATGAATTCCGGCTCCAGCTGCATTCGAAAGCGGGTATTCGGATCGTTACCGAACCAACCGGCCAGGCGGGGCAAGTTCGTGTTAGTAGCATGTCGTTCATGGACAAAGGCGCCTGCGACCGCACCGGGACCGGCGTTGAGATATTTGTAGGAACACCAAACCGCGAAATCGACGTTCCAATCATGCAACGACAGCGGCACGTTGCCGATGGCGTGGGCAAGATCGACACCAACCACGATCCCATGTTTCTGGGCTGCTGCCGTGATAGTCGGAATGTCGAACAACTGACCGGTAAAAAAATTCACACCGCCGATTAATACAACTGCAAGCTCGTCGGTATGCTTTTCAATAAGATCGAGAATTTCTTCGGTGCACACGGTAAGCTCGCCTTTGCGCGGGCGTGCAAGTAGCAGCGCCTCCTTCGGCTCGAATCCGTGATGAACGATCTGCGTCTTAATTGCATAGGTGTCGGAGGGAAACGCCGGATCTTCCATCAGGATTTTGAAACGTGATTTCGTCGGGCGATAGAACGTCGCCATCATCAGGTGCAAGTTCACCGTGAGGCTGTTCATACAGATGACCTCTATGGGTTGAGCTCCAACGAGTCGCGCCGCCGGCTCACGCAATTTCTCGTGATACGAATACCACGGCGTTTTCGCGTTGAGATGCGCGTCCAGCCCGAGTTTTGCCCAGTCTTCCAGCTCTTGTTCGACGATTTGCTTCGCCGATTTCGGCATCAAGCCGAGCGAATTGCCTGCGAAATAAATCAACGGCTCGTCATTGGCCCCGACCGGCAAATGAAAGCGGTCACGGAAGGAGCGTAGCGGATCTTCTGCGTCGAGTTGCTGCGCAAATTTTTCCCCCGCGGAGAAGGTGAAACTCATTTAACCGCAGGTTACGCAGATTATGCAGATTCAAAAAAAAGAATAACGGATGCGATCACGACATCTCTCCCTTCTAAGCGCGATCAAAATCCCGACATTTCCGCAGTTGTCATTCCGAGTCGCGTTAGACGACGAGGAACCCCACACTTCGCGCAGCGATATCCCTTTTAGCTGGTGTGATCTTACTGTTTAAGTGAGGTCCTTCACCGTCTTCGCGGTTCAGGATGACAGCACTTTGTTAGGGCGGCTGCATGAATTCGATAGTAGTTCCGTCGGGGTCGCGAACATAGATCACACGTTTTCCGGCGTTCGGGCCCGAGCGGAGGGTTTGCGGTTTGCCAGCGGTGCGCCACCCGGATGCGGCGATTGTATTCAAGATATCGTCAAGATTCTCGACCGTAAACGCGACGTGCACCGATCCAACATCGCACGGCCTGACAGCGATCCGTTTTCGGTCCTTGGGTGCGAGATATTCGAGCAACTCGATTTTGTGTCCATAGCCTTTCAGAACGGCGATTGAAATTTCAGCTTCCGGAACCCCGGTGACTTCGCTCGCGAGCTCGCCGGTATGGTGCGCGCGATGCGAAAGCTCGAATCCGAGAACATCGCGCCAGAAAGCGAGCGAGCGCTCAAGATCCGAGACGGTAATGCCGGTATGATGGGCGGCGATGATACGAAACGCAGCATTCAATTCAGCAGCAAACGTCGAACGCCCAACGCCGAACGTCCAATGTCGAATTTCAGAAGGTGGATCGAGCAGTCCCTTGCTCGATGCCAATAATGGTGGCGTAGCGGCAAGCTTTAGCATCGCCCGCCGGAACGGCCGATCCACCTATCCGAGCGCGGCGATCACTTTGAGCTCGATCGCGATGGGAGTGGGCAGGGCGGTCACTTCAATCGTTGTGCGTGTGGGATTCGGGTTACCCTCCCCAGCGAAATGTTCGGCGTAGAGCCGATTGTAGATTGGGAAATCCTTCTTCATGTTGGTCAGGAAAACGGTGACATCGACAATGTCGTTCCAGTTCGCGCCGGCATCTTCCAAGACCAGTCGGACGTTTTCGAAAACAGCACGGCATTGCTTCTCGATGTCGTAACTAGCGAGATTACCCGCCGAATCGAGCGTGACGCCGGGAATTTCTTTGCTCCCGCGCACGCGCGGTCCGATGCCGGAGAGGAAAAGCAAGTTGCCGACGCGCTTCGCGTGCGGGAACGCGCCAACTGGTTCAGGGGCGCGCGGGCTTTCGATAAATCTGCTCATTTTTTTGGGTCCGCGATCCGCGGCGCGATGTGTGAATAGACGGACCAATTTCGGTTTGGATGCGCAAACACTTTGCCCGCCTATGTACACCAAACGGAAGTTTTTGTTTTCATTTCGATCGCAACTTCTGGGCGCGCCAGGGCATTACCTCGGCCGTAAAGATGCAATTATCCTTGTCGACTGCGAGTGAGTGTGGGTCGAAATGCCGTCCCTTCTCTGGTGGCGGCCCCTCTAACACGCCGACGACTTTGCCGTCGCGGTTGATCTTCAGGATCCGGCCAGCAATTGCGTCAGACATATAAATAAAATGATCGGGCGTAATGAAGAGGCCGAAGGGGTGACCGAGTTTCCATTCACGGAGGTAGCGGCCGTTCAGGTCGAAAATCTGAATGCGCGCGTTTTCGCGATCGCCCACGTAAACCAGATCGCCATCGATTGCTATGGAGTGGGGAAGATCGAATTGCCCTGGGCCGCTGCCTTTCATTCCCCAACCAAGCAGGACGTTGCCGTATTTGTTGAATTTCAACACGCGTGAATTGCCTTCGCCGTCGGCAACGTAAATATTGCCGTCGCGGTCAAAAGCCACGTCGGTCGGTTGATTAAAATGAAGAACATCATCGCCCGGCATTCGCATTCGGCCTAACGACAGCAAGACACGGCCGTCCGGACTTAGTTTCAAAACCAGGTGCGTGCCAACGTCCGTTGTCCAAATATTATCCTCCGCATCCACCCGCACCGTGTGGGCGGTAGCGAAGAGATCATCCGCGATACTGCGAACGAATTTCCCGGAGGAATCAAACTCCATCAACGGATGCTTGCCGCGATGAAACACATAGATATGTCCCTTGGAATTTACCGCCACACCGGCGACTTCGACGAAATGCTCGCCCGGAGGTAACTGAAAGAAATCGGGAACTGCTTCGTAATTGAGCTTGGGAATCGGTTCCTCGGCGCGGCACGGCAAATTCAAAGCTGCCATCGACAGCGCCGCCAAAATCGACAAGCGCAGCCATCGGAATTGACCACCCATAATTTGTATCACGCGCGGACGTCGGGCTTGCTCATGCTTGCGGTGGATACTTCTCAAACTTCGGCAAGTTCGGATCCATGTGGTCCCAGGGCTGGGCATCCGATGTCCACATATTCACGTTTGGCTTGAACAAGCCCGGATCGTCCAGGCTGGACGCGGTAATGCCTTGGCCGTGTTCGCTCTCCCCACCGAAAAGGCGTGAACCGCACTCGGGGCAAAAGCCGCGCTTGTTATGACCACCCATCTCACTCGGCGTGGAATAGTAGCGCGGCGAACCCTTCGTGATTTTGAATGCCTTCGCCGGCACATAGACAACCGGCGTAAACGCGCCGCCGCTGGCGCGCTGGCAATCGCGACAGTGGCAGTTGAACATCGTGATCGGTCTGGTGGTGACTTCGTAGCGAATCGCGCCGCAGGCGCATCCGCCGGTAAAAGGCGCGGCCATTTTCTTAGTTATGGTTGTGCCCGGCCATCATGGCGACCGGAACAACGCCAAAACGCTTTGCCGATCGTGCGCGGGCTTTGACCGCCTCGGTTTCTCGATTGCGCGGCGGCGCATTGGTGACCAATGAATTGAGCAGTTCCTGCGCGGCTAGTGTTACTTTTTCGACCGCCCAATTGAAAGCATTCTCGTTCGCCTTCGACGGTTTGGTAAATCCGCTCAGCTTTCGAACGAACTGAAGGGAAGATGCGCGGATCTCTTCGTCGCTCGCCGGTGGCGCGAAGTTATGAAGTGTTTTGATGTTTCGACACATAGTAAAGGAACTATCGGTTAAGAATTAAGAAGGCCAAAATTGAAATGGCAGAGACGTCAGGCATCAACCATGACCTTGCAGCCGCCGTAGGCCATGCGTTTCGAGTCGAACGGCATCTTTTTCGTCTTCATCGTCCCGGCCAGTCGCGGATCTTTCATTGCCTTGTCGTTCACCTTATCGCGATGGGCGCGAGACTTGTACACGATCCACGAGAAAACCACGGTTTCGCATGTTTTGGTTTCACCACGCCCGGGAACGATTTCACTTTGATCGTTTTTAAATCGTCGCCGACGCATTCGCGAAACTTAAGCGCGCCATATTTCCGCCAGATCTTGGAGCATTCGGTCGCGATACGACGATACGCGGGAAGGTTTTTCTTTGGAACGGGCAAGACATATCCATCGACATATTTCATTCGAATTTCCTCCAGGGCTATCGATTTGCGTTCGCGGCCATTTGCACGGCTACTCGCTCCTCCTGCTCTTTGAGCTCAGGAGTAAACGCTTCGCCGAAGTCCTCCGCCTCGTGCACCTGGCGGATTTCGATTTCAGCGCCATCGCCGAACGGCGCGCGCTTGACCCACTCGATCGCTTCGTCTTTCGACTTCACCTTCCAGATCCAGAAGCCCGCGATCAGATCTTTCGATTCGGGGAACGGTCCATTGGTCACCGCATGCTTGCCGCCAGAGAACTTGACGCGCGCACCCTTTGAGGTCGGGTGAAGTCCCTCAGCCGCGAGCATGATCCCGGCTTTGGTCAACTCTTCGTTATACTCTCCCATCTCCGTGAGAAGCTTCTCGTCCGGCATCCGCCCAGCTTCCGAATTCTTGTCCGCTTTAACCAGAATCATGAATTTCATTTCTTGTCCTCTTTAGTTAGTTTTTCGATTTCGGAAATATGATCGCAATGGCCAGGCTACCGAGGCTGGCCAGGGAGACGAAGGTTCGCGCGGTGTGGAAGTATTGCCAGCGTTCGCGTACTGCTTCCCAGTCTGACGGCGTGGTTTCGGCAGTCCACGTCTTGATTTGATTATCGATCGGGACTCCCACCAGCAGAGTAATCAGCAGCGCAACGATGATGAGAAGACAGGCCGCCACATTGAGAAAAAATCCCGGCGACTTCTTTTCCGGATAAAGCCCGGCCGCCAGAACCATAAACAAGATACAGGCCGGCACCAGGATTCTCATCGGCCACGCTACATTTGCGATAATCGTTTTGCCGATGTGAATGAACTCCGCCGGCGAGAAAGTTTCGATCGACCGTGTCAGCGTAAACCATGTTCCCCAAAAAAACGCCGGTTACGAGAGCGAGGAGAAATAGCGCTACGAAATTTGTCACCTTCAGCGTCATGACTTGGCCTCCTTACGCAAGCACTGGCTTAATGTCTATCACCGGAGTTCCATCGATCGCTTCCAACGGTCCTATCCTCAGTCGATTGCCGGCGATTTCGAGAACGGTAACGCGATGCAATCCAATTGGATTGGGTCAATCGGGAGATCGGGTGGCGAACACGCCTGTTAAAGGCTGGCTTTTGTCCGAGCGAGGGTGTGTTTTCAAGATGTTGCGCTGACTTTTACGCAACCATGTCAGCAAAATAATTTCGTCTCCCGCCGTGATGTCTTGCAACCCATCCGCAACCTCGGGAATCACATCGAGCCACGCGTCCGGCGCACCTTCCGAGCCCTGCCGAGGAGCGTCAGCGCGGCGTTTTAAGACGGAGCGAATTGACCCAATCGGACTAACCCGCATTTTCCTGGGACTGGTTCTACTTTTTGTTGTCGATTTCACAACAGCGAGTCGAATCGATGTTGCGGCCGAAAATGATCAGTAGTCGCAAAAATCAACCTTGCCGGTGAGCCAGACGATCCCCGGTTAGCCGAGTCTTATTTGATTCGCTCCGATACGTTAAAGAAGTTCCATTCCCAGGTCTTGCCCTCGTCTGGAGAAAAAGCCTGGCCCCAAACCGGACGATCCTTGTTCCGCGCGTCCCAACGAAACATCACAAT
>Ga0209161_10001712_pt1 | contig 18187 bp, 14 predicted proteins | sample GraSoiAngelo_155_FD_186169 | JGI IMG/M metagenome (GOLD analysis project Ga0209161, IMG submission 186169) | Grasslands soil microbial communities from the Angelo Coastal Reserve, California, USA - 14_1009_13_30cm (SPAdes) (version 2) | ecosystem: Environmental > Terrestrial > Soil > Grasslands... | reverse complement strand
GCGGACTCCGAGCGCCGAACGCGCCAGCCCGATGACCGTCGGTGTGTAGATTTCTATCTCGTGCAGGTAGAAATTCCCGATTCGCTGGAGCGACCGGCGGCGCCGGCCAGCCACCGTCGCGCTCGGCGTGGCAGAAGCCCGATCGCGTCGTCGCCGGGGGCAGGTGGTCGGAGAGATCGGCGCGGGGCCGGGCTACTTCACGTTGCGACTCGCGCGGGCGGCTCGCACAGGCGCGTGTCCACAACGCGTCGCGCGCGCGCTCACCGCGCGTAGAGCGTGCATCACTTCCTTCCGCACCAATATTTTCTCGAGCTGGGCCGGAAGACATCGTCGCGCGCGACGCGCGGATCGATTTCCGCTTGAATGTTCTCGAGCGAAAGTGTAGAGTCCGCCGAGATCCCAGAAGTGAGAAGTAAGGAGAGCGCGGCGATTCCGTAAATGCATTTGTTGCTTCTCCGCTCGCTGCTCCGGGAAATGATCACGGACCTTGCTGGACCATCGTCCACCGGGGACGAGCCGAACCGAGAGAGCATGACACGGTATCTGATCGTCGTTGCACGGACCGAGCCTGCCGTCTACGAGCATCTCCGCAATCGACACGTCGGTGATCCCAAGGTCAAGGTAGTCCTCGATCGCCGCGGCGCACCAGACGCCGAATCGATGGACGGCCCACCGCCCGTCGACCGCCGGCACCGCCGCTCCTCGCTGACGGCCGGCGCCTCGCACGAGCTGGTCGCCGTCACGCGGGAGGATACCGTCGAAGCCTCGAGCCCTAACCCGCAACCCCTCGCCCAGTACGCGGAGGCACCACGCCAGATGAGTCAGATCGAGACGATCGACGACGCGCAGCGGGTCACCCGGTGGCTCGCCGAGAGCCAGTACCAGCTCAGCCACACGATTCCGTCGCTGATCGAGGACCGCGAGAGCCTGCGTCGTTCGCTGGAGGCGCGGGAGCAAGAGTGTCGGCAGCTCCGCGGCGAGATCGGCGAGCTTCGCCAGACGGCGGGCGCGCTCCAGACCGAGCTCGACGCCCTGCGCGGCGAGCGCGCGACGGTCGCGCAGGCCTTCGGCGGTGTGGTGGACCTGCTGGGCCAGCTGCACCAGCCGCTGAGCGACATCGCGCGGCGCCTGCAGACGGCGCAACCGACGGTCGGCACGCACCAGGGGTAACCCACGAACCGCGCGCCGGCTCGGGCGCGGAGGCCGTCGACGAGATCAGCGTGGCCTGGCCCGCCGTGGGCTGGGCCCGTATGATGCACGCATGGAACGCAAGACCGCCAAGCGCCGGCGGCGCCCCGCCGCCGAGAAGACGAGCGCCGCCGCCGCTCCCGAGCTCGACACTGCCGCCGAGGCGCCCGAGCGCGCCTTCGCCGCTCGCCGGCCCCGGCCGGCGCCGGAGCCGCCGCCGCCGCCCGCGAACCGGCACGCGATCTTCTTCGACGTCGAGAACACCAGCAACCCCGGCCGCATCGGGCGCGTGCTCGATCGGCTCACCATCGACCGTCGCGACCGCCGCACCGAATTCTTCGCCGTCGGTAACTGGCGCGTCATCGGCCCGGAGACGGCGCGCCTGCTCGCTCGTCACGGCGCCCAGCTCGTCCATAGCGCGCCGTCCGCCGGCGTGCGCGACTGGAGCGATCTGCGCATCGCGGTGAGCGCGGGCGTGTGGCTGGCGGTCGCGCGGCCGGGCGACGTGCTGGAGGTCGTGTCGGACGACCGCGCCTTCGACGCCGTGGGCGACGTGGCGGCCGCGCTGGGCATCACGTTCCATCGCGTGACCTCGCGCGCGATCGGCGAGGCGTCAGAGCCCGCGCCGGCGCAGGGCGGATCGGGGAGCGACCGGGGTCGCCGCCGTGGGCGGCGCGGCCGGCGCGGAAGGCCCGCGCCCGTCGCGGACATCGCTCCCTGGCGACCCGAGCCGGTACGTTCCGACCCGGCGCCCGCCCCAGATGCAGGTGAGGCGCACACCGCGCCGCACGATGAGCTCGTGCTGGTCGTCCGCGAGCTGGCCGAGCGCTCGCCCAACGGTGCCGTCCTCATCGACAACGTGGCCCGGACGCTCAAGGCCCGCGGCTTCAGTCGCCCGCCGGGCTCGTCCCGGCTCGTCACCCGGCTCCGTCGCATCAAGGAGCTGTCGGTGAGCCCGACCGGGATGATCTCGCTGGTAGGGCACGCGGCGACGTCGGTCGAGGAGGCGCCGGCCACGCCCGTGCCGGTCGACGAGCCGGTCGCCGCAGAGCCCGCGACGGGTGGGCGCCGCCGGAGGTCGCGACGAGGAGGACGGCGTCGGCGGCGCCCGCGCGCGGTGGGCAGCGCCGGCGAGGGACGCTAACCGACCAGGATCGCCTTCGCCTTCTCGCGGATCGCGTCGGGCAACGGCGTGGGGCGCCGCGCGTCCATGTCGAGGTGCACACCCAGCTGCTCGAGCGTCGCCGCACGCTCGCCAGTGCGCTCGTTCGTCATCACGTGAAACAGACGCATCGAGGAGTTGCCGACGTGGACGAGCGCCGAGCGCACGCACACTGGGTCCCCCGGCCGGAGCGCGCCGAAGAACTCGAGTTGAAACTCGAACGTCGAAAAGCCGCGGCGCTCGGTCCGCATGTAGCCCGGCGTCATGCCGAACACCGCGGTCGCTTGGGTGTTGGCTGCCGAGAAGCGGTGCACGTAGTGCATGAGCGCGACCCGGCCCAGGACGTCCAGCTCGTCCGGCCGCACCGTGTCCCGTGAGCTGTCGCGAAATCCCTCGAGCCCGCGCGGCCGCGGACGGTGCTCGCGCGGCGGCGCGTCCCACTGGACGCGCCGGCCCTCGGCGGCGCGGCGCTGGGCCGGGGTGAACGCGCGAGCGGCGCCACGCCGCGCGTCGACGTGGCGGACGCGCTGCTCGACCGTGGTGCAGACCTCGCCTGTCTCGGTGTTGAAGACCTTGTGGCCCAGCACGAGCGCGTCGCGCTCGACGGCCACGACGCCGCTGGTGATATGCATCACGTCGCCGACCCGTAGCTCGCGGACGTACCGCACGTAGCAGTCGGCGGTCGCGAAGGCACGGCCCCGGCGCCGGGTGTAGCCGAGGCCGAGATCGAGGGCGTCGAGCAGCCCGAGCACGGCGTCGCCGAGGCGGGCGAAGTAGTACGCGACGGTGAGGTGATCGTTGTGGTCCACCTCCCAGCGATAGACCATGCCGCGGTACGTCTCGAGCCAGCCGCCCACGGATTCCTCCTGGTGTCAGATCCCGGAATCGATCGCCCAATCGTACACGAGTCCGCGTACTTCCACGACAGGGACATCGCACAAGCGCGCCCGTGATTCGGGTGTTAAGCTGGGATATCGGGGCATGCTCGACGCCCCGGGTCGCAGGGGCCCGGCAACGGACACCTTCGGGTTGCGGATAGAGGCGATGCTCTCTCGCAAGGCCGTGGCGTTCTGGCGTCTGGTTCCTCTGACGATCGCCTATTTCTTTGCCGGGAAGTTCGGCCTCAGCCTGGCGTTCGTCAACGCCAGCGCCTCGGCGGTGTGGCCACCTACCGGGATCGCGTTCGCGGCGTTCCTCGTGCTCGGACATCGCGTGTGGCCGGCCGTGTTGGTCGGCGCGTTCCTGGTGAACATCACGACGGCCGGCTCGATCGCAACCTCGATCGGCATCGCCAGCGGCAATACCCTCGAAGGGCTGTTGGGCGCCTACCTCGTCAGGCGGTTCGCCAACGGCCGGCGGGTTTTCGCCCGGGCGAGCGACGTCTTCAAGTTCACCGTGCTGGGCGCGTTGCTGAGTACGACCGTGAGCGCGACGATCGGGACGACCACGCTGTCACTCGCTGGGTACGCCGCGTGGTCCGACTACGGCTGGATCTGGTTCACGTGGTGGCTGGGCGACGCGGTCGGCGACCTCGTGGTGGCTCCGGTGCTCGTGCTCTGGAGCGCGCGCCGCCGCCTGCGGTTGAGCCGCGGCCACGTCGTCGAGGGCGTGTGCCTGCTGGCGGCCCTGGCCGCGATCGGTCTCGTCGTGTTCGGTGGGGTCGCCGGCCAGCCGCTCACCTTCCTCTGCGTCCTGCCGCTCCTGTGGGCGGCGTTCCGCTTTGGCCCGCGCGACACGGCGACCGCGATCGCCTTGCTCTCGACGCTGGCCATCTGGGGTACCATGCGCGGCCGCGGACCGTTCGCCGATCAGCCGCCGAGCGAATCGCTGCTGCTGCTGCAGGCGTTTCTGGGGACGACGGCAGTCACGAGCATCCTGATCGCGGCCCTCGTCTCCGAGCGTAAGCGGGACGAGGCGGTGCTGGCCTACCTCGCGTCGATCGTGGAATCCTCGGACGACGCGATCGTGAGCAAGACGCTCGACGGCGTCATCACGAGCTGGAACGGCGGCGCCCAGCGCCTCTACGGCTACTCGGCCGCCGAGGCGATCGGTCAGCCGGTGTCGATGCTCGTTCCGCCGGATCGTCCGAACGAGCTGCTCCAGGTCCTGACCCGACTCAGGCGGGGCGAGCACGTCGAGCCGTACGAGACGGTGCGGGTCCGCAAGGATGGCCGCCTCGTCCAGGTGTCAGTGACCGTGTCGCCCCTCCGCGACGCGCTCGGCGCCATCATCGGCGCCTCCGCGATCGGGCGCGACGTCACCGAGGAGAAGCGCGCGGAAGCGGCGCTTCGCGAGGCGACAGCCCTGCGCTCGGTGGCGAGCCTGGCGGTCGCCGCCGCCCACGAGATCAACAACCCCCTCACGGTCGTCTCGGGCGAGGTCCAGCTGCTCGCCCGCGAGGGCAGGGGCGGGGCCCGGTGGGACGAGCGCATCGCCGCGATGGCGGAGGCGCTCGAGCGGATCCGCGAAGTAGTGGCGCGCATGACCCGGATCACTCGCCTGGAGCAGGTCGAGCCGCTGAAGCACATGCCGGAGATGCTCGACCTCAAGAAGTCGAGCAGTGACCCTGACCGATAACGGAAATCAAGGAGCGCTCCGGCGGAGCCGGGGCCCGGCCGGGCTCAGGACCAGCGGCCGGAGAACTAAATATGAACTCCCTTCATCTGCGCTTCCGGATATCGCGTGCCGGAGGCGGCGCCGGCCGGAATCGCGGCGGCGATGCGCTCCGCATCACGCGCGTCGAGACGCACGCTGAGCGCCTGCACGTTCTCCTCGAGCCGCTCGCGCCGCTTGGTGCCGGGGATCGGGACGATGTCCTGCCCCAGCGCCAGGAGCCAGGCGAGGGCCAGCTGGGCCGGTGTACAGCCCTTCTCTTTCGCGATCGCCTCGATCCGATTCACGAGCTCGAGGTTCTGCGCGAAGTTGGCCTCCTGGAAGCGCGGATGATCGCGCCGCCGGTCGTCGGCCGGGATGTCGCCGAGGCTGTGAACCTTGCCGGAGAGCCAGCTGCGCCCGAGCGGCGAGTACGCGACGAACGAGATGCCGAGCTCGCGCAACGTGGGCAGCGTCGCTTCCGCCTCGACGCGGTAGAGCAGCGAGCACTCGCTCTGGACCGCGCTGAGCGGATGGACTGCGTGCGCCCGGCGAATGGTCGCCGGCGCCGCCTCGCAGAGCCCGAGGTAGCGGACCTTGCCGCGCTCGATCAGCCGCTTCATGGCGCCGACGGTGTCCTCGATGGGCACCGTGGGATCGACGCGATGCTGGTAGTAGAGGTCGATGACGTCCACGCCCATGCGCTTGAGGCTCGCGTCGCACGCCTCGGCGACGTACTCGGGTCGGCCGTTGACCGAGGCGCGCCCGTCGGGCGTCCGCACCTGGCCGAACTTCGTGGTGACCACGACCTGACCCCGCCGCCCACGAATCGCGCGGCCGAGAAGCTCCTCGTTGTGGCCGAAGCCGTACATGTCCGAGGAATCGAGGAAATTGACGCCCAGGTCCAGGGCGCGGTGCACGACCTCGATGGATTGCGCGTCGTCGCCCTTGCCGTACGTGCCCGACATCGACATGCAGCCGAGCCCGATGGCCGGTACCGAGAGCGAGCTGTGGCCGAGCGTCCGGTATTCCATGACGTCTCCTTCGTGTGGGGCCGCGTGGGGAAGTTCCCCGGGATTCTACAACACCCCGCACCCGGCCCTGGCTGGCCGGACTTGCTACAATAGCCGCCATGTTCAACACGTGGCAGAGCCTCGCCGCCCGATCCGCCGACCTCCAGACGCTCACCGCCGACCCCGCGGCGTTCCCGTTCAAGACCGAGCTGAGCCTGGCCCCTCTCTTCGACTTCTGGGCGAAGAAGTTCGACGACGACAGCTCGGCCAAGGGCGCGTTCATCCGGACGGTGCGCGAGCAGGTCAAGCAGGTGCCCGAGCTGCTCGGCCGGATCACCGACCTCGGAGTGATCAACCGCCATCGCCACCTGATGGACGTGCTCATGTCGGGCATCTTCCCGCCGGCCTTCTTCGAGCAGGAGTTCTCGGCGGTCCTGATCCCGTTCGTGCTGAAGAGCTTCTACGCCACGCCGCCCTTCGATCGCCTGTTGAGAACCGAAGACGGCATGCTGCGTGGGCGCGTGAACCTCGACGCGTCGATGGTCAGCGCCATGCGCTTGTTCTTCGCCTACACGCTGGTGCTGGAGCGCGTCTACGGGATCCACCTCGACGTGGACTACCCGCTGATCCTCACGGTGCCCGATCCCGACACCGGGCTCGACCGTCACTTCAAGATGGAGTTCGACTGGCGATTCGTGGAAGTCGAGACGGTCGGCCCCGTGCCGACGCTCGCCGACGACATGCGGCAACGCATGCGGGGCGATCTCTTCGACCCCGAGCGGTTCCGCGAAATCCTGCCGCCCGAGTCCTTCGTGTTCCGGGGTTTCACGATCTTCAAGGCCATCGAAGTGACGGACCAGGAAGTGCTGTCCTCGCTCGAGCGCGATCTGATCGACAAGGAGTCGATCGTCTCCCACAAGCGCTTCGCGGCGCTCCAGGACAAGCTGCGGACGCTCTTCCGGCGGCCCGAGCTACGCTTCGGGCTGGCCGCGCTCGACGGCAACCAGGTGCTCGTCCTCAACTACGGCGCCGAGTGCGAGCACGCGTGCATCTTCGCCGACTCCCGGCACCACAGCGTCGAGGAGTTCCGCGGCTCCGTCTACGAGCGTGCGGTGACGCAGGGCAGCCCGCTGATCGTCGAGGACCTGGCCCAGATGCCCGGCCGGACGCCGGCCGACGACGAGATCATGGAGTGGGGCCTGCGCAACATCATCGTGGCGCCCCTCTACTACCAGGATCGGGTGATCGGCACGCTCGAGCTCGGCTCGCCGAAGCCCGGCGATCTCGACTGGACCCATCTGCCGAAGCTCCACCAGGTCCTCCCGCTCTTCTCCATGGCCGTGCAGCGCAGCATGGAAGAGCTGAACGCCCGCGTGCAGGGGTTCATCAAGGAGAAGTGCACGGCGATCCATCCGGTGGTGGAGTGGCGCTTCCGCAAAGCGGTCCTCAAGGGGATCGAGCAGTGGGCGGAAGGCGTCGAAGACACGTCGCTCGAGTTGGAGCCGATCGTCTTCGAGAAGATCTATCCGCTGTACGCGCTCTCCGACATCCGCGGCTCTTCGACGCAGCGGAGCCTCGCGATCCAGGCCGACCTGCTGACGCAGCTGCGGCTGGCCCGCGACGTCGTCCGCTGGGCTCACGACGCGCGGCCGCTGCCCGGCCTGCACGAGCTGCTCTACCGCATCGACAAGCGCACCGCGAAGATCCAGGCGAACCTCAACTCGGGCGACGAGGTGTCGATCATCACGTTTCTCCGGTCCGACGTCGAGGCGCTGTTCGACCATCTGCAGACGTTCGGCCCGGGCGTGCGCGAGCGAATCGAAGCCTACCGGGCCGCGCTCGATCCGCGCATCGGCACCGTGTACGACCGCCGCCGGCTGTTCGAGGACAGCGTGACCCGTATCGCCGACGGGATCTCGTCCTATCTGGACCTCGAGGAGCAGACGGCCCAGACGATGTTCCCGCACTACTTCGAGAAGCAGAAGACGGACGGCGTCGACCACCAGATCTACGTCGGCGGCTCGCTGCTCGAGGACGGGCGCTTCGATCCGCTCTACCTCAAGAGCCTGCGGCTCTGGCAGCTGATGGTGGTCTGCGGCATCGCGCTCCGGGTCAATCGTCTCAAGGAGAAGCTGCCGGTTCCGCTCGAGGTGACGCATCTCGTGCTCGTCCAGCACAACCCGCTCTCGATCCGGTTCCGCTTCGACGAGAAGCGGTTCGACGTCGACGGCGCCTACGACATCCGCTACGAGATCGTCAAGAAGCGGATCGACAAGGCCGTGATCAAGGGGACCGACGAGCGCGTGACCCAGCCCGGGAAGATCGCCATCGTGTACTCGCATCCGGGCGAGGCCCATGAATACCGGGCGTACCTCGAGTACCTGCACGCCCTCGGCTACGTGACCGGCGAGGTCGAGGACGTGGAGCTCGAAGAGCTGCAGGGCGTGCACGGCCTGCGCGCGCTGCGGGTCTCCATCGACCTGCGCAATCCGAAGATCGAGAAGCGCGTGGCGCTCAGCGACCTCCAGGCGGCGACGGGCGGGGCGGCGCCCTCCCGCAACTGAACGCGTCCCGCCGCGCCGCGCTCAGCGACGCGGTGCGAGCCGATCCCGCGTCACGCCCTCCGCCAGCAGCGTCTCCACCTCGGCGCTCGAAAACTCCAGCTCGCCGAGAATCGCGCGCGTCGCCGACCCGAACGCCGGCGTGGCCGGCGCCGGGACGAAGCCACCGCCGTCCAGCGACACGGGCGGCGCCAGCACGCGCACGCGACCGAGCGCCGGATGCGCCAGGTCGTGGAGCATCCCGTTGGCCAGCGGCTGCTCGTCGTCCAGGAGCTCGAGCGGCAGCTTGACCGCCGCGGCGGGAATACCGCCGGCGTCGAAGATCGGCTGCCACTGGGCGGCGGTGCGGCCGGCCACCACCGCCTCGACGCGCGCCCGCAGCTGCGCGTAGTGCTTCAGCTCGCTCTCCCGATCCGCGATCGGCCGCTCGAGCGCGTGATCGATCAGCCCGAGGGCCGTGATGAATGCGCGCCGGAGGGATGGACTCCCGCACGCGACCGCGATGGCGGCATCGCGCGTCGCGTAGGTGCGGTAGTAGATGTTGGTCATCGCCGGCGTGCGGATCTGCGGCGTGAGCGTCGCCTGCTCGGTGTACGGCCGCCCGGCGGCGCGGAGCTCCGCGAGCCGGGCGCGGAGCCCGTCGTGGACGGGCCCGTCGGAGGATTCGATGCGGACCATCGAGTTGTTCTGCAGCAGGAGCGCCGCCATCAGGAGCGACACGTCCACTTCGCCGCCCCGCCCGGTGGTCGCCCGCCGCAGCAGCGCCGACGCGACGCCGAACGAGAGCAGCATCGCGCACATGTAGTCGACCGCCGGGTTCTCGCCGCCGGTGGGCACGCCGTCCTGGATCCGCCCGCTCGCCGCCATCAGACCGCTGCGCGCCTGCACGACCAGGTCCATGCCGGCCAGGCGCGCGGCGGGTCCACGGCGGCCGAACGCGCTGACGTTGCCGACCACGAGCCGCGGATAGCGCGGCGCCAGGGTCGGCCAGTCGAGGCCCAGCTCGGCGGCCAGGCCCGGCCGGAAGTTGGTGAGCACGACGTCGGCGCGGGCCACGAGGCGCTCGACGACGCGCGCCGCCGAGGGATGGTGCAGGTCGAGCGGCAGCGAGCGCTTGCCGCGGTTGCGCGAGACGAAGTGGCGCGTCTCGCCGGGCGTCAGCGGCGCCAGCTGGCGCACCGGGTCACCCTCGACCGACTCCACCTTGATGACGTTGGCACCGCCCTCCGAGAGGACCTGCGCGCAGAAGGGGACCGCGATGAACTGGCCGAACTCGACGACCTCGATGCCGGCGAACGGTCGGGCGTTGTCCATGGCGCGTTAGCCTAGCGGTGAATCGGCCGAGTGCCAAGCGCGCTATGAAATATGATCGTCCTGACATGCGCGCCATCGCGGCGGTGGTCTTCGACATCGGCGGCGTCGTGCAGGACTCGCCCCTGCACGCGATCGCCCGCTATGAGCGCGACCGCGGTATCGCGCCCAACGCCATCAACCGCGCGGTCGTCGCCGCCGGCGAAGGCGGCGCCTGGGCGCGGCTCGAGCGCGGCGAGCTGACGGTCGGGGCGTTCTGCGCGCCCTTCGAGGCCGACTGCCGAGCACTCGGCGTCACGGTCGACGGCGCCGCCCTGATCGCGCGCATCGCCGAGGCTAGCGTCGCGCGGCCGGGGATGCTCGAGGCGATCCGGCGAATCCGCGCGCGCGGTCTGCGCACCGCGGCCCTGACCAACAACTGGGTGGGGTCCGGGCCGCCGAAGACCTCCCTCCACGAGCGGTTCGACGTGTTCGTGGAGTCCGCGGTCGTCGGCCTCCGCAAGCCCGATCCGCGGATCTACGAGCTCGTGTGCCGCGAGCTCGGCGTGGCGCCCGCCCGTGTGGCGTTCCTGGACGACATCGGGCGCAACCTCAAGCCGGCCCGCGCGCTGGGAATGGCGACGATCAAGGTCGACGATCCCGACGCGGCGCTTCGCGAGCTCGGCGCGCTGCTCGGATTCGATCTGATCGACTGAGGGCGCCGCCCTCACGCGCGGCGAGCGCGCTCGATCTCCTCGGGCGTGTAGCGGAAGGCGCGGAAGATCCAGTTGTTGAGGCCGGGCGGCCCCGGATCCTGCGAGAAGTAGGGGCTTACGTACTCCCACACGAGCTCCCCCTCACGCGTCACCTCGAAGATCCGGCCGTGGCAGCCCTCGCAGATCAGCGTGTTGCCGTTGGTAAGCCGCTGCGCCCCCGAGATGTACGGGCTGAAGAACTCGAAGAGCGACTGATCGGTGTACTGCCAGACGATGGCGCTGGTGCGCGGGTCCACTTCGATCACGCGCGAGAAGGTCGCCGGGTGATCGCGGCGGTGGGTGCCGTTGTCGAAGATCAGCAGATTGCCGCCGGGCAGCGGGCGCGGGTCGTGCTGCTGGGCGAGCGGCGGGCTGCCGAGCGTCCAGACGATCTTGCCGGTGGCGCGCTCGATCGTGACCACCGTCGAGATGTTGCGGAAGCTCACCACGATGTGGCCATCGGCCGTCTCGGCGACGGTGTTGCCGTGGGTCCACTCGGCGCGGCGGTCCTGCGGCGTGACGGGGTAGGCCTCGGGATCGAGATGCTCCCAGCTCCGCCACTCCCACACGGTCTCGCCCCCGGTCGTCGTTTCCAATAGATAGTCGGCGTAGATCACGCCGTCGACCTCGGTACCGGGCAGGCCGCCCCGCACGCGAGCCGCCACCTCGGGGGGCAGCGGGCGCAGGCACAGGAGCAGCACGTTGCCGTTGCGGAGCCGCCGGGCGTCGTGATGGTGATCCGGGTGCTTCAGCTCCCAGACGACGCGCCCGCGCCAATCCACTTCCAGCACGGCGCCGCCCTTGAAGCGGGGCCACGCCTCGAACCGAGCGAGGTCCTGGGGGACCTTCCCGCCGTAGAAGAGATGACCGTTGTCGAGCAGGTATCCGTAGAGGCCGGGCCGGTAGGGCAACCGCCACGTGTGGGCGAGGGCGCCGTCCATGTCCAGCAGGTACACGGCGCCGTCACCCAGCATCGGCGCGAAGAGCGTGTAGCCCGGCTGGGCGCGCGCAGGATCGTGGGCGATGAGCCCGGTCCGGGCACGCCTGATCTTCTGCTGATCGACCGCCATGCCGCGCGGGGTGCTCAGAAGCCCAGGCGGAGGCCGGCGCGCGCCAGCAGCGGCGCGCCGATCGAGACGACGCCCTCGCTCGTCCGGCCGGTCGAGTAGGTCTGATCGAACAGGTTCTCGACGCCGGCGAAGATCTCGACGTTCTTGCTGATCGCCCGCGACAGCATGAGGTCCACCACGATGTAGTTCCCGAGCGGCAGCGTGTTGAGGTCGTCCTCGTACTGATCGCCCACGAAGCGTGCGGTGAGCGAGGCGTTGAACCACCCGGGGTGCTGGAAGCGGACACCCACCGAGGCGCTGTGCTCCGGGACCTGCGCGAGGCGCTTGCCCTCCAGGCCCGGCTGCTGCGAGGCCTCGACGACGCGCGCGTCGGCGAAGAGATAGCTGGCGACGAAGCGCCACTCCTTGCTGAGCCGGAGCTCGAGCTCGGTCTCGACGCCGCGGATGCGCGCGAGGTCGAGGTTCTGGCGCTGGCGGCAGGTGGTGCCGGCCGGGCAATCGAACAGCGGTGTCGCGAGCGTCACGTTGGCGACGAGGTTCTGCACCTCGTTCCAGTAGCCGGTGACGCGCCCCTCGAACGGGCCCAGCCGCTGCTGCACCCCGAGCTCGCCCCCGACGAGCAGCTCCGGGCGCAGCGTCGCGTTGGCGACGGTCACGTCGTTGCGCACGCGGAAGACCCGGTACTGCTCGTTGACGGTCGGCACGCGGAACCCTTGATAGGCGGACGCGCGAAGGTCGGTCGTGGGCGTGGCGTGGAACAACGTGGCCAGGCGCGCGCTCGGGATGATGCGCTCGATGTCGTTGAACGTCTGGCTCCTGGGAACGCCGGCGGCCGGCGGGATGTCCTGGCGCGTACCGTTCCAGCTGAGCCAGTAGTCGCCGCGGAGCCCGCCCGAGATCTCCCACGCCGGATGCGGCGTGTAGACGTCCTGCAGGAAAACGCCGGCGATGAACTGCTCGCCCCCGGCCTCGCGCGTGCGCGCGAACACGCCGGCGTTGTAGACGATCTCGTTGGTCTCGCCCGACACCCACCGCGCGTCGCCGCCGGCGCCCACGAGGTGTTCGCCGAAGCGCCGACTCCACTGGAGCGAGCTGCCCGCCGAGGTCGTCGGCACGCGCTGGTCGAGCGCGAGCGTCTCGGAGTTGCGGTCGGCGGCTTGCGTGGAGAACGTGGACCGGAACTTCTGGTCGTCCGCGAAGAGCGTCAGCCGCCACTCGCCGTCGGCGACGGTGCCGAGCCGGCCGCCGACCGCGACGGCGCCGTACCCGGTGCGGTTGAACTGGAGGGGCGTGCCGTTGCCGCGCTCCTCGTCGTAGTAGGTGCCGGAGACGAACAGCGACGCCTCGGGCGTCGCCACCAGCTCGACCCGGCCGTTGAAAGTCGAGTGGCGCGAGTCGGCCTCGATGTCGATCGAGCCGCGCCGCGACTTCTTCACGACCATGTAGCCCTCGGTGTCGAAGTAGCTCCCCTCCAGCGCGATCCGGAACGGCCCTTCCACGTCGTGCAGCAGGAGATCGAAGTTCATCGTGTCGCGCGTGCCGTAGCTGCCCTCGAAGAACGCGGCGCGCTCGATCGGGCGGCGCGTGATGACCTGGACGACGCCGCCCAGCGCGTAGTTGCCCCAGGCGCTGGAGCCGCCGCCACGGACGACCTTGATCTGCTGGATACCCTGCAGCGGGATCCGGTTCCAATACACCCAGCCGCCGAAGGCGTCGTTGACGGGCACGCCGTCCACGAGCACCAGCGCCCGGCTGGTGCCGCTCGGGCCGATGCCGCGGAGCGAGAGCCCCTGCGTCGTCGGATGCCCCACGACACTCGACGTGCGCCGGAAAAGGCTGAACCCTGGCACCTGGCGCAAGAGGTCGTCGACCGTCTGGCTCGCCGACGCGCGGATGTCGTCGCGCGTCACCACCGTCACGCTGGCGGGAGCGTCGCCCGCCTTCTGCTCCATGCGCGTCACGGAGACCACGACGGGTTCGAGCCGCGTGGGGTCGTCGTACTGCTGCGCCGCCGCCGGCGCCACGGCGAAGCAGACGAGGAGCAGCGGAGCCGCGCGCCGGATCATTTGCCGCGCAGCGCGAACTTCAGTGGGACTTCGACCCAGCTCTCGACCGCCTTGCGCCCCTCGCGCGCCGGCGCAAACCGCCAGCGGGTGACCGCGTCCACCGCGGCGTCGTCGAGGGTCCGCGCACCCGACGAGGTTCTGACGGCGATCTCGACCGCGCGGCCGTTCACGCCGACGAGCACACCCAGGACGACCACGCCCTCGAGTCCTTGCTCGCGGGCGGCCGTCGGATAGGACGGCAGGGGCGTTTCCCGGTATGCGGCAGGCACGAACGGCTGGGACGTCGGCGACGCCGGCGCCTTGATCTCGATCGGTGAGAGATGAATGACTTCTCCGGACTGGGCGCCATGCGCGGCCGCCGCGAGGCCCAGCAGGAGGAGGGCGAGCAGGAGGAAGATCGTCATCAGTCCCCTCGTTGGCGCGAGCATGCTACACAGGCCGCCGACCCTTGACAAGGCCCGGCGGCCGGACGTATCGTCCGGCCGCGACGTAGCATCCGCGCGAGCGGATCGTTCTCGACGGTCCTTAAGGGAGGCCCCGCATGCAGCGCATCATCCCGACCGCCGTCGTGGTCGTTCTGACCGCCGTCTTCGCTCTAGCTCCGTACGTCCAGGGTCAGCAGGCGCCGCCGCCGACCTGGAAGCAGGGCCAGCCCGCGACGATGGCGGACTCACCGCTGGCGCCGGTCGCACAGCCACCGGCGCCCAAGGCGCCCGGCGAGATTCTCGTCGACAAGCTCAAGGTGCCGGCCGGATTCAAGGTCTCGCTCTGGGCCCACGGGATCAACAACGCGCGCGTCATGACCTGGGGCGACAAGGGCACGCTGTTCGTCTCGAGCCGCGTGGCCGGCAACGTCTACGCCATCCAGGACAAGGGCGCCACGCGAGAGGTCAAGGTGATCGCGAAGGGCCTCAACCTGCCCAACGGCGTCGCGTTCAAGAACGGCACGCTCTACATCGCCGAGGTCTCCCGGATCACCAAGATGGTGGGGATCGAGGACAAGCTCGATAGTCCGCCCGCGATGGAAGTCGTCTACGACATCCTGCCGCGCGATCTGCCGCACGGCTGGAAGTACCTGGCGTTCGGGCCCGACGGCAAGCTCTATTTCAATATCGGCGCGCCGTGCAACATCTGCATCCCGCCCGACACGCACGCCAACATCTCACGCGTGAATCCGGACGGCACCGGCTTCGAGTACGTCGCGCACGGCGTGCGCAACAGCGTTGGCTTCGACTGGCACCCCGAGACGAAAGAGCTCTACTTCACGACGCACGGGCGCGACTGGCTCGGCGAGGACGTGCCGAGCGACCGCTTCGACGTCGCGCAGAAGAAGGGCCTGCACTTCGGGTTCCCCTATTGCCACCAGGGCGACATCCTCGACCCCGAGTTCGGCAAGGGACGCAGCTGCGGCGAGTTCGCGCCCCCGCTCATCAAGACCGGGCCGCACGTGGCCGGCAACGGCGTGCAGTTCTATACCGGCTCGATGTTCCCGCCCGAGTACAAGAACCGCGCCTTCCTCGCGCAGCGCGGCTCCTGGAATCGCACGGAGAAGACCGGCTACAAGGTGATGATGGTCACGCTGCGGGCGGGTGACGTTCCCAAGTACGAGGTCTTCGCCGAGGGATGGCTGCAGGGCGGCCAGCCGTGGGGCCGGCCGGTCTACACCCAGCTGATGAAGGACGGCTCGCTCCTGATCGCCGACGACTACGCGGGCGCGATCTACCGCGTCACCTACCAGCGCTGAGACGACTCTTCGCATTCGCCGGCGCCTCGGCCGTCGCCGTTTTGGCGGCGACGGCCGGGACGCCCACGTTGGCGGCCGACCTCGAAGCCGGCCGGCGCACGGCCGAGCCGTGCAAGAGCTGCCACGGCCCCGACGGCAACGCGACCATCCCGGGGACCCCATCGATCGCCGGGCAGCCGACGTTCTTCACCCACTGGCAGCTCATCAAGTATCGCGACGGACGCCGCAAGGATCCTCAGATGTCCCCGTTCGCGGCGAGCCTGAGCGACGCTGATATGGCGGACCTCGCGGCGTACTACGCGGCGCAGCGGCCGCTGCCGCGTCCAGCTACGACCGACAGGGTGAAGGTCGCCGCCGGCCGGGAGCTCGCCCGGCAGCATCTCTGCGTGTCCTGCCACCGGCCCGGCCTCACCGGCCACGAACAGGTGCCGCGCCTGGCAGGCCAGGATCTGACCTACCTGGTGAAGATGCTCCGGGCCTTCAAGGCGCAGACGGCCGGCGACCTCGACGGCACGATGACGACCGCGGCCCAGCCGCTGAGCGAGGAAGACATCGAGAACCTGGCGCATTTCATGGCCACGCTGCCCCCGTCGCCATAGGGGAAATTGGCTCACTGGTGCCCCGATCAATGGCTCTTTCCCACGACGCGGACACCGTGTAAACAAAGGGCATGAAAGCTGAACTGCCGAGCGTCTGCCCCCTCGATTGCCCCGATACCTGCAGCCTGACCGTCACCGTCGAGGACGACCGGATCCTCTCGATCCGCGGCTCCCGGGCGAACCCGTACACGGCGGGCGTTCTGTGCGCGAAGGTTCCGGAGGCGTATCCCGGCTTCGTGCACGGCGAGGGGCGTCTCAAGACGCCGCTCCGGCGCGTGGGCGCGAAGGGCGAGGGGCGCTTCGCGCGCATCTCGTGGGCGCAGGCGCTCGACATCGTCCACGAACGATTCACCGCCGTGATGGCCGCGCACGGCCCGCAGGCGATCCTGCCGCTTAACTACGCCGGGCCGCACGGACTGCTGGCCGGTGGCTCGATGGATCTCCGCTTCTTCCACCGGCTCGGCTCGAGCCTGCTCGATCGCCGGCCACTCTGCGGCGGCATCCGCACCGAGGCCTGGGTCGGCACGTTCGGTCCGGTGCCCGGGATCAAGCCGGAGCAGGCGGAGTACTCGAAGCTGATCATCGCCTGGGGCAGCAACGTCACGTGGTCGAACCTGCACTTCGTGCCGATCATCAACCGCGCGCGGCGCGCCGGCGCCAAGCTGGTCATCGTCGACACGCGGCGCACGAAGATCGCCGAGCAGGCTGACCTCCACATCGCGCTCCGTCCCGGGACCGACGTCGTGCTGGCGTGGGCGGTTGCCGCCGAGCTCGAGCGGCAGGGCGCGCTCGACCGCGCGTTCATCGAGCGCCACGTGCAGGGCTTCGACGAGTACATGGCGCTGGCGCGCCGCTTCACGCTGGCCGACGCCGCGCGGATTTGCGGCGTCGAAGAGCGCGACGTGCGGCAGCTCGCCGACTGGTACCGCACCCTCTCGCCGGCGGTGATCACCGTCGGCAACGGCCTCGAGCGCAACCGTAACGGCGGCAGCGGGATCCGTGCGGTCTTCGCGCTGCCGGCCCTCGCCGGCAAGTTCGGCGTGGTCGGCGGCGGCCTCATCAACGGCGCGTCGTACGCGTTTCCCAAGACGCCGCAGCGCCTGGGGCGCCCCGACTTCGTCCCCCCGGGCACGCGCACGCTCAACATCATCGACATCGGCCGGCATCTCACCGACGGGACGCTGGCGCCGCCGCTCAAGGCGCTCTTCATCTACAACCACAATCCGCTGGTGGTGCATCCCGACCAGAACCGGCTGCGGCGCGGCCTCGCCCGCGAGGACCTCTTCGTGGTCGGCGCCGACGTGGTGATGACCGACAGCCTCGCGTACGCGGACGTCGTGCTGCCGGCGTGCAGCCACTTCGAGCACGGGGACCTGTTCGCCGCGTATGGCACCCACTGGCTGCAGCGAGCCGAGCCCGTCATCCGACCGCAGGGCGAGGCGCTGCCCAACACCGAGATCTTCCGCCGCCTCGCGGCGCGCTTCGGTTTCACCGACGCCGCGTTCCGCGCCAGCGACGCGGAGCTGATGGACGACGCGCTCGACGGCGGCGACGTTCGGATGGGCGGCAAGCGCCCGAGCGCGATCCCGCTCGACCGCGCGACGGCCATGACCGTGGGCGGCGAGGACGCGATGCTGTTCCAGAACGTCTTCCCGAAGACGGCGTCGGGCAAGGTCGAGCTGGCGTCGTCGTACCTCGAGGGCAAGTACGGCGCCCGGCTGCCGCGCTGGAAGGAGCTCACGTCTTCCTATCCGCTGACGCTGATCTCGCCCGCCTCCGACCAGCGCATCACCTCGACCTTCGGCGGGCTCCACGTGGGCGACGGGCCACCGCCGCTCGAGATGCATCCCGACGACGCCCGCGCGCGGGGCCTGCGCGACGGCGCGCGGGTGCGCGTGTGGAACGATCTCGGAGAGGTCCGGCTGCCGTTGCGTATCACCGAGGTGATCCCGCGCGGCGTCGTCTGCTCGCTCAAGGGCGCGTGGATGGCGACGACCGACAACGGCCAGACCGTCTCCGCGCTGTGCCCGGCCGATCACGCCGACATCTCCGAGGGCGCGTGCTACAACGACGCGCGCGTCGAGGTGGCCGCGCTCTCGTAGTGCGCGCTGCAGGCCGTCGCGGGGCTGGGGCCCCGCCGGCCGAGG
>Ga0209161_10001708_pt1 | contig 18203 bp, 17 predicted proteins | sample GraSoiAngelo_155_FD_186169 | JGI IMG/M metagenome (GOLD analysis project Ga0209161, IMG submission 186169) | Grasslands soil microbial communities from the Angelo Coastal Reserve, California, USA - 14_1009_13_30cm (SPAdes) (version 2) | ecosystem: Environmental > Terrestrial > Soil > Grasslands... | reverse complement strand
GAGGAATTACCGAGATGCACTCGAGCTCGCGGCAGATGCAACGGCCGACGGCCCTCGTTGCCGTGGTCGCCTCCCTCTCACTGATCGCCTGCGGGTCGAGCTCAGCCTCCCCTTCGGCGTCGTCCCCTTCTCCGACACCTAGCCTGACCACCTTCGCCCTGACGGGAGACGCGGCCATGCACATCAAGAGCGCGGGGTTCGTGCTCGCCGTCCTCGATTCAAGTCACGTCAGGATCCGAGTCGACCCCGGGAATCAAGGGCAGCAAGCCGCCATCGACAACGCCGTGATCCTGCTGCGGTCGTCCCCGGGCGTGACCGTCTTCGTCTGGGCGGGGGTTGGACAACAGATACCTGGATCGAGCGCAAGAAGCATGTCCGACTTGAAAGTTGGCGAGCATGTCACCTTTGCGTTTGACCAGAGAACCCGAGATCCCAGCGACGGCTCATACCTCACAGGCGTTATTGGTCGATCGCGTCCCACGAGTTGATCCTGCGGTCGGCGGATCGCGCGACACTGCTCGGTAGCTGCAGATGGATCCCAGGAGCCGTTCCGGGGAAACCTTCCCGGGTTCTCGCTTTGATCCGAGCGGCCGCAAGCGCGGGCCGAACTCATTCGCGTGGTCGAGCATCCCCGGCTCGCGCTACGCCGTATCCCACCTGACCCGGTCCAGTTCCAGGTCATCTTCGGCTCGCTGCTCGGAGACTGCCGGCTCGTCGGTCTGCCACGTCAGCGCCGGCTGCGGATCGCGCATAGCGGTAGCCGCAGCGACTACGTCCGCTGGAAGTACGACCGGCTCGGAGCGTTTGCCGCGGACGCGCCAGAGCTGCGCGACGGGCTTGCCCAATTCGAGACGATCACGCACCCGCTTTTCGACGACCTGGCCCGCATCTTCGCGACCAGGTACTCGCGCCACGACGCGATCGTCAGGCTGCTGCGTCCACTGGGTCTTGCGGTCTGGCTCGCGGACGTCGGACGGCTCGAGCTGCGCGCGGAATCCTTCCTTCCGCAGCAGCGGGTGCTGGCGCTCGCGAGCTAAGCGGCTGCCGGGATCCGCCGGGCCGGCACGGCCGGGCCGACCGTGTGGATCGCGACCGCGAGCTCCCGGCGCAGGTTTTGGATGGCGCGGCCGTGCAGTTGGCACGCTCGAGCCTCGCTGATCCCCATGCGCGCGCCTGTCTCCCGCAGCGTTAGCGACTGGCCGTAGTAGCGCTCCAGGACCTCGCGCTGACGCGGCGGCAAGCAGGCCATCGCGGAGCGCACACGCATGCGGAGATCCTCCGCCTCGTAGCGCTCCGCGAGTTCGTCCTGCTCAGCTCCTCCGTGGTAACCGTTCTCGATAAGCTCATCGAGCGACACGGTCCTCTGGTAGGAGCCCTCCTCCCCCTGCGCCGCGGCCTCGCGCTGGCGCCGACGGTCCGCCCGTCCGAGTTCGTCCACGCGGCGCACCTCGTCGAGGACAGCGCCGCGGATACGCAAGCTCGCGTAGCCTTCGAAGGGGACCCCGCGCTCCGGCTGGAACCGGTCTACGGCGTCGATCAGCCCAATGAGCGCGGCGGACTCCAAGTCGTCCGGACCCGCGACTGCGCCGACCGGCACGTTCATCCCGTGCGCGATGCGGGTGGCGAGAGGCACGTAGCACTCGATGAGTGCACAACGCGCCGCGGCATCGCCATCTCGAGACATAGCCCAAAGTTGGGCCGAGTCCGCCAAGTTCCCCCTCCGCGCCGCCTCGCGTTCACCACGGACCTCGTCGAGGTCCCACCCCTCACCGCGCGGCGGTGCGCGAACTGTGCGCGTGGCGGCCCCGGCGGTTAATCCCCGTTCAGGTCCATTTCGGATACCCACTCGGAAACCGGCCATTCAAGCGCTCGACGGGCATGCAGGCGCACCCCCGGTAGACCGGTACCTGATCGGACCGTTAGCCCCTCCGCCAGGTCCAAGAACGAAGCGCCTACTTCAAGAACGCCACCAAAGCCGGGCGCGTAACCGCTCCGACCGGGTACGGAAGGACTAGCGCTATTCGATAATCCGCCGCCGTAACGCCAGGACCACCGCATGGGTGCGGTCGGTCGCGCCGAGCTTCGCGATGAGGGTCTGCACGCCCTTCTTGACCGTGTCCTCCGCCAGCACCATGGCGCGCGCGATCTCCTTGTTTGTATACCCCTCCGCGAGGTAACGGAGAAGCTCGAGCTCCCGCGGCGTGAGGGGCTCGCGGGCAGGCGCGGCGGCGCCCGGCTCGCCCTCTTCCTCCGTTGCCGTCGTCTCCTCGGGCTGTTCGGCCAGGGGGATTGGCTCACCGGAGCGGCTGAGCGCGTGCGCCTCCGCGGTACCTAGCGCGGTGAGCCCCTGGACGGCCGCCTGTAGCGCCGCGACCACCTGCGATGACGGGGCATCCTTCGAGACATACCCGTTGGCGCCAGCGCGGAGCACCGCCCGGATCATTTCAGGCGTGCGCTCGACGCTGAACGCGATGATCGGCACCGAGGAGGACACCTCCCGGATCCGCTCTACCGCATCGGGGCCGACGGCGTCGGGCAGCCCGAGGTCGAGGAGTACAACGTCCGGCTCGTTCTCGCGCACGAGGTCGAGAGCTTCGGCACACGTCGCGGTGATCCCCGCGATCACCAGGCCCTCCCGCTCCAACAGGGCGCGGACCCCAAGCCGCATCACCGGATGGTCCTCGACCGCGAGCACCCGGATCCCGGTACCGCGTCTGGATGTCGCCTCTAGCTCGGCGTGCCCGAGAAGCCCAAGCGCGTCCACAGCGCGCGCGGCGATGTCGGATTCCTCCGACTCATAGGGCCGCCCATGCCGGGCGAGCCCGACGCGAACCGTGGCCCCCGGCGCGGTCTGGACCTTCGCGCTCGCCTCGAGCGCCGCCTCGCGGCACTCCTTGTCGTCAGCGTGTAGCGCCAGAAGATGCCCGTCGTTCGCGCGCACCGCGACGGCGTGATGCCCGAACGAGGTGGCCGCGGCCCGCGCCGCGGCGTCGCCGTCGTTCGCAGCCGCATGCCGCATCACGTCTTCGAGCGCGACCTCGGACTGGCGCTGGCGCTCGAGCTCGTCAATTCGGTTGACGGCGGAGAGCGCGCGACCGACGTCGCCGGCGATGGCATCGAGGACCTCAAGCTTCTCGTCGAACCCGCTATCGCCGGTCGGGCGCTTGACGTTGAGGACGCCGACGACCTCGTCGCCGGACCAGAGCGGCATGATGACGGCTTCGCCCGCCTCCGGATCGCTGCCCCGGAATCGGTCGTCGTCGATCGGGCCCCTGAGGACGATCTTCTGGCCCTTGCTCGCGACCCAGCCGGCGATCCCCTCGCCGATCGGCTGTCCGTGTCCGAGCGGAACCCCAAGCCCGACCGACGCGCGGACCCGGAGCTCCTTGCCCTCGACGAGCATGATCGACGTCCCGCCCGCGCCGATGCTCCTCGCGATCTCCTCGGCGGCCTGTGCCAGGAGTGCCGAAGCGTCACGCGTCTGTTCGAGCCCGGCCAGCAGCCGCTCGAGTAGGGCGACGCGGTCCATCTGGCGCAAGCTGTCGTGGCGGGCTTCGGCTATCGAGCGTCCGTCGCCAACGCTCATGGCGAGAAGCTCCGCGGCTGCGCTTGCTGTTCCGAGCTCGACCGTGTCGAACGGCACGCCGTGCCGCAGCGCGCAGAGGAGCGCTTCGCCTTCGGGTAGGTCGATCCGCGTCAGTAGCGCGTATGCCGCCTGCTGGTCCCAGCGGCCCGCGGCGACGGCGATTCCGGTCGGCGTCCCGCCGAGTGCGCGGACCACCGCATCGGCGTCGAAGATGCTGCGCCAATCGGTGTCGGGCGATATCTCGTGCGCGAAGACCGTCGAGAGAGCGTCGGCGGTAGTCAGAAGAACAGCCGCTCCCTCAGCGCGAAGAAGAGCGGCGATGTGGGAGAGTCGCTCGGGCCAGCGCGCCGTCGAGTTGACGGTTCCCTCCCCTCGCCCCCTACGTTCGCCGAAGTTTAGACCCGGCGGAGCATCAATTTGCGAGGACGGCGGGCGAGTTCCTGGTGGCATGTCGTTTGCCCGCTCACCAGACGGTGGCGGTCGACCCAGAGACCATGGAAGAGCTGCTCGCAGACGTCGTCGCGTCCGTCAGCCGCGACGAAGTCCTCGTCGATCTCGGCGGACGGTCGGCAGGGGTCTTGTCGCTTCACGAGGCAAATGGCGAAGGAATGAACGTCGCGATCGGAGAGCAGCTCCTCGCCGGGGTCATTCAACCCGAGGGACCGGACGGACGGGCGGTCCTGTCGATCCCGCATGCGCGCAGTCGACAGCAGTAGTCGCGGATGAGCGACCTTTCGAACAGCGGCTTCGTGCCGCTCTCGCAGTTTGCGTCAGTCGGAAGTCTCAGCGCGCTCGGGGCCGGGGGGTGGGGCCCCCGATACCCTGCGCGCGCGCGTTGGCAAGCGCCTGCCGCTGAAAGTGATCGAGGCCGATCAGCGCGGGACCGGCTGATCCTGTCGGAGAAGGCCGCGGCGCGGGAGGTTCGCCCGGCGGCGGAAGGAAGAGGCGTCGCGCCGCCTGAGCGAAGTGAGGTGCTCAACGGGACAGTCGCGAATGTCACGACCTTCGGGCTCTTCGTCGATGTCGGAGTCGCCGACGGGCTCGTTCACCGGTCCGAGATCACCTGGGACAAGGGTCTCGAGCGGCATCGAGGGTTTGATCCACGTCAGCGACATCGCGTCCCGTCATCTGGCATCCCTGACCGAGGTAGTACGTCCGGGGGAAGTTGTGCGTGTCCGTGTGGTGGCTATCGACGCCGAACGGCGGCATTTGTCGCGCTCGATACGTCAAGCCTCAGCAAATGTCATGTACGAAACGCGGACAGCCAACTGATGCGAACGTATAATCGGAACCAGATGACGCCTGGACCGATATACCTTTAGAAACGCGATTAATGGGACCGTTTGACCGCTTCAACGACCGCGCCAAGAGAGTCCTCGCGCTCGCCCAGGACGAGGCCATCCGTTTCAACCACAACTACATAGGAACGGAGCATCTCCTTCTCGGTCTGGTCCGTGAGGGCGAAGGTGTAGCCGCGCGGGTCCTGGATTCACTGGGCGTCGAGCTTTCCAAGGTGCGCACCGCCGTCGAGTTCATCATCGGCCGAGGCGACTCCACGACGTCCCCCAGTGAGATCACGCTCTCGCCGCGCACCAAGAAGGTGATCGAGCTCGCGATCGACGAAGCGCGCAAGCTCGGTCACAGCCACGTCGGCACGGAGCACCTGCTCCTCGGCCTCGTCCGCGAAGGCGAGGGGATCGCGTCGGGTGTTCTCGAGTCGCTCGGAGTCTCGCTCGAGAAGGTCCGGCACCAGGTGATCGCGACCCTCGGCCAGCAGCACCCGCAGGCGGCGGAGGCGGCAACGGCCGGCGGGAAGTCGGCGAGCTCGAAGACCCCGACACTCGATCAGCTCGGCGTGAATCTCACGGCGATGGCCAAGGCGAGCCAGCTCGACCCGGTCATCGGCCGGGAGAAGGAGATCGAGCGCGTTATCCAGATCTTGAGCCGGCGTACGAAGAACAACCCGGCGCTCATCGGCGAGCCTGGCGTCGGCAAGACCGCGATCGCCGAGGGCCTGGCGCACCGGATCGTGAAGGGCGACGTGCCCGAGACGCTGCAGGGCAAGCGCGTTCTGACCCTGGATATCGGGTCGCTCGTAGCGGGTACGAAGTACCGCGGTGAGTTCGAGGAGCGCCTCAAGAAGATCATCGAGGAGCTCCGTCACGCGCACGACGTCATCCTGTTCATCGACGAGCTGCACACCCTCGTCGGAGCCGGCGCCGCGGAAGGCGCCGTCGACGCGGCGAACATCCTCAAGCCTTCGCTCGCCCGCGGCGAGCTCCAGTGCATCGGCGCGACGACGCTTGACGAGTTCCGGAAGTACATCGAGCGCGACGCAGCCCTCGAGCGCCGGTTCCAGCCGGTCATGGTCGAGGAGCCCTCAATCGAGGAGACCGAGGCGATCCTCATGGGGATCCGCTCGCGTTACGAGGACCACCACAAGGTCGCGATCACGGATGACGCCGTGAAGGCGTCGGCGGAGCTCTCGTCGCGCTACATCACTGACCGGTTCCTCCCGGACAAGGCCATCGATCTCATGGACGAGGCCGCCAGCCGCGTCCGTCTGCGCTACTCGACCGTCCCGACGGACGTCAAGGAGGCGCAAAAGGAGCTCGATCGGGTCGTCACACAGAAGGAACAGGCCATGGAGGCGCAGCAGTACGAGCTCGCCTCGACCCTGCGCCAGCAGGAGCGGGCGCAGCAGGACAAGCTGCAGCAGGCCAAGGCCGACTGGCTCCTGGCGCAGTCGCAGAAGCGTCCCGAGGTGACCGATGAGGACATCGCCGAGGTCGTCTCCATGTGGACCGGGATCCCCGTGAAGAAGCTCGCTGAGGAGGAGACGCAGAAGCTCCTCAAGATGGAGGAGGCGCTCCACGGGCGCGTCATCGGCCAGGCGCCGGCCGTGACGATGGTCGCGCGCGCCGTCCGCCGCGCCCGGGCAGGCCTCAAGGATCCACGCCGGCCGATCGGCGTGTTCTTCTTCGTCGGCCCGACCGGCACCGGCAAGACGCACCTCGCGCGGGTACTCGCCGAATTCATGTTCGGCAGCGAAGAGAACATGGTGAAGATCGACATGTCCGACTACATGGAGCGACACAACGTGTCGCGTCTGGTCGGATCACCGCCCGGGTACGTCGGATACGAAGAGGGCGGGCAGCTCACTGAAACGGTGCGGCGCAAGTCGTACTGCGTGATCCTGCTCGACGAGATCGAGAAGGCGCACCCCGAGGTCTTCAACATGCTGCTGCAGATATTCGACGAGGGCCGCCTCGCCGACGCAAAGGGCCGCAGCGTCGACTTCCGCAACACGATCATCATCATGACCAGCAACCTCGCGCAGAAGATGCTGAAGAGCGAGGCCGCGCTCGGCTTCCGCGGCAAGGTCGATGGTGGCGACGACCCAGACCTCGCGGCCGCCTACGAGCGCATGAAGGAGCGCGTCACCGAGGAGATGAAGCGCTTCTTCCGGCCGGAGTTCCTCAACCGGATCGACGCGACCGTCGTCTTCCAGCCATTGAACAAGGAAGAGATCCGCAAGATCGTCGATCTCGAGCTCGTCGGTGTGCGCAAGCAGCTGGCGTCGCAGGAGATCACGCTCGTCGTCAGCGATGAAGCGAAGGACCACATCGCAACGGTCGGGTACGACGCGAACTTCGGCGCGCGGCCACTCGCACGCCAGATCCAGAACGAGATCGCGGACCCGCTCGCGGAGATGCTCCTCCAGGGCAAGTTCCACGCGGGCGATACGGTCAAAGTCCACACGGTCGAGGGCAAGCTCACGATCGAGAAGAGCCTCGCCGAAGAGCGCAAGCCGGAGCCTGTCGCCCCCTAGATCAACCCGAGCATCCTCCAGTACGGAAGGCTCACGAGGATCGCGACGAAACGGGTGATCGCAAGCGCCGCACCGAATATCGTCCCTTGGCGGTCGCTGAATGCCTCGCCCCGGGTCGCATCGCGTGCCACCAGGTACTCGAGACCCTGGTACGGCAAGACCCAGCCGTTCGCCATCAGCAGCACGGTGATACCCGCGACCCATGGCGATATGCCAAGGGCCGGGGCGGTCGGCACAGTCGCGAGCATGAGCAGCAGCATCGCGGGGCGCGACGGCAGCGCGATCCGGCTGGCTGCCGTGAGCAAGGCAAGGAACGCGACGAGAACCATCGGTTCGTGGACCAGCGACGTCGTGCTCACCAGGCGATCGGCAAGCCAGGTGTGAAGACCGCCGACGCGGGCGACCTCGCCCGAGCCCAGAAGCGCACCGAAGAGAACTAGAAAGCCCCAGTCGACCGAGGTCCTGAAGCGCTCGCGATCGAGCACGCCGAGCATGACGATGCAGAGCGCGACCACACCCCACCACGCCGGGTCGAGTGAGATGAATGGCTGAAGGAGTCCCGCGAGGAGCACGATCCCGGCGAGCAGCGTGATCCCCTCCCGTCGCGTAAGCGGCCCAAGCACACGCTGCTGTCGCGCGACGACCTCGGCGATGCCCCGCTGCGCCCGCTCCGGCGGGAAGAGGATGAAGATCGCGGCTGCCGCACCGCCCAGACATACGATCCCCGCGGGCGCGGCCGCCCCGAGCCAGGCGAGCCAGCTGAAGCGCGCGCGCTCAGCGGCGGGAAGGAGCTGGACGAGAAAGAAGTTCGTCGCGAGCCCGGTGAGAAAGATGCTCGAGAAGAACCAGTAGCCGGCGAGCCCAGCGAAGGCGATGGCCGCGCTGCCCCGGCTTCGCGGCGGATAGCCAAGGGACTGGGCGAGCTCGTTCGTCAGCGGCGCGATGGCGGCCACGCGCGCGACGCTCTGCGGAACGAGCGGCGTGAGCACGAGACCTCCGACTAGGAGCGCGAGCACCTGGCCGGCCGGCGTCGGCGGGAACGTGCGAAGCATGAGAAGCGCGCCACGGAAGACGAGGCCGGTCTGCGCCATCGCCGCGGCGAGGGTGAGGGCTCCCAGCGAGAGCAACCATGACGACGTCGCGAATCCACCGAACGCCGTCGCGAGGGGGACGAGAGCGGTCGCCGTCCAGGTCGCGGCAAGGAGCATGGCCACCGCAAAGTCGGGGATCGGCTCGAGAAGCCAGGCGACAGCCGCTGCGGCGAGAAGGATCGCGATGCGCCAGCCCGTCGCGCTTAGGCCTTCGGGCGGCGCGACGTTCCAGAGGACCAGCGGGATCGCGGCGACGATCGCCGCCGAGATGAGGCGCCGGCGCATGGAGACCCCACGCGTCTCGCGTTCTATCGTCATCGGCCGCACGCCCGGCGCGGGCTCCGGAGCACCGATGAACTCGCGCGAGCGACGGTCGAGGTCCTCCGCCAGCGCCGCGGCGACCGTCAGGCCGACGTCCGGTCGATCCCGAACGAGCTGCTCGAATCGCCGGCGGGGCAGGCGCCAAAGGATCGCGTCGGTGGCCGCGCGTGAGGACGCGGTGCGCCGCGAGAGCAGCATCCCCAGCTCGCCGAAGTGCGCCGGCGCGCTCACGCGCCTGAGCGACAGCTCGCCGTCGGGGCCGCGCACGCTGATCTCAACCTCGCCCTCGGCGAGGAGGTACAGCGCATCACCGGCCGCGCCCTCCTCGGCGACGACGGCGCCCGCCGGATAGCGGACCTCCTCGAGCGCGCCCACCAGTCGCGCGGCATCGAGTGCGGTCAGGTCGCGGAAGAATGGGACGCCGCGAAGCAGACGCTCCAGCTCATCCTGGCGAGGCTGTGCGGGCACGCGCGGAAACTAGGGGAAAGCTCGCCGCCCCACTCAGCGCACGTTGAGCGCCGCGCGCGCGACCGCCAGCAAGGCAAGGTCGACCGCAACGAAAATCACGCCGACCACAGCCCCTACGACCGCCGAAATGATCAGCGCGAAGGGCGCGATGAAGAGCGCGGTCAGCAGCACGCTCGGCGAGACGAAGACCGCCGAAGCGACCAAGACCAGGCCGAGGATGGCCAGAAATGCGATGCCGTTCGCGGCGCCCCAGCGGAACGCTCTGCGCGCGAAGAGCACGCGATCATCTTCTCTCAGGAGGTCGAGCCCAGCGACCGCGCGGCAGGTGGTCAGGTAGGTGGTCGCCCAGAGGGCCACGAAAAGAGCCAGCCCGAGAAGGGTGTTGAGGCCGCCGAGCGCAAGGCCGAGCGCGTCGCGCGAATACAAGAAGAAGACGATCGCGAGTACGAACCCCGAAGCGTGGAAGGTCGCGAGCGACCATTCCACGAGGCCGCCTTTCGGGGCGACTAGCCGTGCGCGAGCCATACCGCGAGACCGAGGGCGACGGCGAACGCCGCACCGGTCCCTCCGTACATCATGCGGAGCCTGCCCTGAAGCGGCGCACTGAGCGGCCGACTCCGGGAGCGCTGGAGCCGCGCGATCGCCAGCGTCCGCGGTAGCGAGAGGACGATGAGCGCGATCACGAACCCGAGCTTGAGCACGAAGGTCGTGCCCCATTCGGTGCGCGACAGCGGGAGCCCGGATCCGAATGCGGCGAGGTTCCCGATGCCGGTCATCGCGAGGATCCCGGCCGCCAGCCAAAACAGGAACTCGTAGCGCAGCGCGACCTCGACCAGCGCCGCGTCGAGAGCACCGTTCCGCGTTCGGGCCGAGAGCGCGAAGACCGTTATGGCGCCGCCGAAGGCCGTGGCCATCGCCGCGACGTGAAGCCAGCGGATGGCGAGGTGCAGCGCGTGTGGGTCGAGCGGCATGGAGTGAGTCCAGCGGACGATCCGCCAAAGTCAAGTTCGGACCGATACTGGTTGGATGCCCTCTCGCCCGAAGTCGGCGTTCGTCTGCCAGCAGTGCGGCTTCCAGTCGCCCAAGTGGGTCGGCCGGTGTCCCTCATGCGATGGCTGGAACACGTTCGTGGAAGAGCGCGTCGTCGCGGCCACGAAAGGACGAGGCCTGGCCCGCGCGCCGCGCGCACCGATCGCGCTTGGCGATGTGCCGGCAGACGCGGAAGAGCGCCTCGAGACCGGGATCGGTGAATTCGACCGGGTGCTCGGAGGCGGCATCGTCCAGGGCTCGTGCGTGCTCCTCGGCGGGGATCCGGGCATTGGCAAAAGCTCGCTGCTCATGCAGGCCTCCGCGGCGCTCGCGGCCAAAGGCACGGTCCTGTACGTCTCGGGTGAGGAGTCAGCCGCGCAGGTCAAGCTCCGCGCGCGACGCTTCGGCATCGGGGGTGACGGCATCCTTCTTCTCGCCGAGACCGATCTCGCGTCGATCATTGAGGCGATCCGCCGCACGCGCCCGATCTTCGTCGTCGTCGACTCGATCCAGACAATGAGCTCGGACGCCATCGCGTCGGCGGCCGGAGGCGTCTCGCAGTTGCGCGAGTGCACCGCGCGGCTGCTCGAGCTCGCGAAGGGCGAAGACGTGCCGATCTTTCTTGTCGGCCACGTCACCAAAGAGGGCGCGGTGGCCGGTCCGCGCGTCCTCGAGCACATTGTCGACGCGGTCCTCTACCTCGAGGGTGAACGCTTCCATGCCTTCCGCATCCTGCGAGCGACGAAGAACCGCTTCGGCTCGACGGACGAAGTCGGCGTCTTCGAGATGGGGGAGACCGGCCTGCGCGAGGTCGCGAATCCGTCGGAGGTCTTCCTCGAGGAGCGCAGCCGCGGCGTCGCGGGCAGCGTGGTCGTCCCGACCGTCGAGGGAACGCGCCCGCTGCTCGTCGAGGTGCAGGCGCTCGTGACGCCAACGAGCTTCGGCCTCCCGCGCCGCACCGTGAACGGTGCGGACCCGCAGCGCGTGCTCCTCCTGTTGGCCGTGCTCGCCAAGCGCGCGGGGCTGTCGGCGGGGAGCCACGACGTGTACGTGAACCTCGTCGGTGGCCTGCGCATCCGCGAGCCCGCCGCGGATCTCGGGCTCGCCGTCGCCGTCGCGTCCGCGCTGCGCGATCGGCCGGCCGATCCACGCACGGTGTTCGTCGGCGAGCTTGGTCTGGGCGGCGAGCTGCGTCGAGTGCAGCGCGTCGCCGTTCGACTCAAGGAGGCCCAGCGGCTCGGGTTCGAGCGCGCCGTCGTCCCGGCGGCGAGCCTCACCGATCTCAACGGCACCGGGCTCGAGGTCAGTGGCGTCGCGACCTTACGCGAGGCGTTGGAGCGCGCGGGAGTCGCGGACCGCTAGCGCTAGCGCGCGAAGGGAACGAGCGTCGGGACGCGCCGTACGAACGCGCCGTAGGCCTCACCGAAACCCTGAAGGAGCACGCGCTCCTCCGCGACGATGCGCACGGCCGTGAACGGCACCACGTAGAGGGCGGTCGCTGCGAGCAGCAGCAGGCTTTGCATCGCGAAAGTCGCGCCGATGTGGAAGGAGAGGATGCCCAGGTACATCGGATGCCTGACGACGCGGTACGGTCCCTCGGTCACTAGGCGATGACCCTCGAAGAGATCCATGCGGATGCCGTAGCTCCGGCCCAGTGACCACATAGCCCACGCGGCGAAGAGCGCCGATCCGACCGCGAGGACGACGCCCGCGAGCTGCAGCCCGTAAGCGAGCTCGATGGTGAGCGGCACGACGTAGGCGACCACGAACGGAAGCCATACCAAGGGCGGGTAGTACTGGAGCCACCATGCCGCCCGCGATCGAAGCAGGTGCCTGCGCTGCCCGCGGATGATCCGCAAGGCGGCCGCCGAGAGAAAGATGACGTGAGCGGCGAGGAGGACTCCGATGCGCAGCGTGCGATCGTCCATGAGCGCATTCTGGGGCCAGGAAGCAGAGCCCCGACTGTAGACTCGGTGCGCATGTTCATCCATCCATCACGGCGTTCGCTCGTGGTCGGCGGCCACTTCTTCATCGGTCGGACCGCGCGCGCGCCGCATCACATGGGAAAGGAGCGCTCTACGTGGCTTTCATCCGTCTCATCGCAGCACTCATCGGCTTCGTGTTCGGTTTCTTCCTCGGCGCCTCGCTGCTTCAGGTCACCCAGGTCACGCCGGTCAGCAATCAGGTCCTCGTCGTCCTTCTTCTTGCGGCCGCATGCGCGATCCTGGGATGGCTCGGAGCGCCGTACGTCACGGTCCTGCCGGCCGGCATCATCGTCGCGCGCATCCGCGCCGCCCAGGCGGGAGATCTCATCGGCGGTGCGTTCGGAGCCGCAGTCGGGCTCATCCTCGCGCTCTTTATCGCGTTCCCGCTCTCGTTCCTTCCCGGCGAGGTAGGCCGCTACGCGCCGCTCGTAACAGCGCTGGTCCTCGGTCTCGTCGGTGCGACCGCCGGGATCGTCAAGCGCAACGAGCTGGGAGCGTTCGCCCAGGGCGTCCGCGGCAAGACTCGCGTGCGCGGAGTCGACGCGCGCGTGCTTCTCGACACGTCCGTGATCATCGACGGGCGCATCGCCGACGTCGTGCGCAGCGGCTTTGTCCAGGGCACTCTGATCGTGCCGCGCTTCGTTCTGGCCGAGCTTCAGTATTTCAATGATTCACCCGATGGATCGCGCCGCGAGCGCGGCCGGCGCGGGCTCGAGATGCTCGCGAAGATGCAGAAAGAGGCGACTGTTAAGGTCGAGCTCTCGGACGACGATCCGGCGGGCTCCGGCGCCGACGCAAAGCTCGTGACACTCGCGCGATCCTTAAGCGTTCCGATCATGACGAACGATTACGGGCTCAATCGCGTGGCCGAGCTACAGGGAATCACCGTGCTGAACATGAACGACCTCGCGAAGGCCGTGCGTCCGGTCGTCCTGCCCGGTGAAGAGATCACCGTTCGGGTGATCCAGGAAGGAAAGGAGCAGGCCCAGGGCGTCGGCTACCTCGAGGACGGCACGATGGTCGTCATCGAGAATGGCGCGCGGCACATCGGCACCGAGCTCGCGGTGACCGTGATGCGTGTTCTCCAGACGGTCGGCGGGCGGATGATCTTCGCTCAGCCGAAGGGCGAGACGAGCGAAGCACGCCGGCCTCGCGCGATCGATCGATAAAGTGGGCGCGGTCTGCGCCATCCTCGCCGCGGGAAGCTCGACGCGCGCCGGGACGGACAAGGTCGACGCCGATCTCGGCGGCCAGCCCGTGCTGGCGTGGTCACTCGCGGCCGCACTCGCGTCGGGCGCGTTCGATCGGATCGTTGTCGTGATGCGCCCGGATCGCCCTCGCGCGGTCATCGAGTCGATCGTCCGATCGCGCGCGCCATCCGCGAGCGTCGTCGCCGGCGGAGAGACCAGGACGCACTCCACATGGGCGGCTCTCGCTGCCGCGCAAGACGCGGATGTGATCGCGGTTCACGATGCGGCGCGCCCATTCGCGCCGCCGTCGCTTTTCACGCGCTGCGTCGATATCGCGCGCGCGGAGGGGACCGCGGTGGCCGGCCTCCCGCTCGCCGACACGGTGCGCCGGGCCGACGAAGCGGGGGTCGCTACGGAAGAGCTCCCGCGCGAAGGGCTCTGGTCGGCGCAAACGCCGCAGGTTTTCCGCCGCGAGATCCTTGAGCGCGCTCGGCTGGCGGCGGGAGATCGGTCTTTTGGCGACGACGCGGCAGCGGTGAGAGCGGCCGGTTTGCCGGTACGAATGGTGCTCGGGGAGCGGCGGAATTTGAAGATCACGACCATGGAAGACCTCGACTACGCGCGGGAGCTCGTCGCGAAGGGCCTCGTGGGCATGCCCGCCTTGCAGATCCGCTAGGGAGTGTCGCAGCGCGTCGGGCTCGGGTACGATATTCACCGTCTCGCGGCGGGCCGCCGCCTGGTCTTGGGCGGTGTCGCGATCGAGCATCCGACGGGGCTCGTGGGCCATTCCGACGGTGACGTCCTCCTCCATGCGGTGATGGACGCGGTCCTCGGAGCGGCCGACCTCGGCGATCTCGGATCGCACTTCCCGAGCGACGATCCGCGTTTCGCTGGCGCGGACAGCGCGGAGCTGTTGCGGCAGATCGGGTCGAAGGTCCGCGAGGCGGGCTATGCCGTCGCCTCAATCGACGCGACGGTCATCGCTGAGACGCCGCGCCTCGTGGCACATATCGCCGCGATGCGCCGGACGGTCGCCAACGGGCTGGGCATCGCCCCGGAGACCGTGAGCGTCAAAGCGAAGACGAACGACGGCGTGGGCGAGATCGGCGCGGGCGACGCCATCGCCGCGCTAGCGGTGGCACTCGCGACCAAGTAGCGACCGGAGGGCAGACCTATCCAGCGACCCGGACCCGCGGAGCTCCGTATGTTCGACAGCGCCTCGCGAGCGGTGAGGCCGTTCGTGCCGCTGCGTGCCGGTGAAATCGGCATGTACAACTGCGGCCCGACGGTCTACGACCGCCAGCACATCGGGAACCTCTACAGCTACGTGGTCGCCGACGTCGTCCGCCGGACCTTCGAATACTTCGGCTATCGCGTTAAGCAGGTGATGAACATCACCGATGTCGGTCACATCGTCGGCGACGCCGACGAAGGTGAGGACAAGATGGCGGTGGGGGCGCGCCGGGCGGGAAAGGGTCCGCTCCAGATCGCCGACGAATACACGCGGCTCTTCATGGAGGACCGCCGCAAGCTCAACGTGCAGGAACCGGGCGTGGTCTCTAAGGCCACTGATCACGTTCCCGAGATGATCGATCTCATTCAGAGGCTCATCGACAGGGGCAACGCTTACGTCGCGGCAGACGGCGTCTACTTCGACACGACGACGTTCCCGGGATACGGCACTCGGCTGAACGCCGAGTCACCGGAGCAACGCGTCGCCGGGGCGCGCGTCGAAGTAAATCCGAACAAACGTCACCCGTCGGACTTCGCGTTGTGGCGAGCCGCGAAGCCCGGCGATCTGCAGCAGTGGGATTCGCCCTGGGGACGGGGCAACCCGGGCTGGCACATCGAGTGCTCCGCCATGTCCATGAAGTACCTGGGCGACACGTTCGATCTCCACACCGGTGGCGAGGATCACCTCTTCCCACATCACGAGTGCGAGATCGCGCAGTCCGAGGCCGCCACGGGAAAGCCGTTCGTGCGCTACTGGTTGCACGTGCGCTTCCTTCGCGTCGACAGCGAGCGTATGGCAAAGTCGAAGGGCGGGTTCTACACACTCGACGACGTGATCAGCTGGGGCTACGACCCGCTCGCGTTTCGTCTCCTCGCGCTCGGCGCCGGTTACCGCAACGGGCTCGACTTCACCACGAAGGGAATGGACGCGGCGCAGAGCCGCCTCGAGCGGTGGCGGCGGACGATCCGCACCGCGTACGCGGCGACGCGAGGCCGTGTGGCCGAACCGGAAGGTGACCACGCCATTACGCGCGAGTTCCGCGACGCGCTCGCGGACGACTTCAATACGCCGAAGGCCCTCGCTGCTGCGGAGAAGGCGCTCAACCTCGCCGCCACCGTCGACACGGACGAGCAGGAGCGCGCGCTCTGGATGCTGTTCGACATGGACCGCGTGCTCGGGCTCTCGCTGAAGGAGAGCGCGACCGCCAAGGAAGAGCTGAGCGCGGACGAGCACGCGGTGTTTGATCGGCGAGAGGCCGCGCGCAAGGCAGGGGACTACACCAAGAGCGACGAGCTCCGCAAGGAGCTGCTCGAGCGATTCGGCATCCAAGTGAAAGACACGAAAGCTGGCACGCGCTGGGAGCGCGTCGGCCGCAAAGGAGCGTGACCATGGGCGAATCAGAACGAAGCGATAACGAGGGACAGCCGCCGGAGGCGCCAAGCGGCAGCGCGGCGGAGCCGACCGGCCCTGCTCCCGCCGGGTCCACACCGAGCGAACCCGGGCCCGGGGCTCAACCCTTTGGCGATCAGGACGGACGTCGCCGGCGTCGCGGACGGCGCGGCCGCGGTGGCGGATTCGCCGGCCCGCGACCGCCGTTCAGCGGTCAGCGTCCACAGCTCGGAGGACCGCGTCCGCAGTTCGGCGGACAGCCCTTCCGCCCGCAGCCCTTCCCGCGCGAAGAGAGCGAGCAGTCGCGCGAGCTCGCCGGGTACGAGCGCCGGCAGGCACAGCGACAGCGCGGGCCGCAAGGCTGGCGCGGTGGCGCCGGCGGGCCGGGCCCGGTGGCGGGTGCGGGATGGCGCCAGCGCCCAGGACGTCAACAGACCAGCTACAGCGAGGCGATCCGCCGCGTCACGTCAGGCCCGCGGACCACGGCGCCGTCGCATGCGCCGGCGGGCGAGCCGATCGCCGGACCGCACGCGATCCTCGAAGCGATACGCGCCGGACGGAACATCCGACGGCTCTATGTGGCGCAGGATCGCAACACGCGGACCGGGCCCGTGAACGAGCTCATCGTCGAGGCGCAGCAGCGCCGGATCTTCGTGCGCTACACGGACAAGATGGAGATCGCGCGACTCTCGCCGGTCGAGAACCACCAGGGCGTCGTCGCGATCGTCGAGGGCAAGACGGGAGTCGAGCTCGATGAGCTGCTTCTGCATCTGGACACGATCTCCGACCCGGCGCTCGTGCTGGTCATCGATTCGCTGCAGGACCCGCAGAACTTCGGCGTGCTTTTGCGGTCCGCTGAAGGTGCCGGCGTGGACGGTGTCGTCATCCCGCACCACCGCGCCGTCGGCCTCACGCCGGCGGTCTCAAAGACGAGCGCAGGCGCGAGCGAGCATTTGCTCGTCGCCGACGTCGCGAACCTACGTCAAGCGATCGACGCGCTCAAGGAAAAGGGCATCTGGGTGGTTGGCGCGGACGAATCCGGAGATTTGCTCTACGACGAGGTCGATTACCGCGGCCCGACCGCGATCGTGATCGGGGGCGAGGGCGAAGGGATCCGCCGCCTCGTGCTCGAGGGCTGCGACCAGGTGGTGCGCCTGCCAATGGAAGGCCAGGTCAGCTCCCTCAACGCCGCGGCGGCGGGCACCGTGATGCTCTACGAGGCGCTCCGCCAGCGGCGCCGCGATGTCGCTCCGGCGCAGACGCGCACTCCGCGCCCGGAGCCCGTGGAGGCAGCGTCGGAGACCGGATCGCCTGAGGCCAGGGAAGCCCCCGAGGCCGTCGAGGTCGAAGCCAGCGAGACCGATGAAGCCGACACGCACGAGGGACTGGCGGAAGACGCGCCTCCTGCGGAGCCCGAGGTGCAGGCGCCGGTCGAACAGAAACCGAAGAAGACCACGCGCAAGCGCGCGCCGAAGAAGGCGGCGGACTAGGTCGGCGAGAGCGTCGGCACTGGACCGCGGACAAGCCGAGCGGATCCGAATACCGCGACGACCGCGATCGCCACGGCGACGAGTAGCGCGACCGTCCAGTAGAAGGGTGCTGCCTGATCGTCCGAGAGCAGGTTCGCCCAGGCGTTCTGCGACGCATGGAGCAGCGTGACGATCAGCAAGCTTCCTCTGGTGTTGTTGAAGATCCACGTGTAGAGGACGGTCAGGGCGAACGAAAAGAGCATGAAGGCCGGGACCCCGACGTTCTGGAAAAAGGCCACGTCCTTCTGAAGGAAGAGCGGCAGATGCAGGAAGCCCTCGGGCACCGCGAGGATCAGACTGGCTCCGAGCGCGCCGTACGCGGCCTGTAACCGCGGGAGCGCGACTCCGCGCCAGGCGATCTCTTCGGTATTCAAGACGACACCGAGCAGGACCGTCACCACGAACACGATCGCGACGGTGAACGCTGGTCCACTTGCTGCGGGGATGACAGCGGTCCCGCCGGAGAGCGTGAAGAGTCCGACGCCGGCGAGCATCGCCGCGGCCATCCCGAAGATCGCAATGACATACCAGACCGGAGAGACACGCACG
>Ga0209161_10001705_pt1 | contig 18216 bp, 10 predicted proteins | sample GraSoiAngelo_155_FD_186169 | JGI IMG/M metagenome (GOLD analysis project Ga0209161, IMG submission 186169) | Grasslands soil microbial communities from the Angelo Coastal Reserve, California, USA - 14_1009_13_30cm (SPAdes) (version 2) | ecosystem: Environmental > Terrestrial > Soil > Grasslands... | reverse complement strand
AGCATCTCTGCGTCGCCATCCTGACGCCCTTGGCGCTCATGAGCTGTCTTGCTGCTGCGGCACAAACGCGGACCGTGGCTCTGACTTTTGATGATCTCCCCGTAGCGGCCACGCCAGGTCCAAGCGCAAATCCCGCCGAAGCGCAAGCGGTCAACCGCGCCTTATTAGAGGCCCTAAAGAAACATCGCGCCCCAGCCATCGGGTTTGTAAACGGGAAGACCGCCGGAGAATTGGGAAGCGATAACGGCCAACAGATTTTGCAGCAATGGGCGCGGGAAGGCCTTGACTTAGGGAATCACACTTTTTCTCACGCGGACTTGAACAACATTACGCTCGAACAGTTCAAGCAGGAAGTTGTCACTGGCGAAGACTCCTTTCGGCCACTGCTTGCTGAAGTTGGGAAGACTCCCCGTTACCTGCGCTTTCCTTACAATCACACCGGAGATACAAAAGAAAAACACGATTCCGTTGGCCTGTTTCTGAAAGAGCGTGGCTACCGAATTGCGGGATGCACCATCGACAACGAAGATTATTTGTTCAACGCCGCGTACCTTCAAATGCTGGCAAAGAAGGATGAGGACTCGGCCGCCAAACTTCGCCGTGCGTATTTGGCTTACACGGCGGTCGAAATTGATTACTATGGCTATCTTCACAAGCGGATATTTGGTCGGGAAATTCCGCAAATAATGCTGCTTCATGTAAACCGGCTGAACGCTGATGTGATTGACGAGATCCTTGTTATTTTTGAGAAAAAGCAATATCGGTTCGTCTCTGTGGAGGCCGCGCAATCCGATCCCGCCTATGGTGTCCCTGATACGCTGGTAACGAAGTTCGGACCCATGTGGGGTTATCGGTGGGCCAAGGAACTCGGTATTAAAGTGGATGGAAGCCTGGAGTCCGAGCCGCCCGCATGGATCGCGCAGTACGGGAAAAAATAACGCCCCTTTCACCGTTTTCTATCCGCTCGCCCGGGAACTTTTTCGCCGCTCGCGACATTACACTTAGTGAAGGACTAGAGTCGGCTTGCCATCGAAGACGCACTGCCGGCGCTCGTTCTAAATTCGGAGGCTCTTTCTCGAGATGCCATGGACGAGATGCCCAGCACCTCAACGAACTCTCGAAGCACACCGGCGCCGGCAAACACCGGCGTCAGCGACGAACGGCTCATGCTGGCTTTTTCGCAGGGTTCTCAGGATGCCTTTACACAACTCTTCTCCCGCTACCAGCAGCCGATCTATGGATTTTTCCGCCGCCGTGTCGCCGAACCCGCTCACGCGGAGGAACTCACCCAGGAAACATTTCTCGCCCTGCTCCGCGCCGCCACTCGCTACCAACCACGCGCGCTCTTTCGCACTTATCTCTATGCCATAGGCTTCAAGATACTGCGCGTCCACCGCCGCAAAGCCGCCTTCCGCGCCACGTTCTTTGGCCAAAGAAACTCCGCACTCGATCCCTCCAAGCGGGATGCCACCGAGTCCGGTCTGTGGGTCCGCCGCGCGGTGGAAAAGCTCGAGCCCATCGACCGCGAAGTCCTCATGCTCCGTGAATTTGAGCAGTTGAGCTACGCGGAAATCGCCGACCTCTTGCAGCTTCCTCTAAACACTGTTCGCTCACGGCTGTTTCGTGCCCGTACCGCGCTACGCACTTTGCTCGAACCTGCTTCATCGCCCTCCGCAAAAGGTGCGATGCAGGTTCGGCAGGAGCCTGCTTCGCAGCCCATGGCCCAGAAAGGAGAACGCGCATGAGCACCAATGCGCATCCCTGCGCACCTGAAGAAGTCATGGCGTTCGTTGACGGCGAACTTCCTGCCGATCTGGCACATTCCATCTCCATGCACATCGACCAATGCGCCCAGTGCCATGAAGCCGCCGCCGCTCTCAGGAGTACTTCTCATTCGCTCTCCGAGTGGCGGATCGATCCAGTTGACTCTCTCTGCCCACCGGAAGCAGCGGCTTCGACCTTTCTCTCCGAGGTCCAAGGCTGGCTCCGCCGCCTCCAGTTGCTCGTCTCTGGCCCATTGCCTTGGGCGTTGGCCTGTCTCTTATTGGCGTTCTTAATTGGGGCGCAACGCTACAAACGCCCATCGCGCGAAAGCATTTTCACGAAATACCAGGTGGCTCCGGCCAGCTCTCCACGGCCAGCGGGACCTCAGGCCCACCTCGGCGGAGCCATCCCTGAGGAGGAGGCCTACAGCTACAGTGGCTCTGAAACAAATGGAAGGACGATTTCTGTTGACCGCGGCACCTTGAACCAGAAGACCGGTCTCTCTTTGCCGTACGCTCCGTTGATTGCGCGCACGGTCACCCTTTCCGTGGTGGTCAAGGATTTTGACACGGCGCGCGCCGCACTGGACGCGACCCTTCGACGGCACAACGGATATGCTGCCGCGCTGAGCGTGGCGACACCGCAGGGGGCCGCGCTCACTCTTCAGGCCTCGTTGCGAATCCCCGCGCCTCAGCTTCTCTCCGCGGTTGCTGAACTGAAAGCACTCGGCCGCGTTGAACTAGAAACGCAAGGCGGCGAGGAAGTCACCGAGCAACACGCTGATCTTGTGGCGCGCCTGAAAAACTCCCGCGAAACGGAAGAGCGCCTTCAAGATGTGCTGCGCAACCGCACCGGCAAAGTGAAAGAAGTCCTCGAAGTCGAGGAGGAAATCGCGCGCGTTCGCGGCGAGATCGAGCAGAGGGAAGCCCAGCAGCAAACCCTGGAGCACCGCGTCAACTTCGCCACCATCGAGCTGAAACTTGCCGAAGAGTACCAGGCACAGCTCTCGACGCCCTCCCCCTCGGTTCGGAGTCAACTCCGGAACGCGGGCGTCAATGGTTTCCGCAGCGCCTTCCAGAGTCTTCTTCGGCTAGTCCTGTTTCTCGCCGAATCGGGTCCCACGCTATTGCTCTGGCTGATGATCCTCTCGTTCCCTGCTTGGCTGCTGTGGCGGCGTTATCAGCGCTCTCTCGCCATGGGTTCACAGGCGGCAATTTGATACCCGGCAATTCAGCGCGAGCTCCCGCTCATCGCAGTAACCGCTTACATCGCATGGCATTCTGATTTCCGCAAGAAACCGACAATAACGATATTCCCTAGCTAGCTCGAGCGCTCGAGCTTCCCGTCCGTGTCACCGCGGTCGCCACTTAGAGGTCCACCTCCGAAAGAGTGCTCCCAAAGAATGGAGAGTCCCGCGGCCATTCTGTGGGATTTTGTAGAGAGGCGCTAGGTAACATCGTGTTTGTCCGGCCGGTCCTGACGCTAACCACCGTGGTTTCAAGCAACTCGGTAGTTTCGGGGGGAACAGTCACCGCTGGCACGCGGGTTGCTCTCTGATTGGTAACTTATAAGATTGGCTTCCCGGGGTGGCCGGAACCGATCCTCGACTCGGTTACCGGTTTGGGGCGTCAATTACAAAGAGGGGGCTTGCACCAGCCCCCTTTTTCATTTCTAGCCCGAGTTTACCGCCCTCAGAGAGGGAATACGACTCTAAGCCGCTACTGGAGCGGTCGCAGCTTATGCCGGGTTGTATGACCTACGGGCTGCGATAACGCTCGAGACCGAGTATCTTGACGAGTTCGCGCTGGGTCGGGTCCATGTCCGCCAGGACGGTTCGCGCAAAAGGCTTCTGGGAGGCAGATGCTCCGGGGTAGAGGAGCGTCGCCTCGCGAATATCGGTAAGCAAGTCCATCATCTTCGCAATGCTGAGCGGGATGCCGGCCTGTGCGAGCTTGCGCCGTAACAGATTCAGCAGCAGCAAGGCGAGCACGCAGTAAAAAGCGTGAACCTTGAGTTTCTGGTCCGTCCAGTGGAAAGCGGGACGGAAGGTCAGATAGTGCGGATCCTTCAAACGTCGAAAGTCAGCCTCGACGTGGTGTTGGGCGCGGTAGGCAAGAACGATCTGCTCATCGGACCAGTCGGTTCGGTCGGTGAAAAGCAGGGTCTTGCCCAGCAGGGTCGAGCGGAGATGCTGATAGGCGTTATCCCGAAAGCGGAAAGAGAGTCGTGGCAGGCCCGCGCGATTCTTGCGCACCTGAGCGGCAAACAGATCCGCCATGTGGCGGCCTCGCAGAATCTCCTTCACCTTCTTCTGAACTCCCTCCAGGGTAGGCGCTTTCCCTGGGGAATCGGGGCGGCGATTTTCCAGGTGTGTCCGGAGTTCCTGTAATTTCCGTTGGCGCTTGGCGATCTCGCGGGAAAGGGTCTGGGTCTGGGAATCGAAGAGCTCTTGGTTGAAGGTGCACAGGACGGTGCGCTCGATTCCGAAGACCACTTTGCGGGTGCGGTAGGAGCGCACCGCGGGCAGCTGCGCGGGATCGAGCTGGCGCATCGCTTTCCGCGAGACGCTCAGGAGATCCTGGTGCTGGGTGGGAACTAAAGAGCCCACGAAATGAAAGGGGCTGTCCGCGACGCGCTCCAGGTTCTCTTGGGAGTTGTTGCCTTTGTCGAAAACCAGGGTGATGTCACAAGCGCCGCGGGCCAGAGAACGGCACCGTTGGAAAAGTTCTTCGGAGACGCTGTGGAAGGTCACCGCATCGTGCTGATTCCCCGCATAGGTATGATGAAACAGGGGAACCTGGCCATCGGAAGTAACCAACAAGGCCAGGCCCAGAATCCGCAGGTTGTCCCGACCCTCCTTGCTATGGCCTCTCTGCGGCAGCTTGGCTCGTGCGTTGAAGCTGTCCAAGAAGGTGAAGAAGTTCGTGGCGTCAAAGAGAAGACAATGCAGATCCAGACCGAAATGCGAAACCACCGTGCTGGCGATGTCCTGTTCTATGGCGGTGATGTGTTGGTCGCCGATGCGCGCCATGTTGTCCCAAAACCGCTGACTGGTGAGTTGCCCGGAAGACAGCGGCAGTAGGCGCCGCAGCGCCGTTTTCTGGTACCAAGCGGCAACCTGGGCCTTGCTGCGGGGGGCCATGCAGCGGTTGAAAGCTGCCATCAGCATGTACTGACCGACCGAGGGCCCCTGGGAAGCCCGTTTGGGCACGTGCCGATCAATGGTGGCGCGCAGATCGATGGCCTGAGCCATATCCCACACGGCTGCGGAGGCGCCGAATTCATAGATGGCCAGCTGGGCCGGCTCGGGGCGCATCAGGCGATCCAGGATGCTTTGCGGGGGGCCTAGGTAAATGGTGGAAACAATCTTTGGCTTGCCCTCGACCCGCTGGCATTCGCGCAAGTAGTAGTAGGGTTTGCCGCGAATGATCTTCTTGGTGAGGCTTGGCATTCTGTTAGGTCATACTACACACTACTGCTTGTATGTCAATGGCAAAATATCCGCAAATACTGGTGTAATGGTTGCACAATAGTTGAACATTAGGCACAATTCCGCTTCATGCCAGAAGCGATACTTTTAATAGGATTAGGTCATACACAAACTGGCTGCGTGAGCTGAAGCGAGTTGGGTCTGCAAACCGCTCCAAATGGGGCGCGGAAGCACTTAGGCCTGTTGCGGGAATTACATCAAATCAGGCGAGCGCGGTAAACTCGGGCTAGGTCTTGCAATGCGCGCACTATTTCGGCTGTTTAGTCCTCGCTCCAACCTGCCCTGAAGTGCTGGGCTTAGGCTCGCCACTCCGGTCAACTTGAGGAGGCGTTTGCGGTACATTAGAATCGATGGCGGTAGGTTTCCTCCACCAAAGACCATGCCCAAGCAGGCCGAACTCATGAACCTGAATGCCGTTGCGAAGAAGGCCGGTGTCTCCACCGCCACTGTCTCTCGCGTGCTCAATGACTTAAAGGTGGTCAAGAACTCCACCCGCGCTCGCGTCCTCAAAGCCGCGGAGGAGTTGAAGTATCATCCCAACCTGCACGCCCGTTCTCTGGCCCGAGGCAAGAGCCGTACTCTGGGAATTCTAGTCTCGAATATGGAAAACCCCTTTTTCTTCGACATCTTCCGCGCGCTCGAATCGGCAGCGCACTCCCGCGGTTATGAAGTGGTTGTCGCCAACACGGACTACCGCTCCGAGCAGCTGGTCTCCAGTGCGCGTCTGATGATCGGCTGGCGGGTTGCTGGGCTGGCAGCGATCGTCTCCGAGATGGACGCGGATCTCATGCAAGTCCTGACCGATACCAGAATCCCCATCGTCTTTTACGATGTCGGAACACCCAAAAAAAATATCACCAACGTCAGGGTGGACTACCGGAAAGGGATGAAAAAGATCGTGGAGTATCTCTATTCGCTGGGTCACACACGAATGGCTTTTGTTGGGCATCACTCTACCTTGGAGCCGATCAACGAACGACGAAAGACCTTTCTGGAATCGGTGGCGCACTGTTCGCCCAGCGCGGAAACCCACATCGTTGCCGGGACCGACGGCCTGGAAGGAGGGCGGCGGGCGGCTCGCGAACTGCTTTCTTCCGGCTTCCATCCAACTTCGATTATCTGCGTGAACGATTTTATGGCCGTTGGAGTCCTGCGGGAACTTCGCGATCAGGGCGTTCGCGTCCCGGAAGATATTTCCGTAACGGGTTTCGACAACATTAAGCTCGCCGAATTCTGTTCTCCGGCGCTTACCACCGCGCACATTCCCCGCGAGCAGATCGGTCAGATTATTTTCGAGAATCTGGTTCCCGATGCCAAGAAAGAGCAGTTCACGGGGCGCGAGATTCTAATCGACCCGGAACTGATGGTTCGTGAATCCACCGGGCTGGTGCGGAACGCTCAAGCCGTAGCCGGCAACCAGGAGAAGTTTGTCGCCGACTGAGAAGTCATGTTTCTCCCCGACCGCAAATGCAAGCCTTCGCTCATAGCGACGCTCCGAGCGGATGTCCGTCAAAGAAAATTGCTCGCGTGATTTGGCCGAGCGTAACTTCGAACTTGCGCGGCGACGGCGGCAGCATGCGCGATCCGCCCGCCAGAGAAAGTGTCAGCTCACGCCGGGCATCATGCCACAGCATTTGCACGCCCATCCATTCGCCCTTGCGGTAGCTGAAGGAAATGCCGTCGTCTTCGTATAACAAGAACGAAGCATCGGCGCCGGGGTAGATCGAGATGGAGAGCGGTTGATCCACTTTTTCCATCACGTATTGCTTTACTGGACCAAGAGGCAAGATGGTCCCCGCTCGCACGTACAGCGGCGTGGTCTCAAGGTTGACCTTGCGGCTGATCTCCGCTCCGCCCGGCACACGTTCGCCGGTCCAAAAATCGTACCAAACTCCACGGGGAAGATAGATATTGCGCGAGGTGGCACCCTGCTCGACGACCGGCGCGACCAGGAGGTCGCGTCCCCACAAGTATTCGTCTTGGCACGCGACCGCCTGGGGATCGCGGGGATAGTGGAGCCATAAAGCCCGCAGAATTGGCATGCCCGTGGTGGCGCACTCTCGCACGACGCTGTAGAGATAAGGCAGCATTCGGTAGCGCAGTTCCAAATACTTGCGGCAGATCGGTTCCACTTGTCCATTATGCAACTCGCTCGCATCAGGGATGGCCGCGCCATTGTAATGGTTGATCTCCAGCGGCCCGGGATCGCCTGTATTCCAACCCCACGGGAGGCGCAACTTCCAGTTCCGGCCATGGGATCTGAACAGAGGACAGAACGCAGCAAACTGAAACCAGCGCAAAAATAACTCCGCGGTGAGTTCTTTTGTGGGCACAAACCCACCGATATCCGTTCCCCAGTACGGAATGCCGGAGAGCGCCGTGTTGATGGCCACGGGAATGTGAACCTTCAACGTTTCCCAGGTCGAATAGACATCTCCAGACCATAAGAATGACGCGTAGCGCTGCATACCGGCGTAGCCGTTGCGGTGCAGCGCGTACGGCCGCTGGTTCGGCCTTTCGAGCTGTGGACCTTCCCAATACATCCGATTGCGAACGAGCCGTGAGGCGATGTCCAGTGAATCACCTTCATCCGGCCACCAGCCATCAACGCCCATGGCGAAGTCTTCGCGATGCGCATCCCAGTAGCAACACGCTTTCTCCTGGTCGACACAACCCCGCTCGCAAGGGTCGTCCACGGTACCACGGAGTTTGTCTGTCTTGATTACCACATGGAGTGCGGTACGAAAATTTTCGTTGTGGAGTTCGTCAAGGATTCCCTTGGGATCGGGGAATACCCGGGAGTTCCAGGAGAATGAGCCGTTCTCAGTATTCCACCCCGAGGGACAGAACCCGGTCCCGAGGTAGATCAGCGTGTCGCAGGGCAGTTTCTTTTCCCGAAATGTTCTCGCCTCGGCAATGATTTCCTCGCGGCTGGCGAGCGTGCGGTGAGACTGTTGATAACCAAAGCTCCACAGCGGAGGCATCTCCGCATAACCTGTCAGACGCGCGTATTCGGCCATGATCGTCGCGGGTTCGCTCGCAGCGACAAAAAAAATGTCCAGGGGTAGCGCCGCATCGGGGCCAGCTGGCTGGAACTTGCTTTCTGCTCCCGTGAAGTCAAAGGTCCCAAAAGGCTGGTGAATGAACATGGCCCATCCGGCGGTACCAATGAGCCAAGGAATGGGAACCCGTCCGCCATGCGTGCGAAGCTGAAAACCTCCTTGGCCGCTGCGCATCCGATCGGTTGACCCACGGCGGTCGAATTGCGGCCCGCCCTCACCGAGTCCAAGTAACGGTGAATCGCCCGTGGAGAATGAGACGACGCCGGTGTCCTTGTGCACGCTCAGATGTTGGAGCCTCGCGCCTTTCAACGTTTCAATGGTGAAAGCCACGGGATCGGAAGTAACCTTCACGATCAGATTGCCCATCTTTGCTGTTCGCGCGCGTCCCGGGATACGCAGCTTCACGATGGGCGCCCCCCATGAAGTTTCGACCAGCGAACCATCCCCCGCGACGGCCATTGTTCGGCCATCTTCAAGCGCAGAAGTGAGGAGAATCGTGAGTCGCGCGGTGTGTGCGCTGACGGGAGCCACTTGAATCTCGGCATCCTGACCGGCGATCCGCAGACCGGGCACCGCGGATTCTGTCTTTCCCGGCAAAAGCAATGCGGCACAGGCAGCGGTCGCACCTTTTAAAACTTGACGGCGGTCAGGTCGTTTATTCATTAGGTGTCCATTCTGAGTTTTCAATCCCGGCAATTCCAATCACCGCTCTTGGAACTCGCACTGGGAATGGGAATCCCGGGATCGTGCTCGATTTGGCGGCGCCGGCAACAGCATGGCAGGGGCGACTGATTTCTCTCGCGTGATTGTAATGGACGCCCCATTCGGATCCACGGCGACGCGAACTTGTTGATCTTCGCCTTCATGACTCGTCAACGTCTGGAGCAGCCGGTCTTCGACGGTGACCTGATAGGTACCTGGGGGCAAGCCAGCGATTTGGAGGGTTGTCTTATGCGGGCGCCCGTCGCGGTTTTCCAGCCTTACGGTGATGCGATTTAGCGCATCATCGAACGCGATTGGTTGCCCTGCCGCAAAGCCGTCGCGCCCCAGCAGCAGATGCAAACGCTGGGAACCGCGCAGGACATGAAACCGGGCGCGGAGCCCGTCCTTAGGAATGACGTAGGTCAACGCGTTCTTCCGCTGCAGATCTCCGCCGTAAGCAATAAGTCCAAAAATGGGATCATCAACGACGACGGTCGCCGCCGAACGAAGTGCGCCGCCAAACCCGAGATCGATCTCGCCGGAATACCACCAGGGTCCGCGACCCATCTCTTTGTCGCCAAGCCAAGCTCGGCCCCAGGGCCGTGGTTCGAATCCACCGCTTGCGCCACCGTCGTTCTCTTTGCCCGGATACCAATAGCCGTAGTTGGATTCCGGCGTTCCCGAATTCAAGAGCGCCCAGGAACTCAGATACGACGCGTAGGCCAGACGCAGGTAGGGCGCGGGATCCGGCGCGAAATAGAGCGCGTAATCGGAGATTGCCCAGCCGCCCATTTGGGCCATGTAACTCAGCGTGTAGCTGGCGCTGCCGGACGCACGAAAGTCGCTCCCGAGATGGTAATAGGCAGTTTCGAGCCACCCCCGGCAAGCCAAGTTCAGCTTGATTTGCTGATCCAATAGAGCCCTGGCGTCCTCATACTTCACGGTCCGACGGAAGTCCTCCGGGGGAAGATCGGGAGGCATCGCTTCACCGGGCTTCAAGACGTGGCTCATCGCATACTTCGCGAAAGCGTGCGTAGACTCGAATCCCGTGGAGTCAAATGGGTACTCCGACCCGAAAAGATAGGGGTGGTCGTTTACGAAGTATTTGACCTTTTTCTCCCAGGCCGCCCTCAGCCAATCGGCTTGGTCCTGGTGTCCGTTTTCTTCTAACCCCTGGATTAAGTCAGGGATGACCAACTCGTCGTACGTGCCGGTCTCGTAGGCCGACCATTTCAAGATCTCCACGGGCACGGTGAAAAACGCTTTTGCCGTACCGTAGGCGCGCTCGAGATAGCCGTCCTTGTCGAGGTATGTGGTCATTTTCGGGTAGAGCTTGGCGAGCTCGTACATCTTGAAGTACAGGAGAATTACGTGCGGATAGTCGTAGATTCTCCAGACGTGCTTTTTTCCGCTCTGGTCGTCCTTGAGGCTGTCGCGATTGACCTTCCAATTGGGAATGCCGTAGATCGCATAGGGGTACGGTTCCTTATCGGTTTCTTGCAACCCACCCCAAACGAAATTCTTGATGTAATCCTCAACGGCGTCGATTTCTGCTTGCGCGGGATAGAAGATGTTTTTTCCCGCGACGTAGGGCGCTTTGCCCAGAACGGTGTCGTCGGAAGCGACCGCGTACGACTGCAAGCCGTCGAGGTCGTCCGGACTACGGAGGATTTGGTGCTTCATGTCCCACTGCGAAAAAAGGGTGTCGTACCACTTGCTCGGATCCTTGTGCTGCTCGTGCGATACGAGAAACGCAGCCCGCTTCTTGTACAAGGTTTCCAGAGGTTCGGTGACGAAAAATTCAAGCGAGAGATAGCGGCCCTCGCCATAGTTAAGTTTCAGAAGATTCTCCCCCAGGCGGGAAAACCGAACCTTGTAGACTTGCACATCCTTCCCTCGCTCTCCGGCAGACTCGATTTTCGTCTTGTCAAGATACTCCGGCACAATCGCGCGGATCGGATTGCGCGTATGCAGTGAGAACATGGCGGTCAGGTCGCAGGGAACGGTCATACCGGGAACGACGTTGATGTCGAAGAGATTCTCTTCGTAGAGCACCTCTCGCACGCCGGCGTAATCCTGCGCCCAGCGGAACCGGAACCCGTAGATTTTGGAGTCCCCGGCATGTCCATGGGGCGCAAGAAGGACGTGGGTGTTTGGCAAACGCCAGGTTCCGCCTTTCGCGCGAAGCTCTTCTCCGCTTGCCGCGGAGTGGATGTAGGCCGTGTAGCTGCGGGGGAAGCGTGATGCTTCGAAGTATTCGAGAGCAGTGTCCGGAAGCGGCGTCATCACGAGGTATGGACCTTCCGCATTGGTACGCATCCAAAAAATGAACGAGCCATTACCCGAGATGAGGCGATGTGCGATGAGCCTCTTGGTGTAGGTTTCCGTTTTATCCCAAACGTATTGCGTATTGAAGGGCAGTGGCAGGGCCAGATCGCCAATCTCTAGGTCGTGGTCTGTGCCATTGCGCAATGAGATGGTCCAAACCAGAGCGTTATTCTGGAGTTGAAAGTTCTCCTTGGCCTGCAGGTCGGTGACGGCATCGACATGCTTGCTCTCGTCGTTCAAGCGCCATTCGAAAATTCCAGCGGTGGCGCTTTCGTCCAATTGCGCTTCGACACGCACGGCCGAAGTAGTGACGGGCTCAAAGGCCACTTTACTGTCCTGGTCCGTGAGGACGGAATAGCCTCCCTTGGCGCTTACCTCCTTCCAGCTCTCCCCGTCGCGGTAAAGAATGCGCCAGTTCTTTGGTAGTTTGCAGGGGTTCTCCGGATTGTCAGACTTTGCCCAATAGACCTCAGCGGACCATACCTTCTTGGGCTCGGGAAAATCGTACTGCACCCACTCCCGTGTGCCTTTCTTGCGTGGCCATACAAATAGCGGAATCCCCATATCGTGCGAGGATTTCGGCACCTTCTGGTCGTTCAGTGCAAACACACCCGGGAAGCGCACCGAAGCCGAGGCCTTGCTGGAGGTAGCGATCGTCGGAGCTGGAACACCGATGGTGTAACTGGGAGATGGCTGATCCTTCTCCGCTGACTTGTCGAGCGCTGCCGCCGAGGCCTGCTTCCAGGTGTTTTCTCCACGCAACCGATACCGGATCAGGAGATCGCCCAAGGTATCGCCGGCAGAAATGTACTCCGTATCGTACTTGTCGTGGACGTGTGTGACGCTGGTAACGCCGAAGGCCGAGTAGCGAACCTGGAATTGAGCATTGCCCAGGGATTGCTGAGCAACGGCCACCTGTTGCGAGCCGGCAGACAAAACCGCCACGAGTAGTAAGGAGGGAGGGCGCATAGCTTCAACTACCTCGATACTGTTGTTGACTACATCCTGCGGCAAACCACGACCGGTCTAGTTTTGCTCCCGGCCGCGATTTCGCATCAGGCGCGTGTCCCGAGCTACCGACCAGCGATTAGCTCAACCCAGGTCGTACCCTTTTCGAGCGGCACAACGTAGGCGTCTCGCTCGGTCTGCAGCGGCTTCGCCGGGTGAAAGATTCCTACGCCTTGCAACTTGGCTGGCTGCTCGATGCGCAGACGAGCTGCAGATGTAAACTGCGTGACACCGCTCAGGCCGACACGAACGGCGCCGGTCTTGGCATCCACCTCCACGCTCTCAAACTTTCCGGCATCGAGAGTCAGCCAGAGCCCTGAAGGGGCCACATAAACGCGCAAGCGGAAAGAATCGAGCGGCGCGACCTTGACCGTGTGGCCATCGACCCTGGCGTTGCCGCCGAAGGCGACCCAGCCGAATTCGGGATGATGGACGATGTAGGTTGCGGTGTTGAAGGCGTGGCCGAAGAAGTTTGGCCCATTGTCACCGGAAAGAGGATCGAACTTGAGCATGTCGGGGAAGGAATGGAATGCCGGAGCCAGGAACCCTTCGCGATCGATGTCCGTGAGCGTTCCCATCGTCCCGCCATAGCCGACGCGCAGGAGGTAGAAGTCGCCCGGATGCTCGCGATACTCCGCGAGCACCGGGATGGCATTGAGACCCGAACCATAATGATGGAGCTGCCGTTCGAGCCGCCTGTACTTGGCGGCAAAAACAAAATCCCAGTAACGCCGCGCACTTCCGTTGTAACCCCAGTGTGGGATGGTGGGGTCGTAACCGAGGACGGCGTCGAGAGTCACCTCAGCCTTGTCCTGGTAATCGAAGTATTTCATCCACGCGTACACTTCTTCCTGACCAGTGGAGTCCCAGGGCATCTCGCTGCCGAACGGGTAGGCCTCGGACTTCCAGCGGTTGGCGCGTGTTTGCATCCTGGCTTCGAGATTCGCGGCTTCCGCGGTCATGCCTTCGCGTTTGAGGTCGGCCAGAATTTGAACAAAGATGCTGCCCTCCATCTGGCCAAAAACGGCCAGGCCGTCAGCAAATTTGGTCATCGCCACGGATGTTTCATAGGCATGTGTGAGATACCAGTCCCAGGGATGGTCGGTGACCAGTCCCTGGTTGTTGCGCGCCAGGCGATACAGCACCCAGTAGGCGGCAGCGACGTGAGGATAGTTGTAGGACCGATCCACTCGTTCGGACGTTTTCATGCTCCAGCTGGTCCAACTGCTCCAATCGAAATCGCTGCGATAGTAATTCGGCGGCAGCTGATCGGGCTGATAGTAGAACAGACTCTTGCGCACGCCATATGGATGTGGGCCGTCCCTGAATTGCAGGCCGCCCCAGAGCACGCCATCCACGAACTGTTGAATCTTGTCGAGCTCTTCGTTGTTGGGCTGGCCCAGTTGTTTCATGATGGACGCGAGCCAGGAACCCGAGCCGCCCTCATCGCCCAGGCCAGCAATCCACACACGGCTGTCCTGCGTAACGATCTGGTTGGTTTCGCGATCATAGCTCATGACCGAGGGGCTGCGATGGAAGGGATCCTTAGGATCGACAAACCACTGCTTGGTGGTCAGAAAACTACCCATGTTGGCGACGGCCTCGGCGGCGGGCTTGACCACAAAATACTGGATGGTCTGAACTAGTCCGTCTTCGTAGGTGATCGTTAGGCGCGCGCGGCCCCAGGAATTGCCTTTGAGCTCATAGGCTTTCCATCCTAAGGACGGAACATCTCGTTTGCCGATCGTAATGGCTCCACCGGGTTCGACAACCAATGACTTAATGCCTTTGGCGTATTTCAGAAACAGTTGCGCATCGATATCCATCGGCAAGACATAACCGGGGATACCAATTGCCACCGGGCGATGATTCTCTGTGAGTGTTTGCTCTATACCTCGGATGGAATCGGCGACCACAAACTTGAGCCCGTACATTTTCGACTCACCGGGTGCCAGGGTAAGCGATGTCGGGGGATTCCACTGCTGGGCGTTCTTCCACTCATGCTCCGCAAAGGCTTTGGTATGTACCATCCAATCGTAGAAGCCTTCAAACGTCACCCAGCGCGGTGTAGGATCGGTGAAGATTGGTCCGGGGTCCTTTCCGCGAGTTCTGCCCTGGCTTAAAATTGGGCCATAAGCCTCGAACGGAGTCTTACCATCCGGCAATACCAGCAGCGCCGGACCATGACCGTTAAGCCGGGTGACCTGGAGATAACCCGCATCCTCACCAATGTAAGGGTCATAAAAAGAACACTTGGCGTGGGCTTCCTCAAGCGAGCGATCATTGAGCACGTTATTGAAAACCATGGGAATGCCCAGTGCGCCGACCTGTACTGGCTCCCGCGTCTTGTTCTTCAGCGCGAAACGCAGGACAAGCTTTCCTTCTTCAAGCGCCCAGATGCGCGAGATCTGCAGCGGAATGTCAGCGGGCAGAGTAGGTGAGAGATCAGCGGCGGCCAACACTGCGCCTGATGCCGGAAGCGCTAGAACGGGTTGGCGGACGACAGCCGTCGAATAGTTCTTCCACTCGTCCGAGCTTCCTATTCGCACGCGCAAGTTCAGGTCACCCAAGTGGTAGTAGCCGTCCTTCGAGCGTTCAACAATAAGATCGCCGGGAGTGAAATCGAATTCGGGAGCCGCTTTAGGTTTGAGGCTTGCGACGGTTTGCGACGAACGCACAAGGTCGAGAGTAAATTCTGGAGTGTCCAGAGTGATCCTGCCCTGAGCAAGCATGGGCCCCGGAGTCGGAGGCTCTTTGCGGGCGCGTTCCTGCGCGGCCGATGTTTCGCACCATGCTGGAATCAAGGACAGCATCAGCAAGCACGGCAAGATCGCACCGGCCAGCCGGAAGTAAGCTTTTCTCATTGGCTAAGTCTCATCTTGGCGTCCGCATTCTGCCACCGGTCTACCATGTGATTCTCAACAATGAGAGAGCTTCTCTTGGCAGCGTGAATTCCAACCTGATCTGGCTTTCCGTTGCCTTTCTCCATTGCGGTGAAGCCAATTGTTGCAGCTGAGCCGAATCCTCCAGTTGGCGATACTCGTCGGCAGAAGGATTTGCCGGAGAGCCCAGCCGCTGCCACGCGGCAAACGCGTTGCTGTGACTGTCGTCGATGCGAAAGTGTTCGACCAGGACCTGCTTCACTGCCGGGGGCATTCCCGTCACTGAAAGGCTGACTGAAGTAGCCACCGCTGGCACATCATCATCGTGATAGTTCCAAGCGAGAATCGTAATTTCCCTCTCTTGGCGGGTCGCCATGGCATTGATATCCGGACGGCTGCGCACGCCGGTCTTCAGTACTTCGTCGGCGGATACGGCTCCCGCGCTGTCCACTACGAGCCGCCTTCCGCCCAGCAGCCCTAACATACGGAAGGCATTCAAGACCGGCTTGTCGATCCCATTGCTGGCCAATTCGCGAAACCCAGCAAAATAAGGTTGGTTTTCGAACTCAAAAGACCAAGTCACTGCACCTTGGAAATTGACGTGCTCCTTTGCGGCTAACGCGTCGATCTGGTTCAAGATTGCCACCGTATAAGATGCAAACAACGGTCCATTTCTGTAAGCGTTTTCAGGATGTTTCTCGGCCGAGCAAGCGGCGCAACCTTCAGGATCGGATTCTCCCAGGATGATCGGAGTGTCCCGCCACTCGGGAAACGAAGTAACAATCTCAAAGCCACGCTGAATGGCGGCAAGTTGATGGCGCATTCCCATCCGCACGCGGCCGTTCTCGAGTGTCGGTGCTCCCTTCGCGTGAAAGCTAATGAAATGCAGCGGTGCACCTGTCTTGCCAGTTGCGTAGTTGCGCTGATGCGCGCAATGCTCTAGGAATACGCGAAGAAACTCTGCGGCGTTGTTCCCAACCGGGCCGGTAGTGTCAGGACCTCCAACATGCGCGTCCGGCAGTGCTCGCAAGACCGCGTCGACGGCATAGTCATACAGCTTGAAATATTCTTCCTGCGTTCCTTTCCAATAGCCGACATCTGGTTCGTTCCAGACTTCCCAAAGCCAGCTTCTAGTCGTCACATCGCCGTATCGTTCACGGAGATGTCTGACGAAACGAAACACGAGATCTGCCCACTTTTGGTCGCTTTTGGGCGGATAAGACCAGCCGGTGTAGATCGAACCTTCCGGAAAATTGTGCCGGTAAGGTTCGGGCCTGATGGAGAGTGCTTGCGGCATGAAACCAAGCTCCACGAGCGGCTTGATGCCCAGTTCTTGATAGGTATCGAAAATCCGGTCGACAATTGTCCAGTCGTAGATCGGCTTCCCAGACGCGTCTTCCGTATAGACATTCGTTGAGCCCCACTTCAGAGAGGCCGATCCGTCACCGCTGGTGAACAGATTGTGGGTGCGAATATAGACCGGTAGCGGGCTCAGGGCCGCCAATTCACCCAGAAGCTTCTTGCCATTCGGGCTGTACGTGTAGTTCGGCTCGTCATAGCCAAAGGAGTTCCAGATGGGCTTTGATAATCCTTCTTCTTGATCCACTTTGACTTGCATGTTCACAGCGGTGGCAGCGGCTTGCGCAAGCAGTCCACCACTCCATAGCAATGAGACGATGCTAAGCACCCCGGCACGGTGGAGCTTTCTCTGGCGATTGGAATCGCCATTCCACGCAGACCTTGGAGCGCGAGTGGGTCGCTCATAACGCCGAAGCACGCCGCGAAGGACCATGCCAATCATTTCTAAACAATGTAACCGCTTACACATGGTGCTGTTAATCGCCCCACCGATACCCGGGGGTCTTGGACTCTGGGATTCTAGCCGCATTGCGGTCCACAAGACAACGACTAACAGATTGGCCGGTGATTTTTAACTGATCGGGTGCAGGTCGAGATTCAGTTTTCGATGTCGCAGTCTACTTTCCGTTTCCTATTCCGACAGAGGCAGGAGTTTCAACAACAAAAGGCCGTGCAGGCTTAAGCGCTACACACAAGAGCCGATCCCGCAACACCTTGGATTCGTGTGGCATGAAGAACATGGCTCCTTCAGAAATTGTCCGCAATTCTCCACCAGCCCATCGCCCGGACATGATCCCGCTGATCGAATGAGAGTTCGAGCGTAACAGCAGATGGCCGATTTCATGCGCAAGTACATGGCCCAAAAGAGTAGACGCGAGTCTCCGCTCTTCAGACATCCGTTGAATCCGATCGTAGAAGACATAACCGTAGTAACCCAGCCCTTTCTCATCCAGCGTAGCGGTGCCGAGCACATCGGTACGATCACGGCCTTGCGCGCCCATTGCGCGAGGAAGGATCTTCAGCACGAAGTAAGTGGACCCTATGACGTGGCAACCTGCCGGTTGAATATTCTCAGAGCAGTTTCGCCAAACAGTTTCCACTCCCGCTTGCCGAAAAATCCGATGCACTTGCATCTCTGCGGCGGCCAAGAGTTCGGGGGAAACGTTTCCGTAGTCGTAGACCGAGACATGGAGTTCTGGGCTCAAAGTCTCTTTTGCCGGCGCGTTCTCGGCGAAGCAGGTAGAAGACAAAAACACCAGGGTCAATAAGGCATAAATCCCGTTGTGGCTGTTCACGGGTGCTACCTCATGAGCGACACTGCCTTCGGCAAGCAGCTACCTCAATGCTCCACAGGCAACGAGTTGGTCATCGGGAGGCGAAGAGCTAACCTGTTTGGCACCTACTGTTTACGGGGAGAAGAGACGGGATTTCCAGTGGACTTCATGACTCCGCGCGGGACCGAGGCGAGTGCACTAGAGTTTTTGATCCTCGCTTTTATGTTCCTCGCGTTTGCGCGGGTATATCCGAGGCTCGAAGCCCGATCGATGGCGCCTGGTCAGAAGCTATCAGGCGCTCATCAATAGACGTAACGAGTGAGCTGCTCGTCGCCGATTTATGGGCA
>Ga0209161_10001702_pt1 | contig 18243 bp, 16 predicted proteins | sample GraSoiAngelo_155_FD_186169 | JGI IMG/M metagenome (GOLD analysis project Ga0209161, IMG submission 186169) | Grasslands soil microbial communities from the Angelo Coastal Reserve, California, USA - 14_1009_13_30cm (SPAdes) (version 2) | ecosystem: Environmental > Terrestrial > Soil > Grasslands... | reverse complement strand
CGGTTCAGGTACCCACGCTGCCACTGCTGGCATTCGCGAACAGCCTGCCCATCGTCATTGCCGTTGCCGCGATTGCCGGAGTGGCAGGATCCTGCATCAACGTTGGAATCTTCTCGCTCCGCCAGCGACGCACTGACCCCGGCTGGTTCGGGCGCGCCTTTGCGGTCTCCCTCAGCCTTAACTTCTCTGGGCAACCCGTTGGATCAGCGCTGTCCGGCCCGCTGCTCGAACAGTCGATCATGCTGCCCTTCCTGCTGGGTGCCGCCGTCAACCTGGTCGCCACGGTTGCGGGCATCGTTCTGATTCCGCGAGATCACAAACCATAGCCCGCTCCCGGAGGCTCCGGGTATTAGCGACGCTCAGCCGGGACGGTCGTGAACGATTCCTGGAGAGCCGATTCCAAAAACCCCAGCGCGTCGTCATCGTGCGCGGTGGAAAGGAACGCCGCCTCAAACTGTGAGGGCGGGAACAGCACGCCCTGTGCCACGAGACGCCGAAACCAGGCGGCAAACTGCGCCGTGTCGGCCTGCTTCGCCGAGGCGTAATCGGTGACCGTGCCTGAGGTGAAGAACGCGGTCAACATCGACCCCACCCGGTTGACCGTCAGCGGGACGCCGGCCGCCGCCGCGGCCGACGCCAGCGCGGCGGCAACTCGACCTCCGACCGCTTCCAACTGGCGGTAGACGAGGTCATCCAGCGCCTCAAGCGTGGCCAGCCCGGCCGCCACGGCCAGGGGATTCCCCGACAGCGTTCCGGCCTGGTAGACGGGACCGGCCGGCGCAACCTGCCCCATGATTTCTCGGCGCCCCCCGTACGCCCCGATCGGAAGGCCGCCCCCCAACACCTTTCCCAGACAGGTCAGATCCGGGGCGATGCGGTAGAGTTCCTGCGCCCCACCGCGGGCGACTCGAAACCCTGTGATCACTTCATCAAAGATCAGCAGGCTTCCATCATCGCGAGTCAGGCGGCGTAGCTCCTCAAGGAAGCGGGGTGCCGGTGCCACCACGCCCATGTTTCCCGCCACCGGTTCGACGATGACCGCCGCAACCTGCTTCGGCCAGCGCTCCATCGCTGACTCGACGTCACTGATGGCGTTGAATCGGACAACGAGCGTGTCTTCCGCGGCTGCTGGGGTGATTCCCGGCGTTCCCGGGATGCCAAGCGTCGCCACTCCCGAGCCCGCGTCGACCAGTAGCGAGTCGGCATGCCCGTGATACCCGCCCGCGAACTTGATGAGCTTTCGCCGTCCGGTAACGGCCCGCGCGAGCCGGATGGCGGACATGGCGGCTTCGGTTCCAGAATTGACGAGGCGGAGCATCTCGATCGCCGGCATCCGGTCGGAAACGACCGACGCCAGTCGCACCTCGCCTTCGGTCGGAGCGCCGAATGTCCAGCCTCGTTCGAGTTGCGCGCGTATCGCCTCGATGACGGCCGGCGGGCGGTGACCCAGGATCAAGGGACCCCAGGAGCCGACGAGATCGAGGTAGCGGTTCCCATCCACATCCCACAGCCATGGACCTTCTGCCCGGGCAACGAAGGGCGGCGTTCCCCCGACCGCGCGATACGCGCGGACCGGGCTGTTGACGCCGCCGGGGATCAGGCGCTTCGCCTGCTCGAACAGCGCCGCCGATCGATCGATGCCTACGACAGCTCCCGGTCGAGGTCGAGGTCGAAGGCGTTGTTCATCACCGAGGCTTCGAGGGCCGAATCCGGACTTTCGCGTAGCGCTCGGATTGGTCCGTGCAGGAAGTTGGCGGTTAAGGCGTCCGCGAGCTTCCGCATGGCCTCGCGGGTCTGCCCATCGTTGGCGGGCAGCTGCGCCAGATGACGTTCCAGCACGCCGTCGCGAAGGCCTTCCACGCGGTTCACGAGCGCTCTGATGGTGGGGGCCGACGCGCGCGCCTCCAGCGCGAGGCGAGTTCGTCGCAACTCCTCGTCGATGATTCGCTCGGCCGCCGGAATCCAGGCCCGACGCCCTTCAAGGTTGGTCTCGGCGATGGTCTGAAGGTCATCAATGTTCACCAGGTGGACGCCGCTGACCCGGCTGACCTCGGGATGGATATCGCGTGGAACGGCCAGGTCGATGATCAGCAGAGGTCGCCCGGAGCGTCGCGACTGGAAGCCTTCGACATGGCTTTTCTCGAACAGGTGGTGCGGGGCGTTGCTCGACGACAGGATGATGTCGATCTCGTCAACGATGTCGCCGATGGCATCGAAGCCGACCGCACTCGCGCCGAGCGGCCGGGCAACCCGATCCGCGCGTTCGACCGTACGCGAGGTGAGGTAAACGCGTCCGATGCTCTGGTTGCGCAGGAGACGCAGGGCGACCTCGCTCATGGCTCCGGCGCCCACGAGCAGTACGCCGCGGCCGCTGAGGTCCCCCAGCATTTGCGCGGCCATGGCCACCGCCGAGTGGCCGACGGAGACCGGTTTGCGCCCGAGTTCGGTTTCGTGGCGGGTGCGCCGTCCCGCCCGGATGGCGCCGTGGAGGATGATCTCCAGCCTGACCTCTACGACGCCCGCCGAGCGTGAGTGGGCCAGCGCCGCCTTGATCTGGCCGAGAATCTGGGCTTCACCGATGACCATCGAGTCGAGGCCGCTCGCCACCCGAAATAGGTGCGTCATGGCATCGTCGCCGGTCAGTTGGTAGGCGTGGCGCCGCCAGGCCGCAAACGGTAGGACGTGCGGCCACCAACCGAACGACTCGAGAAGCTGATCCGGCGCGGCCGGCGCCTGCGTGACGGCGTAGAGCTCCGTGCGGTTGCAGGTGGACAGCAGAACGCCGCTCTCGATCAGGTCGTGATCGATGAGACGCCGAACGCACTCGCCCACCGCGGCTTCGGGAATGAACACCTGCTCCCGGATGTCGACAGGGGCGGTCCGATGACTCAGGCCGACCAGGATGAATTCCACCGATACCCTTGAGAACCTAATATAGCGGGCCGGCTTTCGCTAGACCGGAAACACGCCGTGCTTCCGGTTCACCCGTGGCCGCTGGGTGGTTGCGTAGGCGGCAAACCGGTTCACCAGCTCGGTACGAAGGTCGTTCGGGGCGATCACGGCATCAACGAGCAGATCCGATGCCAGCCGGTAGAGATCGATGTCTTCTCGGTACTCCTCCTGGAGCTTGTTGACGAAGGCCGGTCTCTCGGCTTCAGGGAGTTCCTGGATCTTGTTATAGAAGACCGCGTTGACCGCGGCGCTCGGGCCCATCACTCCGATCATGGCGGTGGGTAGCGCCAGGGTGGCATTCGGTTCATAGGCCGGGCCGGCCATCGCGTACAGGCCGGCGCCGTAGGCCTTGCGCACGATGACGGAGATCTTTGGCACGGTCGCCTCGGCCACCGCGGCGATCATCTTGGCGCCGTGGCGGATGATCCCTTGCCGTTCAACCGCCGTTCCGATCATGAAGCCGGGCACGTCGGCGAGGAACAGCAGCGCGATGTTGAAGGCGTCGCACAGCCAGATGAAGCGCGCGGCTTTGTCCGCGGAGTCGACGAACAGGATCCCGCCCTTGTGGAGCGGCTGGTTGGCGATGACGCCCACGACTCGCCCGTCGATCCGCGCCAGCCCACAAATGATCTCCTTGGCGTACAGCTTCTTGATCTCGAAAAAGCTGCCTTGGTCGATGACGCCATCGATCAGGTGCTGCATGTTGAAGGCGCGCCCTTCATCCTCGGGGACGAGGGTTTCAAGCAAAACGGGCGGTTTGGGATCAGCTGCCGGTTGCGTTGATGGAAGCGCTGTCCAGTTCTGCGGGAAATACGAAAGGTAACGGCGGCCCGCTTCGATCGCCTCTTCCTCCGTGGTCATCAGCGCGTCGCAAGAGCCGCTGATGGTGGCGTGCATCCGGGCTCCGCCCATCTCTTCAAGGGTCACCTTTTCGCTGATGACCATCTCGGCCATCCGGGGTGAGCCGAGGTACATGCTCGCGTTGCCCTCGACCATGATCGTAACGTCGCAAAACGCCGGGATATAGGCGCCGCCGGCGGCGGAGGGGCCAAACAGAACGCAGATTTGCGGGACGACGCCCGAGAGCTGTACCTCCTGGTAGAAGATGCGACCCGCATGCCGCCGTCCGGGGAACATCTGGACCTGGTCGGTGATCCGAGCCCCGGCCGAGTCCACCAGGTAGAAAATCGGCACCTGTAACCGCATCGCGGTCTCCTGGATGCGAACGATCTTTTCGACCGTCCGTGGTCCCCATGAGCCGGCTTTGACGGTCGGATCATTGGCCATGACGCAGACCGTGCGCCCATGGATCCGTCCGACGACGGTGACCACTCCATCGGCCCCATAACCCGGTTCATCATTGTGTGCCAGCAGCCCGTCTTCGATCAGGAAATCCGGATCCAGCAGGAGCTGGAGCCGGCGGCGCACCGGGAGTTTGTGCTCCTGGCGAAGCTTCTCGGCATACTTCGCGGAACCACCGGCCCGGGCGGCGTCCGACCGCGCTTTCAACTCGTCGCCACCAGGTTCCCTGGGTTCGGTGGCACTCATGCCAGCACGCTTTTTGCTTCGGACGGTTGGAAGGCGTGCACCTTGCCGGGCAGTCTCGAGCCGAGGGTGCGCTCGAGTCCGCGCGCCACTTCGATGAGGCGGTTGATGTCGACCCCGGTCTTAATGCCCATGGCGTCCAGCATCGTCAATGCGTCTTCGCTGCAGAGGTTGCCGCCGGCGCCTGGAGCAAACGGGCTGCCGCCCAGGCCGCCGACCGATCCCTCGAAGAGGCTGATGCCCGTCTCCAGCGCTGACAACAGGTTCGCCATGGCCGCCCCGCGAGTGTCGTGGAAATGGGCCCCCCATCGTACCGAGGGAAGCCGCTCCTTCAGCGCCTGGAAGAGCTCCTCCACCTGCGCCGGGTTGGCGACGCCGATCGTATCGGCGAGCGCAATCTCCCTGATGCCGCTATCGGCCAGCACCACGGCCACTTCCTCGACCCGCGCCGGCGAGACGGCGCCCTCATACGGACAACCAAAGGCCACGCTGATGCTGGAATCAACGGCGATCCCATCGCGACTCGCCTGACTGCCAATTTCGGCGATTTCGTTCAGCGTCTCCTCCACCGAGCGATTGAGGTTGTGCCGGTTGTAGCCGTCGGTCGCGGCCACGGTCACCGCGATGTTTCGCACGCCTGCATCTTTAGCCCGATCGAGGCCACGCCGATTCGGCACCAGGACCCGGAGCCGATCGATGCGGTCCTGCAGGGCTTCCAGCACGGCTTCGGCATCAGCCAGCTGGGGCACCCACTTCGGATGCACCATCGAGGTAGCCTCGACCCTGCGCAATCCACAGTCCAGCAGGCTCGCGATCAGGCCGACCTTTGCCGGGGTCGGCAGCGGGGTCGCCCAGCTCTGCAGGCCGTCCCGGGGACCCACTTCGACCCACTCCACGGATGGCGCGCTCATCGACCCGTGAATCTCGGCTCGCGTTTCTCGAAGAACGCGGTCACGCCTTCTTTCAAATCATCGCTGAGGCTCAAGAGCGCGAGCTGGTCCTGCAGGTAGGCCATCGCCGCCGGAAAACTCATGTCCTGCATCCTGTAGAAGGCCTCCAGCCCTAGCTTCATGCCGATCGGGCTCTTGCGCGCCAGCTCTTGTGTCAGGGCGTCGACTTCCGCATCGAGTCGCGCGGCCGGCACGTGGCGGTTGATCAGACCCAGTCTTAAGGCCTCCACCGCGTCGATCCGCTTGCCGGTCAACATCAACTCCATGGCGGCCTTGCGGGGAAGATTTCGAAACACGATGGCCATGACCATCATCGGGAAGACGCCGACATTCACCTCGGGCATCCCAAACTGAGCGGCATCGGATGCCACAGCCAGATCGCAAGCCGCCACCAGACCCATCCCCGCCGCAAGGGCGTGGCCGTTGACGCGTGCCACGGTCGGTTTGCCGAGTTCGGTCATGTCGCTAAAGAGCTCGGCCAGCTGCCGCCGCTGGAAGTAGCGATCCAGCTCCGGCTGCTCGCGACGAAAACTGTTGAGATCCGCCCCCGCGCAGAAGATCGGGCCGGCGCCCGTAATGACGATGGCGCGCACGGCGGCGTCGCGTTTTGCCTCTTGCAGCGCGCCACGCAGTTCGACGACCACCTCGTGGCTGAGCGCGTTGCGATCATCCGAGCGGTTGATAGTCACGGTCGCGACGGCGTCACGCCGCGCGTAGAGGAGATGCGTCAACTCCACTCCGGCAAGTATATGGTGCGAGATTTGGCGTCTATCAGCGCTCCTAGAATGAAATCGTGGAGGACGTTGTGCTGGTCGCGGCCGCCCGCACACCGTTTGGCAAGCTGGGCGGCGGCCTTTCCACCCTCCGGGCACCTGAGCTCGGTGCCGTGGTCATCCGCGAGGTGCTCGACCGCGCTCACGTGCAGGGAACCGAGGTGGACCAGGTGATCATGGGAACGGTCATCACGGCGGGCATGGGGCAGATCCCGGCCCGCCAGGCAGCGCTGAAAGCCGGCCTGCCCACCAGCGTCCCGGCGTTGACCGTCAACAAGGTCTGCGCGTCGTCGCTGAAGGCCGTCAACCTCGCGGCCCTGCTGATCCGCAACGGCGACGCCCACGTCGTGGTCGCCGGAGGGATGGAAAGCATGAGCCAGGCTCCGTACCTGGTCGAGAAGGCGCGCTTCGGTTACCGGCTGGGCGACGGCGCCCTGGTCGACAGCATGGTGCGCGACGGTCTCACCGATCCGGCCAACGGCTGCCACATGGCGGTGGAGGGCAGCAACGTGGCGAAGGAATTCGAGGTTTCCCGCGAACGGCAGGACGAGTATGCGTACGGCAGCCAGCAGCGCTACGCGGCCGCGCTCCAGGCGGGTCGCTTTGCGAAAGAGCTCGTCGCGGTGCCGGTGGCCAACGCGAAGCGGGCCGCCCTGGTCTCGGCCGACGAGCAGCCCCGACCGGAGACGACGATGGAAGGCCTGGCCCGCCTCACGCCGCTCTTCCAGCCTGATGGCACAGTCACCGCCGGGAACGCCCCGGGCGTCAACGATGGCGCGTCAGCCGTGCTGGTGATGAGCGCGGCCGAGGCGGCGCGGCGCGGCCTGTCACCGCTGGCCAGCTGGATCGCGTACGGCGAGTCGGCGGCCGATACCCCCTATCTGGCAACCGTGCCGGCGTCGGCGATCCAGTCCGCGCTGAAGCGGCGCGGTCTGCGTGTCGACGACATGAGGCTCTTCGAGATCAATGAGGCATTCGCGGCGGTTGCCTGCACATCGATGGACCTGCTCGGCATCGACGAGGAGCGGGTCAACGTCGACGGTGGCGCGCTGGCGGTTGGGCATCCCATCGGAGCGTCGGGTGCGCGGATCCTCATGCACCTGGTTTTCGAGCTGCGGCGGCGCGGCGGTGGTTACGGCGCGGCCGGCATCTGCTCGGGCATGGCGCAGGGCGAGGCCACCATCGTCCAGGTGAAGTAATGGAGCTCGCCCTCAGCCCGGAGCAGGAGGAGATTCGCAAGCTCGTTTCGGAGTTCGCCGAGCGGGAGGTCAAGCCACGCGCCGAAGCCATCGACCATAGCGGCGAGTTCCCTCACGACCTGGTGCGGAAGGCCGCCGGCCTCGGACTGCTCGGCATCCTGGTCCCGGAAGAATATGGCGGTGCCGGCCTCGACCACATCTCATTCGCGATTTTCATCGAGGAGATCGCTCGCTTCTGCGCCAGCACCTCGGTCATCCTCGACGTCCACACCTCCGTCGGAACGGAGCCCATCGTGCTGTTCGGCACAGAGGATCAGCGGCGACGATGGCTTGGTGACCTGGCACAGGGCACGAAGCTGGCGGCCTTCGCGCTGACCGAGCCTGAGGCGGGATCCGATGCGGCCAGCCTCACCAGCACCGCGACACGCCGCGATGGTGGCTATGTGCTGAATGGAACCAAGATCTTCATCAGCAACGCCGGTGAGGCCGGGCTCTACGTCGTCTTTGCCACCACCCGGCCGGGCTCCGGTGCCGAAGGGATCACCGCGTTCCTGGTCGGCGGTGACAACCCGGGCCTGAAGGTGGGACCGAAATTCAAAAAGATGGGGCTCAATGGCTCCGCGATCGCAGAGGTGTACCTGGAGAACTGCCGTGTCGATGAGACGGATCGACTCGGGCAGGAAGGCGAGGGGTTTCGAATCGCGATGCGTGCCCTCGACAGCGGCCGGATTGGCATCAGCGCCCAGGCGGTCGGCCTGGCGCAGGGCGCCCTGAACGACGCGCTGGCCTACGCCCGGGAACGCAAGCAGTTCGGCAAGCCGATCGCGGAGCTGCAGACCATCCAGAACAAGCTGGCCGACATGGCGGTGCGGATCCGGGCGGCTCGCTGGATGACCTGGAAGGCGGCGGCGCTCTGTGACGCGGGGCAGCCGTTCACGACGGAAGCGTCCATGGCCAAGCTGTTCGCGACCGATGCCGCCATGGACATCACGCTCGACGCCCTGCAGGTGTTCGGCGGCTATGGCTACCTCGAGGAGTACCCGATGGCGCGGCGGGTTCGCGACGCCAAGGCCTGCCAGATCTATGAAGGCACAAACCAGGTCCAGCGCATGGTCATTGCCCGTGAACTGGTGCGCGTCTGATGGACTTCGCCCTCAACCAGGAACAGCAGCAGATCCGGGAGATGGTCCACGACCTCTGTCTCGAGCGGGTGGAGCCGCGAGCGGCCCAGATCGACGAATCGGGCGAATTCCCCTGGGATATCAAGGATCTTTTCGCCAAACACGACATCCTGGCGATCCCGTTCACCCCCGACTACGGCGGTGTCAGCGGCAGCGCGCTGACGCTGATCGTGGCGGTTGAGGAAATCAGTAAGTTCTGCGTCACCTCATCCCTCATCCTCAGCGTGCAATCGCTGGGCAGCCTGCCGATCTGGCTGGCCGGAACCGAGGAGCAGAAGCGCCGCTACCTTCCCCCGTTGGCCCGCGGCGAACAGTTGGCGGCCTATGCCCTGACCGAGCCCGGCTCGGGATCGGACGCCGGTGGGATGCGGACGCGCGCCATCAAGAGCGGCGGTACCTACGTCATCAACGGCTCCAAGACCTTCATTACCGGCGGCAGCGTGGCCGACACGATTGTTGTATTCGCCCGCACCGACCAGGATGGCGATACGCCGGCCCGCAACATCTCGGCCTTCATCGTCGAGAAGACGATGCCCGGCTTCAAGGTCGGCAAGCTCGAGAAGAAGCTCGGGATCCGGGGTTCACCGACCGCCCAGCTCTTCTTCGAAAACCTGGAGGTTCCGGCGGCTAACCGGCTTGGCGATGAGGGCGAGGGATTCAAGCTGGCGATGCGCGTGCTCGATCATTCGCGGCCGGGGATCGCGGCGCAGGCGCTGGGGATCGCCGAAGGCGCCTTCGACCTGGCCCGGCGATATGCCCGCGATCGGCGCCAGTTCGGGAAGCCGATCGCGGAATTCCAGGGCATTCAATTCATGCTGGCCGACATGGCCACCCAGATCGAGGCAGCCCGGGGGCTGACCTACGCCTCGGGCGACGCGCTCGACCGGAGCCTCCCCGATATCGGCAGCAGTTCCTCGATGGCCAAGCTGTTCGCCTCGGACACCGCCATGCGGGTCACCACCGATGCGGTGCAGATCCTGGGTGGCTATGGCTATCTTCGGGATTTCCCCGCCGAGCGGATGATGCGGGACGCGAAGATCACGCAGATTTACGAGGGGACGAACGAGATCCAGCGCTTCGTGATTGCCCGCGAGCTGCTCAAGGATTCGGCGTGACCGTCAAGCAACTCTACGTCGCCGGCGCCGGCGTGATGGGAGCCGGCATCGCTCAAACCGCGATCACCTGCGGCTATGACGTCACCCTCCGGGAGGTGGACGATGGGCCGCTGGCCAAAGGAATGGAGAACATCAAGACGCGCCTCGCACGCCAGGTGCAAAAGGGTGACCTCGATGGCCCAGCGCGCGACGCGGCCCTGGGCCGCCTGCATCCGACCACCTCCCTGGAGGCGGCCGGCCGAGCCGACTTCGTGATCGAGGCGATCACCGAAAATTTCGACGCCAAGCGTGACCTCTTCAAGCGCCTCGACGGCATCTGTAAAGAGGAAGCCATCCTCGCCAGCAACACCTCGTCCATCCCGATCACCAGGATGGCGGCGGTGACCCGGCGGCCGGACCGGTTCATCGGGATGCATTTCTTCAACCCGGTACCCCGCATGCCGCTCGTGGAGGTGACCCGCGGCCGGGACACCTCTGATGCCACGGTGGCCACCACGGTGGAGCTGTCCAAATCCCTCGGTAAAACCCCGATCACCTCGCTCGACTATCCCGGCTTCATCGTCAACCGGATGCTGGTGCCGTTCATCAACGAGGCGATCCGGGCACTGATGGAGGGGTTGGGCAGCCGGGAGGACATCGACCGCGGCGCCAAGCTCGGCTTGAATCATCCGATGGGGCCCCTGGAGCTGGCGGATTTCGTCGGCCTTGACACCCACCTCTACATCTGTGGCGTTCTCCATGACGGGTTGCACGATGCCCGTTTCGCGGCCCCGCCGCTGCTGCGGCAGCTGGTCGACGCCGGCCATTTCGGGCGAAAAAGCGGGCGTGGCTTCTATCGCTACGGACCCGACGGCAGCCGGCTGCCCGACTGACGGCCGATCCACGCCAATGGACGTCGGGGTGCCAGCGCGGCCACCAGAAACGTCAGCGCCGCGACGAATGACGCGGCGGCCAGCGTTGCCATGCCGAGCGCGATGCCGGCCCACACCACTCCACTCTTCGCCGCGATGACGCTCAGCGGAGTCCCACCCACCACATGCAGCGTGATGAAGGCATCGGCGACGATGAAGGTCCCCAGCATGATCGCGACGGCGCCCGTCCGGCGGGCGCGACCGAGCCAGAGGGCACCTACCAGCCAGAGGATGACGGCGACGGCGGCGGCGAACGCCCCATCCTCCGGAGTGCCGGTCCCGAAGTCGTGCCGGGCGACATTGTCGGTGGTGTGCAGGATGGCCAGAATAGCGCCCAGGAGAGACACCAGCAGGACGGGCAGCGTCTCGAGTTTTCTGAGGTGGCCCATCGGGTGACTCCAGGAGACGATGGCGGCCGTGACGGTCAGGGCACAGGCCGGCAGCAGCGCGATCAACACACCGGCAACCGGAAGGCCCTCATGTTTCGCGTAAATGTCGATTTCCCAGGGTGCCGTCACGAAGTGACCCGAGGCAATCACCCCGAATTCGATAAAGGCGATCAGACCGGCAGCAAACACGGCGAGCCGGAAACCACGCCAGGCGAGATACAGACTGACCAGCCAGATAAGCCCGACCAGCCCGCCCACGGCCACGTAGACGATGTCGACGTTGGTGCTGCGGAGTTCATGAACCAGGTTGAAGCTGCCCAACGCGACGGACAGCAGCCCGGCGGCCGCTAACACCACGCGCGCCGGCACCACGAACGGGCCCCGGCCGCCTCGAACCGCCGGACTCGCCCGCATCGCGATCATCTTACGGTCGCCCCATGGTGATGCCGTTCGTCCGCGCGGCCGTCGCCTCTGCCATTCGCTAGACTGGCTGCTTCAGTTGGGAACGCAACCGCGCCGGCGGCGCGCATCCGCCGCGCTCGGCCCACTGCGCGTCTGGCCGTCTGCCCGCACCGCGGTGGCCGTGATTGCCGGAGTGGCCCTGCTGGTCGCGGGGCTGGTCACGTTCCGCGTCTGGTCGGCCATTCACGCGATTTCCCCGCGCGCCCAGCCTGCCGACCTGATCACGCTCGTGCATGCCCAGACCGACGAGCCGGGTTCGCTCGGCTGGAAGATCAAGCGTAACGAGCGGATCAACATCTTGCTGCTTGGGTACGGCGGGCCGGGACACGATGGCCCCTATCTCACCGACTCACTCATGGTGCTCTCCATCCGCCCGGGAACGCACGAAGCGACCCTGGTCTCGCTGCCGCGCGATCTCTGGGTGAAGATTCCCGCGCTCCCCAACAACCGCTTCATGATGGGCAAGCTCAACAGCGCCTATGCGATCGGGAGCGATCGCCGCAATTATCCGAACGTGCGCAGCGATTGGAAAACCTTAACTGGCGGTGGGGACCTGGCGGCGGCGACAATCTCGCAGGTCATCGGGCAGCCGGTCGATTATTGGGTGGGCATCGATTTCAAGGCCTTTCGGGACGTCGTGGACGCCCTCGGCGGGGTTCAAGTCAACGTGCCGACCGCGCTTGACGACCGCCGCTACCCGCGCGGTGAGACTGCGGGAATGATGCACATCCACTTCAATCCGGGTTGGCAGCAGATCGACGGCGAGCGGGCCCTGGAGTACGCCCGCTCCCGCGAGTCGACTTCCGACTTCGACCGCTCCCGGCGCCAGCAGCTCATTCTGTTGGCCGTCCGCCAGCGTGTGTTCTCGTTGAACGCCGTTCCACGCCTGCTGTCGCTGCTCGGTGCGCTGCAGGATAACGTGCGCACCAACTTGCGCCCGGCTGAGATGCGACAGCTGACCGACCTGGCCGGGCAGTTCAAAGACCAGGACATCCGGCGGATCGCAATCGATACGTCGAATTTCTTGCGCAGCGGTTACGGCAGCGGTGGTCAGTATGTGCTGCAACCGCTCGATCCAACCTACGGCGCGCTGCATCGTTACCTGGCGATGGCGCTGGTGGACCGCTCGGTGCTGGCGACCGGGGTGCCCTTCCGGCTCCAGGATGGAAGCCGCCGCTACTGGCTGCCGTACGGAATCGGGACCCCCGCCAGCATCCTGACCTCCTTGCTCCAGGCTGAAGGATGGGACGCCCGCCTCGGGCCGGCCACCACGCGGCGGGTGGCGCAGACCGAGATCCTGGACGGCTCCGGTGGCGGTGCGGCAACGACCGTGGCCTGGTTGAAGAGCTACTTCGGCGCGGTGGTGACGACGGTCGCGCCGCCAGCCAGCGGTCCGGGTGTCACCGTCATCATCGGCTCGGATTTCACACAGAGGACCTTTCCCGCCCCCACCAAGACGTAGGCCATCCCAGCCAAAACGTCCGCTGATAGGATGAGTTCGAGATGAGTTTGGCCGCGGCCTTGCTGTCCGGCGATGTCCGGGCACTGGCGAAGGCCATCAGCCTGGCGGAGGATCGAGACCCACAGGCGACGGAACTGGTGGCCGAGCTGCAGCCGCACACCGGCGACGCCTACCTGGTGGGGCTAACCGGCGCGCCCGGCACCGGCAAGAGCACCCTGGCCGATGCGCTGGTCAAGGTGATCCGTGACCGCCAGAGAACGGTGGGCGTGATCGCCGTGGACCCGAGCAGCACCTTTACCGGCGGTGCTGTCCTCGGGGACCGCATCCGGATGTCGCGGCACACCCTCGACAAGGGCGTCTTTATCCGCAGCATGGGTGCGCGCGGTCACCTGGGTGGGCTGGCCGCGGCCACCCGGGAGGCGATTCACCTGCTCGATGCCTACGGGCGTGACGTCATCGTGGTCGAGACCGTCGGCGTCGGCCAGTCCGAGCTGGAGATCTCGACGATCTGTGACAGCGTCGTGCTGACTCTGATGCCCGAGTCGGGCGACGCCGTCCAGACCATCAAGGCGGGCATCCTGGAGATTGCCGATGTCTTCGTCATCAACAAAGTCGACCTGGGCGGCGCCGAAAAGACCCGGCGGCTGATCCAGGACGCCATGACGCTGGGGCCGAAGCAGGCATGGCGGCCGCCCGTCGTGATGGCGTCCGCCGCCAAAGAGGAGGGGATCGACGAGGTCTGGGACGCGATTCTCGCGCACCAGGCCTTCCTCAAGGAAAGCGGCGCCCTGACCTCGCGCCGGCAGCAGCGGGTCAAGCAGGAGGTCGTCGCCTTGGTGGCCGAACGCGCTCGCGAGGAGGCCCGCCGGCTGCTCGATGGCGACACCGTGGTGGGCCGGCAGCTGCGGGAGAACCGGAATGGGAAACTAAACCCATACGCGCTCGCCGAGGAGCTCCTCGCGGAGCGAGCGTCGCAAGGAGGCAGTTGATGGCGCTTCGTCGCAAGACCGCGTACGAGGAGTGGGCGACCCGGTATCGCGCCGGGAAGCGGGCACCGAAGGAGACCGCCACCACGATCTCTGGCATGCCCGTGGAGCCGCTCTATACGCCAGAAGACCTCGCCGGATGGAGTTACGACGACAAGCTTGGCTACCCGGGTGAATTTCCCTACACGCGGGGGGTGTATCCGTCCATGTATCGGGGCCAGCTCTGGACCATCCGTCAATTCGCCGGCTACGGCAACGCCGAAGAGACGAACCGCCGCTACAAGTTCCTGCTCGCGCAGGGCCAGGCAGGCCTGTCGGTGGCCTTCGACATGCCCACCCTGATGGGCTACGACTCCGACGATCCGCTGAGCGAAGGCGAGGTGGGCCACTGCGGGGTCGCCATCGACTCGCTGGAGGACATGGAAACGCTCTTCAGCGGGATCCGGCTGGACCAGATCACAACCTCCATGACGATCAACTCGCCGGCCGCCATCCTCTATGCGATGTACATCGCCGTGGGCGAGAAGGAAGGCTTGGCTCCCGGAACGCTGGGAGGCACGTTGCAGAACGACATCCTGAAGGAATACATCGCGCAGAAGGAGTACATCTTCCCACCCGAACCCTCGATGCGGCTGGTGGTGGACACGATCGTATTCGCTGCCCGCAACATGCCCCGCTGGAACGCCGTCTCCATTTCCGGGTATCACATCCGCGAGGCGGGGTCGACCGCGGTCCAGGAGCTGGCTTTCACCCTGGCCGATGGGATGGCCTATGTGGAGGCGTCCGTCAAAGCCGGCCTGAATATCGACGAGTTCGCACCTCGCCTCTCCTTCTTTTTTGATTCGCATATCGACTTCTTCGAGGAGATCGCGAAATTCCGGGCTGCCCGCCGCCTGTGGGCGCGCGTCATGCGCGACAAATATGCCGCCCGCGATCCGAAGTCGTGGATGCTGCGGTTCCATACCCAGACCGCCGGCGTCTCGTTGACTCGGCAGCAGGTCGAAAACAACATCAGCCGCACCGCCTACGAAGCGATGGCCGCGGTGCTGGGTGGAACGATCTCGCTCCACACCAACTCGATGGACGAGGTCCTCGCCCTGCCGACCGAGCGGGCGGCCCAGATTGCCCTGCGTACTCAGCAGGTGCTCGCTCACGAGACCGGTATCACGAACACCATCGACCCGCTCGCCGGGTCCTTTTTCCTGGAGCGACTGACCGACGAGATGGAGCACGGCGCCCAACAGTACTTTGACCGGATCGATGAGCAGGGTGGCGTGCTTCCCTGCATCGAGAATGGGTTCTTCCAGCGCGAGATTGCCGATGCCGCTTTCGAATTCGAACGCAAGCTGGAGGCGAACGAGCGGATCATCGTGGGCGTCAACGCCTACAAGGAGGGCGAAGGCGCCGAGGTGCCCACCCTCAAGATCGGCCCCGAGACGGAGCGAGGCCAGGTCCAGCGACTCAAGGCCCTCAAGGCCCGCCGCGACAACACCAGTGTCCGCAACCGGCTGGAGGAGCTCAAAGTCGCGGCCCGGGGCCGTGACAACCTGATGCCGCCACTGCTGAACTGCGTCAAGGCGTACGCCACCGAGGGCGAGATCATGGCAGCGCTCAAGGAGGTCTTCGGCGTCTACCGTGAGCCGATCCTCTTCTAGATGATGCGGCTTCGCTTCTCTCTGTTCGGACGGGTGTTGGCGGCTATCGCCGTTGTTGTGATCGTCGCCCTCTACGCGATGCGGCACTGATGGCGCCAGCAGAGACGGCTACCAGGTCACAAACGCCGATGAATCAAAACAAACGCTGGCGAGTGCTCACCGCCAAAGTGGGTCTCGATGGACACGACCGTGGCGTCAAAGTGGTGTCGCGCGCCCTCCGTGACGCCGGCGTCGAAGTGATCTATGCGGGGCTTCGGCAAACGCCGGAGATGGTCGTAGAGGCGGCCATCCAGGAAGATGTTGACGCCATCGGCGTCAGCCTGCACAGCGGTGCGCACATGACCCTCATCCCCCGTATCCTGGAGCTCCTCAAAGAACGCGATGCCTCCGACATCGTGATATTTGGTGGGGGCATCATTCCCCAGGACGACGCCACCGAGCTGAAGAAGATGGGTGTGGTGGAGATCTTCGGTCCGGGGAGCTCCCTGCAATCGATCATTGACTTCGTGAACCACGGATTCAAGGCGGCGTGATCGCGACCGCGCCACGAAAGCTCGGCCGTTTCGATCTTCACTGCCTGAGCGACGGACTCTGGCGCATGGACGGCGGCTCGGTCTTTGGCGTCGTTCCCAAAGTGATGTGGGAGAAACTGAAATCCCCGGATGCCCGCAACCGCATCGCGATGGGTACCAATTGCCTGCTCGTTCGGACGCCGGACGCCAACATCCTGGTTGAGGCCGGCATCGGGCCGAAGCTCTCCGACAAGGAGCGCGACATCTACGCCTACGAGCGAGATCCGGGTATCCCTGACGCGCTGGCGGGTGTCGGCTTGCAGCCCCAGGACATCGACCTGGTGGTCCTCAGCCACCTGCACTTCGACCACGTGGGAGCCCTGGTCACACCCGGCCGCGACGGCGAACCGACGCCGCTGTTCCCGCGCGCCCGCCACGTCGTGCAGGCCAGGGAGCTCGATGCCTGGCGCCATCCGGATCCCCGCAGTAAGCCGTCGTATAAACCCGAGAACCTGGCTCTTCTCGAGCAGGAGGGGCGTCTGCAGATTGTCGACGGCGATCAGGATATTGCGCCCGGCGTGCGAGTCCGGGTGACGGGCGGCCACACCGCCGGACATCAGGCGGTCTATGTGCGGGACCAGGAGCAAACCGTTGTCTTCACCGGAGACTTCCTCTTCATGCGCGCCTTCATGAAGGTGAATTGGGTGAGCGCCCTGGACCTGTTCCCACTGGAAGCCATGGAGCGCAAGGCCGCGTTCCTGAAGGAAGCTGCCCGGGAACGGTACCTGATTTGGCTCTACCACGAGACCGAGCAGATGCTCGGCTACTGGACTGGTGAAGGCTTCGCGAGCGTTTGAGACATTAGCTCACGATAAGAAGCACTTCGGAGCCACAATTCTCGCACTCGCCGCGGACGACGTAGTTGCCGGTCTTCAAGTCCATAGCGGAAGGGCGCAGGATGGCGACCGATTGCCGGCACGCCCGGCAGTTGGCCTTCATCGGGGCGACCGGAACCTCTGGCGCCTGGAAGGTCCAGGTATGAGGCGCCACCTGGTGCATGGTTGCGTGGGCAAGGGCCATGTTCGATCTCCTACCCTCTGTAACGTCGAGGGTCAGAAAAGGACGTGCGTAGAGGATAGGGCGCTGCCGCCGAGCTTTGCCTAGTAGACGATGACCGAGGTATCGGTCGGGGTCCAGTTCCAGAGCCAGACCATATTGCTATAGGGCACGTTCACGCAGCCGTGCGTGCCGTTGTCCTCGCCGGTCGGGTCGTAGTGGGGAAACTGGGTTCCGGGTCCATAGCGGGACCGCCAGTAGGCGTCGTGGATTCCGTCGCCACCGTTGAACCACATCACCATCCGGACCTTGCTGTCCGGGTACCAGTACGGTGACCCCTTTGGCCAGGGTGAGTGCATGGTCCAGGGAGAGACCTTCCAGTACACCTTGAAGCTGCCGGCGTCGGTCTCCAGGCCGGGCCGCCCGGTCGTCACGTAGCTCCAAAACACCTGTTGGCCGTGCGAGTAGGCCCGAATCACCTGCTCTTTCAGCGAGATGGTGAGGGCCTTCTCCGGCAGGGTCTGGCTCATGGCGGATTGCAGCACCTTGTCCTGCACGGTGAGGCCACCGTTGATCTGCTCCAGGTCGGCGACGGTGACGGTGCCGGCCAGCTGCGCAGCCAATTTCTGGACATGGACATCGACGATCCCCACGTCCATCTGGAAGATTCGCGCCGTCTGCAGATCAGCTCGAACCTGCGCGACCGCCGCATTCGCCCCGGCCCGCGCCAGGCCGGCATCGCCGTGGTCTTTGGCCGCCGCCTGGGCGGCATATTCGCCGACCAGCTTGTTGGCGGTCTCCTGGTCCGCGATGATGAGAGAGAGTTTCGACATCGGCGCCTTCAGCTCGGCGCTGACCGTGCGAAACCCCCGTACGGTCGTGGCCGCGTTGACCTCGGCCTGGGCCTTGACGGGGAGGCTGGTGAATTCGTCCAGAAGCTGATCGTCAACACCAAGTTCCCTGGCCTTCCCCAGGTTGAGGGACAGCTGCCTGACCGCCGCCTGGGCCGAATCATGGGTCTCGGCCAGGAGCTTCTGCATCCGCGTCTCGAGCTGTTCCTTGAGATCGCTCTCCTGACTGGCCGCCCGGGAGAAA
>Ga0209161_10001697_pt1 | contig 18259 bp, 11 predicted proteins | sample GraSoiAngelo_155_FD_186169 | JGI IMG/M metagenome (GOLD analysis project Ga0209161, IMG submission 186169) | Grasslands soil microbial communities from the Angelo Coastal Reserve, California, USA - 14_1009_13_30cm (SPAdes) (version 2) | ecosystem: Environmental > Terrestrial > Soil > Grasslands... | reverse complement strand
ATGCTTTGGCCTTCTTGCGCGGTGAGCCCGCCGCTATGGAACGAGAGATGACCTGGTCCGACGGCAAACCCGGCGGTGAAGATACCCTCTTGGCTCTGCAGGCCGACACGGAAGCGTATGTGGGACATGTGCAGAAGGCGCGCGCGCTCTCCCGACGAGCCGTGGAGGTGGCCGAGAACTCTCAGCTCAGCGAACCCGCAGCCATCTGGCAGGGCATTGCCGCGTTGCGGGAGGCGGTATACGGTAACTTTGAGGAAGCTCGCAAGGGCGCGGATAAGGTTCTCGAGCTCGCACCGCAAAGTCGCGACGCGCAAATTCTGGCCATTCTTGTTTTGACCCGTTTGGGTGACGTGCGCCGCGTGCAAACCATGCTCGACGATCTGGCTGCGGCCAATGTGTCCAATACCGTTGTGCAGTCCGCCTGGTTGCCCACCATACGCGCGCAGGCCGAGATGGTCGGCCAGAAACCTGTAAAAGCCCTCGAACTACTCGATGTGGTAAAGCCTTATGAGCGAGGGCAGCTCATCGGAAACTTGACCTATTCCTGCATGATCCCGGTCTACCTGCGTGCCGAGGCTTATCTCGGAGCGAGGCGGGGACCACAAGCCCTCGCGGAATTTCAAAAATTGACCGATAGCCGTGGAGTGGTAGGCAACTGCTGGTCCGGTGCGCTCGCCCACTTGGGCCAAGGCCGCGCGCGGGCCTTGTCCGGCTCGACGAACGCGGCGCGAATTTCCTACCTTGAATTCTTCTCACTTTGGAAAGACGCGGACGCCGGCGTTCCGATCCTCAAGTCCGCCCGTATCGAATTCGCCAAGCTGAACTAAGAACTCCTTTTTTTGTGCTCCTCAGTATTCCTCAGCGCATGCGGCGATGCGCGGGCCGCTTTGGTTTTTCGAGACAATGTGGCGTCAAACCAGCCGATGGTGCGCCGGTGGGGATCAGTCTGCTTATCGCGCTTGGCCCAACCCTGGCCCTCCATTCGCGTAGTAGTGTCGGGCTACCACGCGTCCTCTTTCCTGGAGAATATCGACCGGCGACCTGTTGTGCATGCTCCTTCGGGACGCGCCGCCCGGGTTGCACTCCGGGGACCATCGACCTCGGGGAACCCTCGCTTCGATGGCTCGCCGAACCTAGCCAATCCCGGATTCGCAGCCAGGAAGATGGCATGAGGATTCATCGGTTCATTTGCATCCGCGCGTGTTTGCCACGACCGCATATTACGTTATAGCCGCGGGGGCATGCACAGAGTCCCCCGACGCTCCGAGTAAACTGTCGGTCGCCCTAGGAACTTGGTAGTGGTGGCGCGTGGTGCATTTTGATGGAAGAATAGCCCCGGGCCAGTGGATGACGAACGGTGGAGGAGGCAAGACCTTGCCCGGCATTCCCTTGCGAAATGGCGGTCCGGCAGCCCGCATCGCGGTAATTCCCGGCGACGGCATCGGGGCGGAAGTTACTCCGCAAGCCGTGAAGGTGCTCCGGGCGGCCACCAGACCAGCCAGACGGTCCATTGAATTTGTCGAGTTCGACTGGGGCGCGGACAAATACCTTCGCGAAGGCATATCTCTGCCTTCTGGTGCGGTCGAGATGCTGCGCGATGAGTTTGACGCCATCCTCTTCGGCGCGCTGGGCGACCCGCGCGTGCCTTCCAATCAGCATGCGGCCGACATTTTGCTGGGCTTGCGCTTTAAGCTCGACCTCTACATCAACGCCAGACCCGTCGAATTGCTTCACGACCGCCTTACGCCGTTGCGCGACCGCACCGAGAAAGACATCCGCCTGATGGTCCTCCGCGAGAACACCGAAGGCCTCTATGTGGGAGTCGGGGGCTTCTTCAAGAAAGGCACACCGGACGAAATCGCCGTTCAGGAGGACGTGAATTCCCGCAAAGGCGTCGAGCGCATCATCCGTTACGCGTTCGAATATGCCCGTCAGAATGGGCTGAAGCGCGTGTGCATGAGCGACAAATCGAACGCCATGACCTTTGCCCACGACCTCTGGCAGCGGGTTTTTAAAGAAGTCCGCCAAGAGTATGCGAATATCGAGTCACGCCACTTGTATATCGACGCCCTGGCGATGGAGATTGTCCGCGAGCCCGGCCAGTTCGACGTCATCGTGACCTGCAATCTTTTCGGCGACATCATCAGCGACCTCGGCGCGCAGCTTGCCGGTGGGCTGGGCCTTGCGCCGTCAGCGAACATTCACCCCGGCAAGACTTCGCTTTTCGAGCCGGTGCACGGGTCCGCGCCCAATATTGCCGGGAAGGGCATCGCCAACCCGTTGGGCTCCGTCCTCACTTCGGCGATGATGCTGGAATTTCTTGGTTGGAGATCGGAAGCGGCGGCGCTTCGCACGGCGGTGCGGGCAGCTCTTCGCGAAAACTGCGTGACGCCCGACCTGGGTGGCAGCAAGAGGACGGCAGAAATGGGCGACTGGCTGGTGGCCAAATCTGTCGAAGCGCTCACCCAGCAGCATTAGATCGAGAGTCTGCCCCTTGCTGCGGGGCCGCAGCTGTTACGAGGTCAGCCCCGCAGCAATTCCAAATCTCAACTTAAAGTGATACTTGAACCACACTACAGGGGCGTCTTTCTAACGTCGCCGAGCCAACGTGGTCAAGAGCATCCCTAACAGGAACCCTCCAATGTGCGCCCACCAGGCCACCCCTCCAGAAGCGCCGCCTCCCAGTGCATTGATCCCTGATACAAACTGCATGACATACCACAACCCAAGAAAGATTACGGCGGGTACGGGCAAAGGGAAGATAAAGACCAGGGTAAGAATTCGCGCCCGGGGATGGAGCAAGATGTAAGCGCCCATCACTCCGGATATGGCACCGCTGGCGCCCACGGCCGGGATGCTGGAGTGCAGATTGAATAGCACGTGTAGAAGACCCGCTCCGACCCCGCAGACGAGATAGAAGAACAGATATGCTATGTGCCCGAAAAAGTCTTCGACGTTATCGCCGAAGATCCAGAGAAAGAGCATGTTTCCGGCGATGTGCAGGAATCCGTAGTGAAGAAACATGCTGGTCACCAGCGGCGCGCAGGAGACTTCAAAGCTGGCCTGTCCCGACAGGAAAGCAGGAAAACGAGCGGGAACCGTGGAGTACGACAAGAGCAGGGCTTCATAGGCCCGGTGCGAGAGGGTGGCCTCGAGGCCGAGCTCGTAAATAAACACCGTGATATTGGCGAGGATTAGCGTGACATTGACAAAGGGATAAGTGCGCGAGGGGTTGAGGTCCTTGAGCGGGATGAACATGACGAGAGGTCCGCAGCAGAGTAGCGAAACGCGCGGAAAATGGAAAGGGCGGGGGAATGGTTTGCTGCGTCCGATAATGTAGGCGCGCTGAGTACGCTAGTTAACAGAACAAGTTCTTCTCCGTAATTGCCTTGGTCCACAGTCTTTATCTCGCCCCTCGCGGAGTGAGCCGTTCGGTGGGAAGGGGACGCTATTCCCTTCGGCCGCGGCAGGCGGCATGGTTTTCTCTGAAATTCTCCACGCCAATATTGCACGAGGAGTGCGCGTGTGGTAATTACAGTACTTCTGCGTGTGCGCGCGTTTCGGACGGAGTACGGTAGTTTGTCCGGCGCAGCGTCGGCGCGCCGACTGCTCATGCCTGCGCGGGAAACGGAAGCCATCATCCTGAAGACATTTCCCCTGGGCGAAGCAGATCGCCTGGTGAGCTTTTTTGGACGTTCGTCGGGGCGGGTGCGCGGCGTGGCGGCCGGCGCCCGGCGTTTAAAGAACCGCTACGGATCGACGCTCGAGATTCTTTCTCACGTCCAGATTTGGTACGTCGAGAAAGAAACCCGCGATCTGGTGCGCATCCAACAAGCCGAATTGCTCGAGTCCTTTCACAAAGCTCAGAGCGATTACGGTCTGAGCACCGGGCTCGCCGTGATCAGTGAGATCTCGGAGCTTATTCTGCCGGAGCATGAAGTCTCCGAGCCCATGTTCCGTCTGCTTCTGCTGGCCGCCCGCGAAGTCGAGCGCACCGCAGATTGGCATTTGCCATTGAGCTACTTCGCCTTTTGGACCGTGCGGCTGGGCGGTTGGCTGCCGCGCTTTGACCGCTGTGTTACTTGCGGCGCGCCATTCGACTCGAAACCGGCCTTTTACGACGCACATCAGTCCGGCCTGTTTTGCGAGAACTGCCGGCGTGCCGGAATGAAGCCGCTGCACGCCGAGGCGCGGAGTCTTGCCGAGCGTTTCGCCGGCGAGCGTCTGGATCGGATGACGTTGGAGAGGTGCATAGAAACCGGCGCTGGGGAACTGCGCGAAGCTGGTTTGAGCTGGATCGAGCATCACCTCGAGCGGCGGTTGAAAACGCGGGAACTTTTGGAGACCACTTGAAAGCTAAAGTAAAACTTGAGAAAAAGCCGCAGGGCCTTACTTTCCAGGATCTGATTTTGCAACTGTCGCAGTTTTGGATGAAGCAAGGCTGCGTACTCCAACAGCCGTACGACGTGGAAATGGGCGCGGGCACGATGCACCCGGAAACTTTCCTGCGCGTGCTCGGCCCGCATGCCTATCGCGTCGGATATGTGCAACCCAGTCGTCGGCCCGCCGACGGCCGTTACGGCGAGAACCCCAATCGTCTTTACAAGCATTCCCAATTTCAAGTCATCCTCAAGCCCTCTCCGGTCGATGTGCAGGACATCTATCTGAAGAGTCTGGGGGCCATCGGCATCCACCTCCAGGAACACGACATTCGTTTTGAAGAAGACAATTGGGAATCCCCGACCCTGGGCGCGTGGGGCATCGGCTGGCAAGTGCTGCTCGACGGTCTCGAGATTACGCAGTTCACCTACTTCCAACAGAGCGGCGGCATCGACCTCGACCCCATCTCCGTCGAGCTTACCTACGGACTTGAGCGCATTGGCGCGTTTCTCCAAGGCACGGAGAGTGTCTACGATCTCCGCTGGTCCGCGGACATGACTTACGGCCAGATTCGCCTCCGGGAGGAGCAGCAATTCTCCGCCTACAGCTTTGATCGCAGTGATGCGTCTGCCATTCGCTCCGAATTCGAATTACACGAGAAGCAGGCCAAGGAACTCCTCGATGGCTTCAAAGGATTAGAAGGGGAGGACCGCGTCCGTTACCCGCTGCTGGCTGCTTACGACCATTGCCTCAAGTGTTCGCATCTTTTCAATCTGCTGGATGCCCGCGGGGTGATCTCCACGACCGAACGTGCCGCACTGATGGCCCGCGTGCGCACCCTCGCCTGCCGCACCGCCGCGGCCTACCTTGTACAAATGGGCGGCTCCGTATCGCAGCGCGAGGTGCGGGCATGAAGGCAGCTCCGGTAGAGAAACGCGTCGAACTCCTCTTCGAAGTCGGCTGCGAAGAGATCCCCGCCGGGATGCTTCCGAAGGCCGAGCAGGAGCTGCGCACCAACATCGAAAAACTCCTCATCGCCGAGAATCTATTTGACGGTGTATCGGTCGAAACCTTCGGCACGCCTCGTCGTCTGGTCGCCTGGGTTCAGGGACTGCGCGCCAAGCAGCCCGATGTCGAGGTCGAAGTGACCGGTCCGCCGAAATCGGTTGCTTACGATTCTGTCGGCGCGCCGACACGTGCCGCCCAAAGCTTCGCCGAGAAGCAGCGTGTCCACGTCAGCGATCTTTATCTGGTCGAGACGGCCAAGGGCGAATACCTTGCCGCCAAACAGGCCAAGCTCGGCAGAACCGCTGAACAAATCCTGGTCACCGTTCTGCCCCGCGCTGTGCACGACCTTGCCTGGCCGCGCTCCATGACCTGGACCGGCCTGGACGGTGCACGGTTCATTCGTCCCATCCGCTGGATCGTCGCCGTACTCGACGGCCGACCACTGAAACTCTCTGTCGCCGGCATCGCTGCCGGCCGCACCACGCGCGGCCACCGCTTCCTCGGCGCAAGCGCCATTCACGTCCGCAACTTCCCGGACTACGAAAAGAAACTCCAGCAGAATGGCGTGGTCATTCGTCCCGCCCGACGTCAGGAGAAAATCGCCACGGAGCTGGAAGCCCACGCCAAGCGGGGAGGCTACCGCGTCCACGAAGACGCCTCGCTTCGCATGCTGGTGGCCTATCTCAACGAATATCCCAGTGTCATCCAGGGCGATTTCGATCCCGCCTTTCTGAGCCTCCCGGACGAAATCTTGGTCACCGTCATGCGCGACCACCAGAAGTATTTCGCCGTGGAAAAGAAGAACGGCGAGCTAGCTCCGCACTTTCTGGCCGTCATCAATGTCGACAAGGACTCCAAAGGGCTGATCCGCGCCGGCCACGAGCGCGTCCTTCGCGCGCGCTTCGCCGACGCCCAGTTTTTCTGGCAGTCGGATCAGAAATGTCGGCTGGCCGACTATTTGCCCAAGCTGGAACGGGTCACCTACGAATCGCGGCTCGGCAGCTATCGCGACAAAGTCGAACGCATCCGCGGCCTCGCTTGCTGGTTCACCGAGCAGTGGTTCAACCTGGGCATGCTCCACGCGCATGTCGCGGAAGCCGACCGCGCCGCGGAGCTCGCCAAGTGCGACCTGGCCACCGAAATGGTTCGCGAGTTCACCGAGCTTCAAGGAATCGTCGGCGGTCTGTACGCTCGTGCCCAGGGCGAATCCGATGAAATCGCCGACGCTGTTTACGATCACTACCGCCCCGTAGGGCTGGAAGACCCTATCCCCCGCAATCTGACCGGCTGCGCGGTCGCGCTCGCGGACAAACTCGATTCCGTCGTGGGTTGTTTTGCCGTGGGCATAGTGCCCACCGGGTCGAGCGATCCCTATGCCTTGCGCCGCGCTGCGCTGGGAATCGTCAAGATCATTCTGGAGAAGAAGTTGCCCATCTCGCTCTCGCTGGCCATCGGCGCCGCCGCAAAAGCGCTTCTCACGCACAAGCCCAAGCGCGGCGTAGCCCCGGACCAGGAGACCCAGATTCTCGACTTCATTCTCGACCGCGCCAAGTTCGTCTTTCGAGAACGGGATGGTTTCGCTTACGAGGAAGTCAATGCCGTATTTCGTGTCGGCGCCGACGATTTGGTGGACGCCCAGAAGCGCCTGGCCGCGCTGAAAGCCATTCGCAAGTCAAAGAACTTCGAGCCGCTGGCCGTCTCTTTCAAGCGCATCCGCAATATTCTTGAAAAGGCCAATATAGCTTCCGGCGGTGCCCGGCAGGTGAATCCGGCGCTGCTGGAGAACGGGGCGGAGCGCGCGCTCTACTCCGCAGTACGCGAAGCCGCCGCAAAAGTGCAGACCCACAAGCGCGCTGGTAAGTATCAGGAAGCATTGGAGACCATTGCCGGACTTCGAAAAGTCGTCGATCGATTTTTCGACGGCGTCATGGTGATGGCGGAAAACGAAGCCGTTCGCTCGAACCGTCTGGCATTGCTCGCGGAACTACTCCGTGAGTTCACTACGGTCGCTGATTTTTCTGAAGTTGGCGGCGAAGAGAGACGCTAGCGATCTCAAGTATTACTTGAAGTATTTTACCGTCGGCGTGCCGACCATCTTCTCCGGCCGCTGCGCGGGAACGGTGACAACAGCAGTTCCACAACTCTAGAAAAGGACAAGCGAGGCGTACAGTGAGAAAATGGATCTATTCCTTCGGTGCCGGCAAAGCGGAAGGTGACGGAACTTGGCGCGATCTCCTCGGCGGCAAAGGCGCCGGTCTCGCCGAGATGACCAAGATCGGCTTGCCGGTGCCTGCCGGATTCACCATCTCCACGGAGGCGTGCGATTACTTTTACAAGAACGGCAAAAAGTATCCTACGGAGTTGAACAAGCAGGTCCGCGATCACGTCAGAAAGCTCGAGCGCACCACCAAGAGGAAACTTGGCGACCCGCAGAACCCTCTGCTCGTCAGTGTGCGCTCTGGCTCAGCCCGTTCCATGCCGGGCATGATGGAAACCATTCTCAATCTCGGCCTCAACGACCGCTCCGTCAAAGGCCTCGCCTCCGTCACCAGGAATGAGCGATTCGCCTATGACGCCTACCGGCGCTTTGTGCAGATGTATTCGACCGTGGTCATGGGTATGCCGAAGGAGGATCTCGAACAGCGTCTGCGCGTCATGAAAGACCGGCTCGGCGTCAAGGAAGACACCGCCGTGCCCGCCAGCGGCTGGAAAGAATTGGTGACGGAATACAAAGCCTACTTCCGCAAGGAATCAGGGACGGAGTTTCCCGACGACCCCATCGACCAGCTCTGGGGAGCGATTGGCGCGGTGTTCGGGTCTTGGATGGCGGAAAAGGCGGTCACCTATCGGCGGGTAGAGAAAATCACTGGCCTCCTCGGCACCGCCGTCAATGTGGTACAGATGGTTTTCGGAAATACCGGCGACACTTCCGGCACGGGAGTCTGTTTCACGCGTGACCCCAGTTCCGGCGAAAAAATCTTCTACGGCGACTACCTGGTGAACGCCCAGGGAGAAGACGTGGTGGCCGGCATTCGAACACCCATGCCCCTGCGCGAAATGCAAAAGACCATGCCCAAGGTTTACGCGCAGCTCGAGAGAGTTCGAGTAAAACTCGAGAAGCACTATCGCGACATGCAGGACATGGAGTTCACCGTGGAAGACGGTACGCTCTACATGCTCCAGACGCGCACCGGCAAGCGCACCCCCGCTGCCGCGTTTCGCATAGCCGTGGACATGGCCAAGGAAAAACTCATCCATAAGGAAGAAGCTATTCTGCGCATCAAGCCGGAAGACATCGAGCGGCTCTTCTATCCCGTGATCGACTCGACCGTCGACAAGAAATCACTGTCCACGAAAATCTTGGCCACCGGCATCAATGCCGTCCCCGGCGCAGCCGTTGGGAAAGTCGTCTTCTCCGCCCCGAAAGCGGAACTGTGGGCGGAGCGCGGCGAAAAAGTCATCCTGGTCCGTCGTGAAACCAGCCCCGAGGATGTCGGCGGCATGGCCGTTGCGCAGGGCATTCTGACCGCTACCGGTGGCAAGACCAGTCACGCCGCCGTGGTCGCCCGCGGCTGGGGCAAATGTTGCGTGGTGGGCACCGAAAAGCTGGACATCGACTACCCAGCACTCTCGATGGCCAGTAACGGCAAGGTCGTGAAGGAAGGGGATTGGATCACCCTAGACGGCAGCGAAGGTGTGGTCTACACCGAAGCGATGCCTCTGGTCGTTCCCCAGCTTCCTAAATCCTACGAAACGCTCATGAAGTGGGCCGACGAGACGCGTCGCCTCAAGGTGCGCACCAACGTGGATACCCCGCAGGACGCCCGCAAAGCCATAGAGTTTGGGGCTGAGGGCATTGGGCTCTGCCGCACGGAGCACATGTTCTTTACCGATTTCGAACAGCCGGAAAGAAGCCACGAACGGCAGCGCGCCATCCAGGAAATGATCCTGGCCGACAACAAAGAAGCTCGCGTCAAGGCCCTGGACAAATTGCTGCCGTTTCAGCGCCGCGATTTCGTCGGTATCTTCCAGGCCATGGACGGCTTCCCGGTCACCATTCGCTTGATCGACCCGCCGCTGCACGAGTTCGTCCCGCACGAGCGCGGGAAGCAGGAAGAGCTGGCCGCTGAACTAAACATCGATGTGCAAACCGTGGTGCGCCGCGTCGAGCAGTTGCACGAAGCTAACCCCATGCTCGGCCATCGCGGCTGCCGTCTGGCCATCACCTATCCCGAAATACTGGAGATGCAAGTGCGCGCCATCATCGAGGCGGCCCTGGAATGCCAGAAAGGCGGAGTTAAAGTTTTACCGGAGATCATGCATCCGCTCACTCTGGACCGCAAGGAACTCTCCATCCTCGAGCAAGCGACGCGCCGCGTCGCTGAGGACCTGATCAAGAAGTCCGGTGCAAAACTCAATTACCTCGTGGGAACCATGATTGAGTTGCCCCGCGCTGCCTTGCTGGCGGCAGAAATCGCCGAAGTGGCGGACTTCTTCTCCTTCGGGACCAATGACCTCACGCAAACCACCATGGGGCTTTCCCGTGATGACGCCGGCCGCTTCCTACCCGATTACGTGGACGAAAAGAAGGCCGCGGTATTCACCGCCGACCCTTTCCAGTCGCTCGATACCAAGGGCGTAGGGATGCTGATACGCTGGGGCATCGAGCAGGGGCGCCAGACACGCCCCCAGCTAAAGATCGGCATCTGCGGCGAACATGGCGGCGATGCGGACAGCGTGAAGTTTTGCCACCAGGTCGGCATGGATTACGTCAGCGCTTCACCGTTCCGTGTGCCCATCGCTCGTTTGGCGGCAGCTCAAGTAGTGGTTGAAGAAAAGCGAGCGAAGAAAACGAGGAGCAGGCAGCCGGGAAATTGACCTAAAGCATTACTTGAAGTACGGTACGGGCAGCCATTTCCAGGAGTTTTGTTCGTCGGCGACTTTATTTCTACGTGGGCATTTTAAAGAAAAAGTACAGCCCCAGGAAAAAGAAAATAATGTCCGGTGACCAGCCGGCTAGAAACGGCGGAAGCTGGCCAACTCCGCCCATGGCTTCCAGAAGTTTGGCCACCGACCAATAAACGATTCCAAATCCTATTCCGAGGGCCACACCTCCCACCGCACCACGCGTCCCCACTAGAAAGGCAAACGGGATTGCCAGGAGCATGCTTACAGGGGCGAGTAGCGGGAAGGCGATCTTTTCGTGCCATTGCACCGTCAGAGTCGAGACGTCAAAGCCCGCATGCTGCAGTCCATCAATATATCTCCTCAAATCTCGCCAACTCATCTCGAACGCCTGTCGGACCTCGCGGTTGAAGTAACTGGGGGGCTCGGTGAGCTCTGGCAGCGAAGTGATAGGCGGCAGCCGCTCGTACCGGATAATCGTGCCATCCGCAAAATCACGCACCCAGCTCCCTTCGAGAATCCACACGTTTTGCGTCTCCGACCAGCGCGCGCGCGACGCAAAGATGCGGCGGCGCACGTGAAAAGTTGCCGGATCGATTTCGAGCACGGTGAGCCCGCCAAAAAGACGTTGCGTGGGGTCGAAGAGATCGTAATTGTAGATTTTTGAGTTTTCACCGAAGATCCAGCGTTGCGGGTGAGTGTAAGTCTGCGGCGGACGACCTTTGATGAGGTTATGGAGCGCGTCCTGTCGTTGATTCGCGTAGGGCAAATAGGTGTCGTCGAGCACCACCATGGTTCCGGCCAGGGCCAATCCCGCCAGCAGCAACGGTACCGCCAGACGGTACAAACTGATGCCACTGGCCTTGATGGCCACGATTTCATTGTTCTTGCTCATGATTCCCAGCGTCACCAGGACGGCGACCAGCGCCCCCAACGGTGCCAATTGGTAGAGCAGATAGGGAGCAAGGTAGCGGAAATAATCCACCACGATCAGAAAGGGAACTCGGTGGCGCGCAATGTCATCGAGTACCTCGAAGAAGGTGAAGGTCTCAAAAAGAAAGACGAACGCTCCCATCAGCAGCGCAAAATAATAAAAGAAACGCCTCAAAACATAGATGTCTAACAATTGCGGGAAACTACCGCTGGACCGCGCCATGATTTCTTGTGATAGGCGCTCTCCGTTCGCCCCGTTGGCCGTGACGGCTCGGGCGCGCGCTTGGGCCCGCCAGCGGCGCAACAGGCGTCTTCTGGATTGCAAATAGATGATCGGGCGGAGCCACCGGTTTTCGCCCCGGAATTGCTCCATGCGGGGCAAGAGCCTCAGCCCCAAGGCGAAGACAACGGCGTTGGCGATCCAGATTCCCGCGGCCGGCGTCAGCGTACCTTGCCGCGCAAGCCCCGCCCCTATGACGGACATCAAGTAATAAGAAGAAATGAGGACTACCGCCAGTAACGCCCCCGCCGCCCGACCCCCGCGCCGCGGCTGCGCGCCCAGCGGAACGGCGATCAACGCAAAAGCAAAGCAGGCAATCGGGAACGCAAAGCGGCGGTGCAGTTCCACGCGGGCCTCGCGCCAACCGGGGCCGTTATCATTCAAAAGTTCGCGAATCGAGCGCTCCGGATTGTTAAGTTGCCGCGGTTGGGCAACTGCCAGTCCGCTGAACTCGATGGGCAGGTCGCTCTGGCCGAACGCCGTGACAGAGTAGTGGTCGGCATCTTGGCGCGAGAATTCGTGGGTTGTGCCGCCGCGCAGATGGAGCTCTACCTTGCCTTGTTTCGGTTCGGCAATGACAATGGCGTTCTCCGCCAGCGTCAGGCTTGAGCCGCCCTCTCCACCCGTCTCCGCCAGAAACACGCCGTGCCATTGGGTTCCGCTGGCCGACACATCGTTGACGTAGAGAACCAGCCGCGGGAAGCGTTCGTCGAACACGCGCGGTTGTAACTGAAAGGAAACCTGCGAAGTGATCAGATCGGCTTGCAGCGAACGAAACGTCCGCAGCGCCAGCGGTCCGAGCCAGGCCGTCATTGCCAGCGTCACTACCGCGCCGGTGAGCGCCAGCACACCAACCGGAAGCAAAATTCGGCGCCTGCCAATGCCCAGCGCGGTTAGCGCGATGATCTCACTGTCCGCCGACATGCGCCCGAGCCCCAGCAGCACACCGATCAGCGTGGCCATCGGCACGGTAAAGACAAACACGGCAGGAAATATGCAGAGAAAAAGCTTCAGAACCTGTGCGCCTGAACCGCTGTGGCGCACAAAGAGCTCCATCAAGCGCACCAGTTGTGGCACGAAAAAGACAAAGGTGAAGACGACAAGTCCGAGGAATGCGTGGCGGAAAACTTCGCGGACGATATACCGGTCCAGGATGCGCATGACGCGAACGGTGAGTGTAACACGGTCGCGACGGCGTTCGGCTTGTCGCCCCCCTCCGCCTTTCTTCCACCGTCCGATGAACAAGCCAAAACTGCTATGGCGAGGACACCCGAACCAGGATTCTCAAGATCAGCTTTTCACTGGGGTGTCTTCTTAGTGCTTTCGACCAGCGGCCGAAACTCGCTTCTCCCTATCAGTTCTCAGCGTGATCCACAAAGCCGGCAGCGAAATTCACCTCACCGGCGCGCAGGTTTTTCCGATTCACAAATTCCTCAAGAGGATTGCGGATGAACTCCTTCAGCTCCCGGTGAGTCATGCCGGTCTTGGGATTCGTACCTTCCGATCGTTCCGCTGATGTACTCATCCGGCGTCTCCCTCCTCAAGCGGACGCCGCTTGATCTCGAAATTCCCGGGCATTAGCCGTCAGATATTGATCAAGGGTTACGGGCTGGCGTTCGATCAAGGCCTTTAGCAAGCCATCGGTCTTCGCACCTCCACCCTGCTTGTAATACTGCTGCAGTTCCAGAAGCGCCGTCACCTGCCACTCCGGCATACCCAGACCGAGCATCGCCTCGCGCTGCGCGGATTCGGGAATGTCCACGTAATTCACCGCACGCCCCGCGACTCTGGAAATTCGCTTCGCCAGCTCTTGGTCCGATATCGCCTCCGGCCCATGCAACTCATAGGTCTTCCCGGAGTGCGCGCCTCCCTGAAGCGCTTTGACGGCGACAGCGGCAATGTCACCAATGTCCAGATAGCTGACTTTCGCGTCTCCCATGGCCGCAAAAAACGCGCCTTGTGACCGGATGCTGGGGGCGTTGTAGGCCACGATGTTCTGCAGAAATCCATTTGGCCGCAGGATCGTGCAGCTCATTCCTGTGGCCTTGAGCTTGTCCTCTACCTTGCGGTGCCAGCCCGGAAATGACTTCGGATAATCTCCTGCTCCGAGCGCCGAATTAAGCACCACGTGCTTCACCCCGGATTCCTTACACCCATCCACTACATTGCTCTCCAACTCGACGAGTTGAGGAATCGGAGAACACACCACAAACACGGAAGTCACTCCGTCCAGAGCCTTGCCGAGACTCTGCTTGTCCGCATAGTCCGCCAGCCTGACCTCGCATCCCGACGGAGCCTTAGCAGCCTCCTCCTTTGACCTGTACATGGCGCGAACTTTGGACGCCTTCCGGATCGCTTCCTGCAATACCGCTTTGCCAACACTGCCGCTGGCACCAGTAATAAGAATCATTTTCATGCTCCCATTCTGTGTAGCCCGCGGGGGCCGGCCGAATTCGGGCCAACTCCTGCGAGCCGCATACATTAAGGGCATGGTATAACAGCACTGTAGTGTGGTGAAGCACGCACAAATTTGTAAGCCCGGGGCCCTCCGATGAAGGTGCACCACGGCTGTCCGGTGGAAAGTCCAGGCAGTGTGGCGTCTTTTTTTTGGGCCGCTGCGTTTCGCCGAACTCCGCAATCTTCTCCGAGGCGTCAGCGAAAAGGTTCTCGCCGCCCAGCTTCGTGATTTGGAAAAGGATGGTGTCATCAGCCGAACCGTAGTGCGCTCCTCGCCGCCCAAGGTCACTTACTCCCTCAGCCCTTCCGGCCAAACATTGATCCCGCTCCTCGAAGACCTAGGCGACTGGGGCTCTAAACAGTTTGGCATCACCCCGAATCTGCCCCACAAGCCCCAGGCAGAAACTTTGTAAACGCCGGGTTTGAACCTCCTTTTCCGTCCCGGCGTTTTCCTACGATGCATCGTGGGATCGCACCTCTCCGGGTAACTTGGGAGTGGATTTCATCTAAATAACTTCTCAAGCGCTTGGCAAAAGCATGCCAACCAATTGCCGGTTCATCGCACGCCTTGCACAAATTGCGCCCGGACCGGAATCCAAAGCAACTTATTGGCTAGGGCAGCGTCGAACTAAGCTACGGAAGAATGCGTACATGACTTGCAAGCGCACCATGAACGGGTCTAATGACCCGCCGTGCAAGAGCGGGGCGTACGGGCCCCGAGCTGGGGGACAACTATGGGAACGCTGGGGCAGGATATCCGCTACGCGCTGAGGAACCTTCGGAAGGCGCCGGGATTTGCGGTGGTGGCGATCATTACACTGGCCCTCGGAATTGGTGCTTCCACGGCGATTTTCAGCGTGATTGACAATATCCTGATGGAGCCGTTTCCCTATCCGGATGCACAGCGATTCATGTCCGTACAGATCCACGACGCGGAGCGGACCGAGCCCGGCGGGCGAGCGGGGTTCAGCGGGCCGGAATTTATAGATTATGTAGAGCAGAATCATGTTTTTGACCGGGTGATTGCCAACGACAACACGGACGTGCTGTATCGTTCGGGAGAAGGGACGCTGCGGTTCGACGGGAACTACGTGACGCCGGGGACCTTTGAGTTTTTGGGGATGCCCGCGCTGCTGGGGCGGGTGATGCAGCCTGCGGACTACGAGCAGGGAGCTCCGCCAGTGTTCGTGCTGCGCTATAAGACTTGGGTGAAAAACTTCGGGGCCGATCCGGGCATTGTGAACAAGACGTTTGTGCTGAATGGAGTATCGAGAACGTTGATTGGAATCATGCCCCCGCGATTTGGATGGGGCAACGCCGACCTGTGGATACCCAAGAAGCCGGACCGGGCCGTAGCAACCACCGCTGTGGCCGGGGCGTTCCCGCAGTTTTGGTTCCTGCTCGGACATCTGAAGCCGGGCGTTTCCATGAAGGAGGCGGAAGCGGACCTTGCGGTGGTGGCCAACCGGCTGGCGAAGGTATATTCGAAGGACTATCCGAAGCATTTCACCGTACAGTTGGAGTCGTTGACGAACCTGGTAGTGGGGCGATTCAAGACCACGCTTTTCATCGTATTGGCGGCGGTGGGGCTGCTACTACTCATCGGGTGCGGAAACGTGGCGAATCTTCTGCTGGCAAGAGCGACTACACGGGAGAAGGAGTTTGCAATCCGGTCGGCGCTAGGCGCGAACCGCTGGAGACTGATCCGACAGCTTCTGGTGGAGAGCCTGATTCTGGCGACCGGCGGGGCGGCGGTGGGAACTCTCCTGGCATGGGGAGGGTTGAAGTCCCTGGTGGCGCTGATGCCGCAAAATATCATCCCGGCGGAAGCGGTAATTCGGCTGAATACACCGGTGCTGGCGTTTACGCTGGGTGTAGCGATGCTAACCGCGTTGGTGTTTGGTCTGGTGCCCGCGCTGAAGGCGGCACGCAAGGATTTGAACGAACCGTTGCAGGATAGCGGCAAAGGCATTAGCGGGGGATTCCGCCAAGGAAGACTTCGCGATGCGGTTGTGGTGCTGGAAGTGGGCCTTTCACTGACGTTGCTGGTAGGGGCCGGATTGCTAATGCGCAGCTTTGTGGCGCTTCGCGAGGTGCACCTCGGGTTGCAACCGGATCATGTTCTGGTGGCGAGGCTTCCGCTGCCAGTGGACAGGTATAAGACGGCCGATCAGGTGGCGGGATTCTACCGGCCGCTGTTGCAGCGGCTGAAAGCATTGCCCGGTGTCCTGGAAGCTACAGAAACGAGCACGCTGCCGCCATACGGTGGCATTCCGAGCGACATCGAGATTCCCGGCAAGACGCACAGGGAAAAATGGAACGCCATGTTTCAGCTGGTCAGCGAGGGATATTTCCCAGTGCTGAAAATCCAGTTTGTGGACGGACGGAGTTTCACGGAAGCGGAAGTGAGCGGAGCGCGCAAGCTCGCGATTGTGAACCAGACGTTTGTGAAAAAATACTTGGCGAATGAAAATCCAATCGGGAAGCAGGTAAGAATCGCGCAACTTGCGAATTTTGAAGATCCCGTGAAAGAGCCCATGTTTGAAATCATCGGACTCGTGGCGGACGCAAAGAACCGTGGCTTGCAAGATCCAGTCGAGCCCGAGATTTGGATACCGTATACGGTGACAGGTTCGGCGTTCCGCGGAATTCTGGTGCGGACGGCGAAAGATCCGATGGCGATGATGAACGCGGTTCAGCAAGAGATCTGGGCCACGGATCGGAACGTAGCCCTGACCCTGACCGGGACACTCGAGGGGTACATCAGTCAGTTTTCTTACGCGGGACCGCGATTCGGGTTCATGCTCATGACCATCTTCAGCTCAATTGGCCTGGTGCTGGTAACGCTTGGCGTGTACAGCGTGCTGGCCTATACGACGGCGCGCAGAACGCACGAGATCGGGATACGTATGGCGCTGGGAGCGGAAGGCAGGGATGTCGTTAGGTTAGTGGTGCGAACGGGGCTGCGATTGGTGGCCATCGGTGTGGCACTTGGGCTGCTCGCCAGCCTGGCGCTGGGGCGAGTCATGGGGACGCAGCTTTGGGGAGTGTCTCCATACGACCCATGGACTCTCACGTGTGTTCCCGCCCTGCTTATTATAACCGGGCTGCTGTCCTGCTGGGTTCCAGCGCGCCGCGCCGCGAGCGTGGATCCATTGGTTGCACTGCGGTATCAGTAAGTCATGGCCCTCAGGAGAGGGCGACAAGCAAGGATGAAAATAGCCCGGGTCTCGGTCTTGCCGAATCAGCAACTTAGGCCTTCTTTCACAGGAGACTTCCTGCGTCTTTGGCACACCATCGCCTGGCATGAAAACAAGGCGGCTCCCAGAGAAACATCCTGAGAATACCAAACTCATTTTCATAGCGGTAAAGACCCATTGCCGCTGACGGGAAAAATTTTGTCCTGGTTCTGAATTCCTCGCGCCACAGACAAATCTCGCTCATCGGCACCGCGTCAGCCCGCCGCTCAAAGCTCGGCCCCGTTTCTCTTACTGTCGAATACATGATAGTTTTTCTTACAGGGGTTTTTTCTAAGACAGCATTGGCGGGCTCTAGTCTATCGAATCGGGCCTGAACCGCCGCTTCGACCTTCGACTGTCAGCCGGACACCCTCCGGTCACGGATCTAGCACGGGAGAGACACGAGCAATGAAGCGGGTTCATCTGGTTGTCTTGTGGCACATGCATCAGCCGCAGTACCGCGACCCTGAAAGCGGACGCTATGTCCTCCCCTGGACGCGCCTGCACGCCCTGAAAGATTACTGGGGAATGGTCGACGTGCTCCGCGGATTTCCCAACTTCCATGCCACCTTCAACGTCGTGCCTTCCCTCGGCATGCAACTTGAGGAGTACGCCAACGGCCGTTTCAATGAGCCGTGGTTTTCGCTGGCATTCAAAAATGCGGAGGAATTAACCCGCGAGGATAAGGCGGAAATCATTGCGCGCGCGTTTCAAGTGAATCAGGAACGGCTGATGTCGCGTTGGCCGCGGTTCGTCGAATTATTCGAATGGTCGCGTCCCGCCGGTGGCGCTCGGGCGCTGGTCTCTTTCACCACGCGCGATTGGCGCGACCTGCAACTGCTCTCGCAGTTGGCATGGATGGAGGAGTCCTGGTTCCAAACAGATGATGTCGTCAGCCGTCTGGCCACCAAAGGGAAGGACTACACCGAAACGGACAAGTCCGCGCTGCGGAAAGTACAGCTCGAGTTCCTCGGCCTGGTGCTCCCGGTTTATCGAGACGCAGCGCAGCGCGGCCAGATCGAGATCAGCACGACTCCGTTCTATCACCCCATCCTAC
>Ga0209161_10001695_pt1 | contig 18263 bp, 15 predicted proteins | sample GraSoiAngelo_155_FD_186169 | JGI IMG/M metagenome (GOLD analysis project Ga0209161, IMG submission 186169) | Grasslands soil microbial communities from the Angelo Coastal Reserve, California, USA - 14_1009_13_30cm (SPAdes) (version 2) | ecosystem: Environmental > Terrestrial > Soil > Grasslands... | reverse complement strand
CACGTGTCGCGCACCTCGCCACCGCCGATCAGTACGCGCGACCCCACATCGTGCCGATCGTCTTCGCGTACGAGCATCCCTATCTCTTCACCCCGATCGACGCGAAGCGAAAGTCTGTGGACGACTGGCGTGAGCTGCGGCGCGTACGCAATGTCGAGGCAAACGGCCGCGCCGCGGTGCTCGTCGACCACTACGAGGAGGTCTGGACCCGCTGCGCCTGGGTCCGGCTCGACGGGGTCGCAGACATGCTCACCAAAGGTGACGACCACCGGCACGCGCTCGCGCTCCTCGTCGCCAAATACCCACAGTACGAACGCATGCCACTGCGCGATGCGCCGGTGATCCGCATCCGCATCGAGCACGTTTCGCAGTGGCACGGCTGACCTAGACTTTCGCGCTCTATGGAGTTCGGGTTCACCCTAAAGCCCGACCATTCGCTCGCTCGGATCGCGTCGCTCACGCGGCTCGCCGAGTCGGCCGGCTTCGGTTACGGCTGGCTCTTCGACAGCCACGTGCTGTGGAAGGAGCCGTACGTCCTCCTCGCGCTCATGGCGCAGAACAGCTATCGGATGCGCCTCGGCACCTGCGTGACGAACCCGGCCACGCGAGAGCCATCGGTCACGGCGAGCGTGCTGGCGGTGCTGCAGGAGCTTTCCGCCGGGCGGATGGACCTCGGCATCGGTCGCGGCGATTCGGCGCGGCGCGTCCTCGGGAAGCCGCCGACGAACCTCGCGCTCCTCGAGGAGGCGACCAACGTCATCCGCGACCTCTGCGAAGGCCGCGAGGTCACCTACGAGGGCACCAAGCTGCGCTTCGACTGGGCGCCGAAAACCCGTCTCCCCGTCTGGATCGCGGGGTACGGACCGAAAGCCCTCGAGCTCACCGGCCGCGTCGCCGACGGGGCGATCATCCAGCTCGCCGACCCGAGTCTCGTCGGCTGGTGCATCGGCCTCCTACGCGACGGGGCGCGCCACTCGGGTCGCGATCCGAGCGCAGTGGCGGTCATGGTCGCCGCGCCGGCGCACGTCGGGCCACGCGCACAGGTGCGCGACCGCGTCCGCTGGTTCCCGGCGCTGGTCTCGAACCACGTCGTGGACCTCGTCAAACGCTACGGCGAGCACGGCCTTCCCGCCGACCTCACCGCGTACGTGCGTAACCGGCCCGGCTACGACTACAAGCACCACGCCGAGTCGGGCTCGACGAATGCCGCCTTCGTCGACGACGAGTCGGTCGATCGTTTTTGCGTGATCGGCGAAGTGGACGAGCACATCGCGAAGCTCCGCGAGCTAGCCGCGATCGGCGTACGCCAGTTCAACATCTATCTCATGAGCGGTGAAGAGGAGCGGATCCTCGAGGTCTATGGCGACAGGATCATCCCGGCGCTGACGCGAGTCGAGGCGGCGTCGGCCTAGCTGGCGAGCTTCCCCGTCGCGGCGAATCGGTCCGCGATCTCGAGGGCCTCATCGATCGCGCGCACGCCGGTGCCGAGCTCGTCCTCGGTGACCGAAAGCGGCGGCGCGACGAACAGCATGTTCCAGCGGCAGAAGACATAGACGTCGCGCTGGAGTAGCGCGGCCTTCAGTGCGTTCGCGAGCGCGCTCGTGGGTCCGTTCCAGCGCTCGAGCATCTCTTTGCTGCGCCGATCCTTCACCAGCTCGATCGCCGCGAACAGACCCCGGCCGCGGACGTCGCCGACGGAAGGGTGGCGCGCTACAAGACCGCGGAGGTCTTCGAGGAGTCTCTCGCCCATGCGCGCGGAGCGCTCGATGAGGCCGTCCTCGCGGTACGCCTCGATCGATGCGACCCCCGCGGCGCAGGCCAGCGGGTGCCCGCTGTACGTCGAACCGACCCAGAGAACGTGGTCATCGAAGTGGCGTGCGATCTTCGCGCTGACGATCGCGCCCCCGAGCGGCAGGTATCCAGACGTCACGCCCTTCGCGAAGGTCATGATGTCCGGGACGACGGCTTCGTGATCCGCGCCGAACCACCGACCGGTACGGCCGAAGCCGGTCATGACCTCGTCGAACACGAGCAGGATCCCGTACTTGTCGCAGAGCGCTCGGAGCCCGCGGAGATAGCCGTCCGGCGGCACGAGGACGCCCGAGGTTCCTGGGATCGGCTCGACCATGATCGCCGCGACGTACTCGGGACCCTCGTACCAGATGACCTCCTCGACGTGCGCGAGCGCCTTCTGCACATCGGAGCCGAAGACCGAGCGGTACGGATCGGGATTGAGGAAGTGGATGACTCCGGTGATGCCAGGCTCCGCCGGCCAGCGGCGGTTGTCGCCGCCGAGTGTCATCGAGCCCTGCGACTGTCCGTGAAAGGACCGCCACTGCGTGAGGATCTTGTGGCGCCGGGTGAAGAGGCGCGCGATCTTGATCGCGTGCTCGTTGGCCTCGCTTCCGCCTGTGGTGAAGATCGTCTTCGCCAGGTCGCCCGGCGTGACCTCCGCGAGGAGCCGGGCCAGGGTGGCGCGGCTCTCCTCGCCGAACGACGGCGTGACGTAGCAGACGCGTTCGGCCTGCTCCTGGATGGCACGCACGACGCGCGGGTGGCCGTGCCCGAGGTTCACGTTGATGAGACCGGAGCTGAAATCGAGGATGCGCCGGTCGCCCGCGTGCAGCCACGACCCCTGCGCGCCGGTGATGACCACGTGCTTGAGGCCGGCCTGCGCCGACCACGAGATGAGGACGTGATCGGCGGTGTCCTGCGCGACCGTCGATGGATCGGCGGGGCGCTTCGTCGCGACGGTCATGGCGCCGAGTCTAGTCGCGCGAACGCGTGACCGCCGGAGAGCCCGGCGGTCGACGCGATCGCGAATTTCGTTAGTTGCCTCCGGGGGTCACCTGCACGGTCGCTTTCTTGAAGCCGGTGCCGTTGACGTCCTGGCCCTGCGACTTGAGGGCGTCGGCGGCCTTCTTCGCGAGGTCGGTGCGGAACGCTGCATCGGTGGGTTTGCTCTTGAGCACCTGATAGGTCGTCGAGATGTTGACCGTCTGGTCCCACGCGGCCTTGTCCAGCACGCCGATCCCGTTCGGGGACGGCCAGATCAGCGCGTTGATCTCGTTGAGCTGCCAGGTCATGTGACCCTTGCCCAAGGTCGTGCCGGCCTTCAGCACGATGTCGACGCACTGGCTCTGGTTGTCGCGGCAGAAGATCCAACCCTTGAACGACGCCTGGAGGAACCGCGCCGCGACGTCCTCGTTTCCTGACTTCGAGAGCCACGATTGCCGCACGAAAACGTGGTCCTGGAGCATCGCCGTACCGACCTGGTTGAAGTCGATGACGTTGAGCTCGCTGGGTTGATAGAGCTGACCGGTCTTCGGGTTCTTCTGCTCGAGGACCTGCGCGTACTCGTTGTAGATCATGGCCTGAGCGGCATCGACCTGTCCGTTGAGCAAGAGCGACATGTCGAACGGCTGGCTGACGATGGTGACGTCGCTCGCCTTGTTCGGATCGATCCCGACCTTCCGCATCGCGGCGTAGAGCTCGGGCTCGTTGCCGAAGCCCCAGGTCCCGACCTTCTTGCCCTTCCAGTCCTCTGGCTTGGTGATGCTCCGGTCCTTGAACGAGACCTCGAGCGTTCCGGAGCGCTGGAAGACCTGGGCAATATTGACCAGGTCCGCACCAGCCTCGCGCGACGCGAGCATCTTCGGGACCCAGGCGATGCCGAACTCGGCGGCGTCCGACGCCACGACCTGCTGCGGGACGATGTCGGGTCCACCCAGCTTGATCTCGACGTCGAGCCCGACGTCGCGGAAGTAACCCTTGTCGAGCGCCGCGTAGTAGCCGGCGAACTGCGACTGGGCGACCCACTGCAGCTGCAATCGGACCTTGGTGAGAGGGCCACCGCTTCCACCACCGCCCGTGGTGCCGCCGCCACATGCGGCGAGCAGGATGACGACGATCGTGATCGCGAAAGCACGACGAGAACCGCGCATATCAACCTCCCCATTCCGGGCGCGACGCGAGTGCGCTACAAAGCGTCGGTGGCCCGCGCCGAGGCGTGCCAGGGAAGCGCGACGCGCTCGAGCGCGAGGATGATAAGGAAGAACGCAATGCTTGCGGCCGAGGCCACGATGATCGCGGCCCAGGCATTGGCGAAACGGAAGAACGCGGCCTCCGTGATGATGAACTGCCCGAGCACGGACCTGGCCCCGCCGAAGTATTCCGCGACGATCGCCCCGATCAGCGAAAGCGTCGCGCTCACCCTGAGCGCGGTGAAGATATACGGGAGCGCATTCGGGATCCGAACCTTGAGGAAGACCGCGAGCTCGTCGGCAGCGTACGACCGCATCAGCTCGAGCGAGCCCGGTTCGACGAGCGTCAGGCCGCGAACGGTGTTGATCATGACCGGAAAGAAGACCAGGACCGCGACGACCATCATCTTGGAGAGCGGATTCAGCACGCCGAACCAGTTGTTCATGATCGGCGCGAAGGCGATGATCGGGACCGAGTTCGCGGCGATCGCGAATGGGAGGAGCGTTCGGCTGGCTGTCGTCCAGCGCGCGGTGGCGCCGGCGACGGCGAGCGCAGCCACGCCGCCGATCGCAAGCCCCCCGACCGCTTCGATCAACGTATTGCGGCCGGCGGTCGCGAGCTCGTCGAGGTGGTCCACGAACGCCGCAGCGATCGCGCTGGGACGCGGCAGCAGGAACTGCTGGATCCCGAGCACGCTCACGAGAAGCTCCCAGGTCACGAGAACGGCGACGAAGAGCGTGGCCGCGGGAGCGTAGTAACGGATGCGGCTCATCAGCTCGCAGCGACCTCCACCGCTCGCGGCCGCGCAGCGTCGCCCCCACGAAGGCGCTCCCGGACACGAGTGATGAAGCCGAAGTACCGCTCGTCCTCTCGGGTGAGATCGTTGCGCGGCTGCGGGAGATCGACCGCGATCACGTCGAGGATCCGGCCGGGACGGGCCGACATCACCGCGACGTGAGTCGAAAGGAACACCGCCTCGGGGATGCTGTGGGTGACGAAGACGATGGTCGTCCCGGTCTGCTGCCAGATCCGAAGGAGCTCGAGGTTGAGCCGCTCCCGGGTCATCTCGTCGAGCGCGCCGAACGGCTCGTCCATCAGGAGGATCGCGGGCTCGAACGAGAGCGCGCGCGCGATGGCGACCCGTTGCTGCATGCCTCCTGACAGCTGCCAGGGATATCGGCGCTCGAAGCCGGTCAGCTCGACGAGCGCGAGCATCTCCTGCGCTCGCGTCGCCCGCGCTCGTTTGGGGATCGCGCTCATCTCGAGCGGGAGCTCCACGTTCCGCATGACCGTGCGCCAATCGAAGAGAACCGGGGATTGGAAGACCATCCCGTAGTCGCGGTCCAGCCTCGCGCGATGCGCTGACTTGCCGTTGACCTCGATCGTGCCGGCGTTGGGTCGCGTCAGGTCGCCGATGAGTCGCAGCAGGGTCGACTTGCCGCACCCCGATGGCCCGATGAGCGAGACGAATGCGCGCTTGGGGATCTCGAGATCGATCCGGTCAAGCGCCTTGGTGGCGTCGGCCCCCGATCCGAAGACCTTGTCGACGGCGCGGAAACGAACGACCGCCTCGCTCATGACTCGGCCACGGCCACGCGGCCCCGGAGCATCACGACCTCCGCGACGCGCACCGCGGCGAAGAACGAGATCCCCACGAGCGCCGCGACGATGATGGCCGCCCACAGCTTCGGCGGTCCCGAGACATAGAACTGGTTGAAGTTCAGGATCGCACCGCCCAGGCCCTCGCGGATGCCCGACGGCAGCTCGCCGATGATCGCCCCGACGACGCTCGCCGTCGCCGCGATCTTGAACGCCGCAAAGAGATATGGGGCCGCCGCCGGCAGCCGTACTTTCAGGAGAACGTCGCGCGTCGGAGCGGCATAGGACCGCATGAGCTCCATCGCGCGAGGATCCGGCGAGCGCAGACCGCGGACGCCGGCGATGGTCACCGGAAAGAAGGTGAGATACGCCGAGATGACCGCGACCGAGAGCCATCCGGCCTGGAGCCATATCACGACCATCGGCGCGATCGCGATGATCGGCACCGTTTGTGACGCGACGACGTACGGGACGAGCGCGCGCTCGAGCAGAGGCGAGTGCACGAAGACGATCGCCAGCGCCAGCCCGAGCCCGGCGCCGAAGACGAAGCCGCCGAACGCCTCGCGGAAGGTGAAGACGGCCGCGTTGGCGAGAACGAAGCCGAGCGGTGGTCCGTTGCGCTGGGCGGGCTCGACGAACGCGGCCGCGATGTCCCAGACGTGCGGCATGTTGAGGTCACTCGCGATCTGCCACTGAAATGGCGGCGTCCATCCCGGGAATCCGTCGCCCCCGAGCAGCTTGACGAGCTCCCACCCCGCCGCGAGAGCGATCACCACGACGACGAACGTCACCACGCTTCTCGCGGCGCGGAACACGGCGAAAGTGTAGATACTGGTCGACGAGCAAGATGCATCTCGGCATCAACCTGTGGCCCCAGAACTCGAGCTGGCAGAACCTCCGCGAGCACGCCTTGCTCGTTGACCAGCTCGGATTCGATTCGCTCTGGGTCTGGGACCACTTTTATTCGATCAACGGCGATCTGCACCGTCCGAACCTCGAGGGTTGGCAATTACAGGCCGCATATGCCGCGCTCACCGAGCACGTGCGGATCGGCTGCCTCGTATCGGGGGTCACTCATCGTCATCCCGCGGTACTCGCGAACATGGCTACGACGCTCGACAACATCTCGAACGGCCGCGCCATCCTCGGCATCGGCGCGGCGTGGAATGCGCTCGAGCACAACGCGTACGGGATCGATCTCGGCACTCCGGGCGAGCGCTCGCGGCGCTTCGCCGAGGCCGCGAAGATCATCCGTCAGCTCGTAGACGGCAAGCGAGTCACGCACTCGGGCACGTATTACGACCTCGTGAATGCCGAGGTGCTCGTCCGTCCGGTGCAGGAGCGGCTCCCGATCATGATCGGCGGCGGCGGCGAGCAGAAGACACTCCGCACGACCGCGCGGTATGCCGACATGTGGCACGGCTACGGGACCATGGACCAGATGGCGCACAAGCTCGACGTGCTGCGCAAGCACTGCGCCGACGTCGGGCGCGATTTTTCCGAGATCGCGCCGTTCGGCGGCAAGTGGGTCGTCATCCGCGACGATCCCGCCGATGCGAAGCGAGTGCTCGAGCGGATCGCGAAGCACCATGGGATGACGTCGCCGCCCGAGCCGTTTATTGGCCGGCCCGACGAGATCGCCGAGAAGATCGGCGCGTACGCGAAGGTCGGCGTGAAGGGATTCATCGTCGCTTTTGCCGAACCGTTCGATACGGAGACGATCGAGCGACTTGGCAAAGAAGTCCGCCCGCGCCTCAAAGAGATCGTCACCGAGACAACCGCGGCCGTTTCCCGTTAGGCTCATCGTCGTTCCATGAGGATCGGCGTCGTGCGCGAGACCGCGCCCGGAGAACGGCGCGTCGCCCTCGTTCCGGAGACGGTGGGTCGGCTCGCGAAAGCCGGGAACGAGCTCATCGTCGAGCGCGGGTCCGGCGAAGCGGCGAGCTTTCCCGACCGCATGTACACCGAGGCGGGCGCCTCGATCGGTGACGTCTGGTCGGCGGAGATGGTCCTCAAGGTGGCGCGCCCGTCGGACGAGGAGATTGGCAAGCTGCGCACCGGGACCGTTCTCATCGCGTTCCTCTCGCCGCTCACCAATCACAGCCTGGTGCGCGATCTGGCGCGGCGCGGCGTGACCGCGCTGTCCATGGACGCGATCCCGCGGATCACTCGCGCCCAGCCGATGGACGCGCTCTCGTCGCAGGCGACGGTCGCCGGCTACAAGGCCGTTCTCCTCGCGGCTGCCGCGCTGCCAAAGTTCTTCCCCATGCTCACCACCGCGGCCGGCACCATCGCCCCGGCCAAGGCGTTCGTGATCGGGGCCGGTGTCGCCGGCCTGCAAGCGATCGCGACCGCGCGGCGGCTGGGCGCGGTCGTCGAGGCGTTCGACACGCGCCCGGTGGTGAAGGAGCAGGTCCAGTCGCTGGGCGCGAAGTTCCTCGAGGTCGACCTCGGCGAGACGGGCGAAGGCGCGGGCGGGTACGCCAAAGAGCTCTCTGAAGAGGCGCACCGCAAGGAGGTCGAGCTCCTCGCGAAGGCGGTCAAGGAGAACGACATCATCATCACGACGGCGGCCATACCGGGACGGCCGGCTCCGAAGCTCATCACCGCCGACATGGTCCGTTCGATGAAGCCCGGCTCGGTGATCGTCGACCTCGCCGCAGAGACCGGTGGCAACACCGAGCTTACCGAGGCCGGCAGGGTCATCGACGTGGACGGGGTCCGCATAGACGGGACCACCAACCTCCCATCGACCATGCCGTACCACGCGAGCCAGATGTACTCGCGGAACGTCGCGAGCCTGCTCGGCCTGATGATCACCAAAGAGGGCAAGCTGAACCTCGACATGACGGACGAGGTCATCAAGGGCACGGTGATCACCAAGGACGGCGAGGTCGTGCACGAGCAGACCAAGAAGCTCGTCGCGGAGAAGGCCGCGTGAATGACCTCATCGTCGCGGCCTACGTCTTCATCCTGGCGATCTTCGTCGGGTTCGAGGTCATCTCGAAGGTCCCGTCGACCCTGCACACCCCTCTGATGAGCGGCGCGAACGCGATCCACGGGATCGTGATCGTCGGCGCGATGCTCGTGGCGGCCGCTCTCGGCGGGCCGCTGGGGACCCTGCTGGGGTTTCTCGCGGTAGTTCTCGGCACGGCAAACGTCGTCGGCGGGTTCGTGGTGACCGATCGGATGCTCGCCATGTTCAAGCAACGTCCCACGCGGAAGACCGAATGACCCTCGAGTCGCTCATCCCGCTCGCGTATCTCGTCGCGGCGGTCACCTTCATCCTCGGGTTGAAGGGCCTCTCCTCGCCCACGACGGCGGTGATGGGCAACCGCATCGCGGCGGCGGGGATGCTCGTTGCGGTCATCGCCACGTTCTTCACGCAAGACGTGCAAGGCGGGGTGCCGGTGATCGTCGCGGGGATGCTCGTCGGCGGCGTCGCCGGTTTCGCCGGCGCGCGGATGGTCAAGATGACCGCGATGCCGCAGATGGTCGCGCTGTTCAACGGCGCGGGCGGCGGTGCTGCGGCGCTCGTGTCGATCCTCGAGTTCTCGCGCGAGCTCGGCGCCGGGCGCGGCACGCCGCCGTTTGGGGTGACCCTGCCGACGCTTCTCGCGCTCGTGATCGGCGCGGTGTCGTTCTCGGGGAGCGCGATCGCCTTCGGCAAGCTTCAGGGGATCGTGACCCCGCGGGCGTTCCGCTACGCGGGCCAGCAGGTCGTCACCGGCGCGCTCGTCGCCGCGATCGGGGCCCTCGCGCTCGGTCTGCTCGTCTCGTCGCTCGGCACGGCGACCATCGACCCGATGTTGCTTATCGTCGCGACCACAATCCTCGCGCTCGTGTTCGGCGTCGCGCTGGTGCTGCCGATCGGCGGCGCCGATATGCCGGTCGTGATCTCGCTGCTCAACGCGTACACCGGCCTGGCGGTCGCGATGGCCGGCTTCACCCTCGCGAATCAGCTTCTCGTCGTCGCCGGCACGCTCGTCGGAGCGTCCGGAACGATCCTCACCCGCCTCATGTCGAAGGCCATGAACCGCTCTCTCGGGAACGTGCTCTTCGGGGCCTTCGGCGCGGCCACGGCGGCGGGCGCCGCGGGTCCGACGGGCGGCGACGATGGCCGGACCATCCGCTCGATCGGCCCGGAGGACGCGGCGATCCTGCTGTCGTACGCCCAGAACGTGATCGTCGTCCCCGGCTATGGACTCGCCGTCGCGCAGGCGCAGCACAGCGTGCGCGAGCTCGCCGACCTGCTCGAATCGAAGGGCATCAACGTGAAGTACGCGATCCACCCGGTCGCGGGTCGGATGCCAGGCCACATGAACGTGCTCCTCGCCGAGGCCAACGTCCCGTACGACAAGCTCTACGACATGGACCAGATCAATCCGGAGTTCCAGCGGGCCGACGTCGCGCTCGTCATCGGAGCGAACGACGTCACCAATCCCGCGGCGCGCTCGAACCCCAGCTCACCGATCTACGGCATGCCGATCCTCGATGTCGACAAGGCGCAGAACGTCATCGTGATCAAGCGATCGATGAAGCCCGGCTTCGCCGGGATCGACAACGACCTGTATCTCGATCCGAAGACGGCAATGCTCTTTGGCGACGCCAAGGACGCCGTCGGCAAGGTCGTTCAGGAGCTCAAGAGAGCGGCCTAACCGCTAGTCGTCGTCCTCGTCGCCCTGCCCGTCGTCGTCACCACCGCCGTTTTCGTGCTGCCGCGCGAAGTGGCTAACGCACTGGCCCTGGTTCTTGAACGGACCCGGCGCCGAGGTGAAAGTCTTCCAGCCGCCGTTCTTGCACTGGCTGAACCTCCCGCCCTCGCTGCCACCGCCGCCACCGGTGGTCGACTCGAAGGTGTACGTCGTGCCGTTGATCATCACGTTGTCGACGAGCACCGTCTGCGTCGCGGTCGCGCCGAAGAACCAGCCTGAGTCGGTCACGAGCTGGATCCCGGTGACGAAGTCGTTGCCATACTTCGTGAGCGCCGAAGACCAGGTGTCGTAAAAGGTGCCGCCTGGGAGCTGGCTCGTGTCGACGAAGCTGCCCGCGGTCACGAGGTTGCCGCTCGAGGTCCAGATGTTCTGCGCGCAGCCGGTGTAGTTCGGATAGGGGCCCAGGTAGACGAAGATGTTGCGGGCGTCGATGTTGATCTGGAAGCGCGGCGCTCCGCCGCCGCAGCTCGCCATGGTGAACTCGTAGTCGGTCGCCAGGTTGGTGAGCTGAGAGAGCGTCATGCCTGCGGGCGTCGCAAAGTCGACCCCGCCCGAGGTTGCGGCGCTGCTGGTGGTGGCGATTGAGCGCAGCTGCACGGCGGTCGCGGAGTTGTGGCCAGGGGATACGAGCGTCGCGTCGCCGAAAAGCGTGAACGAGGCCGCCAGGACGGCCGACCCCGTTTGGAAGAGCGACAGAGCGGCGAAGAGCGCAACAACGAAAGAGAGCCTCAAGGCCTTCATCGCGCACCTCCCTAGCGTCAAGAGGGTACGCATCTCAGCCGAGAGGGCTCAGGACCGAGCGCTCGACTTGCCTCTGGCAGCCCGGGCAGTAGTAGCTGCGACGGAATTCGCCCGGATGGTTGCCCCAGGCGATCGGCGCGCCGCACTCGTAGCACGGCTTTCCGGTGCGCTCCTGGACCCAGACGAGCTGCCTTCGATCGAGCGCGAAGCGCGTCCGCCGCGGTCCACCCTCGCGATTGCGCCGCAAGAGGTCTCGGGCGACGTCGAGCACGTGACGCAGCGAATCGTCGTCGAGATCCGCGACGCGAGTCCACGGCCACACACGCGAGAGAAAGAGCGTCTCGTTCTTGATCTCATTCCCGATCCCCGAGACGGTGCGCTGGTCGAGGAGAGCGGTGGCGATGTCGCGTTCCGGAGCTGCCTGCAGCCGGCGGAGGGCCTCGACCACGTCGAAGCCGTCCGCGATCACGTCGGGGCCGAGCTCAGGCACCACGGGATGGAGCGCGAGCTCGCGCGCGGTCATGAGCTCGACCACTGGCGGCGTCTGGCACGGCGCGACGTATTCATCGGTGGTGATGACGACGCGCGCATCAGACGGTTTGAACCACCAGCGCTCGCCGGGCCGGTACACGTGCCACATGCCCGTCATGCGCATGTGGGTGTGGAGCACGACGTCCTCACCGTCGGTCTTGAAGGTGATCATGAGGTGCTTCCCGTTCGACTCCACGGACTTGACCGTGCCCCCGACGATCCGGCGCTGAGAAGCGGCGAGCGTGATCTTCGGTGCGACGACGTCGAATCCGGTGACGACGCGACCCGCGAGCGCGCGGCGGAGCACCGTCGCGGCGCGGTAGATCGTGTCGCCCTCAGGCATGCATCACGCGCTTGAGGTAGCCGCGGGGCGTCCGCGCGAAACCGGCCTCGCGCAGCGGTCCAGCGAGGAGCGTCTCGTCGACCGGTGCGCCGTCGACGGTCTCGATGAAAAGGGTGCGCCTGCCGTCGGGGTTGACCTCATCCGCGAGCGCCCGCGCGATCTCCGCCCGCGTGGCCTCGCCGTCCGCCTCGTCTGCGATGAACGTGAGGAGCTGCTCTTCGCCACGTCCGAGCCAACCGGCAAGGCGCCCGTCGACGAGGATCGCGACCGCACCGGCGGTGCGCATGGGCTTGCGCCCCTCGGGCCGCTCCGGCCACGGGAGCGCCGCGCCGTACGGATTGGCCGGGTCGGTGGCGGCGATGATCACGGCCTCCGGCTCGGTCGGTCGATCGCGTACGGCACGCAGCCGATCGACCGCGCCGGGCAGGGCGAACTGCGCGGCGCCACATCCGGCGACGAAGTAGCCGCGCCGCACGCGGCCGGCGTCCTCCATCGCTTTCAAGATCCCGTATGCCGACGCGAACCCGCCGGCGAGCCCCTCGGCGCGAACGGTCTCCCGCGTCAACACGCCGTGCCGCTCGAGCAGCTCGCGCACCTGTGCGGTGGCGTGCTCGGTCGGAGTGAACGCCGCATCGGCAGCGGCGGCGGTGAGGGACCAGCGCCCGGCGACATCGTCACGGATGGCGAAGCGCTCCAGACTCCGAAAGTGCGCCGCACGCCCGACCGAATTCGCGCTACGCCGCGAGCGCCGGAGCGGCGCGATAAGCGCTCGCACCGCGTGGAACGTGTCGTTCGTGACTTCGCCCGCCCAGACCAGATCCCACAGGGCATCGCCGAGCTCCGGCGCGAAGCCACCGCGCGCCGCCGCGAGGAGCTGTGGAAAGAACGAAGCACCGCGCGACGCGAGCACCTCGCGAAGCCGGTCATGGATCGGCCGGTCGGGTCGCGTTTGCGGGTCGGGCCGGAGCAGCGGGAAGTGTTCGGCGAGGAAGAGCGCGATCTTCCCGTCCTTCGGACCGAGGGCGCCGCCGCCCATCCACATGACCTCCCCCGAACCGAGCAGCGCATCGAGGTCGCGTGGGTCGTACTTCGCGACGCGTGCCGGGAGGATGCGCGACTCGAGATCCGACGCGGGAACGAACGCTCCCTCGAGCTTCGCGACGGCATCGAGGAGCGCGGCGGTACCCCGTTCGGGCGCGTCGATGCCGTGCCAGGCCACCGCAAAGCGGCCGAGCGCATCCTGCTCCACGGGCTCGACCTCGCGGCGTAGCCGCGCCAGCGAACGTCCGCGGAGGGTCCGTAGCACGCTCGCATCGCACCAGTCGCTTCCGCTTGCGCCCGGACGGAACTGCCCTTCGACGACCGTTCCCGCCTCGAGAAGGCGGCGCAGCCCATCGACGACCGGTGGTTGGGTCAGACCGAAACGGCGCGCGGCGTCCTCGGCCGCGAAGGGTCCGTGCGTGCGCGCGAACCGTCTCAGAAGCGACGCCAGCGGATCGGGATCGCTCTCGAGGAACGCATCGGGAAGTCCAAGCGGCAGCGCGACGCCAAGCGCGTCGCGATAGCGGCCCGCGTCTTCGGCGGCGATGAAGCGCTGACCGTTCGCGATCCGCACCTCGAGCACGCGCCGCTCGCGGGCAAGCGTCGCGATCCAATCGGACGCCGCCGCGGGATCGGCGGCGCGAGATGAGATCTCTTCGGGCGTGAGATCGCCGAGGCGAAGCAGCATCTCGTGCACGCCGTCTGGATGACGGGCGGCGCGCTCGCGGGTCAGCTGCTGCAGCTGCAGCTCGAGCTCCGACACCGCGTCCGGGTCGAGCAGCTCGCGGAGCTCCACCTCTCCCAGAAGCGCGCGAAGCTGCGCGGGGTCGACGGTCAGCGCCTGGGCTCTTCGCTCCGCGAGTGGGGCATCGCCCTCGTAGATGAAGTTCGCGACGTAGTTGAAGAGGAGCGACGCCGCGAACGGCGATGGCGTCCGCGTATCCACGGTAATGACGCGAATCGCGCGCGAACGGATCCCGGCGAGGAGCTCGATGAGCGCGGGCATGTCGAAGACGTCCTGAAGGCATTCGCGGTACGTCTCGAGCACGATCGGGAATGCCTCGTAGCGTGCCGCCACCGAGAGCAGGTCGCCCGCGCGCTTGCGCTGCTGCCACAGCGGGGCGCGCTGGCCCGGGCGGCGTCGCGGCAGGAGCAGTGCGCGCGCCGCGTTCTCGCGGAAGTGCGACGCGAAGAGTGCCGTCGTTGGCGCGCCGAGATTCGCCTGACGCGCCCCGCCACCGCCCATGCCGAGCTGGCGCTGCACGAGGTCGGAGACACGGTCGGGATCGGGAAGCAGGAGCTCGACCGCCGGCGGTTGATCGGTGCCAGGGAAGCGGATCACGATCCCGTCGTCGGTCCAGAGGATGTCGGGCTCGTCGTCGGTGCGCTCGCGCACTATCGCGCCGATCGCCATCGCCCAGGGCGCGTGCACCTTCGCGCCGAAATGACTGAGGACGCACACGCGCCAGTCGCCCATGTCGTCGAGATAGCGCTCGACAACGATCGTCTTGTCGTCGGGCACCGCGCCCGTCGCGGCTTCCTGATCTCGGAGGTACTGAAGAAGATTTCGGGCAGCGCCCTCGGCCAGCGCGTGCTTGGTCTGCAGCTCGGCCATCGCGTCGTCGGGCGGCAACGTACGCATGCGCCGCGCGAGCGCGCCGATCGCGCGCCCGAACTCGAGTGGTCGACCGGGGTTCTCGCCGTGCCAGAACGGCATTCGCCCCGGCACGCCGGGTGCGGGCGAGACGAGGACGCGGTCGGTCGTGATCTCTTCGACGCGCCAGCTCGATGCGCCGAGGAGGAATACGTCACCCTCTTTCGTCTCGAACACCATCTCCTCGTCGAGCTCGCCAACTCGCCCCTTTCCTTTTTCGGCGCCGGCGAGGAAGACGCCATAGAGGCCGCGGTCGGGAATCGTGCCGCCGTTGCTGATCGCGACGACCTTCGCCCCTTCGCGAGAGCGCACCACACCGGCGGTCCGGTCCCACACCACGCGCGGGCGCAGCTCCGCGAACTCATCCGATGGGTAGCGGCCCGACAGCATGTCGAGGACGCCCTCGAATGCGCTCCGCGGCAGCTCCGCGAACGGCGCCGCGCGGCGGACCACGCGCTCGACGTCGTCGACCTTCCAGTCGTCCATCGCCGCCATCGCGACCACCTGCTGCGCCACGATGTCGAGCGGGTTGCGCGGGTAGCGAAGCGGCTCGACCGACCCGGTCTGCATGCCCTCGACGATCGCGGCGCACGCGAGGAGGTCGCCGCGGTACTTCGGGACGATCACGCCGGTCGAGGGCTCGTCGATGCGGTGGCCGGCGCGGCCGATGCGCTGCATTCCGCTCGCGACCGACGGCGGCGACTCGACCTGGATCACGAGGTCGATCGCGCCCATGTCGATCCCGAGCTCGAGGGAGCTCGTGGCCACGAGGGCGGGCAGCCGCCCCGACTTGAGATCGTCCTCGATCCGTAGGCGCTGCTCGCGCGCGATCGAGCCGTGATGCGCGTGCACCAGCTCTTCGCCGGCAAGCTCGTTCAACGCGGCCGCGAGCCGCTCGGCGAGGCGACGCGAGTTCACGAAGATGAGCGTCGAGCGATGTGAGCGGATGAGCTCGAGGAGGCGCGGGTGGATCGCCGGCCAGATCGACGTGCGCTGGACCGCGGTCACCGGACCGCTCGGGATCTCCGCCGGCTCGCCGAGCCGGGCCATGTCCTCGACCGGGACCTCGACGCGCAGCTCGAGCGCCTTTCTGCGACCGGCGTCGAGGATCCGCACCGGCCTCGGCGCGCCGGCGTCGTCGAAACCACCGAGGAAGCGCGCGATCTCGTCGAGCGGACGCTGGGTCGCGGAGAGCCCGATCCGCTGCAGCCTCGGCGCGTCCGGTCCGCGCAGCTCCTCGAGCCGTTCGAGCGATATCGCGAGGTGCGATCCGCGCTTGCTCGGAACGACGGCGTGGATCTCGTCGACGATCACCGTCTCGACCTTCGTGAGCGCCGACCGGGCCAGGCTCGTGAGCACGAGGTAGAGCGACTCGGGCGTGGTGATGAAGATGTCCGCTGGCTCGCGCTGGTACCGCGCGCGCTCCCGCGACGGGGTATCGCCCGTGCGGATCGCGACGGTCGGCTCGCGGTACGTGACGCCGAGGCGCTGCGCCTGCCGGACGATTCCCACAAGCGGCGCCCTCAGGTTGCGCTCGACGTCGACCGCGAGGGCCTTCAGCGGCGACACATAGAGCACGCGGGTATGGGGGTTTTGCGGGGGCGGAGCCCCCGCAACGGGGAACATGAGCCGGTCGATGGCCGCGAGGAACGCGGCGAGGGTCTTGCCCGATCCGGTGGGCGCGAGGACGAGCGTGCTCTCTCCCGCGGCGATCGCCGGCCACCCGAGCTCCTGCGCGCGCGTGGGCGCCGCAAACGTCGTCTCGAACCAGGCGCGCGTCGGCTGATGGAAGGTCCCGAGCGGATCGCTCCCCACGTGAAGAAGATACCGTTCGCGGGTCGTGGAGATCGGCCTCGGAATTGATTCGCGTTTTGCACTCGGACCCGAGGCGCACCAGCGGATCGCCCGCGACGCCGCGCGGCTCGGCTACAAAAGCCTCTGGACGCCGATCGGGTCCGACCGTGGGCCGTTCGATATTTGCGCGGTCTGGCACGAGGCGAGCGGCCTCGCGACGGGGATCGCGGTCGTGCCGCTATCGGGCTGGAGCGTCGACGCCGTGGCTTCCGTCGCGCGCGAGACATTCGAGCGCTGCCGCGGCCAGTTCACGCTCGGTATCGGCAGCGGCCGAACGACGAGCGCGGTCATCCGCAGCATGCGTGAAGCGGCCAGCTCGCTCCGCGAAGGCGCGCCCGGTGTGCCGCTCTTCCTCGGCGCTCTTGGTCCACAGATGCTGCGGCTCGCGGGCTATCGGTACGATGGCGCCGCGCTCAACTGGTGCAGCATCGAGCAGGTCGCCTGGAGTCGTGAACAGGTCGTGGCCGGCGCGCGCGCGGTGAAGCGCGACCCGCGCGAGGTGCGGATCCACGAGTACGTCCGGGTGTGTATCGACGATGACGTGGCCGCGGCGCGCGCGGCGTTCGCGAAGATGGTCCTCACCTACGCGCTGGCCCGTCCCGGTGCCGACAAGACCAAGGGCTATCGCGCCCACTTCGCGCGGATGGGCTTCGGTGACGTTCTCGACGACCTCGAGCGCCGGCGCGACCGCGGCGCGGCCGAGGACGAGCTCGCCTCGCGTTTTCCCGATGAGCTCCTACGCCGCGTCGGCTACTGGGGCGCGCCTGCCGGCGCGCGCGAGGCGTTTGGCACTCTCGCTCGCGGCCTCGACATCGCGATCGTTCGTCTCGTGCCGTCGCGGCGCAACGACGAAGGCGCGGTGCGACTCGCGATGGAGGCCTGCGCCCCGCGCTAACGAACCTGTTCGGCGAGGCGCGCGAGGTCGGCGGGCCGCAGGGTCCGCGACGAGATCTCGTAGGTCGAGCCGTTCTCCGTCCACCGCACCACGCTCACCGAATTTGCCTCGACGGTCCAGCTGACCGCGTAGTTGCCGTGAACCGAAAGCGCATCGGCCGGACGCGGCGAAGGTGCCTTGACCGCGAGCGTGTTTGGGGCGAGCGCGATCACGACCGTGTCGCTCGTCCCGCGGATCCGATACGAACGCACGGTCGGCTCCGGCCGTGGCGGCCCGTACACACCGTCCACTCGCAGGGGAGAGATCGGGACCGCGATGTCGGAGGGCAGCTCGAGCGCGAGCGTCGCCGGTCTCGGTCTTGCGAGCGCCTGCGCGATCACGGAAGGGCCCGTCGACGGCACCGCTCGAACGAGCTGTGCGTGGGGAACGGCATTAACGAACAGCATCGCCGCGGCGGCCACGCTCGCCGAAGCCAGCGAGAGCACCACTCCAAACCGGGGCGCGAAGGCTCGTGGGGAGCCGACCTCGAGATCGAGGATCACGCCGGGACTCTGCTCTTGGTCTCCTCTTTCACCGCGTCGAGCTCGCTCCCGTACGCCCACACGTCGATGTCCGCCGTGTCGAGCTTGTTCGCGCCGAGGATCGTCCCGATCTGCGCGCGGTGGTCGCTGCCGTGATGAGCGAACTGATTGAGGAGCACCCACGAGGTGATGAGCATCGGCGGGTCAGCCGGATTGCGTCGACGGGCATCGCGGATGACGCGATCCGGGTCCAGATTCGTGCCGCTGAAGAGCTTCTCCACTCCGTCGTTGACATGCTGTAGGTGCTTGGCGATCTCGTCGAGCGTCGCCTCTCCGTTGTCGTCCTCATCCAGAAGCGGCTCGGGGATCTCCATGAAGCGCCGCA
>Ga0209161_10001690_pt1 | contig 18276 bp, 20 predicted proteins | sample GraSoiAngelo_155_FD_186169 | JGI IMG/M metagenome (GOLD analysis project Ga0209161, IMG submission 186169) | Grasslands soil microbial communities from the Angelo Coastal Reserve, California, USA - 14_1009_13_30cm (SPAdes) (version 2) | ecosystem: Environmental > Terrestrial > Soil > Grasslands... | reverse complement strand
GAGGGCAGCAACGCGCTGTCGCAGATCCGTGTTCTGACGGAGCAACAGCAATATCACCATGACCATTGCAGCCACAGCGGCCCATTCCAATGCGGTCCACCACGTTTTGCGCTTCACGAGGCGAACCCGGGTCCTCCGAGGTTCCTTTGCGATTGCGGCCATGAGGCGCTCGCGGGAACGCAAAGGGGGCTTCGGGCCACTGGCCGAAAGAGCCAGTAGCGCCAAATCTCCCTGCAACTGCGCAAGTTCGTGCCGGCAGTCCGGACAGTCTTTCAGATGCTTCTCCACAGTCAGGCGTTCCTCACCTTGTAGCGCTCCCAGCGCGTACAGCGAGAGATCATCCACGAATTGTTCGTGCACGCTCATGGGTTGAAAGCTTTGCGCAAGGTCAGTAGACCAGCGCGAATGCGGGTCTTTATGGTTCCAAGAGGCTCGCCGGTCTTTTCCGCAATCTCGGTATGAGAGAGACCTTCGAAGAAAGCCATTTCCAATGCAGCACGCTGTGGTAGAGGCATGCCTCCGAGGGCACCTCGAATTTTTTCGAGCGCGCGGCTCGAATCGGCAGCGCCGGCAATGTCGGGTTCGATGGATACGACGACATCGGTAATGTCCGCCTCCGGCCGTCGCTTGCGGAGGGAATCGATCGCCCGATTCCGCGTGATCACCGCCAGCCATCCCGGCAGACTGCCACGAGTCGCATCGAACGTATCTGAACTACGCCAGAGTCGCATGAAAACTTCCTGCAGAATGTCCTCCGCCACTCCAGTATCGCCCAGAACTCTCAGCGCCACTGAGTAAACGATGGCAGAGTAGCGCTCGTAAAGCTGCGCCATGGCTTGCTCATCGCCAGAGCGAATCGCCGACACCAGCATGGCGTCAGACGAGACCACGGTGGAGGTAGCGCGAGACAAGCCAGTATCTCTTCCTTTCTGAGTACGTCTGGCAGCCGTCAGCGGATTGCCTTTCCCGGTGTTCGTGAAAGAAGATAGAGTCCGGAATCGCCTGAGCACGAACAGCGATCAGACGCCTTCGAGAGCAGATCAGTGAGCTCATACCACGAGCGCTCGTCCTCGGACCGGTCGGCTGCGGGATGGGTGGCCACGGCGCATACCATGTTAACAGGAGATACGAATTCGCTCAGCGGCTTGGATCTCTCCAATTGAGTAGAATTTTGCCCGCTCTGGATCGGGAAAGACAAGGCGCGCCTGTCAGGAGCGCCCAGTGGCGAGATCGGCGGAACCTTCTAATTAAATGTCCCTGGTCGGATACATTTCCTGCCCACCAGCTGCGGGATTCTTGGAACCGGAAGGGCCCGGATGTCCAGCAACAAAACTGCAATTTTCTTCTTCATGATCCCTCCTTGGATTTAAGCAGCTTCGATGAGAGATACGCCGCATCGCGCTCGTCGGATTGGCAGAAGCATGGAAAACCCCAAAAACCGCTCATACTCGCTTTCACACGCTCATCGAGATGGGAGTGAATCGATTTTGCTCATATACGAGACGCGCTGACAATCGGATTGCTGCAACCGAGAAAATCCTTAAACGATGAATGTCTCGTAAAAATTTGGCGCCCCCACAAATCTGACTTCAGCGCTGCCCCGTACTTCAGTTCGTAGACGGATTCCAATCGTAACCGATGCGGCGCGGCGTCGCGCGGCAGAGGCAGTATCGCGATGGCAACGTCCACCAAACTCAGATCCCGAGAGGAAAATTCAATGAAGCGACTTAAAGCAATTGTGGCCCTCGCCATGGCGCTGATGGTGCTGGTTCCTGCCAGCCTGTTTGCGTCCAGCCATCGCGAGGCCCCAATCTCCGCACTCGACCACAGCGCGGACGTGACTGACTGGTACGCCTTTGTCAGTTACGATCACCCCGACCGCGTAACCATGATCCTCAACGTCGACGGGTTCCTCGAGCCCTCCAACGGACCCAACTACTTTCCCTTTGATCCCAACGTTCGTTACGCAATGAACGTCGACAATAATCAGGATGGAAAAACTGACATCAGTTTCCAATTCCGTTTCAACACTCAGATCCGTCAGCCCGGAGTCTTCACCGGCTTTGTGGGCGGAATCGGAGGTTTCCCCCAAATTACTTCGCTGGACGGTGCTGGCTCCGAAGGCCTGAGCTTGCGACAGACCTATACAGTAACCATGATCAAGAACGGTGTTGCTACCGATCTGACCAACGGGCAAACACTGTTTGCCGTGCCGTCCAATGTCGGACCACTCACCATGCCCGAGTATCGGGACCTTTTCAACCAGGGTATTTATGACCTCGGCAATGGCGTCCGGGTATTTGCTGGAACAGTGGATGATCCTTTCTATATTGACCTTGGCGCTGCTTTTGATTCCTTCAATTTTCGTATGGGCGTGGGAGGAATCCTGACCCCTGCGGTGGACGCGGACGACACTCACAACTACGCACCAGACGCGGTGGCTGGCTTCAACGTCAACTCTATCGTGCTGGAAGTTCCTATCACCATGCTGACGGTAGACGGCAAGTTGCATACCGCCGGCGAGAAGCAAGCAGTGATCGGCACTTACGGAGAAACCGACCGCCAGCGGATCACCATTCACCGCCTCAATGGACAAGTGGACAGCAAGGGCGCGTGGCGTCAGGTGAACCGTGAAGGCAATTCACTGATTAATGAGTTGATCATCGCAACCGGCTCGAAGGATCTGTTTAGTGTCTCCGATCCGGAGAAAGATGGGCAGTTCGCCAACTTCTTCCTTGATCCCTTGCTGGCGCACCTCTACTCTTCGATTCTCCATATTCCGATTCCGCCGGCGCCTCGTACCGACCTGCTTCCACTGGTCCAGTACATGGCACCGATTTGTCCAGGGTGCGGTCCGAACGATGCGGGCCCGGTCGCTGACCTGCTGCGGCTAAATACTGGTATCCCTCCTACTCCAGTAGGCAGCCAGAAGCGTCTTGGCTTCCTGGCGGGTGATCTTGCCGGATTCCCGCAAGGGCGGCGGCCTATCGACGATGTCGTTGACATCGCCTCACGCGCCGTCGTCGGCATCCTCGTCGATCCGGTGAAGTACGGAGCACGCGTCGGTGATGGTGTTAACACAAACGAAGTCGGTTATGGAAAAACATTCCCATACGTGCTTCCTGCCCATAGCGGTCGCGACAGCCATCACACAGGCCCTGGACAGAGGGGGTGCAGTGGTCAATCCAATGGTATCTGTCCTGTGAAGTAGACCTCAATCGTGGCTGCTGCCCGAGAGGCAGCGGCCACGAATTCTTATCCAGACAAGCGAGGAGTGATATGAAGAAACTAGTTGTTCTCCTGCTGATGCTCATGGCCGCCCTGGCGGCGGTCGCACAAACCACAACTCTCTCTGCCGGTGCGACTCCTTCTCCTGCCGAGCGAAGCATGGCTCAAGCCAATCGGCTCATCGAGAAGGATCCGAAGAACTTCGAAGCCTACAACGCTCTCGCCCTCGCGCTCTCGCGCCGCGCCAGAGAAACCTCCGATGTCATCTTTTACGCGCACGCCGAAGAGACTTTGAAAAAGTCCTTCGAAGTCTCGCCCGGTAACTTCGATGGAGAAAGAATCCATGTTTGGCTGCTGCTGGGAAAGCACGAATTCGCAGCAGCTCGCGTAGAGGCGCGCAATCTCAACCAGAAAATGCCCGATGACGTGATGGTTTACGGATTTCTTACCGACGCCAACATGGAACTGGGGAACTACAAGCAAGCGGAAGACTCGGCCCAGTTAATGCTGGATCTGCGTCCCGGGAACCTTCCGGGACTCACACGTGCCGCTTATCTCCGCGAACTGTTGGGCGACCTTGATGGATCGGTCGAACTGATGACCATGGCCTATCAGTCCACGCCACCGAACGAAGCCGAAGACCGGGCCTGGATTCTCAGCCAGATCGGCCACTTGCAGCTCATGTCCGGGAAGATCACCGAGGCGGATGACACGTTGCAGCAAGCGCTGGCACTTTTTCCCGGATATCACTACGCGCTGGGCAATCTTGCCAAAGTCCGCATCGAGCAGAAGAGATATGAAGATGCGGTCAATGTTCTCGAGCAGCGTTACCACGCGGCCCAACACGCAGAGAATCTCTACGACTTGGCCGAAGCTTTGGAACTCGCTGGCCACCGAGACCAAGCCAAAAAAGCTTTTGCAGAATTTGAGACTAAGTCACAGCTAGAGAGCATTCGCCCAGACAACTCCAACCGCGAACTGATTTTTTATTACGCTGACCATGCCCACCTGCCGGCAAAAGCCCTGGAGGTTGCCCAAGCGGAATACGCCCGGAGGCACGACGTGTTCACGCTCGACGCCTATGCCTGGGCTCTTCACGTGAACGGACGCGACACCGAAGCTCGAACGCAAATCGCAGCAGCACTCGCCGTGGGTGTGCGCGATGCCAAAATGCTTCGCCACGCCGGAGAGATTGCTTTGAGTTGCGGCGACCGTGCCGCCGGGGAACGGCTTTTACTCGATGCTACGAAAATGAACGCTCCTGGATCGAGCCTGGCGCGGGAACTGCTAGCCAGCCTTTCCGCACCCAAGAAGAACTGACCATGCGAAACGCGCTCCTCATTGCGATGGCCGTCAGCGTCCTTACAGGTTGCTTGCTGGCGGAAGATGCTGTGGCCGGACCGAATCCGGCCACAGTAGGCGCGGCCCCCGGCGCCCGCGCCGAGAAATTCGTTTTGAGCGGCTATGTGGTCGCCGCAGATGGAGAGCCCATCGCTAAGGCTGAGGTTCAACTGGGGAGCGCGACGGCGAGAACGGATGCGCAAGGCAGCTTTCAGTTGCTAGCCCTCTCAGGAGAGAGCAAGATCTCGATTTCAGCGAGCGGTTACACGCCTCTTTCCGTTCCCGTTTTAATCTCTGCTGATACCAATCTGAAATTCGAGCTGCAGCTTTCCGCCACGACAACCGTCAGCGTGCAAGTGGACAGTCCAATTTCCGCTGCTTTAACGCAAATCTTTGAGTCTGACGAGTTGCCGCAAGCACAGCCCGGTCAGCCCGGTGTCCCCGTGGCTTTGCCGGGTTATCCTTCAGAAACCGCATCCGGCGGAGTGAAAGCACCCCAGTATTTTGCTCCTGGGGTGGCGGGAGATCACGGCGAGCCGATCGCCCAATATATTCGCATTGGTGACTTCTTGTTTCCGAACAATCTACCGGCCAACGCGCACGGCAACGGTTATGCCGATCCCAATCTGCTTATACCGAATGCGATCGGTTTTGTGGAATCAGATGCAGGAGCATTCGATGTGCGGCACGGTAATAACGCGGTTGATCTTGCCGTGGCTTACGGTTTGGTCCCGAGGCTGGAACCCTTTGTTCAGATTTCCACTGACCCGCACGATTACGATTTTGTTTCCGGATGGAGTCCTGGCAATCCGCAAACGGGCGCGTGGCTGGGGATGGAAATCGCTGGCGGCGACGGATTTCTCGCGCTTCCCGAGCACCGCCATCAGTACAAAGTCAACGGCCAGCGCAGTTACGCCTTCGGCCATCACCTGTTGACGGTGTTCGGAGCCAGTTACCACGGGCAGTCCCGCATCCCCGGCCTCATACCCATTGCTATGCGAGTCCCGCAAGACACGATTGATGCTCGCCAGTCCGACCGCACGGATACGGCTTTGTTGGTAGCTTCCGACACGTGGCAGATAGCGGATCGGCAACAGCTTCAGTTTTCGGAATATTTCCGCACCTACAGCCTGATTTCGGCGATGGCTTACTTCGGCAATCCGAATTCCGCACAATCACGGGGGGCAACACTTCTTATCATCGACGAGTAAAACCCACGATTTCATTGTCGGCGGGCCTGGATTTCCGTCGCGATTCTCCGCGGAGCGCCGAACTTGCTCGTGCCGATGCGAGTGGCGTCTTTCAGCCAGTCACGCGCAATAACTTCGTGATCAGCGATCTTGCTCCGTATGCCTCCGTTGATGGATCGATTTCGCAATTCCTCACTTACAGTGTCGGCGCCCGCTACGACGCACTTTCATTCAGCAACAACGACCGGCTCACTCCGGCTGATTCATACGAAACTGGCGCGGGACGAACTTCGCCCCGAGGCACACTATTGTTTCGCGTTCCGAGCTCTCACTTTCCGGTCTTAACCTTCAGCTCTGGCGAGGCGTTTCATAGCAATGACCCCCGCATCGGCTTGGGCACGACTCACAGCACGCCCATGGCAATCTCGCATGCGAACCAATTCGTGGCGACGGAATCGGTCTTGGGCGCACGGCTTCGATTGTCGCTGGTGCGCGTAAGCAACTCGCAGGAATTGGCAAAGATTGATCCGGATACCGGGCTGCAGCAGAGTGTCGGGCCGTCCTTGGTGCAAGCTCTAACTGTATCCGCTCAGCGGCATTTTTCTTTTGGCTCACTCCAAGCCACGTTTGCCCGCGCGCAAGCGAAGAACCGGCTCACTGGTCAGGACGTCCCAGAGGCTCCCCGGCTGATCTGGGACGTTTCCGCCACGACGCTCCGCTTGCCAGCACGATTACGGGCTTCGGTTGAATTCGAGTACGTCGGGCGCAAGGCGCTGGGAGATCGATTCACCGCCGTTCCCGTGCGCGAAATTCGCGGCTCTCTGACCCGTAGCTTCCGCGGCGAATCGTTCGAAGTGGAAGTCCATTTCCTGCTCGCTGACGGCTACACCGGGCAGACTTTAGAGACCCTCCAGCTGCCGAACGAAACAATACGAACCGAACGGGTCGTGGGCGTGCGCAACCAATCCTATGCGGGAGCCAGCTTCATCTACCACTTCAGGCCGGCCCGCCGGTAGATATTGGTCTCACATCGCGAAGATCTACGCCGCCATGGATGACGTCGAGAAAGTGTTCATGTGGCTGGAAACATCGTATAAGGAAGGCAATCCCGACCTGATCAAGCTCAATTCCGAACCGGTTTTCGGCGGAATACGCGCCGAGAGCCAAGGTTTGGAGAATTGATGCAGCGGGTCGGATGGAAAACGTAAAGTCGCAGGACATAAAAACAGTTCTCAGACTGTCTAACAAAACCCCCTTCTTCTTACGAAAGCCGAATCCATGAAGCTGGTCTGTCTCTACGCCGGAAAGTTCATGCGCCGCATCAGGTCCTGGAAGCGCGGGTTAGAACGCAGGTCATCGAAACGGGCATCGACCTTCAGTAATAAAAGCCACTCTGCCTGCTGTTGGTAGGAGGTCTCGAGCCACCGAAGGGCTTCGTCTTTTTGCCCCAGAGCGTTATAGATTCTGGCCACACCGTAGGGTGTTACGTAGCGCTCCTTCGATAGCACGAACAACTGTTCTAGTACCTTCTGCGCGTCGTCGCGTTGCTCTGCCGCCGCGTATGCGTCCGCGAGCATGGTAAGGGGGCTCGTACCCGGCCAGAGGTTAACGCCCTTTTGCAATGCGGCGATTGCCAGTTCATGCAGTCCCTTCCAGGAATACGCCCAGCCCAGTCCACACAGCGCCGGGCCGTCCTGTGGGTCCAGTTCGAGTATCTTCACAAATTCACTGACCGCTTGATCGTATCGGCGCGCATAAAGGCAATTGAAGCCGAGCAGGTTTTGGCTAACAGCTAGAGGATCTAGGCGAATGGCTCGTTGAAACTCGGTATAGGCCTCCTCGTAGCGTCCCATCATCGCGAGGTACAAGCCAAATAAGTGATGCCCCGCCGCCGCCCCCGACTCCAACCACGTTACGGGTGTTGTACCGTTTCCTGTACAGCGGTACGGATCGAATGACGAGTTTCGACTTCAACGAGCGGAATGTATATCCTTTCGACGGAGAAATCTACTACGTATCCGACCAACCAGGCAGCGGCCGGACCCCGCTGAATCGCTACCTCAACGCGGGAGCAACCGACCACGCGGATGGCATAGACCCACCCGATGGCTACAGTCTGGAGGAAACTCTGGGCTATCCTTGGACGCAGGCTTCGCTCCCTGGTCTCGAACTCATTTCGGAAGCTGTTAATCCAGCTACGGGTGACTACGCCCTGGTTGCTCCTTCGGAGACTCTTCCCGGCTACAATCGCAGCCCACTCGGCGTGTATGGCTACCCGCGATTCGTGAACAGCACTGAAGTCTTACTCAGCTTGTCAGCGGGAGGAGTGACCGTAGAATCGAATAAAGCGGCGGGAGGCGTCACCTGCCGCTGGTTCTGGAACGGAATGCAGTTTGAGAATCACTTCGCCTACGGCTCGCAAATCCAGGCAGCATTCTACTTTGGCACTGGCCCCAACCTGAACCCCAATGAAGCGGGAAACGGCTATGCTCCTGCGGGCCTCGATGCCGGACGCGGCTCGCCGACGGTACGCTTCGAAAATCAGGACAATACTCAAATCACCCGCGCCGTCCCGCTGAATTGGGACCCCGCGGTTTTCGGCGGTGACTTGGATCACCCCGTCATCTGGGACAGTCTGATTCTCGGCAAAGATCTCACCCTGAACTTCAACAACATGGGACCAGTAGCCAAATACAGCGCCCATCTGAAGCTTCCGGCTGCCACCTTCGGCACCCTTGCCATTCCGACGGGCTACTTGCGCGGCAATTTCAACCGCTTTTGGACCTACGATGCGCAGTCGCAACGTCTGACCGAAGTGACCGGGCAGGTGCCCAATGGTTGCGCCAATGGGAATCTGACCTTCGCCTTCTACCCTAACTTCGGGGGCGTCATCATTTCCGATGCCACCACTGACTATGCCATGGGCGTTTACGGGGTCAGCATCACCAGCGGAGGCCCAGTCAGCTTCTTCGGTTTGTACAGCTATCCCTGCGCCCGAGACGATGCCAACTTCTCAGAAGCCTGCTTTTGGGTGCTTTCCGTGTTGGCGACCATCCTGGAGTTGAGCGACTTCCTTCTTGGCTGCGTCGTTACACCTCGTTACACCGACCATCCGATGCCGATGGTGAAACAGGTAGCTATGATTGGCTTTGCTTGGGACTGAAGCCGTAATCTAATTGGCAAGGCTCTGGTCGGCTGGCACTAGCGATGTTTGTTTCCTCGGTTTATTAGGCCGGTGTCTCTTGCGCATGCATGATTACCTTCATCATTCCGGCCCATGACGAGGAGTTCCTGATTGGTCGTACGATCAGCGCGCTCCATGCGGGCGGGGCTATGAACGAGCCGTACGAGATCATCGTTGTGGATGATGCGTCGACGGACGCGACAGCCACGGTGGCGGCGCGTTGCGGCGCTCGCGTCGTCTCGGTCAATTGTCGGCAGATTGCCGCAGCCCGCAACGCGGGAGCGGCGCAAGCTCAAGGTGACCTGCTGGTGTTCGTCGATGCCGACACCCATGTCCCTGGGGCGGTTGTCGGCGCGGCCGTACACGCAATGCGGACCGGCGCGGTCGGCGGCGGGGCCAGGGCAAGGTTCGATGGGTCCGTCCCAATCTACGGGCGTATTCTGGCGTGGCTATGGCTGTGGATCCAGCGGTTCGGACACCTCGCTTCCGGTTGCTTCCTCTTCTGCGCGCGTGACGCCTTTGAGGCCGCAGGTGGGTTCGACCAGACCCTGTACGCTGCCGAGGACGTCGTACTGAGCAGGCGACTCAGGCGCTTGGGTCGATTGGTGATCCTGCCGGAGGAGGTGGTCACGTCAGGACGGAATCTACGTTCGCACTCTGCCTTCGAGGTTCTGGGTATCGTGGTTGGCTTCGCATTGCGTGGCCCGGGGTTCTTCAGAACCCGGCAAGGACCGTGGTATGGTAGGCGCCGCGACGATCCAGACCATAGAGCCTAGCTGTTCCACCCGACTGTCGCGAAGCGGCTTCGGAGCAAACCGATTTCCTTGGAAGGCGAGATATCCTATCGAGGCGGTTCTCTTGCACTTGCAAGATAAGGAGCAAAAGCGGTTGGCTCTCGGTTTTGTTAAAGGCTCGTAAGAGACGATCTCAGGGCATACAGAATTCGGAGGTATTGCAACGGGTGTGTTCACTCCCGTGCTTGCCAAACACTCGACGTCGTTCTGCTTGTTGACCACCTTTCAGTCGGTGTTGACCGAATGCAGCGAAGGCAGGGGAGCCAGGGATGTCGGCTACCCTCGCGACTCCAGTCGCTGCCATCCTTCTGGCGCGGCCCGGACAATTTTCAGGACATGTTGCTTGGTCTCCACCGGATGGACGAGCACTTCCGCACCGTCGAAAAAAACGAACGAGTCGGGTTGAGAACCAACTCCTAACATCCACACATGGTTAAACCGGCACGTGGGGTTTTTATTCCTTCCGACAAACAATCATTTCGGCGGCGGAATAAATCACCGTCTGCCCGGTTATCTGTGGTGAGCGCCGGAACAGGGAGACCATTGACGGTGCGGCTGGAGGAAATATGAAAACCAGTGCCACGCTATTTGCGCTCATGTCCGGCGTGCTGTCAGCGAGTATGCACGGAGCTGCGAAAACTGAAGATCAACCGGCCATTGTTGTCAGTGTCGAGAACCACGACCCGCAATCCAATTCCAATTATGCCGGTCCATTAGACCTCCCACTGCAGCCACAGATTTACTCCTATGACATCGGCATACAGGTGGGTTCTACCCTGTACCGAACAAGTTATGCTTCCGCTTTCGATTATCTTCCGGCAGTCTTCGCCACCAATCACCCAATCCAGGTCGATCTCGGAGATCACGTGATGTATATGACCCTTCCGGACGACCGTGCGGTGCGAATGCCTATCGCTTCCTGGCCTATGGCTTGAAACTGGTCTTTCAGATTAACAACTCTATCTCGGAGCTGGAACTCCGAAACAGCTGAATAACCCCCTTGAACGGTGCAGGGCGTAAGACTCACAGTCGGGTTGGTGCATTTAGTGACTTTGACAAAATCTAAGAGACGGGAGCAGCCATGGTAAATCCTTTCGACCTCAAGACCGTACTTCTGGAGAAGCACGCACAACATGTGGTGCTGATACATTTTCCAATCGCTCTGTTTGTTGCGGCAATCGCATTCGACCTCATCGCGCTCGGGACGAAGCGACGTGGCCTCGCAGACGCAGCTTACTACAACCTACTGGCGGCAGCGATTTCAACACTCCCGGTTCTTGTCACTGGGCTACTCGCATGGCAGTTCCAACTCGAGGGGCAGAAGCTGAAGGGAATCCTCTTGCTGCACTTGGTACTTGCGTGCATCTCGACCGTGATGATCTGGCTAGTGTGGTGGGTGCATTTCCGCGCTCGACGACGGACAGTATACCTGCCGACCTACCGTCTAGCCGTTGAGTTTCTGGCACTCATCATCGTGGCACTGACAGCGCATTTGGGCGGTTTCCTAAGCGGCGTAAACACGCCTGGCTAGAATTCAGCACGAATCGGTGAGGAGACCGACGAGGTTCTCGGTGGCTTAAGTGGCCAGGTCCCAGTCCCTTAGAAACCGATAGCATCCCGCTGGGCTGTCCAAACGTGTCTCCCTGCGACGCGTCATTCAATGTTGGATCACGCGGCTGCTCCTTCCACCTCAATGACGTAAACGGCCTGACCTGCTTTTGTCCCCGCCAGAGACACTCGTGTCCGCCATACCAGAAAAGTTTAGACGGCAGAATAAATCAGTGGAATAAAAGTGACTTGCGCCGGTTATCACCTCAGAACGCTACAAACCACGGAGGGCAAATGCCCAACAAGAAGCAAGATCTTATCGATCAAAAATTACAGGACCTCAACAACGACGGCGTTGATCGTCGCGGATTCCTGAAGTGCATGGCATGGGCGGGTACTGGCTTGGTCTGGACCTTAAGCGGCGGCATTCCGGTCTCCCGCGCATTCGCTAAAAACTACGGCAAAGATGCCGGCAAAGGCGGGGACTTCAGCTTTGTGCAGATCAGCGATAGCCACATCGGCTTTAACAAGCCGGCCAATCCCGACGTCACCGCTACTCTCGAGACGGCGATCAACAAGATCAACGCGATGCCCCACAAACCGGACTTCATCATTCACACCGGTGATCTGAGTCAGCTCTCGAAGCCGAGTGAATTCGACACGCTTGACCAGGCATTGAAAGGAGCATCCGCGAAACAGATTTACTTTGTGCCGGGTGAGCACGACATGCTGACCGATAACGGCGAGCAATATCTCCAGCGCTATGGGAAGGGGACAAAAGGGACAGGGTGGTACAGCTTCGATCACAAGGGCGCGCATTTCGTTGGTCTCGTAAATGTCGCCAATTTGAAAGCCGGAGGCATGGGGTCCCTCGGTCACGGCCAACTGGAGTGGCTGGAAGACGATCTCAAGGGCCGCCCCGCTAGCACTCCGATTGTGCTCTTCGCACACATTCCGCTGTGGACCATCTACCCCGATTGGGGCTGGGGAACCGATGACAGCGAACAAGCATTGTCTTACGTCAAGCGGTTCGGTTCCGTGACGGTGTTAAACGGGCACATTCACCAGATCATGCAGAAGGTCGAAGGCAAGGTTTCGTTCCACACCGCGATGTCGACCGCTTTCCCTCAACCTGCGCCGGGAACCGCGCCCTCAGCCGGACCGATGAAGGTGCCAGCTGACCAGTTGCAGCGGGTGTTGGGTATTACCGATGTGAACTATGTGGTCAGCGGTCGCAGCCTCGCAATCGTCGATTCGCCACTCGGGGCATAGGAGCTCTTTGGCTTCATGAGATAAAGGCGGCCAGGCAGAAGTTGATTTGATCACTGGGTCGACCGCCAGGGCTCTGGTCTAAACAAGAAGATCAAATTTAGAAAGGAATAGCACAATGACAGGTAAAAACGTGTGGGTTGCAAGTTTCGCAGCGGCGGTAGTTATTGCGATTGTATTGCAGTTAGCGGGATCACCGAGCGTCGCGGCCAATGACCAATCCTCCGCAGCAAACGCCGAGGTGAAAATTGATAACTTCAGTTTTGGGCCGCAGACGGTCACGGTGCCCGTTGGAGCTACGGTGACCTGGACCAACCGTGATGATATTCCCCATACGGTGGTCAGCACAGATGGCCTGTTCAACTCCAAGGTGCGCGATACGGACGAAAAGTTCTCTTACACGTTCGCGAAAGCGGGAACGTATCCCTACTGCTGCTCGGTCCATCCGAAGATGACCGGCAAGGTCGTGGTGCAATGAGCCCGGATTTCCAGATGGCACTGCAACGAAAACGGCCCTCCATTTCCATTCGGTTCCACTTGCTGTAACAAAGCGGTTGTTCTCCAAAGCGAGGTGAACAATTATGGCGGCATACGCGGCACAATTCGAAGTGAGGGCGGTAGCGACCGCCGACCTGGATCTCGTCCATGCCAGCAAGAATGGGGATGTCGCTGCTTTCGAGCAACTCGTAAACAGATACGATCGCAAACTTCTCCGAATCGCCCAAAGCGTTACGCGTAACAGGGAAGATTCTCAAGACGCGGTTCAGGAAGCCTTTTTGAAGGCCTTCCAAAACTTGGACCAATTTCGGGAGGATTCCCAAAAGGGGCGGCCGTACCGCTTCCAGGGTCTGGGTTAAGATGTGGCGTAACTCAGACGCCCAGTAGAGTTGTTCAGGATTCGGAGCCCAATCGGTGACCTCTATTGGAAGCATGTCTCCATCGCCCTGAAAATCCATCCAGGGACAACTCTCTTACGGTGCGTTGCTTTCGCAGCTTCATCAGCGACCGGTTCACAGTGATGCGAATCAACCAGATGGAGAATGGCGAGCCCGGTTGCAGCTTCGGGAAGGATTAAACAAATACTTCGGAAAAAAAGGGAACTCCGCTCTCACCCGCATCCCGGACAATAACGGAGCTTGGACAGGGCAAACTGGACACATCAGCGCGGAAATGCTTTTCACACAAATAGGAATCGTACGGGGCCCGATCTATTACATAGCTGGGCCACCAACGATGGTCGCGGCGACGCGCCGCACGCTTGCTGAGGTGGGGGTAGATGAAGACGATATTCGGACGGAAGAGTTTGCCGGCTATTGAGAATCGGAAATCCGCGGGTGCAGTGGACGACCAACGGTGTTGTATATGCCTCCCATGAAGGGCTTTCTCGGCACCGGCGCAACTTTCGGGGCAGATCTCAACCTCGTCGTGCAACTCATCATGGGAACAGCGTTGATCGCTGGGGCTCGTCTCGCGAAACACAAACGCTACAAAGCTCACGGTATCTGCCAGACGACCGTGCTTCTCTTGAACCTGTTCATGATCGGACTGGTGATGTGGCCGTCCTTCCGGCAACAGGTGAAGCCAGCGCTGTCTAAGGGTCTTCATAAGTGGTATTACGAGGTGGCGATGCTACACGCGCTCCTGGGGACAACGGCTGAGCTTCTGGGACTATATATCGTCATCGCAGCCGGCACGAACGTGCTTCCACGGTGGCTGCGGTTCAGACATTGGAAGTGGTGGATGCGCACAGAGCTCGTGCTTTGGGTGATTGTTCTGCTCAGTGGCATAGGAACGTACTGCGCATGGTATGTGGCGCCGTTCCAGTAGTGCCCGGTCATGGGCGATCTTTGACACATAATCGGAGAGGCTTTCCATGTCTGACACGACTGCCTTCGGGCTGGCACAACGCACGCACTCCATGCCGCTCCTGGCCCACCTGGAGGAGCTGAGGAGACGAATCATTTGTTCAGTCGTTGCGGTGCTCGCCGGATTTCTCTCGTGCTGGTCGTTTGCTGACCGCATTTTCGGTTTAATGCAACAACCCATTATTCAGGCGCTACGTCACCATGGGCTCGGCGGCGGGTTGGTGTATTTAAACCCGACTGAGCCCTTTAATCTCTATCTCGACGTGACGTTTGTTGCCGGACATTTGCAGCCTCTCCATTTGTGTTCTATCAATTGTGGTGGTTTATCGCTCCGGGTCTGTATCGCGAGGAAGCGTTATGCTCTGCCGTTCTTACTCAGTACGGTCGGCTTGTTCATAGCTGGAGGTTTGTTTGGTTACACCTGACCTATGCACAGATTCTGAGTTGATCAGAAACGACTGAAGGGAAGAACCATTTGGAGACCCTGGAAATCCTGTCGTAAAACAGAGAGGCCGCGAAGTTTGCACCTTCGTGAGCCGATTTCCAGGAGCCACCCAAATGGTTAAGCGTAGTCCACAGCATAGCGAGGAAACCCGCGCCCCACAAGAGACGGAGCGAGATAAGACGGAGGCCAATAAAATTGGGGCTTCCACGCAATTCGACTTCTCCGGCAAAAATCTAACTCCCTATGGCGGCCTGCTTCGGGTGGCCACGATGCTGGAGAAGTTGGGATTTCAAGAGCTGGTAGAAGAGACCCTGACCGTGCATCGCATCCCGCGAGTGATGGCGATCTACCAATTCCTGTTGGGGATGGTGCTGGCCCTGTATGTGGGCTTTTCCCGCCTAAATCACTTGCGCTTTGTGGCGCACGACGCGATGCTTACTGGGATCCTGAAGGTGTTGGAGTTGCCACCGCAGTGCACCTTCTGGCGGTTTCTGGCGTCGTTACATTTGGGAGTGGCGCGGCAACTGCTGCAGGTGCAGCAGAGGATGCGAGAACGGGTGTGGGAGGCGGCCAACGTGCGGCTGAGCTCCATCACGTTGGACACCGATACGACCGTGCACACGCTCTATGGCCGACAGATGGGCGGCCGGAAAGGCTACAACCCGAAGAACAAAGGCAAGAAGAGTTATCAGCCGATCCTTACCTTTCTGGCGGAAACCCGAGAATACATCTGGGGCGAGTTGCACAACGGCGATCGGCCAACGGGCCAGCAGATTGCGCGCCATCTGGAGAGTGTTTTCGGCGCTCTCCCGCCGTGCATCGTAAAGATCTTCGCCCGGGCAGATGCTGGTTTCTATTGTTGGGAGGCAGTCCAAGCCTATGAGAAAGGGCAGGCATCGTTCATCATCGTGGCGCGCAAAACGACGCGTCTGTTGGCGGAGCTGCAAAGCGCCTGCTGGCAGCCCTCGCCGCGCACCGATGCCGACGAGCAGTGTGAGTTCTGCTATCAACCAGAAGGTTGGGGCAAGGCCTACCGCTTTATTGCATTGCGCTACCAGAAGAAGGACCCGCTCTCGCCCGAGCGCGAGCAGTACCAACTGTTCGATAGCCCGCAGTATGTCTATCGGGTGTTCGTGACTAATATGAAGCGTCCCGTCGACCTGCTGGTGTGGTTCTACAATCAGCGCGCTGGGGCCGAGAATCTGATCAAGGAAGCCAACAACGATGCGGGTTTGGCGGCCTATCCTTCCGGGCGCTGGGCCACCAACTGCATTCATTTTCAGCTGGCGATGCTGGCCTACAACCTCAATTGCTGGCTGCTGCTGTTCCAGCGCGAGGAAACGGCGAAGCTGGCCGAGCTCAAGCATACGACCTGGCGATCGCGCGTTTGCGCTTTCTGTTCCTGGCGGCTAAGGTCTGGCGGCACGCTGGACGTGTTGGGGTCAGCTATAGCGATCAGTACGCGGAGCGGGGATTATTCCAGCGCCTCATGGATCGCTTGCGCAACATCGCTCCGGGAGAGGCGAACTTTGTGCCCGTGGTGCTCACCCCCTTACGATCGTGAACCGTGCATAACTTTCTATGCACTCACGGCCTAGCATCAACAACATCTTAGAAAGATGGAACAGAGCATCAAGAGAGAAGACAAATCAGTCGGCGATCAAGATCCCAAGCGGTAACCACGACAGGGGCTGAAATCCAGGCAGCGCCTTACGAGGCCGGATTCTGTGCATAATTTAGGTTACAAGATGGTATATCCCAGCGTCCCTGGACTTCTTAATCGGTTACGGCCAACGCTTCCAGCCGATGATTACGATTGGAGAATATACGAAGCTGTTTGTAACCGTCACCATCGGTCTTGGGTTGATTTTCGAAATGCCAATTCTCGTGTTCTTTCTGGCTTTGATGAGGGTGATTACGGCTCGCTGGATGTGGCGGAATCTGCGGTACTCCATACTCGCCATCTTTATTATCGCGGCAATCGTCACACCCACGGCCGACATCTTAAACATGTGCCTTTTCGCTGCTCCGATGGTTGCGCTCTACGCCATCAGCATGGCAGTGGCTTGGCTGGTCAATTCCAGGCGCGAGCGCGGAGCAGGCTCCATCTAGCCTTGCGCTGCGACTTGTCGCTGCAAAGCTCCCACAGTAAATCCAAGGGTCAACCGACTGGCGGGGGAGGGAAGTGTCAACAAATTGTTCGTCAGGAGAATATTTCTTTGAATTGGGGAATAAGGGTCAACTAGCCGAGTTTCACAGATAGCTGGAACAAAAGCATAGGCAAAAGGAATGGGAGATAAGCGTCTCGTGGCAGTTATGAACTCACTCTCTGTTCCGAACCTCGCAGCGATGTTGTCAACACGCGTTTGCAAAGAGTTGACAATTAAATGACATCTTGTCTGTATCTCGTCGCTTGGTCGCTGTGTCTAACGCACAGTAATGCTGGAACAAATCATAAGAAAAGGAAGTGGAAACGCAAACCATGAAAGAAAAGAATTCTCCATCCGCGCTGGTATCCGAGGCAAACTCCCCTGAAGCAAATCACTCCTCCATAGAAGAAGGTGTTCAACGTCACTGGCAGGGTGTCGTGAAGAGACGTTCATTCCTCAAGGGCCTGGGAATTGCCGGCGCAACGCTGTCAGCCGGCGCTTTATTGGGGACCGAGGCCAACGCGCAAGCCACGCGAAGCCGAGGCAAGCTATCCAAAGGCGACGCAGCCCTCTTGCGGTTTGCGGCGGCGGTGGAACTCATCGAGGCTGATCTGTGGCAGCAATACAACGAGCTGGGAGGAGTCCAAGGGGGCAATCCGGCCTACATGGCCGCGCTCAGCAACCTTGATGGCGATATGCCTCAATACATCTCTGATAACACCGACGATGAATTGAGCCACGCGGCCTTCCTGAACGCCTACTTGATGTCAAAGGGCGAAGAGCCGGTTGATTTGGGTCCGTTCCGAAACCTGCCCAGCAGTCAAGCGACCGGCGCCAAGAATCAGGGGAGGCTGACAAACCTGCTGAAGCTGAATGTCGACCTTAGCTGGTATACACGCTATCGCAGCGCAAAGAACCCTGATTTCGGGGTGAAGTTCAAAGGACCCTTTACCATTGAGAACCAGCCTGCCATTCCATTAAACGACACTGACACACCGCCCAACCAGCCTCAGCCGGTCCCTCCTGCGACGCCGCAAGAGTCCCGTATGCAAGCGATTGCAAACACAGCCGGATTTCACTTTGCGTTTATCGAGCAGGGTGGGGCGAGCCTGTATCCTACGCTGGCCTTCAAGGCAACCGATGCTGAGGTCCTGCGAATCCTGGTGAGCATTGGCGGAGTCGAGATCGACCACTTCGGGCTCTGGCATGACAAGGCGGGCAATGCCGTAAACGCGCCTTTGGCGGGGGTGATTGATCCGGCA
>Ga0209161_10001679_pt1 | contig 18333 bp, 23 predicted proteins | sample GraSoiAngelo_155_FD_186169 | JGI IMG/M metagenome (GOLD analysis project Ga0209161, IMG submission 186169) | Grasslands soil microbial communities from the Angelo Coastal Reserve, California, USA - 14_1009_13_30cm (SPAdes) (version 2) | ecosystem: Environmental > Terrestrial > Soil > Grasslands... | reverse complement strand
AAGCAATGTCCTGTCTGGACCATGCACGAATCAACCCTGGCAGGAACACAAGAACGATCGCTGGGGCGGCCAGCGCCGCGAGCACGACGTCGACGCCAATCCAGATGAAGGCTGCGATAGCGCGGTGACTCATTCACTCGCCTCATGACGGTCCACATTCCTTGCGGCCAGACGTAGCCAACGGGTGCGCCGCCTCCAGCCCGAGTCGCGCACGCCCTGCCCAATCACCTCAACGACTGAATGGCAGCCGTAGAAACATTGTTGCCGCAAACACGGCAGAAGCTAGCAGGATCACCACGCTCGACCGCTTCGCTGACCACCCGAACAGAGTCAGCGCGTAGGGCCCATTCCGGCACAAAGTCTGGATTGAGTTCGTCCGCGATCCGGCGGAACGCGCTAGGCATCGCTACGGTCTCTCTGATGGCTACGTTACATCCGAATTCGCCGCTCCACTAACAGACGATCGTCCGTCACTTGCTCCGACGGTAGCGAAAGCAATGGCCTGGTCGATCTCCAGGTCAAGGGCCTGGCAAAGGGCGCGCAACGTCCCAAACATCAGGGCAATGGACATAAGCGCCGACCGCGAAGTCCGGGTGGCGACTAGCGCAAGTGCCAGGCAGAATTCAACGCCACAGCCACTTGCTCGATGTCATGTTGGCCGGCGTCGCTGATCGGCGCGTTGAAGTCCTTGAAAGCCCGAAGTCGGCCATCACTCAGTTCCGCCACTAGAAATGTGCCGCTGAATGGCCGAGGCCAGACCGGACCTGACTCAGCAGTGAAGTGAGTCACGTCCCGTTTCGCGAGCTTGTAGGTCCAAATATTTCCGCGGACAATGAGCCTTTCCTCGGTCTGGATCACCGCGCCCGACCGCCAGGCTCGCCAGGACATGAACGCGAAGCTGATCAGCAGGAAGCCTGCTGGAACCAGCTGATCTGTCGTCCTCGCAAACGCCAAAAGCCAAGCCAGATCTAATACGGCCAGAGCGCCGGCCCACTTGGCTACGAATTTGCCGTACTGGCTCCGTTTGAATGTGTTCAGGACCGAGCCGTAAGAACCCCTGGCGACGGAATCGCTCGACGATTTGTCAGGCTTCTCGCTCACCGGTACCGAACCACCAGCAAGCCAGCAAGAGCCAGCGACAAGGCTAGTGCGAACAACAATGCGAAAGTCCATGCGTTCGATCTGCGCCACAGGGTGACGCTCGATATGGTTTGCCTACGCGAAAGAGGTCCAATCAAGGACACAGCCCACCAAACAATCCAAAGGTCGAGTGGAGTTGCAGCCACCACGCGCTCGCGGCCTTGGAATGTGGGAATCGATGAGGCCGACTAGCCCATCCGCGAGAGTTGACACGACGAGCAGGGCGAGTAGACCCAGGCAGTTAGCGAAGAGGAACCAATACGTCCCGCGACGTATGACGTCGTACTTGTCCCGAGGCATCGCTCCCTGCGTACAGAACGAAGTGCGCGTCTATTCCACTCCATCGCCGGATTGCTTGCGATCAACTCCAACCAGTCGGCACGCGAGCCCAGGTCGCGCTCCGTGGCCAGCCGCACGTAGCGCTGCAGTATTCCGTAGTCCGAGTGGCCCATCGCCGCCCGGAGGTGACGTTTCGGCGACCTAGAACAGAGCTGGTCGGGCGGGCGAGATTTGAACTCGCGGTCTCCTGGTCCCAAACCAGGCGCTTTACCGAGCTAAGCTACCGCCCGCGCTTGTCGATTGAAGCAGACAGCTTCGACAGCGCGCCCGACTCTAGCAGTGCGCGGGCAGCGGCGGCGCGGTGGCTGTACTTGCGCTTCTCCTCAGGCGGCATCTCGCCAAACGTCTTGCCAGTCCCGGTCACAAGAAAGATCGGGTCATAGCCAAACCCCGCTTCGCCTTGCCACTCCGGCACCACCTCGCCTCGGCACTCCCCTTCGAAAAAGCGCGCGTCCCGACCAGGCACCGCGAGGGCGATGACGCAGACAAACCGCGCCGTCCACGGTCGAGGCACGCCATCGAGGCGTTGGAGCAGCTCCGCCGTCCGCTCCTTCTGCGTCGGGCCCAGTCGCGCCGACCTGATGCCGGGAAATCCGCCCAGCGTTTCGACCTCCAAGCCGGAGTCGTCCCCCAGCGACGGCAACCCAGACTTCGCCAGCGCGGCTTCAGCCTTCAGGCGTGCGTTATCGGTGTAGCTCTCCCCCACCTCGTCGACCTCGCTGTCGAACGCGATCAGCTCGACACCGGCGGCAGACAACAGGTCGCGGTACTCGCGCAGCTTGCCGGCGTTCCCCGACGCGATGACGAGTCGCGGACGATCAGGCAAGCGTCGCGAGAGCGCGCTTCTGCGCGACGATCAGCTCCTTGATGCCCTTGAAACCGAGCGCCAGCATGGAATCGAGCTCGGCCCGCGTATACGGCACGCCCTCGGCCGTAGCCTGCAGCTCGACCAGGCGCCCGTCCTCGGTCATGACGCAGTTGAGGTCAGTCGAGGCCTGGAAGTCTTCCGTGTAATCGAGGTCGAGCACCGCTGTGCCTTCGACCACGCCGCAGCTCACGGCGGCCAGGTGTTGGCGCACGGGGATCTGGTCGATCATGCGCGCGTCCTTCATCCGCTTGATCGCCACGTAGAGAGCGACAAACGCGCCGGTGATCGATGCGGTGCGTGTGCCGCCATCCGCCTGCAGGACGTCGCAGTCGAGGGTGATCGTCCGCTCGCCGATCTGCTTCATATCGACCGCCGCCCGCAGCGAGCGTCCGATCAGGCGCTGGATCTCATGGGTACGGCCGCCCACCCGGCCCTGGATCGCTTCCCGCGCTCCCCGGTCGTGAGTCGCCCGCGGCAGCATCGAATACTCCGCGGTGATCCAGCCCTGACCGCTGCCGCGCCGGTGCATCGGGACCCGATCCTCGACGCTGGCCGTGATCCAGACCCGCGTGCGGCCCATCTCGAGCAGGCATGAACCCTCGGCGTGCACGTTGACGCCGAGCTCGATCTTCACCGGCCTCAGCTGGTCGGGCGCGCGCCCATCTCGGCGCGCGGCCGTGCCGGTCAGCGCCCGAGAAGTTTCAGTAATAGCGCAGTCCCCTCGAAGAAAACATATAGCGGGATGAACATGATGAGCGGAGTCAGCGGATCGGCTCCGGGCGTCAGGAAGTTGGCCAGGAGACCCAAACCCAGAAAGAAGTATGGCCGCCGCTTGTAAAGCCAGCGCGAGTTTGTGATCCGCAGCATCCCCAGCACGAACAGCACCACGGGCAGCTCGAAGACGATGCCGAACCCGATGACCATCAACAACACGAAGCTGATGAACTGGCTGAGGTCTGGAAGATACGTGACGTCCGGAGGCGAGAAGCGGTTCAACACATTGAGGTAGAGGGGCAACGCAAAGACCGCAACAGCCACCCCCAGAGCGAAGAAGAAGATGGTGGCGACGATGAGCGGCAGGATGAACCGCCGTTCGCGCGGATGCAGTCCAGGGCTGACGAACCACCACACCTGCTGGATGACGATGGGCGAGGCGATGATGATGCCGATGTAGATCGCAACCTTCAGCGTGTTGAGGACGCCGCCGGCCGGTTGTAGGTAGATCGCGTGCTGGATGCCTGCTCTGGTGATCAAGAGCTCGATCACATGCCCCGAGATGAAGAAAGCGCCAGTGGTCGCGGCGGCCCACGCGACGAGGGAAATGATGAGCGCCCGGCGCAAGGCCTCGAGATGCTCGATCACGGACATGCGGTGGTCCTCGACCGGGGCCGGGGTCCGAGGCCCGCGCTGCAGGACCCTGCTCAGAAGGGCCACAGGCGGATCAGCTCTTCGGCGAGTTAGCCTCGGACGTCGAGCCCTTGGCGGCGCTCTCAGGCGGGGTGGTTACAGCGGGAGGCTCGGGCTTCTGGGCAGCCGCGGTCATCTCGGTGGTGATCTCGGTCGTCGCCTTCCGGAACTCACGCATCGCCTTTCCGACCGCTCCACCGAGCTCAGGCAGCCGGCCGGGGCCAAAGATGATCAGGACGACAACCAGCAGGGCCAGGATCCAGAACCAGTGAATGGGCATCTCGAGCCGATTATATGCCCCAGGCTGTCAGGGATCCGTCAGACGGTCGTCAGCTCACCTTGATCGCGATCGAGGTGATCGTGTCGCTGGGGGACAGCGTCTGCACCTTGTCCAGGCCCGAGGTCACGGTGCCGAACCGGTTGTAGGCCGCCGTGGGCCCTGGACTCGGCCAGTCCGCCTTCTCGATGAAGAACTGGCTTCCGTTGACGGCGCCGCCTGGCACCCGCGCCATCCCGACCGCGCCGAGACCCCATGGCGTCGTCGTGGTCTCGTCGGGCAGGTTGTAACCGGGGCCGCCGCGGCCGTCCCCGTGCGGGTCGCCCCCCTGCACGACCCAGTCTTCCGCCTTCCAGAACGTGAGGCCGTTGTAGTAGCCGTGAATGGCGAGCACGACGAAGTTGTTGACTGTGACCGGCGCCACCTCCGGGTGGAGCTGAATGACGATGTCCCCCTGCGACGTGGTGATCGTGGCTTGGAGGTTTTGCTTCGCGGTGATGCACATCGGTTGGGGGCCGATGAACTCATGTGGGGCGATCTGGGTCGAGGTGACGCAGCTGGCGAGAGCCGCCGGGACGACAGGCTCGATCGCGTGCTTGATCAGAAGTCCGGAGCCGACGACGGCGGCGATCAGGATTCCCATCACGAGCAAAGCCAGCCAAGCCTGGCGTCCCCATGGCGCCGGCGCCTCGAGCTCATCGGGTTCGACCGGCGCGGCGCGCCGCGAGGTCCGCGGCTGGCTCACTTCCGAGCGGTCGCTTCGGCGATCGCCTGTACGAGACCGTGCGTCGTGTATTCGCGAGCGACGATCGCCACGTCGAGGCCAAGCTTGCGCGCGCTGTCGGCCGTAACCGGTCCCATGCACGCGATCTCGGCTTCGCCCAGGATCGCGGGCAGCCGATCTTCTGGAAACGCGCGGACGAAGTTGTAGACGGTCGATGAGCTGGTGAACGTGATCACGTCCACGCCTTCACCGTCAAAGAGACGGATCAGGGCAGGACCCGTCTCGACCGGGCAGACCGCGCGATAGACGGGCAAGATCTCAACCTCCGCACCTCGATTCGCAAGCAGCGATGGTAGAGCGTCCCGCGCGATCTCCGCACGCGGCACAAGCACGCGCATGCCTTTCATCTCCCAGCCTTCGAGCGCGTTGGCGAGGCCCTCCGCCGTGTACTCCGAGGTGACGAGCTCGGGACGCAGACCATGGCCGGCGAGCGCGTCGGCCGTCTCCTGGCCGATCGCGCACAGCTTCGAGTTGTGCATCGCGCGAGCGTCGGCGCCGGTCGTGAGCAGCATCTGGAAAAAAATGTCCACCGCGTTTGCCGAGGCGAAGATGACCAGCGCGGTTCGCTCCAGGTTCTTGATTGCATTGCGGATGCGGTCGTCGGTGGGCAAGCGTCGGATCTCGATCGTCGGGACCTCGACCACCGCGGCGCCGAGGTCGACGAGCTCGCGGCGGAACGGGTCGACCTGGTGGCGCGCACGGGTGATCAGGATGCGGCGCCCGTGGAGCGGCCGTTTCGACAAGGTGTCCAGCCGCTCCGCCATCTCCACGCCTGGTCCGAGCACCAGCAGCGCGTCGCCGCGAAGCCCATAGGTGGCGGCCTTGCGCGCCAGCTCTCCGAGCGCGGCACTGACGCGATGCTGGCCCGGCTGGCCGGGATTGAGGATCAGCGCAGCCGGCGTGTCCGGTGCTCGGCCGTTCTGCAGCAGCGCGGTGATGCCTGATTCCCACCATCCAGAGGCGAGCCTGAGCACCACCGTCTCGCCACCTGTGACCAGGCCGAACCCGAGCGATGCCGACAGGCCTTCGATGGTCAGCGGAATGCCGCTCATCACCGGCGCGGCGAGCTCGACGATGAGCCCGGGCACCGCCTCGAAGTCGATCCCCGCGCGCTGGAGCCGCTCCGCCATCTCACTGCCGTTGGAGAACGCATAGGGGTTGCCCGGAAAGAGGACGGTGACCTTGCGTCCGCTGCGCGCAAGGCGGACGACCTCATCGATTGATTCGAGCGGCGCAATGTCGGCGCCGGCGGGCGCGAGGTGCAGGAGGCCGGTGCCGCAGCCATCGGAATTGCGAATGACGTCGGCTTCTTTGACCGCCTCGACCGCCTGCACGGTGGCCAGCCCTGGATGACCCGGTCCTACCCCGACGAGCCTGACTCTGCTCATGGCACCACGCCCATCCCCCACCCGGGACACGGCTGTCAGATTAGAGCTTTCGGCTGACCACGTAGGCGGTCAACGCCTCGAGGGCATCGCGCGCCTCACCCTGCTCAATCGACTCGAGCTGCCCTCGCGCGAGCGAGGCATACTCCTCTGCGACGGCCGTCGCCTGCCGCGGTGCTCCGCTCGCGCGCACGATCTCGACGACCTGCCGAGCCTGTTCCGCCATCAGCTCATGACCGTCACTGAGAATCGTCTTCAGCCGGCGCGCGGTCGGGCCGTCCTCGATCGCGAGCATCAGTGGAAGAGTTGCAAAACCGTCAGCGATGTCGTGTCCGATCGGCTTTCCGACCTCGCCTTCCGATCCGGAGTAATCGAGCACGTCATCCGCAATCTGAAAGGCCAACCCGAGCCGGTTGCCGTAGATCCGCAAAGCCTCACGCTGCTTTGTTCCCAGTCCACCCAGCAAGGCGCCGATGTCGCAGCAAGCCTCAAGCAGGGTTGCGGTCTTGGCTCGAATGCGACCCATGTACTCGGTGATATCGGTGCTGTAGCGATGCCGAATCGCCTGCTGGCGCACTTCCCCGGCGCAAATCTCCATCACTGCCTTGGCCAGGATGCCGACAACCTCGGGCGCTTCGGTGCGCGCCGCCAGCTCATAGGATTTGGCGAAGTAGTGATCCCCGATCACGATCGCGGGAGCGTCGCCGAGACGGGCTGCCACGGTAGGTCGGCCTCGACGCACCGCCGAACGATCGATGACGTCGTCGTGGACCAGGGTCGCCGCGTGAGTGAGCTCGACGGCCATCGCGGCGGGGGTCAGCCGACCCAGGTCGTAGTGGCCGCACATCGCCGCGAGGAGCACCAGCGCCGGGCGGATCCGCTTTCCCCCGGCCTCGAAGAGGTCCGCCATGGGACCCGCCACCTCGGGAGGGTCGGTCTCGATCTCCTTTCTGAGCTCTGCTTCGAGGGTAGCGAGGTCGTCGGCAACCGGCCCGAACAGCTCTATAGCCTTCTCCGTCAAGCGCCTTTGACCGACAGCCGGTAACCAAGGCCGGGCACCGCTTCGAGGCTGACACCCGTGTCGGAGCGCTCCGACAGCTTGCGCCGCAGACGCTGCACGTGGGGGTCGACGGAGTGGTCGTCCAGATCGTGGGGGTAACCCCAGACCTTGTCCCGCAGCTGCGCACGCGTTAGCACGCGTTCGGGATTCGCAGCGAGCACGGCCAGGAGATTGAACTCCGTCATGGTCAGGGTGATCTCTTCGTCCCCGACCTTGACGCGGCGCGCGGCGTTGTCGATCTGCAGCGCACCGATGCTGAGAACGCCTTCACGACCGCCTCCGGTTTCGGCGAGCGCCGAGCGGCGCAGGTGCGCATTGATGCGGGCGGCGAGAATTCGCGAGTCGAAGGGCTTCGTGATGTAGTCGTCGGCGCCGACCTCCAGGCCGACCACCTCGTCCATCTTGGTCGACCGGCCAGTCAGCATGACCATCGGGCTGACAACCCCCAGCCGCCTGAGCTCGCGTATGACCTCGGTGCCGCTGATGTCGGGCAAAACCCAGTCGACCAGGACCAGGTCAGGTTGGGCGCTGCGGCCCAGCTCGATCGCCTGCGCGCCCGTCCCGGCTTCGATCACGTCGTGGCCCTGCAGGCGACAGACCTCGGCCACGAGCATGCGCACAGGGACGTCGTCTTCCACCACGAGGATGCGGCGCCGGCGCCGCGGTGGAGGGCTGCTCAGTTGTTCGTAGGAGGCGCGAAACCCACCCGTCGAGACTCACGGGCTGAGCGCTTCGTTCGGCGCATCAGGATCACGCGCTTCTCCCCCCCGTCGATCACGCTGGCAAGCTCCCATCCATCTGCAGCAGCCTCGTGCAGGACCTTGACCACCGTGACGCCGTCAGCAACCTGAGCCACGCTCAGGACGCTGGTCGAATACTCCCATTCCCGGTTCGGATACCCAACCGACGGCACCATTCCGGTCGCCGTGCCACGGGCGCCATCCGGCTGGGTGGGCTGCCCCGGCTCGTCCGGTTCCTCGTCCGGGTCTTCCTCGAACCGCAGGTCCATCGTCGTCGATTGTAGGCCCCGGAGAGCCGAATACCCCCGGCGGGGGTCGAACCCGCGCTGGACCGGGTTTAAGCCGGCTGCCTCTGCCATTGGGCTACGGGGGCAAGACCAATTTTGCCCGGTAAGCGCGGCTTCAGTCGTAGTCGAAGAAGCCTTTTCCGGTCTTGCGCCCGAGCCGCCCCTGGCCGACGAGCTTGCGCAGCACCTCTGGCGCTTCAGGCCCTTCCCCAAGTCGGTGGCGATCCTTCATCGCGCCGTAGAAGACGTCCAGGCCGCTGAAGTCGAGCAGGTGGAACGGCCCCATCGGCCAGTTGAGGCCTTTCTGGACTGCGGTGTCGATGTCCTCCGCGCTCGCGTAGCCACCTTCGAGCAGGCGCATCGCCTCCTCGGAAGCCGCGAAGAGGATCCGGTTCACGATGAAGCCCCAGATCTCCTTTTTGAGCAGGACAGGCGTGCGGTCGATGCTGCGCACGAACTCCATCGCGGTCTGCACCGTCGCGTCGGAGGTCTTGGGCCCGCGGACGACCTCGCAGAGCTGCATGACCGTGACCGGGTGGAAGAAGTGCATGTTGCAGCAGCGTTCCGGCTGGCCACTGAAGTCGGCGAGCCGGCTGATGGCGATGGTGCTCGAGTTGCTGGCGAGAATCGCGTCGCTCTTGGCGTGCTTGCCCAGTGCCTCGAACACGCTTCTCTTGGCGTCGAAGTTTTCGAGCACGGCTTCGATGACAAGGTCTGCGTCAGTCACAGACGCGGCGAGCTCTTTGGATTGAGTGATGCGTTGCAAAGACTCGTCGGCCGCCTCTCTGGTCAACCGTCCTTTCTCGACTGAGCGGTCGAGGAGCCTTTGGTTTTGCGTGCGGGCTTTCTCGAGCTGGCCCTCGACCATGTCGATCAGGGTGACGTGGTAGCGGCCGCTCAGGGCGGTCTGGAGCGCTATCTGCGAGCCCATCGTCCCGGCGCCGACGACGGTCACGCGCTTCAATTCATGCATGCGCGTGAGCATGAAGCAATTCGAGGAGGCGGCGCAGGCCGCGATGGATTCCATTCCGGAGCAGTTCCGGCCTTATCTCGACAACACGGTCTTCATCCTCGAGGAGAGCTCGCCCGACAGCCTGATGGGGCTGTATGAGGGCGCCGGCGCGCTCGCCTCGGGCGAGGGGTGGCCGGAGCGCATCACGCTTTACAAGCAGTCGCACGAACGCGCCACCAGCTCGATGGAGGAGCTGGTCGAGGAAGTCAGGCGCACGATCCTGCACGAGGTCGGCCACCACTTTGGTATGGAGGAGGACGACCTTCCGTATTAGGGGAGGACCTTCCTTATTAATGGAGAGTCCAAAACGAGCGGTCCCAAAGGATGAGTGGTTCGCCTCGGCCCGCCGCCGCGGCCTGCACCTCTCCGACACAGATGTCGTGGTCGCCGGCCGGATGCACTTGCAGCAGCCGGCACTCCAAGGACGCGGCGCAATCCTCGATGAGCGGGATCCCGTTTGTGCCTAGACGGTGAGGAAGCGTCATCCAGTGCGGGTCGATCGCCGGCGCGCGGCCGGCAAACCGGTCGGCGATGAACTCCTGTGAGCGTGTGAGGAGGCTGACGTTGAAGGCCCTGGTCTCCAGGATCGCGGCCCGGGTCGCTGACTCGCGCTCCAGCCCGACCAGCACCATCGGCGGCTCGAGAGAGATCGAGACGAGGCTGCTCGCGGTCAGGCCGCGGAACTCGTCCCCAACCCGTGCGCTGACCACCACCACCCCTGCCGGCAGGCGCGCCATCGCATCTCGAAACTGCTCGCTCGACACGTGCCGGGCACAGCCTAGCGGTCAGGTGGTCGGGCAGGATCCCAACGGTAGAATCGAGTTCGAAAACCGGGCGGCGACGTAGCCAAGTGGTAAGGCAGAGGTCTGCAAAACCTCCATCCCCAGTTCGATTCTGGGCGTCGCCTCCAACCCCGCCTACGGTGTCAAAAGCGCCGGCGGAGTCTGGACCGTGTTCCCGGGGCTGACCATCGCCTGGTAAAGCGCGAACAGAAACAGCGCCCACAGCGCGCCGAGTACAGCCCCGATGAGACCGATGATCAAGCCTGCCATCGCCAGTGCCCCACCTCCGATCGCGCCGCCTGAGCGCTTGATGCGACCGCGGGAGCGCAGCCCCAGGAAGATCGCGACGATCCCCAGGATCACACCTGGTACGCCATACAAAGAAGCGCACGGGAGTGCCAAGATTCCAACCACGAGGGCGGCCACGGCCATCCTGTCGGCCGGCCGCGCCGCCGGCGGCCCGAAGAGGTCCGAGGGCGGAGGCGGCGGGACTGCGGTCACGGCTGCGATCTTAGGCCCTACACTCGAATTCGAGAAGCGCGGCCAGGCACCCCTATCCTGGGCGCCAAACTGCAGCCGTAGGCGAGGAGACGGATGGGCGTTTCGCAAATCAAGATGCCCCAGCTCGGCGAGTCCGTGACCGAGGGCACCGTCGACAAGTGGCTCAAGCACGAAGGCGACTTCGTGAAGCGCGACGAGCCGCTGGTCGAGGTCGTGACTGACAAGGTCAACGCTGAGATCCCCTCGCCGTTCGAAGGCAAGCTGGTGAAGATCGCGGTCAGCGAGGGCGAGACGGTCCGCGTGGGCGCCGTGATCGCACAGATCGAGACCGGCGCCGCGACGCCCGCACCGTCTAAGGAGAAGGAAGCCGCGGTCGCCCACACGGAGGTGCCGCCCGAGCCGAGCGGGGGTAAGGCGCCCACACCTGCAGCCTCGCCGGAGACAGGTTCGGCCGATGGCGGCGAGCGGCAGCGACTCTCCCCTGCCGTGCGCAAGCTGGCGTCGGAGCATGGGGTGGATCCCGCGTCGATTCACGGCTCCGGCATGGGCGGGCGGGTAACCCGGGATGACATCCTGGCGGCCGTCGGGAGCGGGCAGCCGGTCGAGGCTGCCCAAGCGCCGGCCAAACCGGCTGCTCCCGCGCCCGCGCGCCCGGACGGCAAGCGAGAGGAGCTGGTGAAGCTCAGCGTGATGCGCAAGTCGATCGCCGACCACATGGTCCGCAGCCTCGCGACCGCACCGCACGCGTGGACACTGCAGGAGGTGGACCTGACCGGCCTGGTGCGATATCGAGAGGCGGAAAAGGACAGTTTCAAAGCGCGCCACGGGACGACGCTCACCTATCTGCCGTTCGTCGCCCAGATCGTCTCCGAGGCCCTGCAAGAGTTCTCGTGGCTCAACTCCACATGGAGCGATGAGGGAGTCATCCTCAAGCACTACGTCAACCTCGGCATCGCGGTCTCGATCCCGGACGGGCTGATCGTGCCGGTGGTGAAAGACGCAGATAAGCTCGGCTTCACCGACCTGGTGCGGACCATCAACGACCTCGTCGAGCGGGCGCGCAACAAGCAGCTCAAGCCGGAGGACGTCCAGGGTGGAACATTCACGCTGAACAACACCGGCGCCACCGGCTCGATCGCGAGCCAGCCCATCATCAATCAACCCCAGGCGGCGATCCTGACCACTGAATCGATCGTCAAGCGCACGGTTGTAATTGAGGATGCGATTGCGATCCGCCACATCATGAACATGTGTCTCAGCTTCGACCACCGGATCGTCGATGGCATGATGGCAGGTCAATTCCTCGGCGCGATCAAGAAGCGGCTCGAAGAATGGACGGCCGGTAGCATTCGACTGTGAGCCCAACGCAACCGCTTCAGCCGGCGACAATCCCGGAATGGATCCGGGTCCGGGTCACCGAAGGCGGCAACTTCAAAGAACTCAAACAGATCGTGCAGGGGCGTCGTCTGCACACAGTGTGCGAAGAGGCACGTTGCCCCAACATCTTCGATTGCTGGAACCGGCGCACGGCGACCTTCATGATCCTGGGTGATGTCTGCACGCGAGCATGCCGTTTTTGCGCCGTAACGTCGGGCCGGCCCTCGGAGCTTGACCTCGGCGAGCCGCTGCGCGTCGCGGAATCGGTGAGGGAGCTCGGGCTGAAGCACGCGGTGATCACATCGGTGGACCGCGACGATCTCAAGGACGGAGGCGCCGGAATTTTTGCGCGGACCATCCGCGCGATCCGGAGGCAAAGCCCCGGCACCACGATCGAGGTCTTGACGCCAGACTTCCAGGGCGACTTCGACTCTGTGCGCACCGTTGTCGAAGCTCGGCCTGACATCTTCAACCACAACACCGAAACCGTGCCGCGCCTTTACGCCCGGATCCGTCCGAAGGCGGTCTACGCAAACAGCCTCGCCCTGCTCCGCCACGTCAAAGCACTTGCGCCCGACATGGTCACCAAATCCGGTTTGATGGTCGGCCTTGGCGAGACCGAGGGCGAGCTGCTCGAAGTGTTTCGCAACATGCGTGCGCACAACATCGACGTGCTGACCGTCGGCCAGTACCTGCGGCCGTCGAAGAAGCACGCCGAGGTCGTGCGCTACTACCGGCCCGAAGAGTTCACGCGCCTGAAGGAACAGGCGCTGGCGATGGGTTTCGGGCATGTCGAAGCCGGACCACTCGTGCGGTCCTCCTACCACGCTGATGAACAGATCCCAATCGCGCGTAAGAGCCTGCTGGCTGGGTAGCGTGCCTTACCGCGAGGCCTGGGACCTCCAGGCCCGGCTGGTAAGGGGGCTGCGCGAAGGAGGCGGTGAGGACACGCTCCTGCTTCTCGAGCATCCGCATGTTTTCACCATGGGCAAGGCGGCTTCGCCTGACCACGTGCTGTGGGACGAGGACGAGCGCCAACGGCGGCAAGTGGAGGTCGTATGGTCGGACCGTGGCGGCGAGGCCACCTACCATGGGCCCGGCCAGCTGGTTGGTTATCCGGTCCTGGACCTCGCCCATCTCGACCTGACCATTCCGCAGTACCTGGAGCGGCTTGAGCGCTCCCTGATCGATTACCTGGCCGAGCTCGGAGTCGAATCCGAGCCGGGCGAGCCGGGCTTCACCGGCGTATGGCGAAACGGCGAAAAATTGGCGGCGATCGGGATCAAGCTCAACCGCACCGTGGTGAGCCATGGGTTCGCTTTGAACCTGACCACCGACCTTGGATACTTCGACGGCATCGTTCCTTGCGGACATGCTGAGAGGCGACCGACGTCGGTGGCGGTCGTGACAGGTCAGCGCATCGACACCAGCGCGGCCGCGGACGCGTACGCCAGGCACTTCGAGAGGGTGCTCGGCACGAGGCTGGACTGGCTGCCGGCCGCCAGGCTGGAGGTGCCGGAGGGAACACCCGTACGGAGCTAGCCGGAAACGGAGCTAGCCGGAATAGGTGGTGTTACCGGCCGGGTATTCATACCGTTGAGACTTTTCGAGAGGAAGACCGAGGCGGTACTCGGTTTGGTCCCGGTCGTTATCGGGTAAGGGATATGAGCATGGCAACCAACCGCAAGAGCACTGAAAAGACCCGTCCCCAGCTGGTCCGACTGGACAGCGTCTCCATGGACGAGGACGACGAGATCCTTCCCGACTTCGAGGCCGAGGTCGATGACGGCCGCCGGGTCTGGGTGACGGCGGTCCTCGAGCGGACGGCCGTGATCGAGCCTGCGCCGGGCGAGCCCAAGGTGCTGGTCAACCGCCGGCGCCTGTTCGTCGACCCGAACAGCCTGCGCGTGCGGCACCTTGCGAGCAAGGAAGCAGCGCGGCGCGGCCGGGAGGCGGCTCGCCAGCTGCGCCTCCAGGAACAGCAAAGCTCAGCAGCCTAAGCGGCAGGCTGCTTACCCTTCGTAAGTTCGGTAGAGCTCCTCTGGTAACATTCGCTGCTGCCGAAAAGTCGGCGCCTGCTGATTTCCGCGGCGCGATTTCCGCCGCCTAGCCCGAGGGAAAACCACTACATGAGCAAGATCGTCGAACTCGTCTCGCTGGCCAGCATCGTCCCACCCCCCAACCACGAAGTCAGCGGTGGCTTCAACGCGATGGTCGATGGCCAGCCGGTTCGGGTTCGGGCGGTACTCGAGCGGACTGTCGTGATCGAACATCACGAAGGCGGCGAGCGGAGCGTCGTGCGCAAGGACAACTGCATGGTCAAGCCCTCGGCGGTCGCGTTCGTGCCCGGGAACCCGAACAACGGCGTCGGGCCGCGCCAGTGGCGCCGGCTGCCAGGCAAGCCACCCGCCCCGGCCAAGTAGAGCCAAGAGTCCCCCGCGCACCAGAAGGCGCAGCTATCGCGGGCCCGCCCCTACCTCGTCCGGTTCCCGCCCCCAACCGGCACGCCTGATGGCAGCCTAGAACTCAAAAAGGCCGCGTACAACCAAGCCTGTTAAGGAAGCCGCGGCTCAGTCGATGTGCTTGAGCGCCACCAGGGTCAGGAAGGGATGGAACTCCTTCGAGAGCGCCACTTCCTCGAACGCCTTGCGGGCCTCGGTGAAACGGCTCTTGCCCCAAACGTCCTCCCCATACCGCTCGCGCAGCTTCGACATCTCGTCGTCGGCGATCTCGCGCACCAAATCGGCATTCACCGTCGGACCTTCGTTCAGTCGAGATGCATGCCGAACCCACTGCCACACCTGCGATCGTGAGATCTCGGCGGTGGCGACGTCCTCCATCAGGTTGTTGATCGCCGCGGCCCCGGTCCCCCGCATCCACGACTCGATGTACTGGATGCCGATGCTGACATTCATGCGCAGCCCGTTCTCGGTAATGGTGCCGGCAGGCACCTTGACGTTGGTTAGTTGGGATGCGGTCACCGAAACCTCGGGCCTCTGCCGCTCGAGCTGGTTGGGCCGATCACCCAGTACCCGGTCGAAGGCCTCGGTCGCGGTCGGCACCAGGTCCGGGTGGGCGACCCAGGTGCCGTCGAATCCGTCGTTGGCCTCGCGGTCCTTGTCCTCCTTGACCTTGGTCAGCGCCACGCGATTCACCTCGGCGTCGCGCCGCGACGGAATGAACGCCGCCATCCCGCCCATGGCGTGCGCGCCGCGGCGGTGACAGGTCTTGACGAGCAGTTCCGTGTAGGCACGCATGAAAGGTACGGTCATCGTCACCTGCGCCCGGTCCGGGAGCGTGAACTCGGGTCGGTTGCGGAACTTTTTGATGATGCTGAAGATGTAGTCCCAGCGACCCGCATTCAGCCCGCCGGAATGATCGCGCAGCTCATACAGGATCTCGTCCATCTCGAAGGCGGCCAGGATGGTTTCGATCAGGACGGTGGCGCGAATGGTGCCCCGTGGGATGCCCAGCTCATCCTGAGCCAGGTTGAAGACGTCGTTCCACAAGCGCGCCTCGAGGTGGCTTTCGAGCTTGGCTAGGTAGAAATACGGTCCGCTGCCCTTTTTGAGCAGCCGCTCGGCGTTATGAAAGAAGTAGAGGCCAAAATCGAAGAGGCTGCCCGACACCGGCTTGCCGTCAACCTCGACATGTCTCTCGTCCAGGTGCCAGCCACGCGGCCGGACGAGAAGGGTCGCAACCTTATCGTTCAGCCGGTACTCCTTGCCTTCGGGACTGGTGAAGTCGATGCGCCGTTCGATGGCGTCGATCAGGTTGACCTGGCCCTCGACAAGGTTTGACCAGGTTGGTGAGTTCGCGTCCTCGAAGTCGGCCATGAACACCCGCGCGCCGGAGTTCAGCGCGTTGATCAGCATCTTGCGGTCGGTCGGTCCGGTGATCTCGACCCGGCGGTCCTGTAGGTCCCGGGGCGCCTTGGCCACCGACCAATCCGAATCGCGAACGGAGCTGGTGGTGACCAAGAACTGCGGCATCTCACCCGCATCGAGCCGGGTCTGACGCTCGTCGCGAAGGCGAAGCAGCTCCCGCCGCCGGCCGGCAAACTCACGCTGCAGGCGAGCCAGGAAACCCAGGGCTTCCGGAGTCAGGACTTCACCCGCGCGCCCTTCCACCGCGCCCTTCAGCTGGACATGCTGCGTGGTGGCCATCGCCACCAATCTACCTGAGGCCTCTAATTCCCGGCGAGGCGCTCCACGACCGGCGCCAGCTGCTCGGCGGTGTTGCCCGGAATGATCACATCGGAGAAGCCGTAACGCTCGCGGCGGAGCTTCAAGTCCGCCTCGATCTGTTGGATGGTGCGATTAGAAAGTGCGGCATCTCGAGCACGTCGCGCGGCTCGAATCCCATCGAGGGCGCGAGCGCGGAAGTGTACCTTTGCTCAGTCACGCTCATCTCCCTCATGGCCGGGGAGTGTCGCGTAGCTACCGAGGTAGCTGTAGCGAACCAGCCGAAGGTCTGTCGCATAGGAGCCGAAGGCGTCTTGCCGCTAGGAGGCGAACTTGCACACCCCGATGGTGCCGAGGGCCGGATTTGAACCGGCGACACCTTGATTTTCAGTCAAGTGCTCTACCAAGCTGAGCTACCTCGGCACGGCGGGTAATTTTATCGGCGGAGCGGATCCCGCCATGGACCGCGCTTGACAGCCACTCCCTTGCCTTGACACACTACGGCCCCGTCGTGATTGCCGGTGTGATGCTGACTCACTTGATGCCCCGTGCCCGCCGCTGGATTGCAGGCGTGGCGCTTGTCACCGCCTGCGTTTTCGCGGCAGCCTGTGGAGGATCACCCAACTCAAGCTCATCCTCAGAGACGACCTCACCATCACCCACCAAGACGACCCAGGTGTCGTCGGTCGACGCCTGCTCGTTGGTGACCGCCTCGGAGGCTTCGGCAGCGACCGGCGCCACGTTGACGAACCTTTCCAGCTCCGGCGGCGCGCAAATACCGGGCGCGTGCTTCTACGGAAGCTCCGGCAGCCAGAGCGCAGTGATCGTGTTCGCGCAGGTCTACCCGGATGCATCAACAGCGGATGCGGTCTCGCCTGATCAGATAGCCGCCGCCTTGAGCGGTCAATACGGCGTCTCCAACGCGAAGGCCGTGAAGGGCATCGGAGACAAGGCGTTCGAGTACACAGCCACGAGCTCGGCGGGCGGCGGGATGGCGATCTTTGTCTTCAAGGCCAACGTCGTTTTGATGATCATCGTCAGCCCGTCGACGGACTCGGCCAAGGTCGAAGCCCTGGCCCGAACGGCGGTGAGCCGCTTCTAGTCTTTCAGCCGGCTATGTCGCTAACGTCGACCAACTGGACCCGAACGCCGCCATCGATGGACCGGAACGCGACCATCTGTGCCCGCATGGCGGAATCTCGCGAAGCGGGCCGTACCGTCCGTAACGCGAACTCCGAATGGGTCATCGCATCTAAGTGCGGTTGGTTGAACTGCGGTCTTCACCCAGCGGGGTTGCGGTCGCGGCGCTGACATGTTTGGCCGCAGTTTTCCGTAACGCGACCCACCCTGCTCTGATTGTCGGCAACCCCATGCGCCTAGGGGACTTCCCGCCAGCTCACCTTCTAACCGACTGTCACATCGTCCTGCTGTTAGTGCGTCTCAACATGACCATCGCCACAAGTGCCACAACGAAGAACACGACAGCCAACAGATCAAGCAGGACGTTGTGGCTTGTGGATCCGAGGTAGATGCAGCCGACACCGAGGAGCCCGCATACGATCCCAATCATCCGCCAGGTGAAACTGCTCACTGTCCAATCTCCTCAAGGACGGGTCCGGGGTTGCCCCAATTCGGTAACGCATGAGGTCGACGAGGTGAACCAGTGGCCGTACGGCAGGACGCGCAAGAAGCCATATCCGACAGTTGCCTACGTGCCCGCCCGTAAGTTAGTCGATGAACACGATTCAGCAGGCATAATCCGCGTCGGCGCCGCTTGAGGTGTTGCCGGATTGGCGCAGCCAGGCCAGCAGTCCGGTCGAGAATGTTGTGCAGTCACCCGCGACCCAGCTGCCCGAGGCGGACGCTGGCGCGAAACCAAGCCCGGACGTGATTTGGTTCCACGCCCTGGCGTAGGAGTAGACACCAACGGCGGCTCCACTCCGGAACTTGAGTCGATCGGCCGCCCCGTCGATAGCAGCTTGATTCAGAACTCGGTCGGAAGACGACCAGCTGTTACCTGTCTCAACATCAAGCCACCATGCGGCTGGCGTCACAGCACCTGTCGCTATCTGACCGAAGGCGAAGTCGCTCTCGGCGCAGCCAATCCGATACGCCTGGAGATACCTGCCGCCATAGCCCTCGGGCGATGTGGCGGTCAAGCAAAAGCCCGAGACCATATGCCCATAGGCG
>Ga0209161_10001678_pt1 | contig 18339 bp, 20 predicted proteins | sample GraSoiAngelo_155_FD_186169 | JGI IMG/M metagenome (GOLD analysis project Ga0209161, IMG submission 186169) | Grasslands soil microbial communities from the Angelo Coastal Reserve, California, USA - 14_1009_13_30cm (SPAdes) (version 2) | ecosystem: Environmental > Terrestrial > Soil > Grasslands... | reverse complement strand
TCGCTATGCTGTCAAGCTAAAAGAAAGCCGATGCTCGCTTACGCGAACCACGGCGATTGAGGTCAATCGCCCCTACCTCGAATCATTGATTGCCATTTGCGCCGCAGGTTTGCGTGGATGATCGAAAAACCAATTGCATTTGCATCTGAAGCCAAAGCACGCGCATTCGAAAAGTACTTAAAGAGCGAATCTGGGCGTGAATTCGCTCGCCGTCACTTCTAAAGACGTTCTCTCTACCGTCTTCAAATGCGTGATTTGTGTTTTGAAGCAGTTCGAGCGAAAGCTTGCAACAAAGAGGCGTTTATGATGTTTAATCGACGGAGCAAGCTAATGAGACGATTCACCGTTTTGGCGTTCGGGTTGACCGGAGTGCTCATCATTGGCGTTCGTCCCGCTCTCGGACAGATAAACGCGCCGGTCGTGCAAAATAGTTCCCATCCGGGGGTGAGCCACGGCGCGCGCGGAAGTGTCGTGCGTTCAGCTGCACCGACTTCGCAGAATTTCGCTCGTGGACCAACTGCTGTGGGCCCGCGGGTAATCAACTCGCATCCAAGCGCGATGCCTTTGCATTCCGGCGTGAGCGCACGATCAAATTATTCACCATATATGCGACCGCTGAATCCCACGCTCGCGGCAATGAACGCCCGACAGAGAGCGCGAATTGACCCTGTGCAACCAACTTCCAGTCTGTCGGCCAGGAACGAATTCCGCCGCAACAGGCTGGCGTTCGCAAACGGCCAAAACGACAACGACACCCGAGACCACAGCGTGCAACCGACGGCGGCTATGTTGGCGAGACGCCAACTGGCAACGCGCTCGGCCAGCGGTGATTTGACGGAGGCCAGCCTGACAACGACGCAGAAGGATTTCGACGTTGAGAGGCCAGCCACGAGTTCTCAAGCACCTCACGGTGCTCTAGCGCCGCGCGAAACACTCCACAGCGGAGAGAGGCACAATTGGAACGGAAGAGACAAGCCGTTGAGCTTTTCTGATGCGCGCGGTTGTCATTGGCACGAGTGGCACGATCGCGATTGGTGGCGACAACATTGCACCACGATCGTTTTTGTTAACAGCGGGTATTACTTTTTGGACGCCGGCTATTGGTATCCGGCTTTTGGCTACGACCCCCTCAACAGCTATTACGATTACGATGGACCAATCTATACCTACGGTAATTTGCTGCCCGACGAGGTGATCACCAATGTGCAGGTCGCTCTCCAGGATGCGGGCTACTACTTTGGTCCAATCACCGGATCACTGGATGGTGAAACGCGCGCAGCCCTTGCGAATTTCCAGCGCGAGTACGGCTTGCCGATTACCGGGGCAATTGATCAGCCGACGATCGAGACGCTCGGGTTGTATTAAAAGCCTTCATCGGCATTTTAGTCAACGCAACTGTTCGTTTAATCCACGTTGGTTCAAACACTCGGCGTACGCTATCGTCTGAGGAAGGAAGATGCAGATGAAGAAATGGCGGAGCTTCTGTCTCGGGTTCGCGGTTTTGCTCCTTGGTTCGCTGGCGATGGCGCAAGAACTGGGTGTCGTAAAGCCCCAATTACTCCTGAGCGAGATCGTGCAAGGGATGCCCAAGGGCGAGAAGCAGGAGGTACGCGTTCTCACGGCGAGCTTCCAGCCGGGCGATAAGACCCTGCTCCATACACACCGTTTCCCAGTGACTGTTTATGTATTGGAAGGCACGTTCACGCTAGAAATGGAGGGTCGCGAGGCAGTCACAGTGAAAGTTGGTCAAGCCATAACGATGCCGGCGCACGTGAAAATGACCGGTTACAACCGCAGCAGCACCGAGCCATTGCGACTGGTGCTCTTTAATGTGAGCGATCCAGACACGCCGTACCTTGACCCCGTGCATTAGTATCGGCGCATGAATCTACGACTCTGCGGTGCCGCGCTGATGTCTGCGGCGATCTTGCCGATCTCACTTTACGCCGAAGCGCCGTTCACCTTCGAGAGTACGCCAGGCAAGCTGCCAAAGGCTGTGGTGCCGCTGAGTTACGACATCCAACTCAAACCAAACATCGAGAAGCTTACGTTTACCGGCTCTGAGACAGTCGTTCTGGATGTTCGTAAACCGGCGAAGACGATCACGCTTAATGTGAACACAATGACGATTGCGTCGGCAAAGTTGCTCGGAGCGAATGGCAAGATCGAGCAAGATGCGCGCGTCACCATCGATCCCAAGGAAGAGACTGCGACGTTGACCTTTGATAAAGAGATCCGTCCCGGCCAACATCAGATTTCCGTCGAGTTCGCGGGCAAGATTAACGAAGCACCAAAGGGGCTTTACTACACGCGTTATCAGGTGGAAGGCAGCCGCGCGAAAAAGCTGATGCTCGGCACCGACATGGAACCGAGCGATGCGCGGCGCATGTTTCCATGTTGGGATGAGCCGTCCTTCCGCGCCAAATTTCGGCTAACCGCGACGGTGCCCGAAAATTTCACCGCGGTCTCTAACATGCCTATCGAACGCGAGACGAAAACAAGTGCTGGTAAGGAAGTGCGATTCGCAGAGACGCCGCCCATGTCGAGTTATCTGATTGTCTTTTGCGCGGGTGAACTGGACGCGATTTACGGCGAGGCGGACGGCGTGAAAATCAGCGTCGTGACTACAAAGGGCAAAGCGGAGACGGGCCGTTACGCGCTGGAAAGCGCAGAGAAGATCCTAAAATATTACAATGAGTATTTCGGAGAAAAATATCCGCTTCCGAAGCTCGACCTGATTGCCGTCCTTAGCGGAAATTTCGGAGCCATGGAGAATTGGGGTGGCATCACGTTTGACGAAAGCATCCTGCTGTTTGATCCCGCGAAGTCATCTGAATTGACTAAGCAAAACATCTTCGCTGTGATCGCTCACGAAATGGCGCATCAATGGTTCGGCGATCTGGTGACGATGGCGTGGTGGGATAACCTTTGGCTCAACGAAGGATTCGCCTCGTGGATGGGAACGAAATGCTCGGATCATTTTAACCCGCAGTGGCACATCTGGCTTCGGTCAAACGCCGACAAGCAGCGTGCTATGACGACCGATGCGCTCTCAGCTGCGCACCCGATCCAGCAGCCGGTGAAAACGGAAAGTGAGGCAGCCAGCGCTTTTGATGAGATCACGTATCTAAAGGGACAATCGTTCCTGCGCATGCTCGAGAGCTATCTCGGCGAAGAGGATTTCCGCGCCGGCATCCGCAGTTACATCCAGGCGCACAGACTTTCCAATTCCACGACCGCCGACCTCTGGAACGCCTTGGGCGAATCATCCAGAAAACCGGTTACGGCGATCGCCGCCAGCTGGACCGAACAGCCCGGTTTGCCGCTTGTTTTGATGACGTCCACGGAATCTTCCGTCACGGTGAGCCAGGAACGGTTCACAGTGCATCAGAAAAGCCCCAAGCCACTCGAATGGAAAATCCCAATTGTTTACCGCGATCTATCCAGCACGACAAGCCCCGCCCGAGTATTCCTGCTCGAAAAGAAATCCGCAACGCTGCCGGACGTTCAACCATCCCAGAATGTGAAGTTGAACGCGGGCGATGTTGGATACTTTCGCACGCAATACGACCACGCGCATTTCGAGAAGCTGAGAGCTTTTGCGCCTCAGCTTCCGGAAGCCGATAAAGTGAATCTGGTAAGCGACACGTGGGCGCTGGTGGAAGCGGACCGGGGGCCGATCTCAGATTATTTCAAACTGGTCAAGGCTTTGCGCGAGGACAACAGCTTGGCACTCTGGGAGCAGATCACTGCCACGCTCAGCGCTATTGATTTCCTCTACTTGGGAAACAACGAGCGCGCGGCATTTCAAGCCTACGGTCGGTCAATTCTGAAACCGATCTTCGGTCGCATAGGCTGGGAACCAAAAAAAGGCGAACAAGTTGCGGACGGATTGCTCCGCGCCAAGTTAATCGCTGAATTGAGCGAATTCGGCGACGAGGATGTGATTGCCGGCGCTCGAGAACGCTTCAAAAAATTTCTCGCTGATCCGAACATGCTCCTGCCAGATCTACGCCCAGCGGTTCTCAATGTTGTCGGCCGTTACGCGAACCAAGAAACGTGGAACAAACTTCATGAACTTGGACTAAAGACTCAGAGCGTCGAAGAAAAGGGGAACTTTTACCATGCGATGGCGGCAGCGCTCAGCCCTGAGCTCGCAAAGCGGACACTTCCGCTGTCGCTTACGGATGAATTGCCTGCCTCGCGGGCGATATTCCTCATCGCGTTGGTAGCGAGAGCCGGCGAGCAACCGGAGATCGCATGGGACTTCGCACAGGCGAATCGCGAAAAGCTGGATGCAAAGTTGAGCGCAGTGAACGCCGTTCGCTTCGTTCCGTATCTGATGCGGGGTTTCTCCGACCCTCAGCGCGCTACCGAGCTGGAGACTTACGCGCAAAAGTACATGCCCCCTGGCGCAAAGAGTGAAGTCGAAAAAGCGGCGGAGGAGATCCGTTTCAACGCAGATCTCAAAGCGCGGATAATACCGGAAATCCACAAATGGCTTAGCCGCGAAAATCCACGTTTGAAGAGCTGAGCATGGGCGCACTCATCGTAATCGCTTTAGCGTTGACCGGAATCGCTCTGGCGTTGGCGGAACAACGGAGTGACAAGATTCTCATCCAAGGCAACGCGGCTGGAACGCAGACTGTGCAGACCGACGCCGCGGGCGTTGCACACGTCGAATATTCCTACAGCGATCGCGGGCGCGGTGATCACATCATCGCAATCTGGAAGTATCCCCAAACTCGGAACGGGCGAGGCAAGTCAGGTTCCTTGGTGCGCAGCCGAATGAGCGCGACAGCGGTTAATGCAAGAAAGAGCCAGATTGCGAAGATCACGAAGGAATACAATTCTTGGTATGTACCGGTTAACACGAGCAGGATCGCCACACAGCCCTGAAAGATCACAGCACCACTCGGAGTGTGGAAGACGGAATGGATTCGCTTCGCAAAGGCAAAGAAATGACCATCGCGAGCCATTGCAAATGGAATCCTAGGGCCGGTCAGGAAATTAGCGTGCAGCGATCCGAACGCAGAAACAATCATGGCCACTGTGATCCACTTGGCACCACTGTTGCCGATGAGTAACACCATTGCATCGGAACCCACGTACTGAGACTGTGCTACTCGGGAGAACTCTAGTATGTGAAAGTAGGTCCAGTTGATGAGCACATAAAGGCTGATCACCAACAGTGATCCGAGTATCGCCGCTCGTGGAATGTTCCTTGCTGGATTGGATATCTCCCCACTGAGTTGTCCCAACGTTTGAAATCCGTTGTAAGCCGCCATGGCTGGTACAATGGCCATCAGAATTGCGCCGATGCTATCCTGAGCAGGTGACGTAATGAGTACGGGATGAATTCCGCTAAGCTTGCCCAGCGTTATCCCAAGGATCACGATTGCAACCACGGCTCCAACTTTCAATGACGTCAGAAATACCTGAGTTCATCGCGCGTCCCCAGGCGTTTCGAAGATGAGTAGTGCCGCCGACGGCGCCGATCCGACCGTTGAATCTCTTGAACGATGTGACGGAAAAACCCTGGCCACTTCGGGTAGCCTTCTTTCGTGGACCGGACGGCGAGCTGATCGAATTGCTGGAAGACAAGACGGGTTACACGTGATCGCACAGCGGGATCGGCCGTAGGTGGGATCACGTGTTCATCTTGGGCGCGCCGCGCTTTCAGGATGTTGGGGTTTGGCGCGGATGGAACGCACCAAATCCCATGATCCATCAGAGCTGGAATCTCGTGCCAACACTCTCAGCACATAGAGTTGTAAGCAAGACGCCGTTTGGGTCATAGACTTGGACGGTTGCGGGCCCCGAATTGGCGTTTCCTGTCGCATCCACAGTTATTTGCAGTATAGTCGCCCATTGACACGGAGGAGAATAAGTGATGAACACTACAAGGAAATGTCTGTTGTTCGTTGTTCTGGTTGGTTTGACGGCAGCGATGGCGGCGGCTCAGTCTTGGAACCATGATCCGAATTCGCCAATCGGACCGAACCGCTGGGGATTTCTGGGCGGCAACTATAACTCCTTTGCGACTTGCGGATCGATCGTGGGCGCAAGCACGTCGCTGACGGAGGTCGGCAAGAAGCAAACTCCCGTGGACGTTCTGCCCGCCAACGCAATTACTTCCGTTCTCCAGGATATTGCTTTCCGTTATCGCGATACACCGTTCGTAGTGGAGAACACAGGGCATGTCGTGGAAGTGCCGTATGAAAACGGCAGCGAAATTAGAATCGGCCCCGGCCTTCCCGATGAGTACAAGCTTCTGCAGTTTCATTTTCACGCGCCCAGCGAGCACACCATCAAGGGGAAATTGGCCGACGCGGAGTTGCATTTAGTGCATCAGAACGCCCTCGGCGAGTTGGCTGTGGTCGGTGTTCTGTTGCAGATCGATAATGCGCACCCCAATCCGCTGTTTGACACCATCATGTTTGGCGCGCCACTTAATTCCGGTGACCACGAGCTGGCTGGGGAAATCAACGCCAGAGACCTGTTGCCGAGGAGTCGCAGTTACTACACCTACACGGGTTCGTTGACGACACCGCCATGTACAGAAGGCGTGCATTGGTTCGTCATGGCTCAAGCGGTCGGGATATCAAAGGCGGCAGTTGATCGACTTCATCTCATTGTGAGCATGTTTCCGAACTATGGCGGCTACCCGAACAACAATCGACCGGTGCGCCCACTGAATGGTCGGGCGGTCTTGTTCAATCGCGAATAGCCGGCTGCTTCAATAATGCTTCAGGAACCTATTCCGTCTTCACGGTTCACTTCCCGAGAATTTTGTTTCGCCAGAGGCAGCCGGCGAGCAAGATGGCGCCGCTCCCCAGAAGAAACAAGCTTGCCGGCTCGGGAACCGCCGCGGCTTCTATGTCGTCGTAGAGAAGAAAGCTACCGTCCGCAAGACCGGAGACCGTCAGAGAATACGAATATTTGAATGAGGAGTCGCTGTTGAACTGGAACGCCAGGTTGAGCTTTGTTGGATCCACGATCATTGAAGCGAAAGGATTCAGGCTATCGGTAAAGGTGACAGGAGAAGCAGTGAAGAAGGTTTGCAAGGCAGGAGACAGCACTGCGATACTCCTCCCGCAGCCGCGCCATTACTTGTTCCAGAACCGTAAACGCCCAACGACGTTCATAGATTTGGTCGGCCGTCAGTCTGTCGTTCCGCTCAATATCGATGCGCTCATGCTCACCCAGTTCCTCGAATGGAACTAGCCACTGTCCTTTGCCTCGCTTGACTGCCGTCGCATGACGCTATTCGTCCACCAGGAAATTTTTGACCGACGCAAGCAAATAAGAACGAAGGCGCCCTTTTTCCTTGCGGACTGTATTCAGATCTTTGCGCTCCAATAACAACGCGAAAAAACCCTGAGTGAGATCCTCCGCCTCCTCCGGGCGAATAGCGTGTCGTCGCAGGAAGCTATAAACGGGTCGCCAATACGTGCGGCAAAGCTTTTCAAGCGCCTCCTGCGCCGCTGGCGATTCACCTTGCGCCTCAAGCCCCACGCTCCAATGCGTCGTCGTAAACGCAACCCCGCCGTGTTGTCCCGCAGTTGCGGGACCAAGCGCGGTTAATGAAGTCACGTCATCATCGGCAGGCACGTTGCCATTAAAGGAAAAAAGTCGCGCCAAAATCAAGCCCGCATCCCATCTCGGCAAAGAATGGCGGTGACTGAGACGTGCAAGCCAGTCCAACGGACTCTCAATCCGTGGCTGGCGTGATGCTTGCAAACTGCAACTCGGATTTTCGGGAACATTTTTTGAGAGCAGGATTCAAATAGACTCTTTCGCGTAGAATTACTCCCACCCCTGACACCGCGCACCCCTTCTCGGCGTCGGTGGGGGTATCACAAATCCCCGCGGCGGCAGACTGCATCGCCCCTTCCCTGCGCGGCTCCCACTCGCGTGTGTTCACGGCTGCGCGTTCGCGAGTTTCTGAAAACGTGGATCGCCCCGTAACGGCTCCCAAGTAGGATCCAGCCGCAACAAAGCTGGCGTAATCGGGACAAAATAGAACCAGCTGTGATAATGCGCAGCCAAAAGCTGCGGCACGCGCGCGAGTGCGGCATCTTTTTCACCGAGCTGCATTTCGATCCGGGCAAGAGCTTCGTTCGCTGCCGGTCCCAAGACCTTATCCTCACCTTCCAGTTCGATCGCGATAGCAGCTTCCCTTAGAGCCAACTCTTTCTGGCCAAGGCCAGCATACATTTGTCCCAACATCGCATGCACGCGGCCCTGCGTTTGTCCACTATTCGCAATGGCTGCCAATAAGAAATCGTGCCCTGTTTCGTAGGTATCACGAGCAGCTGCAGCATTCCCAGCAAGTCGTTTCGCCATCGCTAACAAGATATGGTATTCACTCAGGCGAGTGCCGATAGATAACGGAGGTGTTGCCACAATCGGCTCAAGCGAACTAATCACTGCCTCATTACGGTGTTGGTAAATCAATTGCCGCATTCGCGAGCAAGTTTCAGCTACTCTTTCCGGAGGTGACTGTGCCGGCAGCCGTGCCAGCATTTGCTCCGCTCCTGCCAGATTGCCTTCGGATTGATAAATATCAGCTGCGAGCGCGATTAAGGCTGGATCGTCCGGCGTGATCTCGAGTGCACGAGCAATAGAGGCACTCGCGTCCGAAGTACGCCGAAAGTAAGCTTCGAAAACGCCGTTGCGACGGATGGTCGAAGGATTGCGCAGGTCCATCGCCAACGCTGTGCGCAGGTTGGTAAATGCCTCATTGGCTCGCCCTCTCTCTGCATTGCGACGCCGCCCAATTCCACGAGCGGTTCTGAATTGTTGGGCAATCGACGCCTCTGGTATGCTGATCCAAACGCAATCGAGTTTGCAATCAACTACACAAAGTTTTTCAGTCGGTCGCGTGATGCGGGGTGATTCGCGTTACGATGAAGCGGGCAATGTGATTGACACACGAGCCACCGGGTGATTTCAAAGAGTGGTTTTTACTCGCATAACGTCGCACTTCCCGCTAAAGCGAATTTCCATGATTCTGCTTTCACCGGGCGATCGCGAGGGAGGCAAGCGGCTTGGACCTAAAAATTACGCCTGTAAGACGCAATTATTGGGCCGAATCCTCGTTAGCCAACGAAGATGCCAAATTTTATGAATCGTTGCATCGCAGGATTTTTGATTTCTTCATTGTTCGCAGTGGGCTGGCTTCAGGCATCCGATAAATGGGTGCGGCTCAATAACACTCACGGATGGAGCATCAGTTACCCGGCCTCGTGGGAAGCCTATGTCATACAAGCGCCCGATTCCGGGCGAGAATTATCTATTCAAGAAAGCGACAACGTGAATTTCGACGGTCCTAAAGACTGTTACGAAAACAAGGAGCGCTGCGGTCTTTTCCAAATCTCTCTGGATTCTGTTAAGGCAAATCGGCACTTTGATTTCGAGAAATACGTCGATGGTGAGACGCAGAATTCGAGCGCCATCTCCAAAGAAGCCGGCCAACTCGATGGAATGCCGGCGTACTTCATTAAACTGCCCGAAGATCAGCGTTTGGTTATCGTGAAATATAACAGCTCGATATTTCGCATATCGTACGGTCCCAATGACCACAAGCCGACGGATAAAACGCTAGAGGAAATTTTTAATAGAATGTTATCGACCGTGAAATTTAAAAAGTGAAAGATCGTCGGATCAGGAGCTTGGTATGAGAAAAGAATTTGTTCGTTTAACAATGTTTATCTGTTTAGGAAGTGCAGTCACGAGTCTGTATGCGATTCCCTCGGAGAAACAATTCGACGGTGAATGGGGCTCGCACAAGGGTTTCGATTTTGGAATTCACTTGCATCAAAATGGCAACCGTTTGAACGGCTACCATTCAGGCGTAACGAAGGATGGAAGTCGAACGGATACGGCGCCCGATGGGGAAGGCTCACCTTCAATTACAGGCACAATCAAAGGCAACACCGCGGTCGTTGACGTTCACAGCACTTATTCGGATGCAGTGTTAAAGGTGCGTTTGACGCTTCACGACCGCAGCTTGGATTGGAAGGTCATAGAAGTAAAACAGAGCGGAGATTACTACATTCCCGACAAGGCAACTCTATACAAGGAACATTGGGACCCGAAAAAGGGATGGGTTCGGGATCGCTCATGAGTTCCGTCAACCCCGGCAATGACTGAAATTCAAAAGGTGACCTTTCCCGCAAACAGTTCTGCAGCAGCTATCGACACAACTTCGTCCAGCTATAATCTGGGGACCAAGCTGAAAGGGCGAACTCTTGTTTCAACCCGTTTTCTCGTTGCGCTGGCACTTGTCGTCTTTCATGCGCTCCTTGGTACCTGCCCTGAGGCTGGTGCTCAGACTCAAAACAACGTTCCGGTTCAGAACGGCTCAGTGTTCAATCCCGAGGGGCCAGCACCGCTTACCGGCCCCTCTGCACTGGCCGTAAGCAACGACGCACCGCCGAACGGGACCACCGCTGGAGCTATCGAAGCCATTGCGGTCGACCCGTCACACCCGGGCACCATCTACGTCGGCTCCGTTAATGGCGGAATTTGGAAGACGACGAACGACGGCATGAACTGGATGCCGCTGACCGACCAGAAGGCGTCGCTATCAATCGCCAGTCTTGCGTTTGACCCTATGGACCCGACACATCAGACGCTGATCGCAGGCATCGGCATCACTTCGAACGGTGGCTTCGGTTCATTATCATTACCCGCGCCGGTCGGGTCTGGTGGGCTGCGAAACGGTTTGCTCTACAGCCGGGACGGTGGAGCCACTTGGACGCGGCTCGGCGAAACAACACTGAGCAGACAAAGCGTTGTTGGTGTCGCAGCGCTGGGTAATACAATCCTTGCAGCGACCTTCGAACCGGAAGTGGTCAGCGGCACGACAGGCGGTCTTTATCGTAGCACCGATTCCGGTGCGACATTCCGTAAGGTATCGGGAGCGCCAGGTTCGGGGCTTCCAAAAGGACCCGTGAGCTCGCTCGTCAGTGATCCGAGCAATCCAAACGTCTTTTATGCGGCGATAACCGGCGATAGCGGCCCCTCCGTATGGGTCAGCAGAAATGCAGGTGGCACCTGGGAAATGCGCAATAACAAATTGAATGAAGAGTTGATTCAGTTGATTCCCAAAGGGGTCAAAAATAACACATTCGTCAGGATCGCTGTGGGTCCGAACCAAACGCTGGCGCTCGGACTGGTCGATGCCAAAAATAACCAGTTGCTCGGGCTCTTCTATTCGAAAGACGCAGGCGCGAATTGGCGTCTCTTACCCATGCAGGCCACTCCGGCCATCTATCCTCAGGGAACTAATTTCGCGCTCGCGATAGACCCGTACAATAGCAGTTTGGTTTATGTCATGGGTACTAACGTCTCCGCTAAAAATGACAAACTACAAGCTGCCCTGGCGATCTACCGCATCAATGCGGCAACGAATACGTTTGCCAAGATGTCCGACGACAACGGGAAGGGGAACACGGCCAACGGATCATGGGTTCATCCGGACGGGCGCGCCTTTGCCTTCGATGTAAACGGAACGCTCTTGACGACCACCGATACCGGCGTGTATGCGCGCACAAATCCTCAGAACTCATCCGGCGTCTGGAAGAACATGCTAGGCAACCTTTCCACGAGTGAGATTTATTCGCTGGCCTATGATTCGAATAGCAAACGGCTCATCGTGGCAATGCAGGACAACACCAGCGGTATCCAATCAGCACCCGGCAGTTCGCAGTTCAAGCCGACTGGAACCGGAGGCGACGGCACCAATGCCGTTGTCAATGACGTCACGTTGGGGAGCGCCAGCGCGATTTACGTCTCTCAGCAGGAACTAGGAGTTCTCCTCCGGCTGATCGTTGACCAGACGGGTAGGATCATTAGCCCAGGCGGAGAGGGTGGTGTCCGCATCAACTTTGACGTGCCGGTGACAAGAAACGCCGCTTTCCTTAGCCCCTTTGTTCTTAACAACATCGATAAAACACGCATCGCGCTTGCAGGCTCAACTGACAAGAAGCCCGCCGAAGGCGCGACCCCGACGCCGAGCCCGGCGCCCTCGCCACCGAAGCCCCCTGGTAGGACCGTGTATGTAACGCAGGACACGCTAACAGGACGCAACGGCCCCACGGCGACGACTGTGAAGCTCGACGTTACCAAGGTCGGCGACACGAATGCACAAATCACTGCGATCGACTACGGCACGCGTAACAACGAGAACGCGTTGCTTGCTGGCGGCGATGCGACCGAAACCTCGAAGGGTAAGGGAACTCTTTACCTCAGCACGACAGCGCTTGCCGATTCGCTGAAACAGTTGTCCGCCTATTCAGGGCTTGCCCCCACCTCGGTGAAGTTTGATCTCCGGTCCGACCGACGCTTCTTCGTTGCCGACAGCGTAAACCTTTTCGACAGTTTTAACCAAGGCATGAGCTTCCAGAGGCTGACGCCCAATCTCCCGGCAAAATTCATTCGCCCGACTTCGCTCGCCTTCATCGACAGTAACGGCGTTGACGCGCTCTTCGTAGGAGGACTGAACAATGCTGATAACGCTGGCAACCCGCTTGTGGTCGCCGACAGCAATGCTAATGGTAATCTTTTCGACTGGCGCCGTTTCGGATCGGGCCTGCCGAACACCACCATCTACGCGCTTTCCTACAACGAGAAGTCCGACACGCTTGCGGTTGGCACGGTCGGGCGTGGCGCATATCTGCTCTATGATGTCACCAGCAACTTCGCGAGCGCAAAGGTCCTACAATTCGGTCTCGCGGACAATGACTCCAATCCGGATCCGGCAATCCTATTCGGCGACCGTCCACTCATAAAATACGGCATTGGCACGCTCACCATCAACGGCTCCTCGACCTACACCGGCGGGACTTTAATTGAGAACGGTACTCTCGTCGCTGGTACATTAGATGCCGCTCAAAAAATATCCTTCGCCCTGGGCACGGGGTCCGTTTTTGTGCAAGGGGGAACCCTGCGGGCGCCAAGCATGGATAGGCTCGTGATCAATGTCGGTGGCAACTATACGCAAGCCCCCGGCGGGACGCTGGCGCTTGGGGTCGCCGGAATCAACGGCGAGGATTACGATCGTGTGCAAGTTGGACGTAATGCCAGCTTGAACGGAACGCTGGCGCTGAGTTCGGTGAGTAGTTTTCGGCCTTCAAATGGGGATGCATTCGAATTCCTCCTGACGAACGGGATACGGAACGGCGAATTTGCGCGGATTAATGATTCATTGAATAACCATCCCAACTTGACGCGCATAGACCTCTATGCGGCAAATGGAGTGGCCCTGCTCTACTTGTCAGCGCCCACGCCGAGACAGCCAGTCGTAATTGTTACCCCTGATCTGCTTCCGGTCGTTGAGCCAAACGCGCCTTTATCCTTGCCTATCTCGCTTCTCGATCCGGGTACTGAACAGTTGACCTCGGTATACGAGATCAGCTTTTCGGGAGCAAACATGCAACGGTTCAACTTGGAGGAGCGCCTTGCAGAAATTAGGAGAGGCTCAACGGGTTTTGCTTCCAATCTTAAAATCTACGCACCGCCAGCGCCGTACCAAGAGAAGAGTAACATGAGCGCAGATGGGTCTGGAAAATCTGTCGTCGAGAAACAACAGGCGCTGCAGCCTGCGCCGGAGAACCGCTGGGGTGTCTGGGTGAGCGGCTGGGGTGATTTCGTCAACGTCGGCGATGACAATTTTCCGAAGGGGTATGACTTCACCACTGGAGGAGTCACCGTGGGAATCGATTACCGGTTCACTAATCACCTGACCCTAGGCTTCTTTGGCAGTTACGCTCACACTTGGACCGATCTTCAACCAGGGAGCATTGATGTCGATACTGGGCGAGCCGGTCTCTATGGTACCTATTTCGATCGCGGCTTTTACCTCAATGGTATGGTGTATGGCGGATACAACGCCGATGATACGAGCCGGCAGGCGCTTGGCTTTGCGAACGGGAACAGCGACGGTGCAGAATTCAGCAGCTTCATCGGAGCCGGTTACGACTTCCACTTGGGGAATTTTGAAATCGGCCCGGTCGCGTCGCTACAATACACCTATGCCAGCCTCAATGGCTTTACTGAGCAAGGTTCGCTGCTCCCCTTGCAGGTCCATTCCGATTCCGAGGATTCATTAAGAACGGATTTAGGCCTGCGGGCCTCTTATACCTGGCGCTTCGGACGAGTGTTGTTGATTCCGTCCGTGACTGCTGCCTGGGAACATGAATACAAATACTCCGCTCTACCGATCACTGTTAGCGCTCCCGTTTTTGGCGGGGAAACCGAAACTTCGTTTGGTCCGAGCGAAGGCCACGATAGTGCAATTATTAATGCTGGCGTCGGGGTTCAATGGACGCCAAGGATCGCAACCTATGTGTCTTACCAGGGACAGCTGGGTCGAAATCGTTACAACTCGAATGCGGTTAGCGGCGGTGTTAGTTTCAGTTTTTAATGGCTCTGACCGGAGCGCAGACTCCCGGACATCTCCCGAAATCATCTTCGACGACAAAGACTAATATGAAAACCACAATCGCCTTCTCACTAGTCGCAATATCTTTGGTTTGGATGCCACACGTGCATTCCGCAAGTTTTGATTGCGCAAAAGCTAAAACAAAGGTTGATAAACTCGTTTGCGGTGACCCCAAGCTGTCAGGTTTAGACGACAAGTTGACTGCTCTTTACAACAAGGTCTTGGCACAAAGCCCTGTTCCGGAAGACACGAAGCAGCAGCAACGCGAGTGGGTGAAAGACCCGAGAAACCTGTGTAAAAATGCGGACTGTTTGGAGCGGGCTTATACGAATCGAATTTCTGATCTGCAAGAGCAGCTTGAGAAGCTGCCGTTTAAGCCAGTGTTAGACAAGCCACTGATTGTGTTGCCATCCAGCCCAGCCGAAGACCGGGATGCTGCTGCCAAGATTGGACCTGCGATTGTAAAAAAAGAACCGCTGGAATTAATCGGGCGTGTCAGCGAGGACCACGATGTCGCGGGAGCTAACTTCGCCATTAATTCAGGTAAAAGATACTACGTAATTCGCTATGCATGGGACTTGACCGACGCCCAAAAAGAGGTGCTGAACAAGATCGAAGACCCAAACCAATATGTTCTCTTGAAGGCGCAATTGGTGACGTATAAAGATGGATCTAAAGCGATCGATCCCGACTCGGAGGTGCAAATCTTTGCGCAGCTCCAATGACTCTCGTAACGCAGCGCTGCTTGCAGCTAATCAGCCATCAGGTGCCAGAATGAAAACTGTGACGGTTGTTTTAATATTATTTTTTGGTCTGGTCTTTAGCTCAAAATCGGCGCCCGGTCGCGACTCTAATCGGCCGTCTAAGAGCTCAGTTTCAGTGCCCGGCATATGGAGATACAAGGGTGGCGACGAGAAGCCAATGGAAATACGCTTCCTGCCGGACCATAAGGCCGTGTTTAAAGGAGGATATGAATTTTACAATCCAGCAAAGTGGTATTTCACGCCCGCCACCGCAGAGTTGAAGTTGATTGTGCCAAAAATGAAACAAAATGGTTTTAAGCTGTTCAATCAATGGACTTACACTGGATTAAAAACTAATCCCAAAGAGAAGACCATTATCTACACGCTTCATGAGAGAAGAATATGTTTTATGGGTTACTTTTACGAGAAGCAAGGAAGATAATGACAAGCATGCACCCAACGAGACGCAGCATCACGAGAAAAACATGGATGATGCAAGATTTTCCACTCGCGCCCGTGCGCCCGTACTTATTCCCTCGCTACGCTATCCATCGGTACCACGCCGAATTAGTGGGGTCCGATTTCGGGCCCCTAGCGACGGCTGCGGCGGTGCTTCAGGCAGGACTGTCGGTTGAGTCCGCGTGCTGGTGTCAATCATCGTCTCCGAATAGGGACTGTTGGGATATGAATTTTACAACCCGGCAAAGTGGTATTTCAACCTTGTGTCTTATCGTCTCACGACATAACCGCTTACGCGAATCTTCTGCGCCTTGCCCCGACTTCCCGTCGCGCCTCGGCGCCGCTCGGGAACAATTCTTTCCAAGCCGCGCCCTTCTCTCAATTGCACTTTGTACACAATGCACGACCATTCTGCACCGTACGATCGCGCTATGAGAAAGGCACAACTCGCAGCTTGCTTCATCGCAGTCAGCGTGCTTGGCACAAACCAATTTGGAAGAGCCGCTGATCCGACTCATCCGGCGCAGCCGGCCGTAGCTCCAGCCGAGGCAATCTCCAAGCTCAAGGAAGGTAATGGACGCTATGCTAGTGGTAACCTGCAACATCCCGGTCAGACGACGGAACGACGCGCGGAACTGGCAAAGAGTCAGCATCCGTTTGCCATCATTGTTAGTTGTTCCGATTCGCGTGTTCCGCCCGAGATCGTTTTCGATCAGGGCCTCGGCGACTTATTCGTGGTCCGCGTGGCAGGTAACGTGATCGACGATCACAGCCAAGGAAGCATCGAATATGCAGTCGATCATTTGGCGGTGCGCCTCATCGTCGTGCTTGGGCATCAGAGTTGCGGCGCGGTGAAAGCGGCAAAGGAAACAATCGCAGCGAAAACCAAAGCGACTGCGCATATTCAATCCCTGATAACAGCGATCCAGCCCGCGGTCGAAGCTACTATCAATGGAGATCTCGATGCGACTGTAAAAGCGAACGTGAAGGATGTCGTGCAAGCACTGAGTTCATCCACGCCCATTCTCAAGCCGAAAGTTGATTCCGGCGAGGTACAAGTGATCGGCGCATATTACAGTCTCGACACGGGGTCTGTCACTTTTCTCGACCAGAAGTAGCTTTCAACCAAGTCCAACCGCGTTTGCTCAGATTGTCAGCGATTATTTCCCAATACTTCATACGCTGGCGTCCGACAAATATGCGGGAAACGTGATTGAAACGCACAAGCACGCGGGAGAGTTTATTTACATAAAACCCGATGTGCCTCACGAAGTCTTCTATGAGTGACACGAAACCCGTGGTAGCCTTTGTCGCCCGCTCCTCTGCCGACGAGTGGGATAACATTATTCCTTGCGACCGCAATCAGAAGGCTGGAACGTAGCAGCGTTCAGTATGATTAGAATTGTTTTGGCTGCGATTTTATGCTGCGGCGCGGTCTTGGTCGCGTCGCGAGCATCGGGGGAGACCGTCGTGACGGCAGCGCAGGTCAACGGCACCTGGAAAACCAAGGGCGGTGAGTTCAAGATTTGGGCACTGAGCCAGAAAATGCTGCAGGTCGAATTCTCCGGCACTTACGAATACAAATCGCCCGAAGGCCCGAATGTCAACACTGGCGAAGGCCGCGGCGTTGCTTCGATCGAAGGCGACACCGCCATCTTCAAACCCGACGCTGCCGAAGACGAATGCCGGATCACGATGAAATTCGCAAACGGCAAACTCGTGGTCACGCAAACCGGAACCTGCGGCTTTGGCAATAGGGTGACCGCTGAAGGCACGTACAAGAAAATCTCCAGCCGCAAGCCGAAGTTCGAATCAGGCGAGGGCGATTAGCGACTTCCGCTTGCTGCGCCATAGTTCTTAGCGCGAAGGCGGGACCCCTTTGGCCTTCTACTTCCTACTTCTGTGCCGTTTGCTCAACTTCGCAATCAGCAACGCAATCGGCTACGCGAAGTTCTACAGTCGTTCGCATCAGGCTGTGATTCGCGTTCTCGATGAAGCGGGCAACGTGATTGAGACGCACGAGTACATTGGCGATTTCAAAGAGTGGGAAGTTTTTACTCGCATCAGGTGGACGTTTCCGCTAAAGCCAATTTCCATGACTCCGGTTTCATCGTGTGATCGCGAGTCGTACGAGCGAGATCAGAGGGAATAATTTCGTAAAATAATTACGACGAAAAAATCAATCGATATCTCGTTAGATGGTATCGTGTGAGGAAGAAAAGTAGAGATGAATAAGTGGAGGAGCTTCTGTCTCGCGTTCGCGGTTTTGCTCGTTAGGTCGCCAGCGATGGCGCAAGAACAGAGTGTCGTAAAGCCCCAATTACTCCTGAGCGAGATCGTCCAAGGGATGCCCAAGGGCGACAGGCAGGAGGTGCGTGTCCTTATGGCGAGCTTCCAACCGGGCGATAAGACCTTATTCCATACACACCGTTTCCCGGTGACTGTCTATGTCTTGGAAGGCGCATTCACGTTGGAAATGGAGGGTCGCGAGCCAGTCACGGTGAAAGCTGGTCAGGCGATGATCATGCCGCCGAACGTGAAAATGACCGGGTACAACCACAGTAGCACCGATCCATTGCGGCTGGTGATCTTTAATGTCGGTGATCCAGACACACCGTTCCTTGACCCCGTACATTAGCCGGTAGATAGGTCAGCACATTGCAACGTCAAGTGAGACGCCGGGCG
>Ga0209161_10001674_pt1 | contig 18348 bp, 19 predicted proteins | sample GraSoiAngelo_155_FD_186169 | JGI IMG/M metagenome (GOLD analysis project Ga0209161, IMG submission 186169) | Grasslands soil microbial communities from the Angelo Coastal Reserve, California, USA - 14_1009_13_30cm (SPAdes) (version 2) | ecosystem: Environmental > Terrestrial > Soil > Grasslands... | reverse complement strand
CCAGCCCCGCCGCCGCCTCGAGACCGTTGAGCGCGACCCGCGCATCTCCGCGCGCGACCTCGAGCAGCGCCTCCATCGCGTCCCCGTCGATCGTTGCATGCAGCTCCCCGAGGCCGCGCTCCACGACCTCCTTCAGCTCGCCCCGGTCGAGCTGCTCCAGGCGGAAGACCCGGCTGCGCGAGAGGAGGGGGGAGATGACCTCGAACGACGGGTTCTCGGTCGTGGCCCCGATCAAGGTCACCGTGCCTTCCTCCACATGGGGCAGGATCGCGTCTTGCTGGGCCTTATTGAAGCGGTGGATCTCGTCGATGAACAGGATCGTGCGCAGGCCTGCGCGCCGATGCACCTTTGCCTCGGCGACGACCTTCCGCAGGTCCGCCACGCCAGCGGTCACCGCGGACATCGCCACCATTCGGGCGCTCGTCTGGCTGGCGAGCAGGCCGGCGAGCGTGGTCTTGCCGCTCCCCGGCGGTCCCCACAGGATGATGCTGGGCATGTTGCCGGCCTGGGTGAGGCGCCGGAGGACGTCGACGACCTGGCGCTGGCCGACCAGCTGGTCAAAGGTTTTGGGCCGCATCCGGGTGGCCAGGGGGGCGATGGGCTCAGATCCGGCCGGGATCGGAAACAGCTCGCCCTGGTCAGTCATCGAGCTGATTCTCTCCCAGCATTGGTTTGCCGAGAGCGACTGCCGGGGCCCGGAGCCTAGAATCTGCGCCCATGACCACCTGTTGGTATTGCAGCTCGGAGGTTCCCGAGACCTCGCAGTACTGCCCGAGCTGCGGCCACAGCCAGACCGACCGGACGTCGAGCCCGCTGTTCGGGGTGGTCGACCCGACCACCGGCATCTGGAACTCCAAGTTCGCCAACGCTTTGATCGGCCAGGAGGCCAACCGCGCCGTCCGGTACCACCGGCCGCTCTCGGTGCTGTTGGTCGAGCTGGACCACGCCGAGCACATCCACAAGGAGCTCGAGCAGATCCAGGTCGAGGCTCTGCTTCGGGAGATGGCCGAACGCCTGGGCCAGGCGATCCGCGACACCGACACCGTCGCCTTTCTGGACGCCGACGGGCCGCCGCACTTCGCGATCGTGCTGCCGGAGACCGATGAGCAGGGCGCGGCTTTGGCCGCGGACAAGATCCGGCGCTCCATCGCCTCCCATGACTTCGGCACCAGCGGCGCCTGGAAGCGCATCACCGTCAGCTGCGGCGCGGCCACCGTCGACGCCGGATACCGGCCGATGGACGAGGCCGGCATGATGAACCGGCGCGAGTACACCGGCAACCTGTTGCGCGAAGCCCACCAAGCTCTCGATTCGGGCCGGTCGGCCGGCACCAACCGGACCACGGTCGGCGCGTACCGAAGCTAGCGCACCGCATCTGAACCGGTTCTTCCTGATCCGACACGCGGATGTAGAGAATCCGCATCGCATCCTGTACGGCCACCTCGACGGCTTCTTCCTGAGCGCGCTTGGCCGAGCCCAGGCGGCGGCATTGGGCGAGCGCCTGAGGCCGGCCGGTGTGACCCGCATCGTCCACAGTCCGCTGGCGCGCGCGGTCGAGACGGCGCAGATCATCGCCGGCAAGCTCACGCCGGCTCCGGCGCTCGAGGTTGACTTTGACCTTCGCGAGGCGGAGTTCAGCCGCTACCTGCAGGGAGTGCCGTACTGGCAGATCCCGGTGCGGCGTCCGCTCTGGCTGGTGCACAAGGCAAGGCGCGGGCTGCTTCCTGGCGACGAGTCCTACGAGGCCATGGGCGGGCGTGTGCTGCGGATGGCCCGGCGGCTCGCGCGGGAGCACCCGGGGGAGACGATCGCGATGGTCAGCCACGCCGACCCGCTCAACGCCGCCTGGATCCTGCTCGACGGCCGGCCGCAGAACGAGCGCGAGATGCACCGCAAGAGCATCGACAAGGCCGGCATGCTTCAGGTGGATCTCGACGGTGAGACGCCGAAGGCCTGGGAGTACATCCCGCCGCCGCCGGTCGACAAGCCTGAGAGCGCCGCCGCCTAGTTTGGGCGGGCCGAGTCACCCTTACCCTGCAAGGGAAAAGTCCCTCTCCCTGGAGGGACAGGGACGCGCCAGGCACTTTCCTAAAGGGTTCCTCTGGGGGACTTCATCCGCCGCGCACCAAGTAGAGGGCGACAACCGCAACTGCGACTGGTGGGAGTGGGAGCAGCAACCGGGTCGTATCGCGAACGGCGACACGTCAGCGGTCGCGTGCGACCACTACAACCGATACCGGGAAGACTTCGTCCTCTTGAGCGAGCTCAACCAGAACGCGCACCGGCTCTCCGTCGAGTGGTCTCGCATCGAACCGTCGGAGGGAGTCTTCGACACCCGTCAGATCCGCCACTACCGCGACGTCCTCGGCGAGATGCGCGAACGAGGCTTGATGCCGATGGTCACGCTGCATCACTTCACGAGCCCATTGTGGTTCGCTCGGAAAGGCGGATGGGCCGCGCCCGGCGCGCATCGAGCTTTCACGCCGTTCGTAAATCGGGTCGCCGACGAGCTTGGTGACCTGGCCGGCATGTGGTGCACCATCAATGAGCCGAGCATCTACGGCGTGCAGGGATGGATCACCGGCGAGTTTCCACCGGGACGTCACGGCGACCTCGTCGGTCAGTATCGCGTGACCCACAACTTGCGGCGCGCACATGAGCTCGCCTATGCCGCGCTCAAGCGGCGGTGGCCCGACACCCCAGTCGGCCTGTCCCACCACAAGTTCCTTTTCATGCCGGCGAGCGCGCGGCGCCGGGATCGCCTCGCGGCGGCGGCCGCGCAGACGGTCATGGACCGCTGGCCGGTCGGCCCGGGAAGGCTGGGCCGCATCGTCGAGGCGACCAGCGACTTCATCGGGGTCGCGCATTACTGGGGCCAGATGTGCGCATTCGATCCACGCCGGCCGCAGGACCAGTTCGTCCGCCGATTCAACCCGCCCGGCGCCGAGGTCACAGAGATGGGCTGGGTGTCCAAGCCGGCCTGGATGCGCGAGGTTCTCAACCAAATGAAGCGCTACGGCAAGCCCGTATACATCACCGAGAACGGAATCGCGACCGCGGACGACAGCGTTCGCGAGCGCTACCTGCAGGATCTCTTGACCAACGTGCACCTGGCGATCGAGGACGGGGTCGACGTCCGAGGTTACTTTCACTGGACCAACACCGACAACTTCGAGTGGGCTCGCGGCTATGGCGCGCACTTCGGCCTGATCGCGGTAAACCGCAAGACGCTCGAGCGCACGGTCAAGCCCAGTGGACGGCTGTACGGGCGGATCGCCACCGCAAACGGGCTCGACTAGACTCAGTTCGATTTGAACCGCAGATCAGCAATCGTGGGGGCTGTGGCAGTCGTGCTCGGCGCGGTCCTGATGCTCTCGCTCGCGTGGGGTCTGCAGCATGCGGCGCTGGCCAACCCCCCTGTTTTGGGCAAGGTGGCGCCGAGGCTTGCCATCCAGACGGCGGGCGGCGACCAGGTCCGCGTCTGGGAGCTGCAGGGCAAGCCGGTGGTGCTCAACTTCTGGGCTTCGTGGTGCGGGCCGTGCGTGGAGGAGGGCGGCGTGCTTGCCGATGCCGCGGGCGCGCATTCGGACGTCGCCTTCGTCGGTGCAGACAACCAGGACACATCGTCTGGATTCAAGGCTTTCGAACAAAGCCATCCCCATACGTACCCGGCCGGCCCGATCGTCACCGGCTCGTACCAGGCGTTCGGGGTGGGCGGCCTGCCCGCGACGTTTTTCATCGATGCGCAGGGCGTCGTTGTGGCCTCCTTCACCGGGCCGCTCGACACATCAACCCTCAATCACTACCTGGGATTGATCACCTCATGACAATGGCGTTGCGGTGGGGACTGCCTGCGGTCGTCGTCGCGGCGTGCGTCGGCTACCTGATCTACTCCGCCTCCGGCGGTTCCAGCGAGTACTACCTGACCGTCTCGCAGCTGCGATCGCAAGCTCCTGCCGGTGACGTGCGAGTCGCTGGCGTGGTGCAGAACGACGTGCAGAAGAGCGACGGTGGGCTGCACGTGACGTTCACCGCGAAGGACGGCACGGCGTCGATGCCGGTGGAGTACACCGGCACGCTGCCCGATATCTTCCAACCCGGCATCACCGTCGTCGTCGAGGGAAGGCTGAGTGGCGACGGAGTGTTTCACGCCCGGACGCTGCTCGCGAAGTGCCCGTCGCGTTTCTCGACGCAGCCTTACACCCAATGATCCTTGGCTACCTGGGCGCGGGAGCCCTTCTCGCCGGGCTCGTGATGGGCGGCTTCTCCGCGCTGCTCTCCTTCTGGGCCGGATGGCGCGAGACCGACGTATTCATCCAGGTCGGCCGTCGTGCCTTTTACGCCGCCGCGGCGATGACCGCGATCGCGGCGTTGCTGCTCGAAGTAGCGCTGCTGACGCATGACTTCTCGCTGGCATACGTGGCCGAGCACACCGACCTGTCGACGCCAATGCCGCTGGTGGCCGCGGGGTTTTACGGCGGTCAGGAGGGTTCGCTTCTGTACTGGACGCTCATCCTCGGCCTGCTCGGCTGCGCTTCGCTCGTCGCGAGCGCGCGAATCGGCGCTCGCGTCGCAGCTTACGCAGCCGGAATCCTCGCCCTGATCCTCAGCTTCTTCCTGTTCGTCCTGGCCGTGGTCGCGAGCCCGTTCGACCTTCTATCGATCACCCCGCCCGATGGCCTCGGCCTCAACCCCGTGCTGCGGGATGGCGGCATGCTGATCCATCCCCCGGTCGTCCTGGCCGGTTTCGCGTCGTTCGCCATCCCATTCGCCTTTGCGTGCGCTGCGCTCCTGGCCGGCCGCGCCGACGCGGCATGGATCAGGCACACCCGCCGTTTCGCCCTTTTGGCCTGGAGCCTGCAGTCCGCGGGCCTACTGCTGGGCATGTGGTGGGCCTATCACGTGCTGGGGTGGGGTGGTTACTGGAGCTGGGACCCAGTCGAGAACGTCGCCCTCATGCCCTGGCTCGCGACCACCGCATACCTGCACTCGTCGCAGGTGCAGGAAAAGCGCGGCCGGCTGCGGACCTGGAACTTCGGGCTGGTCATCCTGGCGTTCCTGCTTGTCGTGTTCGGCACGTTCATCGTTCGCAGCGGCGTCGTGCCATCCGTGCACACGTTCGCGATCAGCGCGATCGGTCCCTGGTTTTTCGCCTTCCTGTTTGCCTGCATCGTCTTCTCCGCCGCACTGATCGCATTTCGCGCGGGCGGCGCTCGAGCTCATGTCGAACCGGCGCCCGCCGTTTCGCGCGAGGGAGCCTTCGTGCTGCAAAACCTGCTGCTGATCGGTGTCATCGCGGTCGTGTTCTGGGGCACGATCCTGCCCCTCGTCTCCGGCATGCTCGGTACCGAGCGCGTGGTGGGAGCGGCGTATTACGAGCGGGCGGGCGGGCCCATCTTCGTTGTCATCCTCGGGCTCATGGCCGTGGGGCCCCTCCTGCCCTGGCGGCAAGCCGGCAGCGCATCGTTGCGCGCGATTCGCTGGCCGGCGGCGACCGCTTCCGTCGTGCTGGTCGGCCTGCTTGTGGTTGGGATCCGGTCCATCCCCGCGCTGCTCGCCTTTCCGCTCGCGGCCGGGGTTGCGGCCACTGTCTTCACCGAGTACGGCCGTGCCTTCAAAAAGCCCCGCACCATCTTGCGCAAGCGCAGGCGATACGGCGCGTACCTGGCCCACCTCGGGCTGGTCGTGGTCGTGGCAGGTCTGGCGGCTTCGCACTTCGCCCAGCAGGAGAAGGACGTGACGTTGCGACCGGGCGAGACGGTGACCGTGTCCGGGTACACCCTGACCTACACAGGCTCGGAGCAGCGGGAGCTGCAGGACCACACCGACTTTGTCGCCGCCATGCGGTTCGGCGACAAGACCCTGGAGCCGTCGCGCGCCACGTACGGGGGTCTTGGCGGACAGGCCCTCACCCACGTCGCCATCACGACCACACCGACCTCTGACGTCTACGTCGTCCTCGCCGCCACCGGAACCGACGGGTCGGCTTCGTTCCGGATCTTTGTCAACCCGCTCGTGACGTGGATCTGGGCCGGGGGGGCGGTCATCATCCTGGGTGTCGTGCTGGGCAACGTCGGGGAGAGGGGCGCAGCTCCGGAGTTGGCAAGACGCCGCGTCCCGGTTACTCTGCCCGCGTAGCGATGGCGATCATCGTCGCGACGCTGCTGCTGTTCCTGGCCGGGCCGTTTGTGCTCTGGCCGCTCCTCCGAACGCCGCCGGATCAATCATGAGCATGGTTGTCGCCAACGGACTGACCCATCGCTTCGGCCGGGAGCTTGCGCTCGACGGCGTCGACCTGGTCCTCGACACCGGCGAGCACATGGCCGTGCTGGGCGACAACGGCGCCGGGAAGACCACCCTGCTGCGCATCCTGGCCACCGCCCTTCGGCCCACGTCGGGCCGGCTCGAGATCGCGGGCCTCGACGCGTTTCGGGAGCGCCGGCGGCTGCGCCACTACATCGGATATGTCGCCCACAGCCCCGGCCTGTACCCGGCGCTGTCCGCGACCGAGAATCTCGAGTTCTTCTGCGACCTGCAAGACGTGAGCCGGTCGCGTGTCGCCGAAGCGCTGGAGGCGCTGGGCCTGGCATCGGTCGCGCACCGCCGGGCGAGCCTGCTCTCCCGCGGCATGCAGCAGCGGCTGGCGGTCGCTCGTGCGATCCTCCACGAGCCGCGACTTCTCATCTTCGACGAGCCTGACGCCAGCCTCGACGCGGACGCCACAGAGGTGCTCGGCCAGGTGATGAAGGGCCGGACCGCGGTCATCGCCACGCACGACCATGCCCTCGCCAACCGGCTCTGTCCGCGCACGCTCGTCCTCCGTCACGGACGGTCGTTGGGCACCGCGACTCACCTTCGCGTGGTCCGATGAATCCGTTCCGGGCCGCCATCGCAGTGGCGCGCAAGGACCTGCTGTCGGAATGGCGCACGCGCGAGATGGTGCCGGCCCTGGCCCAGTTCGTCGTGCTGGCGCTGCTCATCGGGAACTTCGGATTTCAGATCGACTCACGCAGCGCGCCGTCGATCGCGCCCGGAATCCTCTGGCTTGCGCTGGTGTTCGCGGGCCTGATCGCTTTTGGCCGCACCTTTGCGGCGGAGCGAGAGCAGTCGTCACTCGAGGCCATGCTGATGACGCCGGCGTCACCGGTCGCCATCTTTGCCGGCAAAGCGCTGGCCGCCTCAGCCCTTTTGATTCTTTGCGAAGTCGTTCTGCTGCCGGCGCTGTCGCTGTTCTTTGGCACGCCGTTCTCGGCCGAGCTCGTCATCGCCGTGCTCCTCGCGACCATCGGCATGGCGTCGCTCGGTTGCCTGTTTGCGGCGGTCGTCGCCCGCGTTCGTGCGCGAGAGCTCCTGCTGCCGCTGCTCGTCCTCCCGCTGTGGATTCCTTTCATCGTTGCGGGCGGACAGGCCGTGCAATCGGCCATGGGACTGCCGGGCAGCTACGACCAGGCCATCGGTCTGCTGGTCGACTTCGACATACTTTTTGTGGTGCTCACCTCCCTGGCAGCCCGATTCGTTCTGGATGAATAGGCTCGAGAAGGCGGCGGCCGGTGCCGTAGCGTTGATGCTCATCGCCGCCGCCGCGATTTTCTTCTACGCGCCGACGGACTACCTGCAGGGCCCGGTGCAGCGCATCTTCTACCTGCACGTCAGCTCGGCCATCGCCGCCTTCGGGTGCTTCGCGGTCGTCCTGGCTGGCGGCATTGTCTATCTGCGCAACGAGAGCCCCCGCGCGGACCGTTACGCGCGCGCGGGCGCGCTGGTGGGTGTTGTCTTCACGACCGTCACCCTCGTCATGGGAATGCTGTGGGCCAGGAAGGTCTGGGGCGCATTCTGGGTCTGGGACGCGCGACTCACCTCGACCCTGGTGCTGTTGATCATCTACGCGGGCTACTTGCTCGTCCGGCGCTTGAGTGAGGCTGGGCGCCAGACTGCTCGCATTGCGGCGGTGGTCGGCATCTTCGGCTTCATCGACGTGCCGGTTGTGTACTTCAGCGTGGATTGGTGGGCAACCCACCACCCGGGCCCGGTCATCACCAGCGACGCGCTGCCACCGCAGATGCTTGCGACGTTTCTCTTCACCATGCTGTGCACCCTCGTTCTGGCTGCTGTGATGGTGGTGATTCGATACCGCATCGAGATGCTCATGGACATGAAGCAGCTAATCGCGAGCGGCGCACCGCTAACGGTCGCGATCCCGCGGCGCGACCCAGAGCCCGCGCAGTGAGCTACTTGATCATCGCGTATGCCTTTGCCGTCGCCGTGCTCGGCGGCTACCTCGTGTTCTCTCTCCGGCAACTCCGGGAGCTGGAACGGCAAAACAGGCGGTAATCGTCGGGGCCGGGCCTGCCGGCGATGCTGTTGCGGCCGGGCTTCGGGATGGTGGATTCACGGGCGGAATCACTCTCGTCGGAGCAGAACCCGAGCTGCCGTACGAGCGACCGCACCTGAGCAAAGGCTTCTTGCTGGGGACTGTGCCTCGTCAGAGTCTTTCACTCAGGCCTGCCGAGCAGTATCAACAACTACAAGTTGATCTCATGCTTGGGGAGTACGTGGTGGACTTCGGGCTCGAACGCCACGCAATTGTCCTGAAGAATGGACGAAGCGTTGCCTGGGATCTGCTCTGCGTCGCTACCGGGTCGACAGCGAGCATTCCGGCCGGGTTCGGCGGTGCGCTCCTTCTCCGAGAGCTTCCCGACGCGGAACGCATTCGAGAGCTCATTGATCGCCGCCAACGGCTTGACATCCTGGGCGCCGGCTTTATCGGCTGTGAGGTCGCTGCGGTCGCTGCGCAGAAGGGCTGCGAGGTTCACGTCTATGAAGCTCTTGGCCAGCCTTTGCTTCGAGTGTTGGGGCCCGAGCTCGGCGCATACCTGGCCGGCGTCCACCGCGCGCATGGGGTCGACCTGCACCTGAATGCCGGCTCCCCCCGGCTGGCATCACCGCTTCTGGCGGCCACGGGATCGGTTGCGCAAATTGTCGAGGCAGGTCTCGCCGGCCTGCGCATCGAGCGCGGCATCGTGGTTGACGAGCTGGGGCGGACGTCGGCCGAAGGCGTATTTGCCGCCGGCGACGTGACGCGTTTTCTGCACCCGCTCTATGAGACCCATATCCGGGTCGAGCATTTCCAGACCGCGCAGCGCCAGGGTTTCGCGGTGGGACGCACGATGGCCGGCGCGCCCGAGCCATACAGCGAGGTTCCGTGGTTCTGGTCCGACCAATACGACCTGAACATTCAGTACGCAGGGGCAGGATTGCCGTGGGATGAAACGGTGATGCGAGGCGAGCTGGGAAGGCCGCCGTTCACTGTTTTCTACTTGCAGGGCGGCGCAGTGATCGCGGCCGCCGGCGTGAACGACCACCACACGGTGGCGAGGGCGAGGCATCTCATGCACGCGCGGACCGCAGTTACGCGTCAGCAGCTGGCCGATCCGAACTTTGATCTTCGGAGAGCGCTTGCCTGAGCCTGGGCGCCAGTCCGTAGACGATGCGCTCGGTCAAGCCCCACACGACGCTCTCCTCGTGGGCGAGATAGCGGAAGCGCCAGGGCTCATCTGACTGCAACCAGGCGCTGTCGTCGAGAAGCCGCTCGAGCGGGATGGCGAGCACCCCTTCGAGCTCGCGGACGTCGTGGACGAAGGACTCCACCGGGTCCGGCAGGTAGGCGATGAAGGGAACGACCGAGAAGTTGGTGACGGCGGCGTAGATGGGATCGCCCGCGCCAAGCGGCTGCAGCCGGCCGGCGGGAACGCCGATCTCCTCCGCGACCTCGCGCTGTGCCGCGTCCCACGCCGACTCGCCCGGCTCGACCCCTCCGCCCGGCAGTGCCACCTGGCCGGGGTGGTCCCTCAGGTCAGGGCGGCGCCTCACAAAAGGCACCATCCAGCGACCCGCCTGGCGGTAGAGAATGAAGACGACCGCCGCGTGGCGGGCGCCCTTCCGGAACGATCCCCAAGCGTCGGTTGGCCTGAACAACCGTTCGAGCCGCTCCAGGAAGCGTTCAGGCAAAGTTGACTAGTGCGCCCCGCGCGCGCCCGGCTCGGCTTTTTCCAGCCGGTAAGCTTGAAAAGGTAGCTGGCGATGATCGATCACACGAACAGCCGTATCGAACAGCATCAGACCGCGCTGCGCCGCGAGAACCGGCGCCGCTATGCCTTCCAGCGCATGCTGGCGGCGAGCGATCGCCTGCTGTGGCGGGTCGAGGAGCTGAACCGCGACGGCGTCAAAACCGTCCCGAAGCAGGTCCGGGCCGAGATCCGAGACGGGGTCGCCACGATGCCGGCTCAGGTGCGCGAGGCGCTGAGGGAAACCAGCCAGGTTCAGGACACCCTGGACAGCCTGTTCGAGGTCCAGGAGCGGCTCTTCAGATGGCGGTTCCCCGATTGGCACGACTTCGACCCTGAGGGTGACGAGTACGGCGTCGTAGCGTCGTAGGCGCTCAGGCGCCGCTGACGATCGTCAGGAAGAGGTCGGTGGCGTACGCGACGAGGAAACCCATCAGCAAGCCCCACGCGAACGTGGTCGGCGTGCTCACCCTCCGGCCCAGGTGGAAGAGCTCGTTCAGGACGTAGAGAAGCGCGCCCGCCGCCACCGCCAGGAAGGCGATCGAGAAGTAGCTCGAGCTGGCGAGGTATCCGATCCAGGTGCCGAGAAAGGTCGGCCCACCGCCGATCAGCCCGGCCAGGGCGAGAAAGCTCCACGAGGCCTTATTGGTGTCGGTTGTCATGGGAGCGGCGATGCCGAATCCTTCGGTGATGTTGTGCAGAGCAAATCCCACCGCAAGCACTCCGGTGAAGGCGATGGCGCCGACATGCGCCGACTCTCCGATGGCCAGGCCCTCCGACAGGTTGTGCAAGCCGAGCCCGGTGGCTATGGCGAGGGTGAGCGAGCGCGGGTTTGGCGGCGCAGCGCCATGCCGGAGATGGCCGAAGATGCTCCGGTTGAAGTAGACAAGTCCAAGGAGACCGGCCCCGATTCCGACCGCGAAGATGACGGCCATGGCCGCGAACGGGCCGCGCTGCCCCTGGGAGATGGCCGCCTCGACCGGTCCGGCGGCGTGCGTGAGGATGTCCCACAGGAGGAAGACCAGGATGCCTGTCGCGAAGGCGTTGAGAAAGCCCTGAACCGACTTCGGCAGGCCGTGCATCCGCGCGACCGGTAGGCCGAGAAACACGGTTCCTCCGGCGATGGCGCCGAGAGCGACGGCGGCGGCCTGGCTCATAGTGGTTCTATAGGGTTAGTACGCACAAAAGATGCAATTAGATCAGTCTAACAACGCCACGCGGGAGCCCTCTGAGGTCGTCTCGCGCTACCTCGAGGCCATCTACTACATGTGGGCCGAGAAGGAGCCGCTCCGCAGCGCCCGCCTGGCCGACTGGCTGGGCGTGAGCCGGCCCACGGTGGCGGTCGGGCTGCGGCGGATGGCTCGCGACGGGCTCGTCCGCATGAACGGTAGGAAAGAGATCGAGCTCACCACGAACGGCATGGGCGCGGCCGAATCGATCGTGCGCCGGCACCGGATCATGGAGCGCTGGCTGACGGATGGGCTCGGACTGGACTGGGTGACCGCGGACACTGAGGCGGCGCGCCTCGAGCACGCCGTCTCGGAGGTCGTCGAGCAGCGGCTCTACGAGGTGCTCGGCCGGCCGGCCACATGTCCGCACGGCAATCCCATCCCGGGCCACTCGCAGAATTCACCCGGCGAGCTGATGCTGTCTGCACTGAAAGCCGGCGACAGCGTGACCATCACCCGGGTGTCCGAGGTGGCCGAGCGCGAGGCTCCGCTGCTTCTCGCCTACCTGCACCAGCGGGACCTGACGCCGGGCCGCGATGTCACGGTGCTCGAAACCGACGAGGTGGGCAAGACCCTGCGCGTCAGAGCGGGCGACCGGGACGTGACCCTGAGCTACCAAACCGCGTCCAAAGTTTGGGCGGTTGGCATCGGGGCATGAAATTCACGTCCGACGTCGGCCGCGCGTAATCCGCGAAGTCTAGGCCGGCTGCGGTGAGCTGCAGAAGGCACACCGCCTGGCATCTTTCGGGATCTCGCTCAGGCACTCGGTGCATTTCTTGGTCGTCGGGTCGGCGGGCGGCTCCTTCCGTGAGCGGGCGAGCATCGCCGTGTAAGGCACGACCACGAAGAAGTAGATCACCGCGGCGATGATCAGAAACGCCAGCAGCGCATCGATGAAGTCGCCGTACATGAACTTGCTCTTGTTGATGGTGAAGTAGAGGCTGGCGAAATCGGGCTGGCCGCCAAGCGCCGCGATGAGAGGCGTGATGAGGTCTTTCACGAATGCGGCGATGACAACGCCGAAAGCCACACCGATGACCACGGCGATCGCAAGCTCCACCACATTGCCACGCAGCAGAAACGCCTTGAAGCCTTTCATCTCTCCTTCACCTACGGCACCGACAGGACGACTTTTCCAAATTGTTCGGCAGCGTCGAGTCGGGTAAGCGCGGCCTCCACATCGGCCAACGGATAGACGCTGTCAACTACTGGCCGCAAGCCCCCGTCAATTGCTTCGAGCACCGCTTTGAACTCCCCGACGTTGCCCATCGTGGATCCAAGCAGGTCCAGCTGACCCCAGAACAGGCGCGGCATCGCGATCTCCGCTTTCACGCCGGACGTCGAGCCGCCGGTCACGATGCGCCCACCCTGGACGACCGAGCGCATCGACTCCGAGATCGTCGCGGCGCCCACGTGCTCGAACACGACGTCGACCCCGTCGCCGGTCGCCGCGCGTACAGCCTTGCTGAAGTCCGTCGAGTCGAAGGCGTCGTCGGCTCCGATCTCGACCGCGCGCGTGCGCTTGGCCTCCGACCGGCTGGTTGCAAACACGCGCGCGCCCAGGTGTTTGGCGATTCGGATCGCCGCGACCGCGACGCCGGCGCTGGCCCCCACCACCAGGACCGTCTCGCCCGCGCGAAGCCGGGCGCGCGTGGTCAGCATTCGCCAGGCGGTGAGAAAGGTCAGCGGAAAAGCCCCGGCCTCAGTCCAGGAAAGGCTTTTCGGCTTGCGGAAGAGGTTGCGGGCGTCGATGTGGAACAGCTCGCAGGCGGTGCCGTCCGAGTGCTCGCCCACGACGCCGAATCGCGGGCACCGGACGTTCTCGCCCTTCTGGCACCACTCACACTCCCAGTCGCACACCACGGGATAGATCACCACCTCGTCGCCCGGGCGCCACGCGGGATCCGCCGACGCGCGCACCACCCCGGCCCCGTCGGCGGCGATGACGCGAGGCGGGGTCACCCGCTGTGCGCCGTGGGCCAGAAAGAGGTCCAGGTGGTTGATCGAGGCGGCTCGAATCTCGACCGCGACGGCCCCGGGGGACGGCTCGGTGGTGGGGCGCTCGCGCACCCGGACGCCCGACGGCCCGATCGGCTCCTCGAACACAGCCGCCCGTCCCTGGCTCAAAACGCCGGTTTCAGTTGCCCGGGCGGAGGTCATTTGCGAAACTTAACCAAAACTGGGGCAGGAAGTTTGGGCCGCAACCTACCGTCAACATCCTCGTTTCAAAGGCTATGCGGGCTCTAGTTCTGTTTCTCACCCTCGGCTTTGTGCTCCTGTCTGCGCCCCCGGCGCAGGCCGCTTACGCCGTGCCGCCCGGACATCAGCCTGGTAAGTACTCGCGCTGGGCCTATCCGAGCCAGGTCGCCTACGGCCCAATCGAGACCGGCAGCGGCGAGATCGGCACCGGGCCCTCGCCGGCCGCGTTCATGACCCTGCCCTTCATGGGCCCCCACTACGTCACCTCGATCTTCGACCATTGCGGCGCGAACTACAACGTCAGCGGACGGGTCTGCCGATACGACGGCGCGGTCGCCTCGGCAAGCGTGGGCGGGCCCGACCCGACCTTCGACGCCGGGTACGCCCAGACCCCCGGCGGCCACGATTACCTCTATTACTCGGGCCATGACGGGTATGACTACGGCCTCTACTACGAGCCTGTCGCCGCAGCAGCGCCGGGTCGGGTGACGCTGGCCAACTGGCTGGATCCCAACTGCCATTCGTGCCTCAGCGGCCAGACGATCGAGATCGACCACGGCAATGGCCTCCTCACCTTCTACGGCCACCTGTCGCAGATCAGAGTCAGCAAGGGGCAGTACGTCAGCCGCGGTCAGGTCATCGCCATCTCCGGCATGACCGGGACCGCCACGGGCCCGCACCTGCACTTCGGCGTGTACCACATGAACGGCGGTGGGCCGGTCGACCCCTATGGCTGGTCAGGCTCCGGCGCCGACCCGTGGAGCCGGGACGTTGGCGACCTCTGGCTCACAGGTTCCCCGCGCTACGCCGCGATCCAGATGCCGAGCGTGACGCTGGGCGCGTCTTCGGAACTGGACAACCCGACGGCGATCGACGTCACGTGGGCCAGCCCGGGCAGCATGAGCTTCACCGTCTACGTCGTCGGCCAGGACGCAGTCCGGCGGGTGTTGACGACCACGCGGGGCAATGGCTCCGCGACGTTTCACGGCAAGCCGGGCCAGCGCTACTGGTTCTGGGCCAACGCGACCTCGGACCTCGGCTGGAGCGATGCGGCAGGGTCGCCGGTGGTGCAGGTCGCGCATCTGAATCACGGAGAGGCCAACAACTAGACTCAGGCCGTCGTGATCGCCGATGCCCTCAAGGGCAAGACCATCCTGATCACCGGCAGTACCGGCTTTCTGGGCAAGTCGATCGTCGAGAAGTGCCTCAGGTCGATTCCGGACATCGCACGCATCAATCTCGGCATCCGGTCCAGCCCGCGGCGACCGGCCGCGGAGCGTCTCGAGCGTGAGGTGCTCTCGAGCCCCGCGTTCCGACGTTTGAAGGAAGAGCTGGGCGATCAGCGTTTCGCCGCGCTGGCCGCAGAGAAGCTCGCCGTGGTCGAGATCGACCTGGGACGGGACGGACTGGGGCTGGACGCGGCGGCGCAAGAGCAGATGCGCGCGTGCGACATCGTCATCCACTCGGCCGCGGCGGTCGAGTTCGACAACCCCGCCGACCTGTCGGCCCAGACCAATCTGCTCGGCGCGGCGCGTCTGGTCGGGGCTTTGACGGCGAGCGGCGCGAGACCTCACCTCGTCCACATCTCGACGGCGTTCGTCGGGGGAATGCTGCGGGGCCTCGTGCGCGAAGGGCCGCCACTCGACCCTGGGCTCAACTGGCGTCACGAAGCTGAGGTGCTGTCCAACCTGCGCGGGCCTGTCGAAGAGGAGTCGAGGCGCCCGGAGATCCTGAACAAGCTTCGCAGCGAGGCGCGCTCGCGAATGGGGCCGGCCGGCACCCCCGCCACCGCGCGAGCGACCGAGCGTCTGCGCGAACGCTGGGTGAAGGACCGCCTCGTCGAACGAGGTCGCACGCACGCCCACGCGATGGGCTTCACCGACATCTACTCCTTCACCAAGGCGATGGCCGAGCATGCGGTGGTCGAGCTGCATGGCGACATCCCGCTCTCGATCGTGCGCCCGTCCATCATCGAAAGCTCGCTGGCCGAGCCGTTTCCGGGATGGCTCGAGGGATTCCGCATGGCTGAGCCCATGATCCTTGCGTTTGCCCGGAACGTCCTTCGGGATTTCTCTGGGATGCCGGACACGCTGCTCGACGTCATTCCCGCCGACTTCGTGGTCAACACGGTGCTGGCCGTGGCCGCCAACCCCCCGCCCGATTCGAAACCGCGTATCTATCACGCTGCATCCGGCACGCGCAATCCGCTTCGTCTGCGGCGGGTCCCCGACGAAGCCGAGGCCTACTTCACGAAGCACCCGCTGCGTGACCGCTATGGCCAGGCGATCGGCACCCCCAAGTGGACATTTCCGACTCGTGGGGAGCTTGCCACGCAGGCCCGCACCGCGATGCGATTCGTCGAGGCGGCGCAGTGGGTTGTCGAGCGGCTGCCCCTCGGTGCGAATGTGACGGAGATCTCGGACGACCTCACCGCGGAGCGAGATCGTCTTGACCGCGGGCTCAACCTGATCGAGCTTTACGGCGTTTACACCGAGGTCGACTGCATCTTCGACACGCGCAACGTGATGGCGTTGTGGGAAAAGGTTCCGGACGCCGAGCGCAAGACGTTTCCGTTTGATCCAGCCCTGTACGACTGGACGCACTACTTCCAGGACGTGCATCTCCCGACGGTGGTTCGCATGTCGCGGGCCGACACCTCGACCGGGCGGCGCAAGCAGCCCAGTGGAAGCACCGCTCCCAAGGCGGAGTCCAGCTCGGTCCGGTCCGCAATCGAACGCCGGTCCGGGCGCCCGGACGTGCTGGCTGTGTTTGACGTCGACGGCACGCTGGTCGAGACCAACGTCGTGGAGTACTTCTTGTACATGCGCCTGCGTGCACAGCCCCTGGAGGACTGGCCTGCCTTCATCGCGAGCATGCTTCGGAAAGGCCCGCGCTGGTTGTTCCTGGAGCGCCGCTCGCGGGCCGAGTTTCAGCGCAGCTTTTATCGCGAGTATGACGGGCTCGATCCCGAGGTGATGAAGCGGCTCGGGCGCGAGGCGCTCGATGCCGTGACGCTGCGCCGGATCTATCCCGAGGGCATGCGGCGCATCCGCGAGCACAAGCGGGCGGGGCACCGCGTGCTGCTTCTGACCGGCGCGCTGGACGTGGTCGTCGAGCCGCTTGCCGAGCTGCTTGACGTCGAAGTCGACTGCGCGCACCTGCTGGTCAAGGATGGGCGCCTGTCCGGGGACCTGCAGTCGCCGCCTCCGGCCGGCGAGGCGCGCGGCGCGCTCCTCCAGGAGTACGCGGAACGAAATGGCGTGGTGCTGTCGGAGAGCTTTGCCTACGCCGACTCGCTGTCGGATCTGCCGATGCTCGAGATGGTCGGCACGCCGGTGGTGGTGAATCCCGATGCGCGGCTGTCCCAGGTCGCGGGGCAGCGCGGCTGGCGGGTCGAGCGCTGGCGCATGGCGCCGGGGAACTGGAAGCTTCCGATGCCGGACCCCCGATCGCCCGAATACCTGGAGGCAGTACGAAGATGAGGCTCCATGCCCCTCTCCCCTCAGGGGAGAGGGTGAGGGAGAGGGGCGTGGACGCGTGCTAGCGCTTCAATACTCCAGATCGATCCCGGCCTTCGCCATCGTCAAGGCCGCAGGCGGGCGGCCCGACGTCGCGACCAGCGCCCTCTCGATGCTCAAGCTCGGCGACGTGCCCGAGCCCTCCTTGCCGACCAAGGACTGGGTCCGGGTGCAGCCGAGCGTCAGCGGCATCTGCGGCTCTGACCTCGCTGCGATCGGCGGCCACGTTTCGCTTTACCTCGACCCGTTGACCAGCTATCCGTTCGTGCCGGGGCATGAGGTTGTCGGCGTGCTCGACGACGGCTCGCGAGTGGTGATCGAGCCTGCGCTGGGCTGCATCGTCCGCGGCATCGATCCGCCGTGTCCGCGGTGCGCGGAAGGCAGGCCGGGCCTCTGCTACAACGTCACCGAGGGCCCCCTCGAGGTCGGCCTGCAGACCGGTTACTGCGCGGACACCGGTGGTGGTTGGGGAGAGGTCCTCGTCGCTCACCCAAGCCAGGTCCATCCGGTCGCCGACTCGCTGAGCGACGAGGCTGCGGTGCTGATCGAGCCGTTCGCGTGCTGCATCCACGCGGCCCTTCGCGGTGGGGCGAAGAAAGATGACATCGTGGTGGTGTCCGGTGCGGGCACGATCGGATTGCTGACCATCGCCGCGGTCAAGCTGTTCACGCCGCCGAAGTGCTTGATCGCGATCGCGAAGCATCCGACGCAGCGCGACCTGGCTCGGAAACTCGGCGCGGATCAGGTGGTTGCGCCCGCCGACGTGTTCCAGCGCGTGCGCTTCGCCACCGCCGCGCGCAGGCTCGAGGGCGTCAACCGATCGCTCCTCCTCGGTGGCGCCGACGTGACGTTCGAGTGTGTCGGGCGGGCCGACAGCCTCAACGACGCCGTGCGATTTACTCGCGAAGGAGGCACCGTGGTCGCCGTGGGGATGCCGGGCGAGGAGAAGGTCGACTGGGCACCGATCTGGCAGCGCGAGCTGACCGTCATGGGGGCGTACGCGTATGGGACCGAGGCCGCGCGCAAGGGCCGCCGAACGTTCGACCTCGCGCTCGAGGCCGCTCCCGAGATGCGGCTCGATGAGCTCACCGGCCCGCTGTTCGGCCTCGGCGAGTATCGCGACGCGATCGCGTACGCGATGAGTGCTGGGCGCTTAGGCGCCGTGAAGGTTGCGTTTGATCTGCGACGATTGAGAGCCTAAATGTCAAGACCGGGTGCGGTGATCGAGGTCGATCGAAACACGCCGCCGGTGCTCTTCCACTTCGGAGAGGGCATCCGGCTGGAAAAGTTGCCGCTCGGCGCGCGCATCGTTTACCCACCCGACCCGCTCGATCCGAT
>Ga0209161_10001673_pt1 | contig 18358 bp, 8 predicted proteins | sample GraSoiAngelo_155_FD_186169 | JGI IMG/M metagenome (GOLD analysis project Ga0209161, IMG submission 186169) | Grasslands soil microbial communities from the Angelo Coastal Reserve, California, USA - 14_1009_13_30cm (SPAdes) (version 2) | ecosystem: Environmental > Terrestrial > Soil > Grasslands ... | reverse complement strand
CCTTGCATGGGATGAAAGGTCAACAAGACCCACATCATGGCGATGATGATCATCGAACCGATGACCACGATCCGCATGGGAATGTCGCGGTCAATTCTGCTGGATGCCGCGGACTGCCCTGCGCCTTCCGCACGCACGTCTTTCAATCCGGCGCGCAGCGCGGAAATGATCGTCGGCAGTGTGCGGAGCAAGGTGATCAATCCAGCCGCGGCAACCGCCCCTGCGCCCATCGGGCGGATATAACTGCGCCAGATGTCATCCGGCGTCATCAGTGGGATGGGAATGGTGGAGGGATAGATCGGCGCGTTACCCGCCAGCTGTCCGTAAAATTTGATGGCCGGCATCATCACCAGCCACGAGATGATGCCGCCGGCAAAGAGGATCCCGGAAACCCGGGGGCCGATGATGTAACCGACGCCCAGATATTCGGAGGTGATGGCCGCTCGAAAGCTCGCTCCCGGGAACCAGCTGGGGCGGCTTTCCGGCTGTGACGTCCAGGCTTGCACGGTGTTCATCAGGAAGGTGTAGGCACCGCCGAGGCCGAGTCCCCAGAAAACGCGGCCCGCGAAGGAGCCGCCGCGTTCCCCGGCGACCAGCACGTCAGCGCAGGCCGTCCCTTCAGGGAATGCCAGGTTGCCGTGTTCCTTGACGATAAGTTGACGCCGCAGCGGCACCATGAAGAGCACGCCGAGCCAGCCGCCCAGAAGCGCCAGTGGAAAAATGCGCCAAAATGTGAATTCGGAGCCAAAGCCCAGAAAGATCAGCGCCGGAATCGTGAACATCACCCCGGCGGCAAGCGATTCCCCGGCTGAGCCGGTGGTCTGTACAATGTTGTTTTCGAGAATGGTGGAGCGGCCGAACGCGCGAAGGATACTGATGGACAGCACGGAGATGGGGATCGAAGCGGAAACCGTGAGCCCGGCGCGCAAGCCGACGTACACCGTCACCGCGCCGAAAAGCAGTCCGAAGAGCGCGCCAAGAATCACCGCGCGAATGGTAAATTCCTTGACGGTTGCTTCGGCCGGTACGTAGGTGCGGAATTCACCCGGGGGTGCCGTGGAACTCCATGGACGTTCACTCACTGAATCCTCCCCATTTGGCGGAAGCGGATCAAAATGCTGCCCCTGTGCGGGGGGATTATGCCGCAGGTGAGCGAGGTGGGGAAGAGAATCCTCGCCGCTCGACAGGGAGCGGTTTTCCAGCTCTATTGACAGGGGGTATAGCATCCTTATGGTGTCCGGCGGTATACGTTGCTCAGGTCAGCAACAATGTTCATGGGACGGGACCACCGCACTTCGCGGCCCACCGCGAAGCGCGTCAATGCTACCGATGACCGCCGGGCGGTCAATTCTCCGAGGTGCAGGCTCCGCCTCCTTTCGAATTCTGCATATCTGCCCGCTCCAAATGGGAGGCCTATTTTGACCTCTCGCCGCCTGTTGGTGCTCGCGCTCTTGCTCTTCGTGGGGGCCGCCGTGCGACGCGCCCAGCCGGTAAGTGCCGGCGACGAATGGCAGCCCATCTCGCCGGAAGAGCTCAAAATGACCGGCGAGCCAAAAGCGCCTGGCGCTCCGGCAATCATCCTCTACCGTCAGGTTGACCGGGACGACAGTTCGGTTCGAACGCCCCATGAATACAATTATGTGCGGGAAAAAATATTCACTGAAGAAGGCCGTAAGTACGCCAACGTGGAAATCCCTCTGGTCAAGGGCCAATGGGACATTCATAGCATTCGGGCCCGCACCATCCGGCCCGACGGCTCGATCGTCAACTTTGACGGCAAAGTCTACGAAAAAGAAATTGTCAAAACTCGCGGCATCAAGTATCTCGCCAAGACCTTCACACTCTCCGATGTACAGCCGGGCAGCATCATTGAATACCATTACATGATCGACTTCGCGGAATACTCCGTCTTCAATTCGAACTGGGTATTGAGCGACGACTTGTTCAGCAAGAGCTCCAAATTCACGCTAAAGCCCTATGCCGAGTGGGCCCTCCAATGGAGCTGGCCCAACGGCTTGCCGGAAGGCACCAAGCCGCCGTTGAATGACGCCAAGTTGATTCACATGGAGGTGCAAGACATTCCCGCGTTTCAAGAGGAAGACGACATGCCACCGCCAGGCGCGATGAGGTTCCGTGTGGATTTCGTTTACAGCGAAGATGGGTTCGAAAAGGAGCCGGAAAAGTTCTGGAAAAAACAGGGGAAAAAGATGCACGACGAGGCCGAGAATTTCGTCAATAAACGCAGGGCCATGGAACAAGCCGTCGCGGAGATTATTTCCCCGAGTGATCCGCCCGATGTCAAATTGCAGAAAATCTATGCGCGGGTCCAGAAAATCCGTAACACTTCTTACGAAACCGAAAAAACCGAACAGGAACAGAAGCGCGCCAAGGAAAAAGAGATCAACAACGTCGAGGATGTCTGGAAGCGAGGCTATGGCGACGGTTATCAGATCACTTGGTTGTTTCTGGGACTGGCGCGCGCGGGCGGGTTCGACGCTTCTCCGGTCAGGATCGCCACCCGCGATGATCATTTCTTCAAACCCAGTATTATGAGAACCCGGGACCTCAACACCAACGTTGTGCTGGTGAAGTTGAACGGCAAAGATATGTATTTCGATCCCGGCTCGGCGTTTGCCCCGTTCGGCTTGTTGCCCTGGGCGGAAGCGGGTACCGTGGGCTTGAAGCTGGACAAAGATGGCGGCACCTGGGTAACCACCGCGTTACCCGAGAGTTCGGCATCGCAAATTGTGCGCAAGGCGGATTTGAATCTAACCTCGGACGGGTCGCTCGAAGGTAAGCTCACGGTTACCTTCACGGGTCTGGAGGCGCTGTGGCGGAGAGTTGCAGAGCGCAACGAGGACGAAGCCCACTCGAAGAAGCTCCTGGAAGACTACGTGAAGGAAATCGTTCCTGCGGGGATCGAAGTCGAACTCACCAACAAGCCGGAATGGACGAGCTCCACGCTGACGCTCGTGGCCGAATACTCCTTGAAGGTTCCCGGCTGGGTTTCCGGCGCGGGAAAGCGTGCGCTGTTGCCTGTGGGCTTATTCAGCGGCCCCGAAAAACACATGTTGGAGCATTCCACCAGGGTCCATCCGCTGTACTTTCGTTTCCAGTACGAGAAAACCGATGATGTTCGCATTGGGCTGCCCCTCGGTTGGCAAGTAAGCAGTGTGCCGCAACCGCAAAACACCGACGCAAAAGTCGTGGCCTACAGCATGAAGATCGAAAATGACAAAGGCTCTCTTCATCTGGAACGGCATCTCAGAAGTGACCTAACTTTCCTGGAACAAAAATATTACCTTGCGCTGCGTAATTTCTATCAGTCCGTAAGGAGTGGAGATGACCAACAAATCGTGTTGCTACCGATGGGCACCCCGGGAGGAAATTAGGCGCGTCCGACGAGTACCGTACCTTGCCGGGCTGTTCCTTTCTCTTCTGGTGACGATCCCTGCCGCTCGATGCGCCGATGCTCCTCAATGGATGCACGCAGCTGCAAATGCAGCTCTTCCGGAACACGACGAAAAGACAAACGCCGTGCTGCTCTACTCCGAAGACACGCTCAGTGTCCAGTCCAATGGAAAAATAAAAAAAGTGGAACGCCGGGTCTATAAAATCCTACGCCCCGATGGCCGGCAATACGGCACATTCCGCGCGGATTTCGATGCCGAGACAAAAATCAACAATCTCCATGGCTGGTGTATTCCCTCGCAGGGAAAGGACTACGAGGTGAAAGAGAAAGAGGCCATCGAGACGGCCCTATTGGGCGTGCAAAACGGGGAATTGATGACCGATCTCAAGTCCAAGATTCTGACGATTCCGGCCGCGGATCCCGGCAATATCGTCGGTTACGAGATTGAGCAGGAATTGCGCCCCTACGTCATGCAGGATGTTTGGGCATTCCAAAAAGTGGAAGTGCCAGTTCGAGAGGCGCATTATTCCCTCCAGCTCCCGGCAGGATGGGAGTACAAGGCCGTTTGGCTGAATCATCCCGAAGTGACGGCTTCCGGCGGGGCCGGCCAGTGGCAATGGGTAGTAAATGATATCAAAGCCATCAAGCCGGAGGGCGGAATGCCCCCCTGGCAGGGTATCGCCGGGGTCATGATTGTTTCATTGTTTGGCAGCGCCGGTGGGCAGAACAATGGATTCGCAGACTGGAAGGCCATGGGGAAATGGGAGACCAGCCTGACCAACGGGAGGCGGGAGGCTTCTCCGGAAATCAAGAAAAAGACCGCGGAGATCACCGCAAATGCTCCGACAACCCTCGCCAAGATGAGGGTGCTGGCGCAATTCATGCAGAAAGATATCCGCTACGTGGCCATCCAGCTTGGGATTGGAGGCTGGCAGCCGCATCCCGCGCCCGAAGTCTTCCTTCACAAATATGGAGACTGCAAGGATAAAGCCACGCTCTTCGGCACCATGCTGAACGAAATTGGCGTGGAGTCTTATTATGTGGTCATCAATACGGAACGCGGCACCATCACTCCAGCCACTCCCGCCACGCGATGGTTTGACCACGTCATTCTGGCCATCCGCTTGCCTGACCAGCTAAACGATCCGTCCCTGCACATGATTATTGCTCATCCGAAATTGGGCCGCCTGCTCATTTTCGATCCCACCGATGAATTTACGCCGTTCGGGCACCTGCGAGGTGAATTGCAGGAAAGCTACGCTTTGCTTGTCACCGCGGACGGCGGCGAGCTGATAATGCTCCCTCAACTGCCCGCCGCGTTAAATGGGGTTGTGCGGACGGCGAAGCTGATGCTGGCTCCCAATGGAACATTGAGCGGCGATTTTGTTGAACAACGCAACGGTGATTATGGGACGCAGCAGCGTGCAAGTCTCAAATCGGTCACCAAAGATGCAGACCGGGTCAAGTTCATTGAGAGTATGATCTCTCACTCACTTTCCGCGTTTCAACTTACCAAAGCGTCTTTTTCCAACTTGAATCAACTGGACCAGCCATTCGGATACCAGTATTCCTTGGTCGCACAAAATTATGCCAAGACCGCTGGGAACCTGCTCTTGGTGCGGCCCCGGGTCCTGGGCTCCAATTCCAGCGATCTTCTGGAGAAAAAGGAGCCACGCATGTACCCCGTGGAATTCGATGGGCCGATGAAGAACACGGACACCATTGAGATCGCGCTGCCGGCGGGTTACGAGGTTGACGACCTGCCACCGCCGGTGAACGCGGACTATAGTTTCGCGAGCTACCACAGTAAAACGGAAGTGAACGGGAACACCCTGAAGTATACCCGGACGTTTGAAGTGAAAGAGTTGAGCGTGCCGCTTGGCAAGGTCGAGGACCTGAAGAAGCTCTATCGCGTCATTGCCGGCGACGAACGGAATACCGCAGTGCTAAAACCTGCGGCTCACTGATCTCATCATCCACTTGCGCTCGCTTGATTTTTCCGCAGCGCTTTCAATGACCACATGGAGTCCGCGCGCCCGGTTAGAAACGCGGCGAAGCAGAGCGCGAACACTGAATGACTCAGGCTTGCGCCGAAGTATTGCCAGAAGGGCGCTCCCGCACCGGGATAGTCCGAAGAGAAGAGCATGGTGAGCATCAAGAGGAGACCGCAGAAGCTTGCGGAACGCACCAAGACGCCCAGAACGAGCCCGAGCCCGATGGCCAATTCGCCGTACGCTACCAGGAAGGCGATGCTCGTAGCGTGCGGAAGGACAAAGCCACGGAGAATGGGCGCCATGAAAGGGTAAGCGCCTCCCTCGAGGAATTTGTTGATCCAGAATTGAAAGCCGCCGTGAAGAGTAAATGTTGTGCCGAAAACCTTGTATTGGCCGAAAATCACAAAAAGAATACCTACACCGATGCGCAGCAGGGCCAGTGAATAGCTGTTCCGCGTGTCGGCACTGGAAGGAAGAATCATCGCGATTCCCATCCTATGGGGGAGATTCTGCCCCAACAGAATTCTTACGGGGGACAAAGAATAGCATGGCAGCGGGCGGCTGCCGGGCTGTCAATTTCTTCTGCAGAGCACGCGGTGAAACGTCCAGTACTTGCTTCAAGAGCGAGGCGGCTATCTCGGAAGAGAGGTGCACACGATAGACGTCGGCGCGTTCTGCGTGCGAGTACCTCTCGTAGCGCGGCGTCGAATCTTGAGCTGCTTTGAGCAATATCTCCCAGGGACTGCGCTTGTGAAACAGTTTCTTTGCCGACGCTTCGCGGCGCGCGACGTCAACCAGGGAGCGCTGAGTCCCACCGCCGATTTCAAGAGTGATGGAGGTTACTTGAGCAGGGTGGAAAAGACGTGAGGGATCGTCATCGGGAAAGAGTGCAAGGACTCCCGTGATTTCGTTTTCGTCACCAGCGAAGCCGTCCCACCAGTAACGATAACCGTTATAAACCACTGTGCCGGCGCGGAAAATCTGCTGAACGCGCGAGACATTCTTGCCCGTCACGCTCACGACCATGTCGGCAAGCTCGGCAAGGCGAAACGTTTGCTTCACGACCGGCCGCACCGTCACATAGCCGGCGTCCTCTTCCGTGAAGCGCATCGTGATGGTTTCCGGGAGCGGCATACCGTATGAATGCTGCGAATTCTCAGCCCAGTTTCGAGAGGCGGTCGCGCACGCGATCGCTGAGGACCTTGCCATCAACGGCCTTGCCCTCCAGAGTCGCTTTGGCGGCCTTCACAACCGCGCCCATTTGCTTGATGGAATTCGCACCGGATTCGGAGATCGCCTTGGTGACCGCCGCATCCATTTCGGCCTCACTGGCGCTAGCCGGAAGGTAAGACTCGATGATGGCCAGCTCTTTGGTTTCTTTGCCGGCAAGTTCCGGGCGGTTGCCTCTGGTGAACTGCTCGATCGATTCCTTGCGCTGCTTTACGAGCGTTTGCAGAATCTGAATGGACTCGGCCTCGTCGAGTGTGCGGATCTTTTCGACTTCTTTGTGCTTGATGGCCGCCTTGATTCCTCTGAGGACGCTGAGGCGCAATTCGTCTTTGGCGCGCATGGCGTCGACCAGGTCCTTCTGGATTTTTTCGGCAAGACTCATCTGCAGCTCCTCGCTCCCTTGAATATAGCAGACCGGGAAATCCGCCGCGAAGGAGCTTCTAGCAGCGGCCTGAGCCGTACTTATTTGACAGCGCGCGATTGGCTCGCTACTTTGGATTGCTCGTAAAGTGCCGGAAGAACCCGCAGGAGATGACCAGGCCTCATGAAAGTTGTCGTCGCGGACAAAATCAGCGATCGGGGCGTGCACCTGCTAAAGGAGCAGCCCGGCTGGAACATCGTGCTTGCCACCAAGGATACTCTAAACGCGGAGATCGCCGATGCGGATGCTCTGATTGTGCGCAGCGCAACGAAGGTCACTGCGGAATTGCTGGACCGGGCGAAGAAATTGCGCGCCGTAGGCCGCGCGGGCGTGGGCGTGGATAACATCGACTTGGACGAAGCCACCAAGCGCGGGGTGCTGGTCATGAGTACGCCCGGGGGAAACGCCATCAGCGTTGCGGAGCATACCTTTGCGCTGCTTTTGGCCTTGGCGCGCCAGGTGCCGCGATTGGACAAAGCCATTCACGAGGGACGCTGGGAAAAGTCATCCGCCGCGGGAACGGAAGTGCGAGGTAAGACTCTCGGCTTGATCGGTCTGGGGCGAATTGGCAGCGAAGTCGCCGTGCGCGCTGAGGCCTTTGACATGCGCGTGCTGGCGTATGACCCGTACATCAGTGAGGCAGCGGCGCACGAGATTTCCGTCGAACTGGTGCCTCTGGAAAAGCTGCTGGCGGAAAGCGACTTCGTTTCGCTACATACCGCGCTCAGCCCGGCGACTCAGAATCTCATTAACGCCGCCACCATCCAGAAGATGAAAAAAGGGGCGCGAGTGATCAATACCGCGCGTGGAGAGCTGATTGACGAAGCGGCCCTGGCGGACGCCTTGAGGAGCGGGAAATTCGCGGGAGCAGCGCTGGACGTGTTTATGGAGGAGCCGCCGACGAATTCGCCGCTCGTGGGGCTCCCGAATGTGATTGCCACGCCGCACGTGGCGGGCTCGACGGCGGAAGCGCAAGAAGAGGTCGGCACACAGGTAGCCGTTCAGATCAAGGATTACCTAGCGGAGGGAATCATTCGTAACGCCGTGAACCTGCCGGCGCTGTCAGCGGACCAGTACCGGCGCGTGCGGCCGTACCTGGAATTGGCAGAGCGACTCGGCTCGCTGGTTTCGCAGGCGGCGGCGTCCAGGCCGGCGCGGATTCGTATTCGGTATGCAGGCGAAGTGGCTGAAGTGGGCACGCATCTGCTTCGCAGCGCGATATTAGCGGGGGTGCTCAACGTCGTGCTGGACGAAAAGGTGAACGTTGTCAACGCGCCGGCGGTGGAAGAGACTCGCAGGCGCGAACACGGCTTCCCGAACACGCTGGAAGTCTCCGCGCTGCCCGAAAAAACCGGAGCAGCGCCAGGATTTACAGTCGAAGGTACAGTACTGCATGACGGCTCGCCGCGAGTGCTGCAGATCGAAGGGATTCCGCTGGAAGCTCTGCTGGAGGGCACAATTCTCTACTTGAGAAACCGCGACGAACCTGGCGTCATCGGCCAGATTGGAAGCACGCTAGGCAAGCTCGGCGTCAATATCGCTACCTTCGCACTCGGACGCCGTGATGCCCAACGCGGGGCCGATGCCATTTCCCTTGTTCGCGTCGACGGCGAGGTGTCGGCTTCGATCCTTGGTCCAATCCGTGCGATTCCGGCCGTCACGGAGGCCAAACTCCTGCACTTGGGCTAGTGAGCATCTACTCTTTTTCCGAGACCGAGCTCCAAAAAAGTGCCCCGCCTATCTGCTGTGCCCGTAAAGCAGGCAGCATCCCTCCCCGCAGTCCAAATCCCTTTTTTCATTTTAGCCTAAGGAAGGGGGGTATGCACTCCATGGGAGGAGAAGAGGAGAAGAGTGCCGAACGGTGTGATCCTCAAGGACATCCTGTGGCTCCGCGGGTGCAAAAGATCGCGTAAGTCTATAAATACAAGAGATTTCAACAAAACATTGGAGTACGGCTCGACAGCCGGGAGGCGAACTGTATGAAAGGAAATGCGTTGAGTGAATAAGAGCGAACGAAGGTAGCGAAGTGCAAGCGAACCCTGGCGGCGCAATCTTGACACGCGAGGTTGAGGAGGTTGGAATTCCTGCAATCTGATCGTTGCTGGAGATATCGGCACGAGGGCAGGACGGGTACTGGTCCGTCCATACCTGCATGTGTAAAAGAACTGCATTAAAGTGAAATAAATCGAAATATCGCAGCAACTTGGCTTGACATTCTCGGGCAAGCTGGTCTAAAAGCTACGTCAATATTTAGATTCAGTTGAGCGGTGGTGAAGGTTGCCCGGGGTTCATACATATCTCGTCCAAAGCCTTGAGCCGGCATCGGTTCTCATTTGCAGGCGCCTCTCTGCTGTGTTTGGTCTGTCTTCAATAGTGGTGTGCGAAAGGGGTAGTTTATGGGATGGTCTTCAATGAAGCGCAATCTCTCGATTTCCTTTGTCATACTTCTGCTATCGGTCAGTTGTGCTTGGACACAAACGGGCACCACTTCGGTGCGCGGGACGGTCTCGGACAAGACCAGTGCAAGCGTGGGCGATGCCAAGGTGTCGCTGGATAATGCGAGCCAGGCGTTCCATCGCGAGATGCAGACGAGCACGACCGGTGAGTACGAATTTTTGGCGTTGCCACCGGGCACCTACTCTCTGACGATCGAAAAGGCGGGTTTCCGGAAATATGAGCAGAAGAACCTACAACTGTTAGTGAACCTGCCGATGACCGTCAATGCCACACTCGAAATCGGACCAACGTCACAAATCGTGGAAGTCTCGGCGCTGGCGGCCACATTGAATACCACGGATGCCTCGATCGGAAACGCCTTCGGCGAAGATCAGGTGAAGGAGCTGCCGCTGGAGGGCCGTAATGTTCCCGATTTGCTCAGCTTGCAGCCCGGTGTGGCGTTCACAGGCAACCGCGATGACGTGCCGACTTTTGACACGCGGAACGGGGCGGTAAACGGCTCACGCAGCGACCAGAGCAACGTTACCGTGGATGGCGTCCAGGTGAATGATAAGGACGGACACGCTTTCACCTCGGTGCTGCCGGTAACGCTGGACTCGGTGCAGGAATTCCGTGTCACCACATCGAACTACAACGCCGATCAGGGGAGTACCTCGGGTGGACAGGTGTCGATGGTGACCAAAAGCGGAACGAACAATTTTCATGGTTCGGCGTACGAATACCACCGCAACACCTATACGAGCGCGAACGACTTCTTCGTCAAGAACGGGGAGATCCAGAACTGCATAAATAACGGAACGCCGCTCAGCGATGGCTCTTGCAACACACCACCGAAACTCATTCGCAACATCTTTGGAGCGTCACTGGGTGGCCCGATCAAGAAGGGCCGGCTATATCTTTTCATGAACTTCGAAGCCACGCGTCGCGCCGAGGCCACTAGCGTGACAGATGCAGTTCCGTCTGCCGCTATGAAGGATGGCGTCATCCAATACTCATGCTTCGATGCCACGCTGTGCCCTGGTGGGACGATCAGCGTGCCCAATTTCGTCACCCCAACCCAGACAGACACGTTTACGATCGCACCGGGAAACAATGCGCTCACGCCGGCACAGATCACCAATATGGACCCGCTCCACATTGGACCGAGCCAGGCGGTGCTCCAATATCTCAACACCTGGCCGAAATCCAATTGCAACAACGCAGGCGACGGCCTCAACTATACTTGTTTCAATTTTAGTGGGCCGATCTCCGCCAAGGAGAATATTTACATCTCTAAAATGGACTACAACATTACGCGCGACGCCAAGCATCGGATTTCCTTGACCGGTGCGTTGCGGAGCCGAGGCAATGCCGATGCTCCATTTCTCCCTGGCCAGGCGCCTGCGCATTCCAATGTGAACTTCAACAGGGGCCTCATTGCCAACTACAGCGGGGTACTCAGGAACTCGCTCGTAAATAACTTCCGATATGGTTTCATCCGGGAAAGTGTTGGGATTATCGGCAATTCAAACCAGGATTGGATTTTCTTCCGCGGCTTGAACGATCAGAGCGGTGCGGTCACTCGAACGCACAGCTTTCAACGGCCAATTCACAGCTTTGCGGACGATCTCTCTTGGATTCACGGGAAACATACCTGGCAATTCGGAACGCTGCTTTCTTTCACGCGGACGCCCAGCGACAGCACTCAGTCATCGTTCAGCGACGGCAGCGCCAATGCCTCTTGGACAACGTTGTCCGGATATGCGCAGAAGAACTCACCCTTGAATCCCGCGCTCACCTGTTCCACGTCGAATCCGAATTCCTGCGTACCCAATGGCACGCCTTTTGTGGACCCCAGTTTCGCTAATTCCTATGATTTCCCAATGCAAGCCTTGTTGGGCATGGTCACGGAAGTGGATGCAAAGTATAACTTCCAGCGAGACGGAAGCCCCCTACCCGAGGGCGCGCCTCTTAAGCGTCGCTACGGGATTAACGGTTACGAGTTCTACGGTCAGGATAGTTGGAAGATCAAGCCGACGTTTACACTGACACTTGGCTTGCGTTGGTCGCTCTTCTCGCCACCCTGGGAAACGAACAAGTTGCAGGTGCAGCCGACCTTCAATTTGGACAACTGGTTTCTCAACCGTGCGCAAGCAGGCCTCAACGGCGTCGCTTCTTTCAGAGATCCGCCGGTGGCTTTCGACTGGTCAGGAAAAGCGAATGGGAAGGCTGGCTATTACCCCTGGGATAAGAAGAATTTCGCGCCACGTGTGGCTTTTGCTTGGGCGCCGAGGCCAAGTGGGGGGCTATTCCACAGCCTCCTTGGAGAAGGAAAGACCTCGATCCGCGCTGGAGCCGGAGTGGTGTTTGACCGCTTCGGCCAAGGCATCGCGGATGACTTTAGCTCGGGTGGCTCTTTCGGACTCTCCACGGGGCTGACCAATCCCGCGGGATTCGAGTCGCCTTACAATGCGCCAAGACTCGCCGATATTCATACCATCCCGACAACGGACAAGAATGGCACCCAGATCTTCCTGCCGGCTCCGGCACCGAAGTTCCCTCAGACCTTCCCATCGGGGAATTTTTTCATTGGCTCGAGTATCGATGGGTCGTTAAAAACTCCTTATGCCTACACGTTTGATCTCTCTGTGTCACGTGAACTCCCATCGGGTTTCTCCCTTGAAGTTGCCTATGTGGGCAGGCTTGCGCGCCGCCTCCTGATGCAGTTGGATGTGGCCACGCCACTCGACTTGAAAGACAAAGCGTCCGGTTTGGACTATTTCACCGCGGTCACGGCGTTGGCCAAAATCTATCGTCAACAGCTCGCGAGCGGCAACTCAGCGCCCACGGCTAGCTTCGATCCATCGCAAGTGAGTCCGAAAGTCATGCAATATTGGGCAGACGTACTTCAGCCGCTGCAACCCGGCGACGCCTATTTGCTGGGTTCGTGCGGTGGCACCTCTACACAAATTCCGGTTGTGGCAGCCTTCGATCTGTTCTGCGGCAACAACCTGAACGAGACCACCGGGCTCCTTATCCTCGATTATTTCGGACTTGCCGGCGCTTCCGGTGCCTCCTACTTCCCGGCGGCTGGGGCCAGCCCGGACAACGCCTACCTAGCAGCCAACGGCGTGGGGTCGTACGCCTTTTACAACCCGCAGTACGCGACCCTTTACGTCTGGAAATCCATGGGAACTTCCAATTACAATGCCATGCAAGTTGACCTGAAACACAACTTTTCCCATGGAATTCAATTTGACTTCAACTATACATTCTCCAAATCAATCGACCTTGCTTCCGACGCGGAGCGGGTGGGCACAATCGGTGGAAACGGGGGACAGATCCAGAATGCCTGGAGCCCGTACCAGTTCCGCGGCGTCTCCGATTTTGACGCCACGCATCAAATCACAGCGAATTGGGTGGCGGATTTGCCATTTGGACGAAACAGGACCTTCGCTCGAAACGCGAACAAGGCGCTTGATGCCGTGATTGGCGGCTGGCAGCTTTCCGGCGTCGGCCGATGGACCAGCGGCTTTCCGTTCAGTGTTGGCAATGGGTTCCAATGGCCGACAGATTGGGACCTCTCTGGAAATGGTATTCAGACGGCGCCGGTCAAGACCGGTGCGTTCTATAACCCTGACCACATAGGGGAAGTCAATGTCTTTTCCAATTTGGCGAATGACGCGAGCGCGTTTCGCGAGCCGTTCCCCGGGGAAGCCGGTCAACGGAATAATCTCCGCGGCCAGGGCTTCTTCAGCGTGGACCTGGGGCTTGCGAAGCGCTGGAAGATGCCCTGGAAGGAGAGTCACGGTTTGCAACTCCGGTGGCAGGTCTTCAACGTTACCAACTCCAGGCGGTTCGACCCCTTGAGCCTCAACTCCTTCCTGGATGTTTACGGCTCGACGTTTGCAGATTACACGAGGCTGTCAACCAAACCACGCGTGATGGAATTCGCGTTGCGGTACGAGTTCTAAGCGGTGGTCCAACATTTGCGGGCCTAAAATCCGTGACAACAGTCGACCGCCGGGGAGCGAAACTCTCCCGGCGGTTTTTTTTCATGTTCTCCAGAGCATGGTGAGGGAAGTGCAACGGGCGAGGAATCCGTGGTCGTTTGCAGGCTCTGCGCGTAAGAAAAATCGAAATTAAATCGAAATAACTTGACTTGACTTATTTAGGCAACTTGTTCTAAAAGCTACCTCAACGATAGATTTACCTGAGTGGTAGGTAAGGTTGCCCGGGGATCATTTACATTAATATATAAGGGTCCTGACTCGGCGGTGAGTCGGCATCGCTACTCATTTTTCCGGCACCTTCCTTCTAAGTTCTGATTTGTTCTTGAATCATGGTGCGCGAAAGGAGCAGTCTATGAAGCGGCCATTTCTCATTGTCAATTTCGCGGTGCTGGCTAGCGTGCTATTTTTTGCGTCGACGTTACAGAGCCAGACTGGGACCTCTGCCATAAGTGGAATTGTCACAGACCAACAGGGTAAAGGCGTGCCTGGCGCGAAGGTCACGATCACAAACATTGCGACCAACGCCACGCGCAGCGTGGAGTCAACGAATACAGGTGCGTATGTGTTTGACTTGATCAAGCCGGGCGATTACCGCCTTGAGGTCGAGGTCAAGGGATTCAGCAAGACAATCATCGACAATGTGCGAGCCCTAATCGGCAAGCAAACCGAGACCAACGCGCAATTGAGCGTAGGGACCATCAGTCAAGTGGTCGAGGTTAGGGCCAGCCTTCAAGACGCCGTCATCAACACACAGGATGCCTCGCTCGGCAACGTCTTCGACTCGACTCAGATTGCTCAGCTTCCACTGGAAGGGCGAAATCTGTCGGATTTACTCAGTCTGCAGCCCGGTACGACTCAGGAGGGCTACGTCACCGGGTCGCGTGCTGACCAGTCGAACGTTACACTGGACGGCGTGGATATCAACAACGCGCAAACTGGAAATGCCTCGATAGCCGCATCAGACAACAGTCAGGTGATCGGCCAGTTTGGGGGCAGTATCACGTCGGGCCCGGTTCTGCGTCTCAACTCGGAGGCGATAGAAGAGTTCCGCGTCACGACGGCGAATGGAAACGCAAACCAGGGTCGTTCATCCGGTGCACAAATCAATCTGGTTACGAAATCCGGGTCGAACAATTGGCATGGAGCGGCGTTTGAATTCTACCGAGGTACACCTTTCGAGGCGAACGACTGGTTCAGCAACGCCTCGGGGACTCCCCGTACGCCATTGGTTCGGAATACGTTTGGCGGGGCACTCGGCGGTCCGATCCTAAAGAACAAGCTTTTCTTTTTCTACAGTTACGAAGGCCGCCGTGACGCCACATCGACAGGTGTGACAAGAACTGTCCCACTACCGAATTTGGGTCAAGGCATCATCAACTATACGTATTGCACAGATGCGACCTGCAACACAACGCCGCAAGCCTCGCTCAATCTTGCTCAGAATCAGCAGGTGTATCAAGCGGCTGGCATAAACTCGGACGCGCTGGCTGCACTGGCTGCCGCCGCTGCTAAGTATCCGGCGAACGATACAACTGTGGGCGACCAGTTGAATACAAGTGGCTTCCGCTTCAACGCTCCCACGCCCGTAAAGCTAAACTCGCATATCGCAAGATTTGATTATACAGTGAACAGTAAACAGAATCTTTTCGTCCGTCTGAACTACATAGATGATCATCAGATTAATGCACAGTACTTCCCTGATACGCCTTCCCCAGGGGTGTGGAGCCATCCACGGGGATTGGCTGTCGGTCACACCTGGACCATCGGAAACAGGTGGGTGAATAATTTGCGGTACGGCCTAACGCGCCAGGCATTCACCCAAGGCGGTGACAGCAACGGGAATGACATCAGATTCCGTTTCGTGTTCCAACCCAATGGCGAAACCCACACACTCACCCGTGTGACACCCGTCCACAACATCACGGATGATGTTTCCTGGATCCATGGAAGGCACACCGTCCAGTTTGGAGGCAACATCCGGTTGATTAGCAACAGCCGTGTAGATTTCTCGAATGCGTTTGATAATGCGGTCACCAACCCTTCGTTTTATTTCGGTGCCGGCGACCATATTTCGAACGATTTCCAAAGCTACTTAAGCGCAAATCATCTGCCTGGCGATGATAGGCCTTGTAAGGATGCGAATGGGGTGACTATTAATCCCCCACCCTGCGACCAAGCCCTGAACTCAATCTCGGAAGTGCAAGCCGCGGCCACGGCCATTATAGGGAGGTTCTCGCAGTATACCGCGGACTTCACCTTCGGCAAGGATGGTAGTCTATTAGCTGCGGGTGTGCCCACTACCCGAGACTTTGCCACGCAAGCCTACGAGGAATACCTCCAGGACTCCTGGAAGATTCGTCCTCACCTGACCCTCACTTTGGGACTTCGTTACAGCCTGGAACGTCCCGTGTACGAGTCGAATGGGTTTGAAGTGCAGCCCACAGTGCCTCTTGGAACGTATTTTCAGGAGCGCCTCGCTGCCGCGGCTCAAGGCAACAATTTCAGCGACCCAGTCGTTATCAATCGCTCCGGCCCCGTCAATGGCGGAAAGTCGATGTACAACTGGGACAAGAACAACTTCCAACCGCGCATCGCCGTGGCTTGGTCTCCGAACTATTCTGGCGGGCTGCTGCACTCGTTATTTGGAGACAGCGGCAAATCAGTCGTACGTGGGGGCTTCGCCATAACCAATGACTACTACGGCCAGGCTCTGGCGGTGGACTGGGATTTGAATAACACCCTTGGGTTTACCTCGAACTATACGACCCCGGCGAATACGTATGATACCGTCGCCGGCAATCTGGCGCCCTCTTTTACCGGCTTCAATCAGGACATCCGGTCACTGCCGAATGTCGTCGTGCCTGCCAATCTACAATTCCCGTTGTCGCAGCCGATCGACGAGGGAGAACGCATCGAGACAGGCGTAGATTCAAGCCTACATGCTCCCACCGAGTACGTTTGGAATTTGACCTACGAGCGTCAAATGCGCGCGGGCACTACACTGTCCGTCTCTTACATCGGGCGAATGGCACGCAGCCTGCTGGCTCGCCGGGACGCCATGGCCTTCAACAACGTTCGTGATCCGAAGAGTGGGATGGATTGGTACACGGCCGCCACGATCCTGGAAAAGCAGCGCCAGCAAGACGTGAGTGCCACCCAGATCGCATCCATCCCGTTTTTCGATAACCTTTTCCCCGCTAATTTGGTGGACCTCTTCAATAATGATCCGAACATCCAGGCCGGCTTTCCTTCAACTTGGACGCCTACACAGGTGTTCTATGGGCTGCAGAGCCGGGGCGGGGGTGGGCACCCCACGAACCCATTTGCTTTTTTCTCTGGCAATGACTGGACAGATGCGGAAGCTCAGGTCGATATAGCCCTTTTCGATGCTGGGCTACCCACTCGGTTCATGCAGCCGCAATATGGAGCGCTATCCGCGTGGAGCACGATTGGGAATTCCAATTATCATGCTCTGGCGGTTTCGCTTCGGCAACGCCTTAGTAGTTTGACCTTGGACTTCAACTACACCTATTCCCACTCGTTAGATGACTCTTCCGGTTTGCAGACGGACTTTGGCTACGGCAGTCAAAACAACAGCGGCCCATTTATCGAGAATCCCATCCGCCAGCGGGACAACTACGCCGGCTCCGACTTCGATATCCGGCACGTCATCAACGCCTCCGCCGTGTGGCAGATGCCGTTTGGCAAGGGCAGGGCGCTTATGAACACGGACAATCGGGCGGTGCAGGCGGTCCTTGGGGGATGGCAACTCGCGGGCATCTTCCGCTGGAACACCGGGCTGCCGGTTGCATCACCTTTCGACGACGCTCGATGGGCAACGAACTGGAACGACCAGGCCAACGTCACTCCCATAAATCCGATCCACACTTGCCCAACCCGTATTGGAACGCCAGGCCCCGCTGGTACTGGTGCACCAAAACTCTTCGGCGGCAGCGGTTGCGATATCAAGACGATTTACCAGAATTTCCGCAACGCTTACCCCGGCGAAACAGGCCCACGGAATTACATTCGCCTCCCGGGATACACGAACGTGGATCTTGGGTTAGCGAAGACCTTCAACATGCCCTGGAGCGAGAAGCACCACCTACAGCTCCGCTGGGATGTGTTCAACGTTGCCAACCATCAGAGTTTTGGATTGATTGACGGGACCCGCACGGGATCTGGTGTAGCCCGTGATCCAGCGTTACGCGGGCTGAACCCCCCGGACAACTGGTCAAACTTCACCCAGATTCAGGGCCAGCCCCGGGTGATGCAGGTGGGCGCTCGCTATTCGTTCTAGTCCGCGAAGCATTGACTTCAACCTGCCGCTGGAAGGCATCGGCCCTCCGGCGGCATTTCCTTTTTTGTGACGTAAGAGGGCGCGGATGGCTGAAGGGCGGCGGGAGGGCTCCGCCGCAGTCGGGAAATCGGCGCTGTGCGCAGGCACTCGTTCGCCCATACAACCCACGCGAGAAACTTCGTCGGTGTAGCCCGCGCCGCGTAGCTATGTTAATCTGATGGTGCCGCTCGGGAGGAAGTTCACGCCTGAGCATGTCGGTCGGGGCGTAGCGCAGCCTGGCTAGCGCGCCTGGTTCGGGACCAGGAGGTCGATGGTTCAAATCCATTCGCCCCGACCATTATTTCCCCTCTCAATTCAATGCTTTACGCTGCGTTTTCTACTGTGACTTCTGGCCCGGATTTGGGTACAACAGGTACAACTGAGGGGTTTTTCGTAGAAAGCGTAAAACCCAACCCAACCTTCTCCGCTACTTCTTTTCTGTATTCCACGTCTTCCCGGAGCTTCGAATACCCGTCCGTGACCGTCTCGTCCGCATGACCGAGCCAGTAACGA
>Ga0209161_10001667_pt1 | contig 18405 bp, 13 predicted proteins | sample GraSoiAngelo_155_FD_186169 | JGI IMG/M metagenome (GOLD analysis project Ga0209161, IMG submission 186169) | Grasslands soil microbial communities from the Angelo Coastal Reserve, California, USA - 14_1009_13_30cm (SPAdes) (version 2) | ecosystem: Environmental > Terrestrial > Soil > Grasslands... | reverse complement strand
ACGAAGGGCAGCACGTTCGGCTTCAGCCGCGACGATCAGGTCCTCGTCCCGATCACCACCGCGCAGCACATCCTTACCGGCCGGCTCAACATCGTGAACACCGTCGTGATCAAGGCGACATCGAGCGACACCATGCCCGAGACGACGGCCGACGTGACCAACGTCCTGCTGCAGCGGCACAACGTGACCGACCCCGCGAACCCGGACTTCACCGTGACGAATCAGAACGACACGCTCGCCGCCGCCAGTGCCGTGTTCGCGACCTTCACGCTGCTGCTCGGCGCGATCGGCGGGATCTCGCTCCTCGTCGGCGGGATCGGGATCATGAACATCATGCTCGTGTCGGTGAACGAGCGGACGCGCGAGATCGGTATCCGCAAGGCCGTCGGCGCACGGCGGCGGGACATCATGGTCCAGTTCCTCATCGAGTCGATGGCCCTCACCGGCCTCGGCGGCGTGATGGGCATCCTGCTCGGATGGGCGATCACCGAGGTCGTGAAGCTCATCCCTCAAGCGAGCGGTCTCATCCTCATCATCACCGCCGGCACCGTGATCATCGCGGTCGGCGTCTCCGTCGCGATCGGCGTCGTCTTCGGGCTCTATCCCGCGATGCGCGCCGCGCGGCTGCATCCCATCCAGGCACTCCGCTACGAGTGACCCTCTGGCTCCAGTTAAGAAGGGAACGACAGACATGAAACCAGCGCAGATCGTCATCGGCATCGTCGTCGCACTCGCCCTCGCGGGCGGCGGATTCGCCGCGGGCATGACCGTCGGGAAGGGCAGCGCCAACGAGGCCACCGCGTCAGCGTCGCCATCCGGTGCCGCCGGTCGCGGCGCGATCACCGGGCGCGCCGGTCAGGGTGGCGCGCAGGGCGGGAGCGGCGCGTTCGGCGGGCAGGCGATGGCCGGGCGGATCATCTCGGTGAACGACGGATCGATCACGATCGAGGTGCGCCAAGGCGGCGCGCAGGGCGCATCACCGACCGTGACGTCGCAGATCGTGCTCGTCGGCAGCACGACGCGGATCGTGAAGACCGTCGAGACCGACATCAAGCTCACCGATCTCAAGGCGAACGACCAGGTCACGATCGTCGGCACCACCGACGCGAGCGGGAACGTGTCCGCGACCGCGATCGTCGCCGGCGGCAACGCGCTGCAGGGTCTGTTCGGTGGTCAAGGCGGACCCGGTGGGTTCCGCGTCGCGAGCCCGAGTCCCAGCGCTAAGCCGTGAAACTCACATCGATTCGGGGGCGCTGACGCCGAGCAGACCGAGCGCCTGACGCAGCGTGACCTGCACCGCCTGCACCAGACGCAGGCGCGCCTTCGAGACCGGCACGTCGTCGCTCACAACGCGGTGGTCGCGGTAGAAGCCGTGGAACGCGCCGGCGAGCTCGAGCGCGTAGCCGGTGAGCAGGTGCACGCCGCGGTGGCCGACGATGTCGGCGAGCAGCTCCGGAAAGCGCAGGCAGAGCTTGATCAGCGCGAGCTCGGCGGGCGTCGCGAGCGCGGCGAGGTCGGCGCCGTCCGGCGTGATGCCGCGCTCCGCCGCGGTGCGGAAGATGCTCGCGATCCGTGCGTGCGCGTACTGCACGTAGTACACGGGGTTGTCGTTCGACTGCTGCACCGCGAGCTCGAAATCGAAGTCGAGCTGGCTGTCGGCGCCGCGCTGCAGTAACAGGAAGCGCGTCGCGTCCTTGCCAACGGCCTCGAGCACGTCTTCGAGCATCAGGAACAGACCGGTGCGCCGGCCCATCCGCTGCAGCACGCCCTCGTGGAGGAAGCGGACGTACTGGTAGAGCACGACGCTCCAGCGCTCTTCGGCGATCCCGAGCGCGGGCAGCGCGATCTTCATCTGCAGCAGGTGGTAATGCGTGTTCGCGCCCCACACGTTGATCTTGAGGTCGATGCCGCGCTCCTCGAGACAGAGGCGGTGGTACGCGATGTCCGTACCGAGATAGGTCGGATCGCCGTTGGAACGGATGACGACCCAGCCCTCCTCACCCTCGCGGTCGAGCGCGCGCGCCTCTGGCGTTTCGAACCACACCGCGCCGTCGCGGTCGACGAGACAGCCGCGGCCTCGGAGCTCTTCCAGCGTCTTCGTGAAGTAGCCCGATTCGAGGAACGACGACTGCTTGAACCAGCTGTCGAAGGTGATGCCGAACTTCCGCGTCACGCGCTGCGCGTCGGCGACGACCCAGTCGATGGCCATCGGCGCGAACACGCGCCCCTGCTCCTCGAGCGAGAGCGCGCGATAGATGTCGCCGTGCTTCTCCTTGATCTGCGCCGCGATCTCGGTCACGTACTCGCCCGGATACGCGTCCTGGGGGACCTCGACCTCTTCGCCGAAGAGCTGCCGGTAGCGGATCGCGACCGACTCGCCGAAGCGCTTCACCTGCGTGCCGCCGTCCTCGACGTAGTACTCGCGCTGCACCTCGGCGCCCGCGAACCGCAGCACGGACGAGAGCACGTCGCCCAGCGGGCCGCCGCGCGCGTTCGCGAGCGTGAGCGGGCCGGTCGGGTTGGCGGATACGAACTCGACCTGGATGCGCCTTCCGCGCAGCGTCTCCGAGCGGCCGTAGTCCGCGCCGTCGGCGATGATCGCGTCGACCTGCCCGCGCAACCAGGCGACATCGAGGCGGACGTTCACGAAACCGTTGCCGGCCACCTCGGCCGACGCGAGCGGCGGGCGAAGATCGAGCTGATCCTTGATCGCGCCGGCGATCTCGCGCGGCGGCCTCCGCAGCGTCTTGGCGAGACGCATCGCGACACTCGTCGCGTAGTCGCCGTGCTCGACGTTGGCCGGGACCTCGACCTCGATCGCCTCCCTCTCCCAGCCCTGCCAGCCGTGCTGGCGCGCGGCGCGCGCGAGAGACTCGGAAAATGCCGCGGCCACGAGGTCGCGCGCGGGAGTGGTCACGCGCGTGAGTCTGGGGCCGGCAGCACGACCGCGCCAACGTCGCCACTCGGAACGTGCTGGCGGAAAAACACCTGGATCAGCGCCGCCGCCGCGATGTAGAAGACGACGAGCGTCAGCAGGTTCACGGTGTAGCCGCCCGGGCCGACCGCGCCGCGGATCGCGCCCGAGATCACCGCGCCGACGCCCGACCCGGCGTTCCAGGCGAGCGCGGCGATGGCGTTCACCCCGGCACGCTCGCGCGGCGTGAAGGACGAGAACGTGATCGCGTTCCAGGTCGCGCTCGACCCGTACATGAGCCAGGCGCGCAGCGCGAGCGCCGCGATCACGACGGGCAGATCGGACGCGAACGCCGCGACGAGCGCGAACGGCACCGACCCGAGCACGACGCCGACGACCGCGGGCACGGCGCCGAAACGCCGCGCGAGGAGCCGGCCGTGCGCGAGCGCGCCGAGGCTGCCGGCGACGGCGATCACGCCGAGGAGCACGCCGAGCGCCGCGAACGGAACGCCGAAGCGCTCGGCGAAGAACAGGTTCGTGAACGGCAGAAAGCTTCCGGCGCCGAGGCCAAAGACCACCTCGACGGCGAGGAACCGCGCGAGCAGACCGTAGCGGCGCGGCGCGTCGAGCGTGGGGCCGGCGACCGGGACGTTCCCGATGAACAGGATCGGGATCGCCGACAGCGCGGCGCAGACGCCGCCGCCTGCGACGAGCGCGCGTAGCACGATCGTGTCGTTGGGATCGGCGTGCAGGAATGCCGCGACCGGAGTGGCGAGCACGCCCGCCAGCGCGCTCGCGAAGAAGGCGGCCATCGTGCCAAGCGCGATCTGCTGCCCGAAGCGCGACGAGCGCGCGCCCGCCGCGGTCGCGTCGGCGAGGAGCGCCGCGCCCGAGGACGACGCGAGGATGCCGCCGAGACCGAACAGCGTCGCGGACAGGAACAGCGGGACGAACGCGGCGAAGAGCACCAGGCCGGCGAGGCCGAACGCCGCGAGGACGCCGCCGCTCAGGATGACCGTGCGCCGCGAGCGGCCGCGCGCGATGGTGGCGGCGGGCACCGCGCCGATGACGACGCCGAGGGCGGCCGCGCCGACGAGCGCGCCGAGCGCGACTCCGTCGTAGCCGAGCGAGCGGTAGAGGAAGTTCAGATAGAACGCCGCGACGCCCAGACCGAAGCTTCCGAGCGTTGCGGCCGCGAGGTAGAGGAAGGCGTCGCGCCTTCCGAGCGTCACCCCGCGGTCGCTCGGCCCAGTGTCACTTCGACGGTCTGCGTCGCGCTGTCGCGGAGGATGGCGAGGCGCACTTTGTCGCCCGGCCGGAACTTCACCATCAGCGACTGCAGCGGATGCTCTTGGTCGATCGGCTGGTCGTTCAGCTTGGTCACGACGTCACCCACGCGCAAACCGGCCGCCGCCGCGGGCGAGCCCGCCACGACCGCGGAGATCTGGATGGCGGCGGCCGAGGGCAGACCGAGAGCGACCGCGGCGCGCGGTGAGAGCGGCGCGTACTGGATGCCGATGAAGCCGCGCTCGATCTTTCCGTTCTTGATGAGCTCGTCCGAAACGGTGCGGATCGTATTCGCCGAGATCGCGAAGCCCAGCCCCTGCGCCTGATTTGGATCGGCGATCAGCGTGTTCATCCCGACGACCTGTTTCACCGCGGCCCAGATGAGCGGGCCCCCGGAGTTCCCGGGGTTGATCGCGGCGTCGGTCTGGATGAGATCGTCGAGGAAGACGGTCTGCGTTTCCTGCACGCGACGGCCCTTGCCCGACACGACGCCGACGGTGACGGTGTTCTGGAATTCTCCCAGCGGGCTGCCGATCGCGACGACGGTCGCGCCGACCGGCACGTCATCGCTGTTCGCGAGCGGCGCGACCCTCAGGTTCGCACGCGCGGGGATCTGCAGCACGGCGATGTCGGTGTCGGGATCGCGACCGACGAGCGTCGCCTTCTGCGTTTGGTTGTCGCTGAAGATGACGTCGAAGGATGCGCCGGCGCCACCGCCGCGCACGTTCTCGACGACGTGGTTGTTCGTGACGACGTAGCCGCGCGCGTCGACGACGAACCCCGACCCACTCGACTGCTGCTGACCGGACGGCAGGCGGTTCACGACGGTCACGACCGAGGGCAGCATCTCCTTCGCGACATCGACGATCGGGTCGACGCCCGCGGGCACCACCACGGGGGCGGTCGTCGCGAGCGCGGTGGGGACCGGCGTTGGGACCAGCTCGGCCGGCGTGCGTCCCTCGAGGAGCGTGGCCGTCGCGCCGCCCGCGACACCGCCGAGGATGACTCCGACCAAGAGCAGCGCCGCGCCGCTCGGACCGCTCGACCGGGGTCGCGGTTCGTACGAAACGGATGGCGGCGCGGGCTCGTACATCGGCGGAGGGTCTACCGCCGGGGACGGGCCGGAGTTTCGCCGGTGGGCGTCGTCGCCTTGCGGCGGCGCGCGGTCGGACGCATGACCTCCGGTTCGACCATCTGGCCGAGAGCGGTACCACGGATCTCGAGGTCGACGTGGCTGTCGGGCTCGATCACGACGTTCCAGGTCATGCCGATCTCGAGCTGCTGATAGATACGCTCGAAGCCCGACTCGGAGTTGGTCACGGCGTAGATCGGCTTCGTGATCACGAGCGCGGGCGGATCGATCGCGAGCGTGAGGTCGAAGTGCTTCGACTCCGAGTGCACCTGCACCTCGGTGACGTTGCGCACCTCGATCGGCTTCCCCGCGGTGGTCTTGCGCGTCCCGACGGTGATGACGTCAGCGGCCTCGTTCTCGCCGAGGAGTCCGAGGTTCGACGCACTGGTGAACGACAGCTCGATCGCCTCGTCGCCGTCATTGCGCAGGCGGTAGCGCACGCCGGCCGCGAGGCCTTCGTCAGCGATGCGGATGTCCTTGCGGATCCCGAGGCCCCCCGTCGCCGCGAGCATGCGGGCCGGCGGCTCGAGCGTGAGGCTCACCGTGCGTGCTTCGCGCTGCGGCGTGAGCGTGTAGTAGACGGCATGGAGATTGGTCGGCTCGCCCTTACGCATGGTGAAGCTGTCCTGGAAGAGACCGCGGCGGGCGGGATCGTATTCGAGCAGCTTCGAGAGTCCGCGCTCCTTCGCGCGCACCGCGTCGTGGATCGACTTCGTCTCTTTCTCGGCGGCCTTGCCGACCAGGATCTTGCCGGCCTTCTCCGCCCGGCGTAGCTCCTCGTGCTCGGCCTCCGGCCGTCGCGCCAGCGTGTCCACGAGATTCGTCGCGGACGCGTAGATATCCCACTCGATGACGGCGCCACCCTGCACGTGCACGAACACCGCCCCGGCGTTGCCGCGGAAGATGTACTCGTCATAACCGTCGACGTCGTAGTCGCGTGCCTCACCGGCGGCGACGCGCCGCTCCGACAGGATGCGCTCCGCTTTGAGCAGCGACGCGTACGCGTCGGAACGCAGATGCGGGAAGTAGATGCCGCCGAACACGCCGTGCCAGTAGACGTCGTTGCCCTGCGCGCGCCACAGGTTCTGCTGCGCCTGTCGCACTTCCATCGACGAATCGAGGATGCTGCGACGCGCGAGCTCTTCCGACACGATGAGCATCCGCTTGTGGAGCGCGTTCGCCTCGGGGTACTTCGAGAAGAAGTTGCGCCAGAGCGGCGCGGTCACGAGCGACTCCAGATCCTCGCCGAGCTTGTGTCGCGCCTGCTGCAGCCGGCGGGACGCGGCCGCGTCCAGCGCCCACGCGCTCATCTCCGGATAGGCGCCGCCGGGAATGTAGATGCGGCGCGCCGGCTTCTGGAAGATCCAGGCGTCCTCGAGCGTCGCGGTCTGGATGAAGTCCGCCTGCGCGAGCGCGGTGAAGAACTGCTCGAGCCAGCCGTCTTTGTGAACGCGCTGGTACGTACCCGGCCACGCGCCGAACTTCTCGCCGTCGTCCGCGTACACGACGAGGCGCGCGCCGGCCGCATGCCGCTCGCGCAGCTCTTTGATCGTCGCGCTCACGTCGCGGAACGGGATGAGATAGCGCAGCTTCATGCTGCCGGGGAACACGATCACCGGCAGGCCCTGGTCCTCGGTGATGTACGACTCGCCGGTCTCGTCCCGCTTGAGACCAGCGCGCAGGAAATGCTCGTCGTCGAGGACGGTGTACGCGACGCCGGCCTCAGCGAGGAGCGACGGGAGGTGCGGTTCCCACACGCGCTCGGTGAGCCATGCGCCGAGCGGCCGCTGCCCGAAGATCGCATTGACCCGGTCGGTGAGCGCGCGGATCTGCCCGACGCCGTCCCGCCGCGGCACGCCCACGAGCACCGGCTCGTAGTAGCCGCCCGAGAGGAGCTCGATCTGACCGCGCCGCACGAGGTCGGACAGGTCGCCGATGACGTCGGGCCGGTTCGCCTCGAGCCAGTCGAGGAGCGGTCCGGAGAAGTGGAGGCTCGCTTTCACTTCGGGATGGCGATAGAGGGCGGCCACGAGCGGCGCATACGCGCGCTCGGTCACCTCTGAGAAGACAGACGGGAAGTTCCCCGCGGGTTGGTGCTGGTGAAAGACCAGCGCCACGCGCGCCGGTCGGCCAAATTAGGGTCATTTTAGCGTAGAACCCTTGTTGACGCCCGTTTCGTACGCTCTGCGTACGAAGGGCTCGCGCGTTTGTCAGTGAACTCGACAGAGCATCCGGGATACGTCACGATCGAGGCGTTGTTCGGCCGTCTCCTGCTCTACGGCGCCCTCCTCATTGCCATCGCCGTCGTCGTGGTGAGCGCTTGTGGTCCAGAGCGGGTCGTTCTGCCACGGTCGAGCCCGAGCGCCAGCCAGCCCAGCCCGGCGCCGGCGACGAGCGCGCCGACCTCCCGGGGGACCGCGAGCGCCGCGCCGACGACGGCCTCGCCAACGCCGGCCCCGCCCACGCCGACCGCCGCGGCGAGCCCCGGCAGCACGCCGGCGAGCGCCTGCCCGGACCTGACCGGCGGGGCGGTCGGGAACCAGGCGCAGCTGACGGCCATCCGGATCGCGCACAACCCCGGTTTCGACCGCCTCGTCTTCGAGTTCGGGCCGAGCACCGCACCCGGGGTGTATGGCATGCCTCCCTACCGCGTCGCGGTCGCCACCTCGCTGTCGGGGGCGAGCGGCCAGAGCGTGCCGATCGACGGAAACGCCCTGTTCGGCATTCGCTTCCAGAACGCATCGACCGTGAGCCCGAGCACTGGTGCCAAGACCTACAGCGGAGCGGCGTCGCTCAAGCCGACCACCACGCCGCTCATCAAGGAGGTCCGCCTGGTCGAGGACTTCGAGCGGGTGATGACCTGGGGCGTCGGTCTCGCGCGGCTGCAGTGCCCCACGCTCCTGACCCTCGGCTCGCCGGTCCGGCTCGTCTTGGATTTCCCGACGCCGCCCTGAGATACTTGGGACTTCACACGCATTCGTTAGGGGAGTTCCGTCTTGGCTGAAGCCCAGAAGCTCGATGTCCGTCCCCGCCAGGTGGTGGGTAAGAAGGTCGCTCAGCTCCGCCGCGATGGCGTGCTGCCTGGCGTCGTCTTCGGCGGGCACAAGGATTCGGCCTCGGTCCAGACCGACCTCCGCGCCTTCGAACGCTCCTACCGCCGCTGGGGCAACACGACCCTGCTGTCGCTCGAGGGCCTCGATGGGGACGCGATCCCGGCGCTGATCCACGGCGTTGCGCGCGACACGCTCACCGGGCGCCTGCTTCATGTCGACTTCCAGCGCGTGAGCCTCACCGAGAAGACGCACGCAGAGGTGCCGCTGCACTTCGTGCACGAGTCGCCCGCGGTGAAGACGCTCGGCGCGGTCCTCGTCCATGCCCGCGACCACGTGAACGTCGAGGCCTTCCCGCAGGACATGCCACACGCGATCGAAGTGGATCTGTCGCCGCTCGCCGAGATCGACGATGCGCTCTACATCCGCGATCTCGTCGTCGACAAGACGATCGTCCGCGTGCTCGATGACGACGACGAGCTGGTGGTGAAAGCCGTGCCGGTGCACATCGAGGAAGAGCCGGTGGCCGCGGCGGCCGTGCCCGTCGAGGGCGAGGTCCCGGCGGAGGGCGCGGAGGCGCCGGTCGAAGGCGCCGCGCCCGCCGCAGCCGGCGCCGCGACGCCGGGTGCCGCCGCGGGAAAGCCGGGTGCCGCCGCGGGCGCGAAGCCGGGTGCGCCAGCGGCGAAGCCGGGTGCGCCCGCCGCGAAGCCGGGTGCGCCGGCGGCGAAGTCCGGTGGGTCCGGAAAGCCCGGTGCGCCCGCACCCAAGGGCGAGGCGCCGAAGAAGGGCTAAGCCCGCGCGGTCACCGCGCCGCGCAGCGGCGCGAAGTCTTCGGGGCCCGCATCCGGGAACGGATTGTCCGCGCGCTCGAGGCTGCGCAGCTCGACCTCATCCGAGCTCGTGCCGGCGCGCGCGAGCTCCAGCGAACGCCGGAAGCGGAGCGCGTGACTGCGGAAACGCTCGACCGCGTAGTCCGCGGCCTGCCCGGTCGTGACGAGGAACGGCCAATCGCTCGACTGCGCGAGCAGGAGCTCGCGCGCCGCCTGACGCGCCGCGCGCGCGCGTAGCGGATCGGTCGGGCGCGCCGCGCGCAGGTCGCCCATCTCGCGCGCCATGCGCGCGAGATCGGTCCACATCCACGCGGTGCGTTCGTTCGACCACGTCGAGTGATCGTTGTTCTTCCCCCACGAGCCCTCGACCAGATCGATGCGCTCGGTGGCCCCGTTGCGCCGCAGGTAGTCCGCGACGCCCAGCGTCGGCGGACCACCCGCCGCGAGCTCGCGCAGCACCTGACCGAGCCAGTCGATCCCCTCGAACCACCAGTGGCCGAAGAGCTCGCTGTCGAACGTCACCGTCAGGAGCGCGTCGCTGCCGCGCTCCTCGCGATGGGCAGCGAGCGTCTCGCGGACGAGGCCGACGAAGTGCACGGCGTGTGCGCGCACGCGCTCTGCCGCGGCGCCCGGCGAGTACGGCTCCTTCGCGCCGAGACCGGTCTTCGTGTCCGTGACGCGCCAGTACCGCAGGCCGCTGCGGTCGTCCTTCCGATGGAACTCGCGATACGCCGCCTCACCGGGGTAGCCCATCATCGCCGACCAGACCTGTCCGGAGACCTGGTCGTGCCGCGCGATCGCGACGACGTTCGACTCACGCACGAGATACGGACGCAGCGTGTCGTCGGCGGCCGCGATGAGCGGCGCTGCGAGCCCGCTGCCACTGCGCTCGCGCTCGAAGGCGTGTCCCTCTCTGACGAGACGCTTCCCGCCGAGGAGCGCGGCGTCGGTGAAGAAATGCGTCAGGCCGTGCGTCTCGAGGATGTCCTCGAGCCCCGGCGCGTACGCGCACTCCGGCAGCCAGATGCCCCGCGGCTCGACGCCGAGCAATCGCCGCGTGGTGCGAGCGCCGACCGCGAGCTGCGCGTGCACCGACGCGCGATCGAGAAGCGGCAGGTAGCCGTGGGTGGCGGCCGACGTCAGGATCTCGACGTGGCCGGTGCGGGCGAGGGACGCGAACGCTCCGACGAGATCGCGATCGAACCGCCGCAGGTACGCGTCGCGATGGGTGCGATACAGCGATGCGTAGAAGCGCGCGATCGAGCCACGCTCGGTGTTGCCGTCGTCGACAAAGCGACGAATGTCGGTATCGGCGCGGTGGATCTGATCGTCGCAGTACTCGATGAACCGCGCGTCGATATCGCGATCGGCGAGCTGCTCGATGAGCGTGGGCGTGAGCCCGATCGTCATCTGGTACGGGACGCCGCTCTCCCGCAGGTCGTGGAGCAGGCCGAGCAGCGGAAGGTACGTACCGAGGATCGCCTCGTGCACCCACTCCTCGCCGTGCGGCCAGCGGCCCGCGCCGCGGGCGTAGGGCAAATGGGAGTGGAGGACGAGCGCGAAGGCCTCGGTCATTCCCCAATTGTGGCTGTCGGTCGTGGGTTAGGCTCGCCGCGTGCCACGCGCCTCGGCCGAGATCACGTCTTAAGCGGATTTCATGCAGCCGGCGCGGCGAGATGGTCTGCTTCTCTCATCCCACTCATGGAGAACGTCGTTATGAGACACCTGTTCACCGCACTCATCGTCGCGACCGCCGCCCTCGTCGCGTGCGGCGGTGCCGCGGCCGCTCCCGCGCCCAACGCGACGGCCGCGTCCCCGGTCGTGCTGTCCACTCCTGGCGCCACGGGGGCCCCGGCGGCCGCGTCGACCACGAAGGCCTCGGCCAACAACGCGACGGCGGCGCGGCTGCAGGCGGCGCTCGAGGCCGCGGGCGTGCCGAACGCCTCGCGCTGGGTCATCGAAGTGCAGGAGTACCGGCCATACCCGAACGACGATCTCTCCTTCGCGAAGCTGAAGAGCCAGCTCGCGAAGTACAACCCATCGGCCGACACGCTGAGCCGGATCCTGGCGGCGCTCAGCCTGCCATGATGCCGGGCGGGGCCGCGGCATCCGACGATGCGTCGGTCCTGCGCCGCAGCCTCGTCGGGCTCGTCGTCATCGCGATCTGTGGCCTCACGGCGGAGCTGCTCGTCGAGCGGCACTGGGGCACCGCCATCCGCCTCGTTCCGTGGTTCGCTCTGATCGCGCTCGCGTATGCGGCGCTGCTGCTGATGCGACGCCCGACCGCGGCGGCCGTCCGGCGCGCGCGGATCCTCGCGGTCGCGGTCATGATCGCGGCCGCGGTCGGCGTCGCGCTGCACATCAACGAGAACTACGTTGCGGGTCCGCTCGACCAGCGCTACGAGCGCCTCTGGGCGACCATGAGCGAGGCGGAGCGCTGGTGGTCGGCGTTCAGCAAAGCGGTCGGGCCCGCGCCCACCTTCGCGCCCGCGGCGCTTGCGCTCGTCGCGCTCGTGCTGCTCGTCGCTACGCAGCGCCATCCGGCGCTCCGCGCGTAGCGGCGGCGGTGTCTGTCAGGCCGCGGAGCCAGCCTCCCGTGATGCCGCGCTCATCGGACCAGACATCGCCGCGGCATCGGCACGCTCCGCGCTGCGGAAGATGTAACCCACCGCGGGGATCGACGAGATCGTGCCGGGGGACGACCCGCCGATCTCGAGCTTGCGACGCAGGTGGCTGATATGCGACCGGAGCGCGTTCGCATCCGCCCCGTCGCTGCCCCACACGTAGGTGTAGAGCCGGCTCGCGGGGACGACGTGCCCTGCGTTCGTGACGAGCAGATAGAGGATGCGGAACTCTGTTGGCGTGAGCCGCACGGATTCGTTGCGCCAAGTGACCTCGTACGGGACGGGATCGAGCGTGAGCCCATCGAGCTGAACGCTCGGCTCCACGGTCTCCGCGTGAGCGGCTTGCGTCCGCCGGAGGATGGCGCGTACTCGCGCGATCAGCTCGCGGAATTCGAATGGCTTCGGAACGAAGTCGTCGGTGCCGAGGTTGAAGGCACGCAGGATGTCGTGCGCGTCTTTCCGCCCGGTGATGATAAGGATGGGCGTCTGATCCTCCTCGCGGATGCGGCGCAGCACTTCGAACCCATCAAGGCCAGGCAGCCCGAGATCCATGATGACGAGGTCCGGCCTGTCGGTCTTCCATCGTCGTAGGGCCTGGGCGCCGTCTGTCGCCTCGGTCACGACAAAACGCTCACGTCGGAGGACGTACGACGTCAGGTCGAGGATGTCAGGATCGTCTTCGACGAGCAGAATCTTGATCACAGCTCCCCCCACCGATGAGAATAGTTGAGTGACACGGCGAGCCTAGGATTACACCATAGCGGCGGAACTAATGAGACCAAAGCACAGCGGCCGCTGTCCGTTAACCCTGGGAACAATGCCATTACGAAAAGGCTCTGCACAGAACGTGCGCGTTACAACGGGCTCTTGTTACGCGATTGTTGTCAACCACGAGGACCTGGTCGTCGTCGACCAACAGGATCTCGAAGCGCTGCCCACGCGGGCCGCTGCCGCCATCCACCATCGCCCTCGCTTGTCCCACCGCCGACTTACCCCGCCGTCTCTGGGGAGCGCGGAGCATAAAGACCACGCACGGTCCGCTGATGACAGTGCGTGCGGCGCGGCCGAGCGACTGAGCAGGCCGGTAGAGGATCAGAGAAGCAAGCTGAGGGCGATGCGCCGCGTATCCGTGAGGGCCGCGTTTGTCGTGTCTTTGACGGTGATGGTCTGGCTCGGAGGCGTCCAGAGCGTGGCGGAGAAGCTGGAGGTGCCGGCGTCCGCGATCGTGAAGGTGTGATCCGTTGGGACAACAGCCGTCGGCAAGGGATCGCTTGTCGTGAAGTGGACGGTGCCTCGGTAGCCCGTCGCGACGTTACCGAACGGGTCCTTGAGCGTCACCGTGATGTTGAACGATTGACCAACTTTCGCGCTCCCCGGCGCGTCCAAGCTCATGGTCGCGGCCGCTCCGGGCGCCACGGTGACTCTGAGGTCGCCGGCGATCGAGGCGGTCGCTGCGTCCGTCGCGGTGATGGTCTGCGCTCCCGACTTCGTGAGCGTCGCCTGCAGCATCGCCTGGCCGCTCGCGAGCGTCGGGTTCGGCGGAAGAACGACACCCGCTGAGGTGTCGGTGCTCGTGAACCGCACGGTGCCCGCGTATGCCGTGTCGGTGTTTCCGAACTGGTCCTGCGCCATCACGGTGAAGGGGAAGCTGACACCGGCGACGGGTGACGCCGTCGTCGCGAGCACGAGTCGGTTCGCGCTCGCCGCACGCACGTCGACGGTCACGGTCGCCGTAAGACCGCTCGTGTCAGAGACCGTGACGGTCTGCGAGCCCGAGCGCGCCAGGGTCACCGGGAACGTTCCCTGACCACCGGGGAGCGTCGAGTCCGGCGGAAGGACGACACCAGCTGACGTGTCGCTCGTGCCGAAGTGGATCGTCGCTCCGTATGCGGTGACCGTGTTGCCCGCGGCATCCTTCGCGGTGACGGAAACGCTGAACCCGGCACCCGCGGTCGCGGTCGCGGGCGCCGACAGGCCAAGGCTCGTCGCTCTCGCGTCCACGGTGACAGCGACGGTCGTCGAGAGGGAGTTCGCCGCGTCGGAGACGGTGATCGTCTGCGGACCGCTTGTGGCGAGCGTCGCGGAGAACGAACCATGTCCCGCGTTCAGCGTCGAGTCAGGAGGAAGCGCGGCTGCCGCGTCGGTGCTGCTGAAGTGCACCGTGCCCCGGTATCCGGCGGCAGCGGCGCCGCTCGAGTCCGCCGCGGTCACGTCGATGGTGAAGGGAACTCCTGCGCCCACCGCCGCAGGTGCCGTCGCGACCAGATGATCCGCCGGCGCCGCCGGCGGTCCGTACAGGAAGGCGTCAAGGAGATTGGCCGTCGTCCGCTGGATGCGAGCGTCCGCGAGCCCGTGCCAGAAGCCATCGAGCGCATAGCTCCATGACATCGTGCCGGACGCGAAGACCCACGCGCCGCTGGGCGCCTGATAAATCGACGAGTTGGCATATTCGGCGACGCCCCGGTAGTCGATGTACGGCGAATGCGAGAGCAGCGTGAAGCTCGTCGCGCTGGGGGCTGGGTACTGATCGAAGACGCGGTCCATCTCATAGCCCACGATGCCCGGCACGCGGTCGCCGTCATGGAATCCCGTGCCGGTGTAGATCCAGTGCGAGCTGTTGGTGACGACGTAATCGGCGTTCCCCGTCGTCGACATCGATGCGACCTGGATCCCGGCCATCGTCTGCTCGGGCCGATTGACCGGCGGGTTCCGCCACTTCACCGTCGTCGTCGGACCCTGCACCGGGTCGATCGCGGCGTCCTTGTAGCAGACCATGACGCGGTTCGCGACGCCGGCCGCGGACGCCTCGAACCGCACCTGGACTTCGCTGGGATCGGAGGAGAAGAACGCGAGGTTCACGCCAGCGTCGCGGGCCCCTTCGGCCGCGTCACGCATCTCCTTGGACCAATACTCGTCGTGGCCAACGGAAAGCAGGGCCCGGTGATTCCGTAACGCGGCGCCGTTCGTGTGGGTATCGACGTCGGTCGAGTACGTCACGTCGTAACCCATTCGCTCGATCCAACGGATGAACTCGATCTCGTCGACCTGGGCGAAACCGTAATTCGCGTAAGGCCGATCGAAAGAGACCTTCACCGCGCGCGCGTCGCCAGACACGGTGTTCGGGCCGTAGCTGTTGTAGGTGTAAAGGCTCTTGCCAGTGGCGCCGTCGTTCGGATAGTTGTTGTAGGCCTCGTCCGTGTTGATGCTCTGCTGGTACAGGAACGGCGCGGGCCGGTCGTCCCTCACCACGAAGATCACGAAATTCTGGAAGCCCGCCGCGTTCGTGAGCAGACCCAGATACACACCGCTGGTCCAATCACTGGGGACCGTCAGCACGTAACTCGGGATCCAACCGCAGTCGATCATGCCGGTCGTCGGATCGGGTGTGCATGCCGCCTGGGTGATGCCGATCAGCGAGTCGACGTGCAGACGAAGGCGTCCGCCCATGCCCTGGTACCAGCCCAGCCGGTAGATGTCGAGTGAGAAGCTCTGTGCCGGATTCACGGAGACGCGCAGCGTGATGGCCTCGCCCGGCTTCACGCTCACCGCGGACCAATAGCCCTTGATCTGGCCGCTCGTATCGTCGCCCAGATGCGTGGGCAGCCACCCGACTGACCCAGCGTGCTGGTTCTCGAGGACGATCGGGTTGTCCTCGGCGGCCGCGGGACGTCCGGCGACGGCGCCCGTGACGAGCAGCGCCAAGACCACCGCGATGACGGGCCGCTTCATACGCGCCGGTGCTACGGCAGACCGAGTGGTGGCAGGCCGCTACCCGCGGGCCCACCGCCATAGAGGCAGGCGCCACTGCGTGGCTGTTCGAACGCGCGGATGTGACCGTCGTAGCCGTCCTTGATCCAGAACACCGCGACGCTGTAGCTGAGGTCGTCGCACTCGACGTCCTGCGTGCTCTGCTGGCCGGCGAAGTTGATGGCGTAAGCCGCGACCTGTGTGCCGCTCTTCGTGTACTCGAAGTAGTAGGGACAGCCCGCGACGCTGATGAACAGGTCGGCGCCACCGACCGCAACGCCGCTGGTCTGGTTGTAGCCACACTGCGCCGTCACGTTGACGTCGAAGTACGGTGACCCGGAGACCAAGGTGGCGCTGCCGAGAAGATCGGGCGCCGTGCGGTAGTGGTAGACGCGCGCCGTGGCATCGGGCGCGTACCAGAGCGTGTCATCCGCACGGTCGTACGCGACCTTGACTTCGGTGGGTGCCGGCCCGGCCGCAAAGCCGGGACGGTCGTCGACCGGGTCGACGCGGAACGCCAGCGTGGCGGTGCCGTTCTTGGCCAGCTGGTAGACCGAGAGTCCGTCGCCCCCGATGGCCCAGAACAGGTCGCGCCCCGCGTCGTACGCGATGGTCATGATCCCCGAAGGGGCACCGACGACGGGTGCGTCGACGTGGCCGGTCCCAGTCATCGCGCTACCCGCGGGTGGAACGTCGATCCGGTGAAGGATCGATCCGGCGTAGTCGAGGTAGTACAGGTAGCGACCGTCGAACGCGACGCTCGGCGCGAGACCTCTGGCCCACACAGGGTCGGCCTCGGGCACGAGAACGTCGGCGACCAAGTCACCCGGCGCGGCCGCGGCCGGCTGCGCGCGACCCGCGGCGAGGGACAAGACCATGACGACGGCGACGACCGCGAGCGCGGCCCTTCGCGTTACCAGCTTTTTCACAGACCTCCTCCTATCGGCGGCAGCGTTGGAATCACGGGGGTGGGCAGCGGCAGCGGCAGCAGCGGCAAGAGCGGGCTTGGCGTAGGGGTGGGCGTCGGAGTCGGCGTCGGCGTCGGCGTCGGAGTGGGAGTTGGCGTCGGAGGCGGCGGCGCGGCTGCCGCTCCCCCGCCGAACACGCATGCGCCGCTCGCGGGCTGTTCGAACGCGCGCATCGTCCCGTCGTAGCCGTCCCGGATCCAGAACACCGGCACGACGTAGCTCACGTCATCGCACTCGAGGTCCTGCGTGCTCGTCCCGCTGTTGGTGTTGTACCTGTATGGGGCGACCTTGCGGCCGGTCTTCGTATATTCGAAGTAGTACGGGCAGCCTGCGACGCTGATGAAGAGGTCCGCACCGCCGACGGCGACGCCGCTGCTCTGCGAGTATCCGCATTCGGCCGTCATATCGTTCGGCGCGACGGAGACGTCGATGTACGGAGTTGCCGACACGAGCTGGGCCGTGCCGAGCGCGTCAGCGGTCGTCAGGTAGTGGAAGACCCGCGCGTTCGCATCAGGGCTGTACCAGATGGTGTCGTCGGAACGGTCGTACGCGATCTTCGTCTCCATCGGGAATGGGCCGGGGACGAATCCGGGTCGGTCGCTCTCATCGATCGTGAAGACCAGCGTCGCAGTCCCCGATCGCGTCAGCAGGTAGATCGAGACGCCGTCGCCGCCGGTGGCCCAGAACTCGTTCCGGCCGGCGTCGAACGCGAGCGTCATGATCCCCGACGGCGCCCCTTGTATCGGCACCGAGACCTGGCCGGTCGCGGCGCCGGAGCCGCCAGCTGCCGGAACGTCGATACGGTAAAGGACCGATCCGGCGTACTCGGTGTAGTACAGATTCCTTCCATCGAACGCGACGCTGGGCGCGACCTGCCGCGGGTATGGCTCAGGCACAGTCACGGAGGCGACGAGGTCGCCGGGGGCGGCCGCGGCCGGGTGCGCTGCCGCCGTCGCGACGATGAGCAGTGCGACGACGAGCAGACCAGCCACGCGCAGCGCGGGACGCGCTCGACCGTTCACTCTGTCACGACCACCGGCCAGCGGCTATACAGCGCGAGGCGTGTGTCCATAAGGTGGAAGATCGGCCCTTCAAGCGCGGGTGCGAGTTCATTGAGATACGCGAAGACCCCCGAGTAGCCCGTGTAGTCGTCCCACAGGATCGTGCCGAGCTCCGAGATCATGCCGAGCGCGGCCTCCGTGTCCGAGCGGACATAGCTGTAGCTGTGGCTCGCGTCGATATAGACGAGGTCCATCTTTTGCTCGTACGGCGAAAAATCGAATGTCGCCGAGTCGCCGAACAGCTGCGTGATGCCCCTTCCCTCGGGCGTTCCGCGGAAACGCTCACCCCGGTCCCAGTGGGTGACGAGCTCCGGATCGGTGAGCTCCAGCTGGGCACGCTGCGCGACTTCGGGTCCGCCGAGGTCGAGCGTGTAGATCCGCGCGCTGGGCAGGTTGTGCGCGAGGAGCCATGTCGTGTCTCCGCGGTAGGTACCGAATTCGAACACGCGCTCGCACTCGAGCAGCTTGGCGAGCGCGGTGACAATGAGCGATCCGTGTTGCGCGACGGGTCCTTCCACCACGGTCGTGTCGATACCCCGGATGCGCGAGAGATCGATGTTGCGCACGCTCGTTGCACCGAAGCGCTTGAGGTCCGTCCAAATGTGCTTCAACAGTCCCCGACGCACTCGGCCGGGCTCCGCGAGTGCGTTTCGTACGACTCCGCCGACGACGTACGGAAGGATGTGCCGGTTGCCGACGTGTTTGACGCGTTGCGATGCGATGGACGTGAGCTCCAGCGCCGTCACGCCGCGCCATCCGCGCGCAGCACCGCCGGCACGGTCCGGACCAGGA